>Ga0316205_10000121_pt1 | contig 173467 bp, 160 predicted proteins | sample 3monthpyrite_MG_FD_204941 | JGI IMG/M metagenome (GOLD analysis project Ga0316205, IMG submission 204941) | Microbial mat bacterial communities from mineral coupon in-situ incubated in ocean water Damariscotta River, Maine, United States -... | ecosystem: Environmental > Aquatic > Marine >... | reverse complement strand
AACTGATAGCCTTAGATATAGCACAAGCAATGCTAGAACAAACGAAGACAAAAATGATTTCAGCTAATACAACAAAAAAAAATATTCATTACTTAGCTTCTGATGTCGAAAAAATTGCACTTGCAGACAATAATGTTGACTTAGTTGTATCAAGTCTTACTTTGCAATGGTGTAATGATTTTGCAAAAGCATTTTCAGAATTAAAGCGTGTTGTAAAACCGGGTGGCTGCATCTTATTTACAAGCTTTGGGCCCGACGCATTAAAAGAGCTAAGACATTGTTGGTATAAAGTCGATAACGACAGTTACGTAAATAGTTTTATCGATATGCACCATATTGGCGATGCACTATTGAAAGCCGGGTTTGAAGATCCCGTTATGGATAATGAAACGATCACCGTTACTTATAATGATGTTTATCAAATAATGCGCGATTTAAAAACAATTGGTGCGCATAATGTCTTAAACGGTCGTCGCCATAGTTTAACGGGAAAAAATCGTCTTCAAGCAATGATTGCTGAATATGAAACGTTTCGTTCTGAAGGTGTATTACCTATGAGTTATGAAATTGTTTATGGTCATGCTTGGGTAGCGAATACAGAAAGTGTCAATGTTGATTTTAAATAAGCTGATAGTATGTTTTATATACTGCGATAACTAATGATGTTCTTAATGTGAAGTGGCGCAAGGGTATCTAAGCTAGGAATACGGTATTATATAAAGAGTTAATTATTAAATTTACGTAGCGTTGCTATCAAGCTCTGCCATGGAAATATTTTAGAGGAAATTAAGAATGAAAACTAAACAACTTATCAGTACTGCACTGCTTGCAGCGATTTTTCTATCGGGTTGCTCGGAAGATAAAGCTGTTCTATCTGAAGCGGAAAAACTTCAAGTCACTAAAGAAATGAGAAAAATTAAAGGGGCTGACTATTTTGTTGGCTCTTTGACCGAAACATTTAATGCCGGTGGTTACACTTACGTGAAGTTATCAACAACTAAGGGCGATATATGGGCAGCAGGCCCCGTAACAAAATTAAACAAAGGCGATAAAATAAGTTTTTCCAGCAAGATGTTAATGAGAAACTTTCGCAGCAAATCTACAGAGCGCGACTTTAAGGAAATTTATTTTGCAAAATCATTTACCGTAAATGGAAAACGAGTCGAAATGATGCCTATGGCAAAAACGTCGACAAGTGTTACTAAAAAGAATCCGCATAATAATGCTTCAATGCCTCACAGTCAGACTATGTCTAGTACGCCTTTAATAAAGCCCATCGAAAAAGCAGCAAAGGGCCATGACATTGCTGAGATAATTGCAAAAGCAAATACCTTGAGAGGAAAAACTGTAATCGTGCGTGGTCAGGTAACAAAAGTTACATCCAATATATTAGGAGCCAACTGGGTACACATACGTGACAGTAGTACACAACAGGACTTAACTCTAACGACCAGTGGCACAACCAAAACAGGTGATATTATTTTAGTAAAAGGCAAGCTAGCGTTAAATAAAGATTTTGGTAAAGGCTTTGTTGTTGATCGTGTTATAGCGGACGCAAAAGTTAAAGTTGAGTAAGCGTGTTTTAAATAATTTTATGTACTATTCAATATAACGATTGAATTAAACCGCGCCGATTTTCGGCGTCGGTTTGAATGACTTGTTAGCGCTGAGCATATAACTCTGCCTCTTTATACGTAACTGGAAACCTTTCTCTATTAGATGAAACAATATCATACATAAAGTATGTGTCCCTGTATTTATCAAATGACGTGTTTTCTATACTTCGTAACTTACGCTTTAATTTACCAATACTAGGCGTGCGCGGTAAATTTTGTGATTTTGCTTCCCTATACATTCTTCGAGCTCTATTATTAATTTCCTTCTCAGTACATGCAATATTTTTGTAACTTGCCCATACGTTGTAGAAAAACTGTGAGGCTGAAGTACGATAATATAGATCATCTGGAGCGTCAGCATTGAGTGCCTTTATTGCCTCTTTTAATGAGAGTGTATTAAAGAATGTTCGGTAAAACGATGGAAATGATTTTTCTATATCACCAACTTTTACTTCTCGTGTTGGGCCGATAATTCCCAAGACAGGTGCGCGGTCAATAGTGCGAATAGCGCGTGCAAAGCTACCACCAAAACAAGTAGCTAAGATCAGCATAAGATTTAAACCTAATGAAATATTTAGTGGAGTAATGATTTCTTTAAATTGGCACCAAGTACAGATTGAATTATTAGCGAATAGAAATCCATTTTGATCTGATAAGCCATGCCCTTCAAGGTGTAGCCATGGCTTTAATTCATTGTTTTTTATTTCTTCATTAATTTCTGATAATCCGTTAATAAGATCGTCAATAGTGTTTATTCGAATGTAACGAACTTGTAGCCCCGAAGCGATATAATTTGAAATATCCAGCAAGTCTTCTTTCAACCGACGAGCAGTATTTAGTTCACCTTCAGGTATGGCGTCTAGAATTACAATTCCATTAAATATGCTATCGGTCATCTTTTATTCTTTGTAGCGCTAACAGTGATTTATACGGCCGCGGTCATTTGTCTTAATTATACTCCGCAGCCTATTTCATTATTTATTTTATCTAAAATGCGCGTTTCTTTTAGTGATATCAAGTTATTAGTCAATTTCAGCTCAGCTCAGCTCAGTATATCCCTCTAATAAAGGCTGTAAATATAAAGCATACACATTATATGGTTAAAGATATTACCATATATTAATGTATCTAATGCCGCTATAAATTCTATTGCTTTCACTCATTAAGTTGTTATATTTGCGTATGCAATTATTTTCGCACTAAAACAATGCGTGAATTTTATGCATGTCACTTTCGCTTAGAAATTTGGCCACTTGGGGAGTTAATAATGAATAAAAATGAGTATTGGAAGGAGAACTTACGGCTCGTATCGATATTGCTTGCGATATGGTTTGCCGTTTCTTTTCTGTTCGGCATTATCCTTGTCGAAGAATTAAACATGATTCGGGTTGGGGGTGTGGGGCTTGGTTTCTGGTTTGCACAGCAAGGTTCGATTTATACTTTCCTAGTATTGATTTTTGTCTATACGAAAAAAATGAATGCGCTTGATCGTAAACATAACGTTCACGAAGACTAAGGGAGGTAAATGACAATGGATTTAACGACACTTACGTATACCTTTGTTGGTGCAACGTTTGCCTTATATATAGGTATCGCCTTTTGGGCACGTGCATCCACCACAGGTGAATTTTATGTTGCAGGGAAAGGTATTCATCCTGTAGCAAACGGCATGGCGACTGCCGCCGATTGGATGTCTGCAGCATCTTTTATTTCCATGGCAGGTTTAATTGCCTTTAATGGTTATGGTGCTTCAGTTTTCTTAATGGGTTGGACCGGTGGCTATGTTTTATTAGCTTTATTACTTGCGCCTTACTTACGTAAATTCGGAAAGTTTACCGTTCCTGAATTTATCGGTGAGCGTTACTACTCGCGTACTGCGCGTATTGTTGCGGTAGTGTGTTTGATTTTAGCTTCGATTACTTATGTAATTGGTCAGATGAAAGGCATCGGGGTGGCTTTCTCGCGTTTCCTTGAAACAGATTATGATACTGGTCTCTACATTGGTATGGGTATTGTGTTTATTTATTCAGTAATGGGTGGCATGAAAGGGATTACCTATACGCAAATTGCACAATACTGTGTGTTGATATTTGCTTATACGGTTCCAGCGGTCTTTATATCACTGAATATAACGGGCAATCCTATTCCTCAATTAGGCATCTTAAGCACGATGGCAGATGGTAATACCTATATGATGGATAAGCTGAATCTGGTTGTGTCCGAGTTAGGCTTTAACGAATATACAACGCAGATACTCGGTAGCAAACTGAACATGTTTGCATACACGCTTACATTGATGATTGGTACTGCGGGTTTACCTCACGTTATTATTCGTTTCTTTACTGTACCTAAAGTAAAAGATGCGCGTTCAACTGCAGGTTGGGCGTTAGTGTTTATTGCTATTTTGTACACCACTGCACCTGCGGTTGGTTCAATGGCGCGTTTGAATTTGATGAACACGATTCAAACCGGCCCGGTTGGTGAAGTCACTGCGAATATCGAATATGAGAAACGTCCATCCTGGTTTAAAAACTGGGAGCAAACTGGCTTATTGAAATTTGAAGATAAGAACGGTGATGGTCGTATTCAATACTATAACGATAAGAACGAAGACTTTGCTGCTAAAGCAGAATCGTATGGTTGGAAAGGTAATGAAATGGTCAAAGTGGATCGTGACATTATGGTTCTTGCCAATCCGGAAATTGCACAACTACCTAACTGGGTTATCGCCTTGGTTGTTGCTGGTGGTTTAGCTGCGGCGTTATCAACAGCGGCTGGTTTGTTACTTGCGATTGCATCCTCCATTTCTCATGACTTACTCAAAGGTATTTTCAAACCTGACATTACTGAGTCACAAGAGTTGATGGCAGGGCGTGTTGCAATGGCCGGTGCTATCGCCATGGCGGGCTACTTTGGTTTGCATCCACCTGATTTTGCAGCAGGCACGGTTGCGATTGCATTTGGTTTAGCGGCTTCATCTATCTTCCCTGCGTTGATGATGGGTATCTTTAACAAAAAGGTAAATCGTACTGGTGCAATAGCAGGTATGATTACAGGTATAAGCATCACTATGCTGTATGTATTTCAACATAAAGGCATTATGTTTATACCAGGTACATCATTCTTAGGTGATATGCCAGCTAACTGGTTCTTTACAATATCTCCAAACGCATTTGGTTGTGTGGGTGCCTTAGCTAACTTTGCAGTAGCGATTGGTGTTTCTAAAGTAACTGCAGCACCACCTGAACATATTCAGCATCTTGTTGAAGATATTCGGGTTCCTTCAGGAGCGAATGCTGCAGTAGAGCATTAACCGTTTATTAGTAATGTTCTATGAAATAAAAAACCCTGCCCTGTTAATTCTTGGCAGGGTTTTTTAATGGCTGTTTATACAGATTTTTACAGCCATTTATCTTTAGGTTAATGGCTGTTTATACAGATTTTTACAGCCATTTATCTTTAGGTTAATGGCTGTTTATACAGATTTTACAGTCATTTATCTTTTAATGTTTATGAGTATAGTTGCTTATAGATTTATCTATTTGTTATCCCGTCATTCCCGCGAAGGCGGGAATCCAGTACATTATGATTAAGCTGATTTAAATCTCTGGATACCCGCCTGCGCGGGTATGACGAACGGGCATTGATATTTTTCTTTGTAAAATTGAAAAATACTTCTTATAGAAGAAAGAGTTAAATTGCGTTATAAATACAGTATGGAAATTGAACTGGTAGAAATCCGAGATTTTATCGCACAACATTCTCCATTTGATGTATTGGATAGTGCTGCGCTAAATAATTTACCAAAAAACTTAACTATTCGTTACATTCGAAGAGGCGCTCTTTTCCCTGAGCCTGATACTAATCGCAATAGCTTATATATAATTCGTTCCGGTGCGATAGAGTTTCGTGATGCTCAGGATCAACTAATTGATAAGTTGGCAGAAGGTGACATTTATCTTCTTGAATTCAATCCATCTAACGATTTTGAAATACCTAAAGGTGTTTGTGTTGAAGACACTTTAGTTTACTTATTACCTTGTGAAATATTAACGCTGTTACGAAAACAATTCGACCTCTTTGATCGTTACTTTAATCCATCTGTTAATGAGCGCCTGCGAGATGCCGTTGAATTAACACATGATGCGGATATGCGTGACTTAAGCGCGATGAAATTAGAAGTGAGTGGTTTAACGGATCGTTTACCTGTTATTGTTGATGAAGCAACAACGATTCAACAAGCAGCAAAAATTATGACAGAAGAGCAAGTGTCTTCCATTGTCATTACATCAAATGAAAAACTAATAGGCTTGCTAACTGATCGCGATATACGTTCTCGATGCGTAGCAGAAGGTGTTAGCCGAGAACAGCATGTTAGCAGCATTATGAGTACTGATTTGGAAACAGTTACCGATACAAGCTTGCTTGCTGAGGCTTTGCTAGCGATGACACGTAAACAAGTTCAACACTTGCCCGTTTTAAAAGATGGCATTCCAATTGGCATTTTAACAAGCTCAGATATTGTTCGACATTTGAGTACCAGTCCGGCATTGATTGCAACCGATGTATATAAAGCGAATTCAGTTGAAGCTCTTAAAAAAATAAGTACTCGGCTCCCCGAATTGCAATTGCAATTATCACTATCAAGTGCAACCGCAAAACATATTGGCGAAGTGTTCTCTTCGATAACGGATGCGATTACCAGTCGATTAATCGAGCTAGCTGAAATTGAACTAGGAAAAGCGCCGGTTGAATATGTTTGGGCGGCAGGTGGCTCACAAGCAAGGAACGAACAAACATCACACTCCGACCAAGATAACGCCTTAATAATATCTAATGATTATAAACCGGAGCATGAAAAATATTTTGAACTATTTAGCAATTATGTTTGTGACGGGCTTAATGCATGTGGTTATGTTTATTGCCCCGGCAATGCAATGGCAAGTAATTCTGAATGGCGCCAGCCGCTAAATATTTGGTCTGGTTATTTTTCAAAATGGATTAAAACTCCTGAGCCAAAGGCTTTGATGTTATCAAGTATATTTTTTGATCTGCGCGGTGTTTACGGTGATTTTTCAATACTGGATTCATTGCAAAGTGAAGTGCTTAATAGAACTAAAAATAATGAACTCTTTAATTCTCATATGGTAAGTAATGCTTTAACACATAAACCTCCATTAGGTTTTTTTAGAAATTTTGTTATGGTTCAAGATGATAAACATAAAAACACTTTAAATATTAAGCATCGCGGTATAGTTCCTATTGTTGATATTGCGCGCGTGATTGCATTAGCTAACGGTATTAGTGCTTCTAATACAGAAGAAAGACTCGATGCTGCTTTGCAATGTAAAGCGTTAAGTAAAGAGATGCATGACAATTTGATTGATGCGATGGAGTTTATTGCCTCGTTACGAATTCGTCATCAAGCACAACAAATACGTGCAGGCGTCAGTGCTGATAATTATTTACCACCGGATGAGCTTTCCGGATTAGAAAAAAGTCACTTAAAAGATTCTTTTTCGATTATTAAAACAATGCAACAGTTCTTTGAAAGTCGTTATCAATCATCGTGAGCTGGTTAATGATATTGAACCCAAAAATATTCAACCTAAAAATATTTTATAGGCTTTTTGGAAAAAATTACCAGCGTAAATGTTTGTTAAAACAACGACAAGCACCAGCAATGCAAAAATATTTATCTAAAGCTTTTGTGAATAAAAAAGCTTTAATCGGAGATCTGGATATTGTTTCACTTGATATTGAAACAACCGGCTTGAATCCGAATAAAGATAGAATTGTGAGTATAGGCTTAGTTCAAATTGAAGGCCTTGGAATTAAACTGGACTCTTGCTGGCATCAAATTATAAACACTAATAAAAATCTTTCCGTTCAAAGTGTTGTTATCCATCAAATTACGGATGATCAATCTGAAACAGGTATGAGTATTAACGAAGCAATTCCAAAACTACTTGAACGGTTAAGTGGCAAAGTGATGTTGGTACATAATGCTAAGGTTGAACAAGGCTTTATAAATACAATATGTCAGACTTTATATGGTTGTGATTTTATCATTCCAACGATTGATACACAGGCTTTAGCTAAACGGAGTCTTGATCGACGAGATTCTCCCTACCAATCTAATGACCTGCGTTTATTTAATTTACGTAAGTCATATAACATGCAGGCTTATAAAGCTCACAATGCTTTGATGGATGCGATTGCAACGGCAGAATTATTTTTGGCGATGGTCAATAAAATATCTTCAAATAAAACGGCACGTCTTTCAGAGTTTATACTTTAATAAATTTTAGTTTTTGGAATCTGTTTTCGCTTTTCTACAAGACCAAAAACACGCTCGGCTATTTTGAATGAAAAAAAGTGATTACACATTTTTCCACTGAATGCTTGAAAGGTAGCGTAAAGAAGTGAAACAACATAAATAACTAAAATAATAATGGTTGCGATGCTCATCATTTGTTGAGTTTCATTTGTGGCAACAAGATTGAGTGATATGCCTAACATAAGCACCAGACTAATCAGGATAATCCATAACTGAATACTAAAAGCCAGGTCTGCAGTGCGCAGTGCTGTTTTAGCAACATCTGCACGTTTATTTCTAAAAATAAAATATATAACCAACGGCGCAATGGTACTGGCGAGTGGATTAATAAATATTGCCGCGAGTGACGCCAATGGTGCGAGTGCCATATATTGGCGTTGTCTTGTATCTTGATTAGTCATAAATTTAAATTGTCTTTGTTAGTTTGCGTTAAATTAGAGCAGCTTCGCTATATATTAAAAGCCTTCGTAATTTGAACTATATTACTATTTTAGAGTGAGTTATGTATGATTTAACTTAAGTATTTTTTCTCCAAAGGGCGCAAATGAAAAAAGGTTTCTTTATAACCGGTACGGATACCGATGTTGGTAAAACACACTTTAGCATTGCTTTGGTGCATGCCTTACGTGAGCAAGGCAAAACAGTGGCCGTCATGAAGCCTATTGCCAGTGGCGGAAACTACGATTCTGGTGAGTTACGTAATGAAGATGCTCAATTGTTACTGGACGCATGTGGTTTGGATATTCCGTATGAGTTGGTTAATCCTTATATATTTGAAGTCCCGGTTGCACCACACATCGCCGCTGCAGAAAATAATGTACAAATATCCATTCCTTATATAATGGATGCCTATCAGCAATTGGTTGAGCATGCTGATGTGGTCGTTGTTGAAGGCGTTGGTGGCTGGTATGTACCGTTGAATGTCGGTGAGACAGCCTCACAACAGTCAACTCTGGAAGACCTAGCTAAACAGCTTAAATTGCCCGTGATAATGGTTGTTGGGATGCGTTTGGGTTGCTTGAATCATGCGCTATTAACGGCAAAGGCGATTGAGCAATCAAAGGTGAATTTTCATGGCTGGATTGCAAATACACTTGAAGAAGAAATGCCCCGTTATGCGGAAAATATTGATACCTTAAAATCAGTGATTAAAGCCCCCTTACTCGCCGAAATTCCCTTCAATGCAACTGTGCAAGAAATAGCCCAGATCCTCAGATTAGCTTAGCCTTTAGCACAGAAATTATTTATGGTGATAAAAGAGATTTGATGTGTTGGTTAGATTATTTCCATGCCAAATATATGGTTAATGGTTAAGTTTTAACCTTATGGTTTTGCTAAGTTATTGTTATTACTCGCCGTACGTACGCTAAATCTTATATTGTAATATTAGTATATTAGTTTTCTATTGTATTAGAAGTGGCTTATATATCTTTGATTTATAAAGCTATTTTTAAATTTTCGGTTGCGGTTCAGACCCTGCTTGGGTAGGATGCGCCTCGAAGATAGAAGTCTTAAATACATGAGTATTTTAATAAGAATTTATTTTTTAAGTCTCCTAAAACATAGAAGATTTAAAAAAATAACAAGTGATTCAAGATGTCATCAACTTGAATTATATGAGGGGGTTAAAGCAGAAGTTGAACAAGCGCTGCTTTAACAAAATAAAAAAGTTTTAAAACTTTATAAAACCAAACCAAACCAAGAAGAGGTAATGGTATGTCAGCAAGTCACATTACAAAAAAGCTAAGTGCACTGCTCGGGTTATTACTCGTGCCAGGTATTGCATTAGCTGATTACAAGCTGAATTTGGAACCAGGTGTTACTGCAATCGGTAGCGATATATATGACTTACATCAGTTAGTCATGTGGATCTGTACTGTCGCAGGTATCCTGGTTTTTTCAGTAATGATCTATTCACTCATTAACCACCGTAAATCGAAAGGTGCAGTAGCTGCACAGTTCCACGAAAGTGCAACGGTTGAAGTTATTTGGACAGTCTTACCATTAATAGTATTAGTCGCAATTGCGGTACCAGCAACTAAAACATTGCTAGAAATTGAAGACTCAACTAAGTCTGATGTTACGATTCAAGTAACGGGCTGGCAGTGGAAGTGGCAGTATAACTACCGCGATGAAGATTTAAGCTTCTTCAGTAATTTATCTGAAAGCAGTAATGAAGCACGCCAATTAGGTGCTGATAAATCTTTACTTGCTAAAGCTGACAACTATTTATTAGATGTTGATAAGGCAATCGTTGTTCCAGTAAATAAAAAAGTACGCTTATTAATTACTTCTAACGACGTATTACATGCTTGGTGGGTTCCAGCATTTGCGGTTAAACGCGATGCAATCCCTGGCTATATTAATGAAAGCCATTTCACAGCGACTAAAACCGGTATCTACCGCGGTCAGTGTGCTGAGCTTTGTGGTAAAGACCACGGCTTTATGCCAATCGTTGTTAAAGTCGTTGCACAAGACGAATATAACGCTTGGATTAAAGACGAGAAAGCAGCCATTGCAGCAGCAGCCGGCGATTCAAATAAAACATTTACTCAAGCCGAGTTAATGACGAAAGGCGAATCAGTCTATAAAGCTAACTGTGCAGCTTGTCACCAGGCGAATGGTACAGGTGGTGGGCCATTCCCAGCGCTCGTAGGTTCACCAGTGGCAACTACAGGTTCAATTGAAGATCATCTGAAATTAATTATTGCCGGTAAAGGGATTATGCCTGGATTCGGACCACAATTATCAGATGCCGACATCGCAGCGGTTACTACTTACGAGCGTAATGCTTGGGGTAATAATACTGGCGATACCGTTCAACCAGCAGCAGCTAAAACTGCGCGTTAAGGGGAGATTATAAAATGAGCGACGCTCCGACAGGTATTAAACGCTGGTTGTTTACAACCAATCACAAAGACATCGGTACTATGTATCTATGGTTTGCTTTCACTATGTTATTCGTAGGTGGAGCAATGGCCATGGTAATTCGTGCTGAATTATTCGAACCAGGTATGCAAGTAGTTAACCCTAACTTCTTCAACATGATGACAACCCTTCACGGTTTAATCATGGTATTTGGTGCCATCATGCCAGCCATGGTTGGTTTTGCTAACTGGCAAGTACCTCTTATGATTGGTGCACCGGATATGGCTTTACCACGAATGAATAACTGGAGCTTCTGGATTCTTCCATTTGCAGCAACATTATTAGTTGCACCAATGTTCATCGGTGGTGACTTCATGGCAGGTCAAGGCCCGGCATTTGGTTGGACTTTCTATGAGCCTCTTTCAGGTCAATACGACAAGCTAGCATTCTTTATCTTTGCAGTGCATTTGTTAGGTTTCTCTTCCATTATGGGTTCTATCAATATCATCGCAACTATCTTGAACATGCGTGCTCCTGGTATGACATTAATGAAAATGCCATTGTTCGTATGGACATGGTTAATCACAGCCTTCTTATTGATTGCGGTAATGCCAGTATTGGCCGGTGCTGTAACAATGATGTTGACTGATAAATACTTCGGTACCAGCTTCTTTGATGCAGCCGGTGGTGGTGACCCAGTATTGTTCCAGCATGTATTCTGGTTCTTTGGTCATCCTGAAGTGTATATTATGATTCTTCCAGCCTTTGGTATTGTTTCGCAAATCATTCCTACTTTTGCACGTAAGCCTCTATTTGGTTACGCGTCAATGGTATACGCGACAGCAGCGATTGCATTCTTATCGTTCATCGTATGGGCTCACCACATGTTTACAGTGGGTATGCCAGCAGCGGGTGAACTATACTTTATGTATGCAACGGTAATGATTGCGGTACCAACAGCGGTTAAAGTATTTAACTGGACGGCTACAATGTGGAAAGGCTCGATGACATTTGAAGTTCCAATGTTATGGGCTATCTCATTTGTATTCTTATTCACAATCGGTGGTTTCACTGGCTTGATGTTAGGTGTTGTTCCAGTTGATTTCCAATACCATGATACTTACTTCGTAGTCGCGCATTTCCATTACGTTTTAGTAACGGGTGCATTGTTCGCGATTATTGGTGGTGTTTACTACTGGATGCCTAAATGGACTGGTAACATGTTTGATATCAGGCTTGCTAAGTGGCACTTCTGGGTATCAAATATTTCGGTGAACATTTTGTTCTTCCCACAACACTTCTTAGGTCTGGCAGGTATGCCACGTCGTATTCCTGACTATGCGCTACAGTTTGCGGAGTTCAATCAAATTTCATCAATCGGTGCATTTATTTTCGGTGGCACACAATTGTTATTCCTTTACATCATTATTAAATGTATTAAAGGTGGTGATAAAGTGTCGAGTGAAGTATGGGAAGATGCAAAAGGTCTTGAGTGGGAAATGCCATCTCCAGCGCCTTACCATACTCACGTAACACCTCCGACTATTAAGTAGAAATAAAGAGCGCTTTTGCTAATCAGCATAGGCGCTCTCACTTTTATAAGAAGTTTAAGTAATGAATGAAGAACAAAGAAAAGGTATACGTAAAACAGTAACAATCTTAGTGATTGTAGTCGTCGTGTTTTACGCTTGGCTCTTCATTCGGACATAAAGATGGAAACTGGTAGTAACAAAACTGCAACAAATAAAAAAACGGCAGGTAAACTTTTAATTGTCGTTGTTGCAATGTTCGGTTTCGGTTATGCACTCGTACCTTTGTATGACGTAGTTTGTCAGGTTCTTAATATTGGCCGTTTTGCTGATATTGAGTCAGGCGAATATGACCCAAAGGCTCAAGAGCAAGCTGTTAAAGACATGGCCGCGAATAAAGATTTAACGCGGAATGTAACGGTGGAATTTGTTACCGCACTTAATGGTGGGATTGCATGGGAGTTTAAAGCCCTGCAGAACGAAATAGATGTTCACCCCGGCGTTATGATGACAGCTGATTTTTATGCAAAGAATAATACTGGACGAGATGTTATCGCCCAGGCAGTACCGAGAATCTTACCCGGTAATGCAGCAAAATATTTTACGAAGATAGAATGTTTTTGTTTTACACAACAAACATTCAAGAAAGGGGAAGCCCGAACGATGCCACTAAGATTTATGGTAAGTCCGGACCTACCGAAAAGTATTAATACTATTACGTTGTCGTATACTTTTTTTGATACACAGCCATTAGCATTAAAATAAATTTAATTATATAAAGATAAAGAGGGGTAGTTATGGCACAAGCAGAAGGCAGCTATTATCTTCCAGAGCCAAGTCACTGGCCTATGGTTGGTTCAATTGGTCTATTTCTAAGTACTGGCGGTTTTGCTTTAGCATTAACCAACGGTGTAGATGGCGCATTAGGCGACATGACAATATCGTATATTGGTCTTGCGGTATTAGTATTCATGTTATTTGGTTGGTTTGGAACAGTTGTTCGTGAAAGCCAGGCAGGTAAATATGATGCTCAAGTAGATACATCTTTCCGCATGGGGATGATTTGGTTCATCTTGTCAGAAGTGATGTTCTTCGCCGCATTCTTTGGTGCGCTTTACTATATGCGTAACTTCTCTGTGCCTTGGTTAGGTGGTGCAGGAAACAATGCGTTAACCGGTGAAATCTTACATCAAGGTTTTGATGCTGTTTGGCCAACGAATGGTCCGGGTAATGTTGGTGGTGACTATGAAGTAATGCCAGCAACGGGCTTACCATTATGGAATACAATCATTCTGTTAACTTCTGGTGTTACATTAACCTGGGCTCACCATGCGTTAAAAGCAGGCCATCGTGGACAGTTAATCTTTGGTTTATTCTTAACTGTTGCTTTAGGTACATTATTCTTAACTTTCCAAGTTATCGAATATTCACATGCATATTCTGATTTGAACCTTAAATTAACAACAGGCGCTTATGGTACGACGTTCTTCATGTTAACCGGCTTCCATGGTTTCCATGTATTCGTTGGGGCGACTATGTTACTGGTTATGTTAGTTCGTTCTATGAAAGGTCACTTTACTCCAGAAAATCATTTTGCCTTTGAAGCGGCTGCTTGGTACTGGCATTTTGTTGATGTTGTTTGGTTAGGCTTATTCATTTTTGTATATTGGTTGATTTAGTCAATATATTAGGCTGATTTGCCATGGAAAGGGCGGAGCTACTTTAACGGTAGCTCCGCCTTTTTTTTAGTGACTCTTAGTTGCTTCGCAACTTAGAGTCACTTATGCAGAGAGAGTAACACGAGCTCTGCGTTTACCAGTAAGGTAAAAAGCTGGATAAGAGAAACAGGAAATAGAATAGTGATAGTAAGAACCAAAAAATTAGTAAGAGCAGTTAAATCGGTCGTAACGGGTGTTGTTAAATCATCATTAATACGAAGTGAATAATCAAAACAAAATATGATAGTTTCTCGTCGGTTTCAGCGACGGTAGAAGTTTTAAATTACCGTCATTCCCGCGAAGGCGGGAATCCAGTGGTTTTAAAATAGGGTTGGGGCAGTCTGGTAAAGTCTCGCTCGTGTTACTTGCTCGGCATAAGTGTCTCTAAGATGCTTATGCCGTCATTCCCGCGAAGGCGGGAATCCAGTGGTTTTAAAATAGGGTTGGGGCAGTCTGGTAAAGTCTCGCTCGTGTTACTTGCTCGGCATAAGTGTCTCTAAGATGCTTATGCCGTCATTCCCGCGAAGGCGGGAATCCAGTGGTTTTAAAATAGGGTTGGGGCAGTCTGGTAAAGTCTCGCTCGTGTTACTTGCTCGACATAAGTGTCTCTAAGATGCTTATGCCGTCATTCCCGCGAAGGCGGGAATCCAGTAGTTTTAAAATAGGGTTGGGGCAGTCTGGTAAAGTCTCGCTCGTGTTACTTGCTCGACATAAGTGTCTCTAATATGCTTATGCCGTCATTCCCGCGAAGGCGGGAATCCAGTAGTTTTAAAATAGGGTTGGGGCAGTCTGGTAAAGTCTCGCTCGTGTTACTTGCTCGACATAAGTGTCTCTAAGTTGCGAAGCAACTAAGAGACACTAAAAAACCTTCTGCGGAGAAATGTACCCGAGCTTATGCATAATAAGCAAAAAGATAAGCAAGGCAATAGAACTACCAATTCGTACCGTTAAAGCTTTAACCGTCCGATTTGTCTTACTTTTATCTTTTGCCATTGTGTACAGAGCAAAGAACAAGCTAAATACAATAAAGAAGAAAACCAGTACAATAAGACTTTTAACAAGCATAGCAAAAACTCCAATTAGCCATATTTTCTGACTAAAACAGTAAACAAAGTAAGGCTTTATTTTAACGCAGCAATAAAATCTTAGATAGTGATTATTATTGAGTTAAAAGAATACAAAATATTATGGCCATGAAATTTAAACCAAAATTAGCTCCAACCATTGCTACTTTAATAGTACTGCCAATTTTAATGTCGCTTGGCTTTTGGCAACTTGATCGTGCTGAATTGAAGCAGCAACAATTAGATACTTACACTAAACGCTCAAAACAAGTTGCCCTGAAACTTAAAGCGACAGACAATATTGCTGTAATGAATACTGATGACTTACTTTATACCAGTATTGAGGCTAAAGGCCGGTATGACATTAAACGCAGTTTTTTAATTGATAATAGAGTGCATAAGGGGCAAGTGGGGTTTTACGTCATTACGCCTTTTATTATTGAGTCAGAAAATGGCACCCCGACAAATGGTAAACAGTCTAATAATGCAGTTTTAGTGAATCGAGGCTGGATTAAGGGAAATCGCTTACGATCAGAGTTACCGACATTTGATACAACAAACGCAAAAATAAGCATAAAAGGGCTCGGATATGTCCCATCAGAGAACTTTTTCGCTGTAGATAATGTTAAAATCGATGCTCAAATCAACCCTACTGTTATTCAGAGTGTCGATTTTAAGGCGATACAAGAAGCTTTGGCTAAGGATGTATATCCATTTATTTTACGTCTAGACCCTAAAAATGAATCGGGCTTTATACGTGAGTGGCCAATAGTGACATCGTCACCGGAAAAGAGTCAGAGTTATGCTGCACAGTGGTTTACGATGGCGCTGGTAGTCTTAATTATATTTTTAAGTTCATGTTTTAATTTTAAGCGGGAGAAAACTGCATAGCAGTTGAATATTTTATGTCAGAATCTCAACAGTCAAATAACCAAACAAGTAGTACTCCAAGCGCGGAACAAATTAAAAAAAATAAAAGAATCATGCTTTTATTATTTGTCATGTTTGCTGCTCCAATACTTCTAGCCGTATTTGTTTTTAATACCGATCCTTCTGGTAAGTATGCAACAAAAAACAGAGGCAACTTAATTACTCCAGCGGTAGAGCTTAAAAATATTGAATTAAAATTTATTGATAGCAAAAAGCCATACAAATTAGTAGAACAAGAACATCAGTGGTTAATGGTTTTTGTTGGTGCAGGTGAATGTGATGTTAATTGTAAACGTCAGCTAGTTGTTATGCGTCAAACTCGCCTGGCTCAAGGTGGTGAGTTTACGAGAGTGAATAGACTTTATGTTATTCAAGACAAGCAGTCAGAAAAATTCATGAAAGAAGTGAAAGCATTCCATCCTGATATGGATATTGTGACGGGTTCGAAGCAACAATTAGAAAATGTTGTCACGCAATTTACTTTGGCTGATAAAGTAAACGTTGGTACATCTAACCGAATTTATATCGTTGACCCTATTGGTAATTTAATGATGTATTATGAATTAAATGCTGAAGCAAGTGATATTGCAAAAGACCTAACACGTTTATTAAAAGTTTCTCAAATGGGCTAAATTAAATTCAGTATAAGAATAAAGTAATAATATGCAACAATCTTATTTTCGAAAAATAGCATTAATCGCAACAGCACTGGCACTCTTTGTTGTTGTTCTTGGTGCTTATGTTCGCTTATCTGATGCAGGCCTGGGTTGCCCTGACTGGCCTGGTTGCTATGGTCATATAACTGTTCCAGAAGCATCTCATCATGTTGATAAAGCCAATGCAGCTTATCCAGAACGCCCAGTAGAAGCAGCAAAAGCCTGGAAAGAAATGGTTCACCGTTATTTCGCATCTACATTGGGATTATTAATTGTTATTCTTGCGGTGCTTGCGGTGCTTGCGTGGCGTAGTAAACGGATTTCAAATCAACAAGTAAAACTACCAATTTTTCTTGTAGCTTTTGTTATCTTTCAAGGCTTACTCGGAATGTGGACTGTCACTATTAAACTTAACCCAACGATAGTAATGATGCATCTCATTGGTGGTATGACAACACTATCATTATTATGGTGGATGAGTTTACGTCAAAGTAAAATGTTTTTGCCGCGCTCATCCTATCCAACACAACTTAAGCCTTTTACGGGCTTAGCCGTAATCGGTTTAATTATTGTGACTTTTCAAATTATATTAGGTGGATGGACCAGTTCAAATTATGCAGCACTTGTATGCGCTGATTTTCCAACTTGCCAAGGTAGCTTGATACCACCGACTGATTTCGGTGAAGCATTTAATTTATGGCGTGGTACAGAGATTAACTTTGAAGGTGGTGTCCTGGATAATACGGCAAGAATGACGATTCATTTTGTACATCGTGTTGGCGCACTTATTACATTTTTGTTTGTCGGTTGGTTAAGCCTTAAGTTGATGTTTGGTACAGATGTAAATAAATTACAAAGTCTGGGTCGTTTATTGTTATTTGTATTAATCGCTCAAGTATCATTAGGTATTATAAATGTCGTATATTCTTTACCACTATATATTGCTGTTGCACATAATGGTGTTGGTGCATTGTTGTTACTTACAATGGTTACGCTCAACCACACTGTACGACCTCCATCTCAAATTTAAAATTACAACTGGTTCACACACATGACTAATTCAAATTCAGTACTAAGCGATTACTACGAACTCTGCAAACCTAGAGTAGTTATGCTTATTGTATTTACAGCTGTGATTGGAATGTTCTTAGCTGTTCCCACTCCACAAGACTTGCCTGTAATAGAAACAATTTTCGGAACATTGGGTATTGGGCTTGCGGCAGCCTCAGCCGCAGCTATCAACCAAATAGTTGAACAGAAATTTGATGCTGAGATGAAGCGAACAGAAGATAGACCGCTTATAACAGGTGGCATTAATCAAACTCAGGCTCTTATCTTTGCCTCAGTTATCGGTGTAATTTCAATGCTTATGCTTGTTCTACTTGTTAATCCTTTAACAGCAGGACTTACATTTTTATCCTTAATTGGTTATGCCTTTATTTATACACTTTATTTAAAGCATGCAACACCGCAAAATATTGTAATTGGTGGTGCGGCGGGTGCAGCGCCTCCTATGCTTGGTTGGGCCGCGGTAACAAACACCGTTACACCCGATGCGATGATTTTATTTCTTATTATTTTTATTTGGACGCCTCCACATTTCTGGGCATTAGCTATAGCTAAAAAAGATGACTATGCCAAAGTAGGAATACCAATGTTACCTGTAACGCATGGCGTTAAATTTACGCGTTTACAAGTTTTGCTTTATACAGTTTTATTATTAGTTGTAACTGCTCTTCCATTTCTTTCTGGAATGAGTGGAATTATTTATCTGACTGCTGCTGCAATATTAGGCGGAGTGTTTTTATATTACGCTATCCGCATGCAAGACCCTGATTTGAAAGGTATGCCAATGAAAACCTTTGGTTATTCGATTCTGTATTTGATGTTACTGTTTAGTTTTTTACTAATCGATCACTACGCTGTTTACTTAGTGCGCTTCTTTTAGTGCGTAATGACGTTCAGTTAAGAGAATAAAATTAGTTCCCTCCCCTTCAAGGGGAGGGCTAGGGTGGGGTGTTTTAAGCTTATCCCCTCCCCCTACGCCCCCTGATAAAACAACTAGCCATTCGACTAAGCTATTCAGCTAAGTCGCTGGTTATCCCGAAATGGGAGGGGGAATATAATTTAGCTCTTAACTGTACGCGCACTTATTTAGTGTCAGTTTTTTTATTATACTGACATTTATGATCTTTTATGCCTGATTTTACGAAGCAAGATCAGCTTCTACCAGACTATCCATTCATAAATTAAATGCACTTATGCCTGATCTTGCGAAGCAAGAAAAGTAAAAAACCAGCTTCACGTTCTACCGTTGAGATGCATTAAATGGTTCAAGTGTAGCTGCATTTTCAGAGTTCTTGATAGTGCTTTTACTAATTTTAAAAGCGCTGCACAAGTTGTAAAGATCTTTAGCATCCCATGATTTATTTCCTTCGCTATAAAGGAAAGCGTTTAAGGCCGTAACCTTAGAACTTAGGGGCTCATCAACTAACGCAGCAATATCTGATAAATTATTAATATCCTTTCCTTCAAATACAATATTTGCCCAATGAAGTAATGCCTTTTTTATTTCTTGTGGGTTATTTTGATTACAAGCTGCCTTTAAGAACTTCAAACTAGTCTTTAATGATTGGTTAACTACAACGTTATCTATTGGTTTTATCTTTACAGACTTCCGTGAACGCCACCAGAGAAATAAGGTTGTTACCCATAGAGTTAAGAATAAAAAACTAATCCATAACCAGAGCGGATTCGAATCCTCACTTATTGCCTTATTAACATCTTTAGATATTGGTGTGTTCATAATAGGTGATTGTTTAGCTTCGGGATTTTGTAATAATGAGTTTTGATTATTAATCGAATTTTGGTTGTTAACAGAATTTGGTGATGCCAATACGGTAATACGTCTTGATGTAACATGGGCAAACTCTATTTTATTTGTCTTAGTATTCCACCACGGTATGTCAATCGCGGGGATGGTATAGCTACCAGCCTTGGTTGGGATAAGAGCAATTTTTTCTGCTCTTATAGATGATATTCCCTTTCCGCTTATATTATCTTTCAAAACGGGTTTGTCTGGATATTGCTTAAGGTTAGTTATCGATAATGATTTAATTTCAGGTAGTTGAGAAGCCGTAAGACCATCAGCCATTAATGTCAGTGTTCGTGTAATGGGCTCACCAGTATAAAACTTGGCTGTTTTGGGCCATTCTTCAATGAGTTTTAATGACGTTGTCGGCAACCAGTCATTAGAGGTAAATGATTTAGGAGCAGCTTTAATATTGAGAGAAACTTTATTACTTTGAATACGTTTAACCGTTGTATTTGAATTAAAAGGATCAAACATATTTTGACGAGAGTTACGGTTGGCAACGCCTATTTCAGCAACAAAGGGTTCTATTACCAGATTTCCTTGATGTTGAGGAAAGATAGAAAATTGTTTTTCAATGATAATATACGGCTTTGCACCACGATAAGTTTTATATTGCTTATCTTTACCTAATGCTTGAATAATTGTATCCGAGTTACTTATGCGTAGTTCACTAAATTGATAACTATTAATATTTTGAGCGATGAGTAAACGTACCGTTACGATTACTTGTTCCTGAATAAAGACTGATTTACTGGACGTTTCTAATTCAACAATAAAGTCTTTAGTTGAGCCGCTAACATTGGATGCAGCTACCTTTTTAACATTAATTTCAACCTCGGGCGCTTGTTCATTACCAAACGATATAGGTGGAATCCTAAAGGTACCAGAATTTTTCGCGCGTAAAGACAGAATCCACTTTTTAGTACGCTTGAAGTCGCCATTAATCATGCTGACATTATTGCTTTGACTTGTTCCTAAAATATCAAAATTTGTTCTTATAGGAGAGAAGTCAGGATCATCATCAACCGAGCCTTCAGCGATATAGGTTAGTTGGAATGAATCACTTAATAGAACAGGATTTACATTTAATTGCGCAGAAAATGTAGCTGCAAATATATTAAATGTAAAAAAAAGTAGTGTCGATGTAATAAATATTTTTAATAGTTTAGTCATCATAATTGCCATAGTTAAACTGCTGCTGTATTACCAATTCTTATCTTCGCTGCTGTGTTGTTGTCGTTTATATTGATATTTAAATTTATTTCTTAATAGACCGCCAGGATCATCAGGAATACGTCGAAGCCATTGTTGGGTTACTTTATCTGTTTCCTGGGCTTCTTTGTCTGAAGGATTGGATTTTGATGCTGATTTAGTATTATCTTTTTTATCATTAGGATCTTTTTCTGGTTCTTTGCCATCTTTATGTTGAGCAGATTTTTCATCTGACTCTTTATCAGATGCTTTGTCTTTTTTACTTTTGCCATTTTGATCTTTACTGTCTTGATCGCTGGATTGCTTATCTTTATTAGGTGATGAGTCACCTTCATCAGGTTTACCATCTTTTGATTTAGTCTTATCTTTGTTCGAACTATTTTGGTCACCAGGCTTTTTGTTTTTCTGTTGTTCTTTTTTCTCATCGTTTTGTTTTTTATTGATAAGTTCTTTGTTATAGATTGCATCTTTATGCTGAGGGTCCAATTTTAAGGCTTCGTCATATTCCTTGAGTGCTTTTTGGTTGTCGCCTAATTTTGCATAGGCATTGCCTTTATTGTAATGGCCGTCCGCAGTATGAGTGTCTTGTAATGAATCGATACTTTTTTGATATTCATTGTTTTTATAATGAGACGCGGCCTGCCATTCGCTATTGTTAAATAACTCAGCCGCTTCTGCAGGTTTGTTTTGTTCAAGAAGTTTCGCTGCTCGCTGATCGGCATTTGACCAAAGAGAATCCCATAATGATGCGGCTTCAGCATGTTGAGGTTGCTGTAGTAGAATCAGCGCGAATACAAATAGTATGCCTCGTCGAAACGTGAGTGCTACTAAAGGTATGACTAGTAGCAATAACCATGGACCTTGCTCATACCAGCTATCGGTTTGTAGAGTCGATGCCTTAGCGTCTTTTTTTGCATCAAACCGATTAGTATTAAATAAAGAAGAGATATGTAATATATCCGAGTCGTCAGTTGTAATAACACTAAAGCGCCCAGAGCCCATATTTATAATGCTCTGGAAGGAATTCATATTGAGTTTTGGGATAACAATATTGCCTCGTCTATCTTTAAAGAATCCTCCATTAGGTTGAGGAATAGGTGCACCATCCTGGCTGGCAACGGCTAAAATGGATATGCGATGTTTTTTTGATGTTGTTTTAAAAGCCGTAGATGCATTTGATTCAACTTCATCGGTAACAAGCAGTATGTCACCTTTTTTAACCCCAGCATTCTCGAACAGAGTCGATGCAGTCTCTAACGCTTTATCGGTACGTGTTCCTTGGGATGGCATGATATCTGTCGTGAGACTGGAAAGAAGAGATGTAATAGTAGCAGTATCATCTGTTAATGGGCTTACAGTATAGGCATTAGCGGCGTATACGATTAATGCAGTTTGCCCTAGTTTGCGTTGCTTTAATATATCGGTGATTTTATGTCGAGCGCGAGTCAGGCGTGAGGGTTTAATATCTCCGGCATCCATTGAGCGTGACAAGTCTAAAGCAATAACCAATGCAGATTGTTCTTTAAAAACAGGCTGTGGTCTTTTTTCCCATGCCGGCCCTGCAAGAGAAACAATTATTAATGTACCAATAATAAAATAAAGAATACTCGGTAAGGCAGAATGCTTTGATGGCGTACCTACAAGTAAATGTGGCAATAATTTAGGGTCTATAATCGTTTGCCAGCTTCGACTTGTCTTATGCGAGGTTATCAGAAGAAATGCAAATAATATTAATGGTATAAAGCTAAAGAACCAAATGGGACGTAAAAAATGTAGTTGTGTGATAAATAATTCCATTGCTTAACTCTTCTAATTAACTCTTTTGGCTTTTAACGTTAGCTTTTGAAAATAGGCTAGTTAATTGCAATGGATTAAGTTTAGCTAGACTCAGTAAAAACATTAAAATCAATGCCGCTCCAAGTGGCCAATAGTAAAGTGCACTAATCGGGCGAAAATGTTGTGATTCTTTTTCAGTGGGTTCTAAAGTATTTAGTATGGAATATATTTTTTTTAATTCCTTAGTGTCGCGTGCACGGAAATAACGCCCACCTGTTTTAGTTGCGATAGCCGTTAAGGTTTTTTCATCAAGATCAGCTGATGGGTTTATTCGTTGAGTGCCAAAAAATGATTGACGAATCATTTCGTCTGCACCGATACCAATAGTGTAAATTTTCAAACCATTGAGAGCCGCTAGTTCGGCAGCTTTAACAGGTTCTATTTCACCAGCAGTATTAGCACCATCTGTTAACAGAATAAGCACACGGCTATCTTTACTTTTATCCTTTAACCTCTTTATAGCCAAACCAATAGCATCACCAATGGCAGTCTCTTTACCGGCAAGTCCAATTTCAGCTTCAAGTAATAATGTTTTTACGGTTTTTCTATCGAAAGTCAAAGGTGTTTGTAAATAAGCTTGGCGTCCAAATAGTATGAGACCTATTCGATCACCAACTCGCTGATCAATAAAACGGCTCGCAACAAATTTGGTTGCCACTAAACGGTTTACGGTTTTACCTTGTACTTTAAAGTCTTGTGCTTGCATCGAGCCGGATAAGTCAACAGCCATCATTAGATCTCGACCACTTACAGGAAGTTCTACTGACTCGCCAAGAAATTGAGGGCGCATGGCGGCTACTATTAAAAGACACCATGTAAGAATAGCTATAATTAGAAGCAATGGATTCTTTCGTAAATTTTTATTGGACGAAGATACATTGTTAAAGTCACTCATAAATGGGATACGTAATGCTGCATCCTGAAAATCACTTTTTGCAGGAAGTATAAAGTAAATAATTAAGGGCAGCGGTAACAATGCGAGTGCCCAAGGCCATATAAACTGAATCATTTAGACGTGCCTCGCAGGTAAGGCTTCTATCCAGCACTGTGTTGCAGTGATTAATATCTGTGGATCAATGTCTATATTTTTCTGGTAAGGAGCCGAAATGATGAGTTGGCTAACATCGCTACTAAAATAATCTTCACTAGTAAGAGCATTTAGAGATGCTATCCAGTTATCACCCGTCAGTTGAGCACTTGATTCTCGACCCATGTAGCTCATGCATATTTGGCGTAGTAGTTTCGAAGTTTCTTGTATAAGTTTCGTAGCATTATTATGTTTTTGAAAGTCATTGATTATTTGTTGAAAAGCAAGATTTGCAACTTTATTAAGCGGCTTAAAAGTAAACCGTCGATATAGCTTTGGTATAAAATAAAGCGCGAGTAAAATTAGCGCAACAAGGATCCACCAACCGATAGCAGGTGGCCACCAGGAAACAGCATCAGGTAGATGTATATCACGTAGTGTGTCTGCATTTTGTAATTGTGGATTCATTTTATAATTAACACTTCATAACATTAGCATTTAGCTCTTAAGTTAAGCCCTTCTTGTAATGATGTCAGTAATGGTTTGTGCGTTGAAATGTTAATATAAAAAATTCCAAATTTAGTGCAGATATTTTTTAAGTGTTCTTGATGTTCATTAAAGCGTTGCTGGTATTGAGCTCGTGTATTTTTATTATATGTATTAATGGTTAGATTATTTTCGCCATCGGTAAGTTTGTAATAACCGGCTGGAGGAAGTTGTTCTTCAAGAGGGTCATTTACAAATATCATTACCAAATCGTTGTGTTTTGACATTTGAGCCAAGCTTGATTCAGTTTGGTTATTGATATGTCGGAAGTCGGAAATTAAAAAAATCAAACTACCTGGTTTAGTTACCCGACGTAAACGATTTAATGCTTGGTCTGCAGAGTGTGTTGATATGGCCATCTCATTTGAATTATTAGTCTCCCAGGCAGAATGCTCAGCAATACGTTTTAAAAAATGTAGTGTTGCTGATTTTCCTCGTTGTGGTCTTAATTCGGTATGAGTTTGTTCTGAAAAAATAAGGCCACCAATACGGTCATTATTTAAAGTGCTGCTCCAGGCTAGTAAGGCCGCGGCCTGAGATGCCAATACGGACTTAAACATTGACTGACTGGCAAAAAACATCGGCTTGCGTAAATCCAGCCAAATTAAAACGGGGCGTTCACGTTCTTCGCGATAAAGTTTTGTATGTGTTTTGCCAGTACGTGCGGTTACACGCCAGTCAATACTGCGAATATCATCGCCCGGTTGGTATGGACGGGCTTCGTCAAACTCCATCCCACGACCTTTAAAAGTCGAAATATAATTTCCACTTAAACGTGAATGTATTCGCTTGGATTTAAGCGGTAACTGATGTGCTTTTTGATGTAGCTTGATGAGCGAATCGAGTTTCACTCGTACAATATCATCTGCAGCTTGTAGTGGAGCTTGTGTTGCCATTTGTTTACTAAACGCTTATAAATTTAATGAGCTGAATGAACGGGCTAAATTAAGGAACTGCAATACGAGAAATTAATGTGTGGATGAACTTATCCTTACTAATTCCTTCTGCTTCCGCTTCAAAGCTTAAAATAATACGGTGACGTAAAACATCATGTGCCATTTCCTGAATGTCCTCAGGAGCGACAAAGTCTCGACCTGCTAGCCAAGCATGCGCACGGGCGCAACGATCTAACGCAATGCTGGCACGTGGGCTTGCGCCATATTCAATCCAACTTGCTAAGTCATCCCCATAGGCTTGTGGTGTTCGTGTACTCATTACAATTTGTAATATGTAGTCTTCCAAATTCTCAGCCATGTGGATATTTAGTACTTGTTGTCTTGCGCTGAATAAATCGGTCTGGCTCATTTGTGCAGTGGGAGTTTGTGATGCATTACCCTGGTTTTTAGCTTCGTTACGTGTGAGCGCTAAAATGGCCTTTTCGGATGCGGCATCTGGATAGTCGACAAAAACGTGTAATAAGAATCTATCCAGTTGAGCCTCAGGTAACGGATAAGTACCTTCTTGTTCGATTGGGTTCTGAGTTGCCATAACCAGAAACAATTCAGGCAAGGTATAAGTTGTAGAGCCAACGGTTATTTGTCGTTCAGCCATTGCCTCAAGCAGTGCAGACTGAACCTTGGCTGGAGCACGATTAATTTCATCGGCAAGAACTAAATTATGGAATAAAGGGCCTTGCTGGAAATTGAAGGTGCCATCCTGAGGACGGTAAATTTCTGTCCCTGTAAGGTCGGCAGGGAGCAAATCAGGTGTAAATTGAACACGCTGAAAGTTACCCTCGATGCCTTCACTGAGTATCTTAATCGCTCGGGTTTTCGCTAAACCGGGAGCACCTTCTACGAGCAAATGTCCGTCTGCGAGTAGCGCTATTAGCAGTCGGTCAACTAAGCGCTGTTGGCCAATAATTTGTTCATTAATGTGTTTTTTTAATTGCTGAATGGCTTGTTGTGGCACTTTTATTCCTTACGAGTATCTAGTATTTTATTCTTGTTTTTGGCCTATTATATAGGGTTTTTTCTATAAAAAGACAATTCCCAAGTATATTCCTGCGGTATTTAATCTTAAATTCAATAGTTATCTAAACTGGTCAATCTATGACATGGGAAATGTGGTTTAGTTTTATTTAGTGCGCGTCTTTTTTAGTAGCCGTTGTTATTCTTACGGCTACTTATGATGTTTTCCGTATGTGCACTTATGCCTGAGTTTGCGAAAGCAAACTCGGCCTCTTCCAGACCGCCGTGATTATTCAGAAGCAACACCGTTTCCAGACCGTCGTGATTATTCAGAAGCACCACCGTTTCCAGACCGTCGTGATTATTCAGAAGCACCACCGTTTCCAGACTGCCGTGATTATTCAGAAGCACCACCGTTTCCAGACCGCCGCGATTATTCAGAAGCACCACCGTCATTCCCGCGCAGGCGGGAATCCAGTACGATACGATAAAATAGTTTCATTTCCTAAATCTCCCAATAATTATTGTATAACCTCAGCGTTAATAGACCTTATTTGTAGGTCTGGATTCCCGCCTGCGCGGGAATGACGTGTGAATTGAGCAGTAGTGGCAGTTCTTTTCTAGTAGAGAAAAGCCAACCTTGCTTTGCATGATCAGGCATAAAAAATCATAAGTGTCAGTATAAAAAACTGACACTAAATAAGTGCGTGTGTAAAGATTGGTCTTTGTTAGTATCGTCTTTGCTTGCGCAAAGACGGGTGTGGAGGACATTGTTACCTTGACTACCGAGGGTCGCGTTGCTCTCTCAGGCATAAGTGCGCGTACGAAAGACGCGCATTAATTATTCGTCAGGATTCCCACCTGCACCAAGTGTTAGTGCCTGCAAAATAGAATCAGGTGCACACATAATAGAGAAGAAGCTGTTGTCACCCATCATGGATAAATCGGGAAAACTAATTGCAATTCTAAATTCTGCAAACAAAGCATAGACATTGCCATTTTTAATAATTAATTCATAAGGCAGATGCCCCGTTGATTTTATTTTTTTAAAATCAATTTTCCCCATTATAAATTTATCACTACTGCAATCAGTAACTGAATTTCCTATCATATGAACACCAATAATAGTTTCTTTTTTGCCTTTTAAATCGACCTGATACACTTTACTAACACCGCCTTCGTTGTCTTTAAGTGCTTTTAAAACTTTGTTAATGGCTTCTTCCTGGCTAGGATATTCTGCTAGTTCAAGTTTGTCGGTAAAGTCAGGCATCATAAATTTATATTGATAATCACGAAGCTCATCTTTTGTTAAACCTTTTTCAGAACCGTATTCTTTTACAAAGCCCAAGTTATCTTTAAGCGTTTTGCTGATGTCTGCAAGATCTGTTTTAAATTGGTATACATGAGCCATGTAGGTTGGGTTGGTATACGCGACTTGTACGTTATCACTCGTAGCCGTAATCGTTACACGTTGTACTGCGCCGTAAACACCATTTTCAGATTGTTCGGCATAATTACGTAATTTAGCATTGGAAATAACAATAATATTGACACTATTATAAGGTGAATATTCACCCGCTATTTCAAAGCCTGCTTTGTGTATATTGGTTTTTACATCGGCAGTTACCTTTTTAATGTCGGTAGTTTGAACTGTTTGAGCGAGAATAAAGGGCTTGAAATAAGTGTCTTCTGCTAGCGCCATGCAAGAATAAAAATAAGTGCTAAAATAGATAATTAGCACAAGGAGGGGCTTGGTTGTATTTTTCATAATTACTCTCTCTCTACGTTCATATTTTATTTGCAGTCATCCTAGTAGAAATTTAATTACAGGGTATGTGCTAATGGATACATTACGAATAATAAAAATAATTCTAAAATAAATTGAACTTTTTCGTACCTTAAGTGCGAATACGTACATAAGCGATGGGGATAGAGCGTTACACTTTGGCTCATAGAAATTTCACAAACTGTAAGGGACGGAGTTATGAGTAATAAAAGATTAGCTATAATTGCAACTAAAGGTACATTGGATTGGGGCTATCCTCCTTTTATATTAGCATCAACGGCAGCGGCATTAGGCTATGACGTTGAAATCTTTTTCACTTTCTATGGCCTACAGTTATTAAAAAAGAAAATGAACCTGCAAGTTAGCCCGCTTGGCAACCCTGGTATGCCAATGCCTATGGCAATGGATAAATGGTTCCCTGTTATCGGTACCGCTATTCCTGGTATGCAAAGCATCATGACAATGATGATGAAATCTAAAATGAAAAGCAAAGGTGTAGCGAGTTTAGAAGAACTACGTGACCTTTGTATAGAAGCTGAGGTTAAAGTGACGGCTTGCCAAATGACAGTCGACTTATTTGATTTTGAACAATCAGAATTAATCGATGGAGTAGATTACGCTGGTGCGGCTAAATTCTTCGAGTTCGCAGGTGATTCGGATATCTGTTTGTATATCTAGTATCGGCTTAAAATTTTTTAACAAGACATAATAATTATAATAATAATTGTATTAAATTAACCTTATCCTGGAGGATAAATAATGAGTACTTCTACAATTAAGAACAAAATTGCGCTAGTTGCCGTTGGTACAGCGTTAAGTGTATTGCCAGCAACAGTGTTGGCAACGAATGGTTATTTCTCACATGGTTATGGTATTTCCAATAAAGGTCAAGCCGGTGCAGGTGTAGCAACAACTATAAATGCTATGAGCGGTGCAACAAATCCATCAAGCCTAGCTAAAGCTGGGAATCGATTTGATTTTGGTTTAGAGCTATTCACACCAGATCGTAAAGCGGTAACTCGAAGTGACGGTGTCTCTTATGATGGTAATGGGGATAGCTCATTTCCTATTCCAGAATTTGCCTATAACCAAGAGCTAAACTCAGAAATGACTTTTGGTGTTGTTGTGTATGGTAATGGCGGGATGAATACCAAATATTCATCTATTCCGCAATACTCAAGATCTGCTACTGGCCCTAGCACAGGTGTTAATTTGGAACAATTATTTATTGCTCCAACATTTACTTATAAAGTTAGCCCAAAACATTCTTTAGGTGTTTCACTTAATGTAATACAACAAAAGTTTAGAGCAACGGGGTTAGAAGGCTTCTGTGGTTTTAAAGCGGGTGCGGTTGATGCAAACTGTACTGGTTTTGCTGATGAAGCGGAAAGAAGAGCTGGCTTGACTGATCAAGGTGATGATACTTCTACAGGTTACAGTATAAAAATTGGTTGGACGGGGCAGTTAGCTGAAAATTTCTCAATGGGTTTTGCATATCAAACAATGTCAGATATGGAAAAATTTGATAAATACAACCAACTTTTTGCAGAGCAAGGTGATTTTGATATCCCATCTAACTGGACATTTGGTGTTGCTTTTCAACCAACAGCAAAAATCAACTTGGTGGCTGATGTTCAAAAAATTAATTATACGGATGTTGCATCAATTTCAAATGATAATGGCGTAAGTACGGGGACAGGAGCATTAGGTACTAACAATGGTCGTGGTTTTGGTTGGGATGATATGACAATTTTAAAATTAGGTGGTGAATATACTTTAAATAGTAACCTGGTTTTACGAGCGGGTTATAGTAAAACTGATCAACCAATTGGTGTTGACGATACAGCGTTTAACTTAATAGCTCCTGCTGTTATTGAAGAGCATTATACGTTTGGTTTGAATTATACATTAGCGAACAAATCTGAAATATCAGCATTTGTGATGTATGCTCCAGAAGTTACTGTGAATGGTAATACAAACACTCCAGGTACTAATGGTGCGGCAAATCTTACTATGAGCCAAACTTCATTCGGTATGGGGTATGGTTGGAAGTTCTAAGCTAAAAAAGAGTTAACACTCTAAGATTATGTCTATTGGCTTGCCTTCTTGTTATTACGAGATTTTGGCAAGCCAATCTGCCTTGCAGATTAGGCATAAGTGCGCGTACAGAAAACATCATAAGTGGCCGTAAGATAAAAAACGGCCACTAAAAAGAGACGCGCACTAAATAACGATAATCTCAAAGTGTGTGTGATCTTGATAGGGGTAACTTTTGTTGCCCCTTTTTTAATGGCTGTTTATTAAGATTTTTACAGCCATTTATCATTTATGGTTAGTGCCCGCTTCTTTTGTTTTTTACGGGCACTTATGATGTTTTTCAAGCAGGATAGAACGAAACTTGATACCCGTTCTATGATGTTTTTCCTGCAAGTTACCCTCCCAGTTGATACGTGTTCCATGATGTTTTTTAGTGCGCGTCTCTTTTTAGTGGCCGTTTTTTATCTTACGGCCACTTATGATGTTTTCTGTACGCGCACTTATGCCTGAGTTTGCAAAGCAAAGAGCCTGCCCCACGAAGTGCTTTGGGTGCTCGGCGTCTACTTGTTCCTCTGCCTTAAGTTGATGCGCGTCTTTTGTACGCGCACTTATGCTTGAGTTTGCGCAAGCAAGCACGATTTCTAGCAAACTAGCCCCCATATTCACAACAATTTGTGACATATTATGTATACTTATAACGCACATTTTTGAGATACATCAGTTAAGCTTTATCCTACATTTGTTCTAATGTAACCAAGGTTACAGAGATCAGCGTGAGTAGGGAGGACAATCTGATCCATGAGAATTTCGCTATATGCTTACTTTTATATGGTCTTTTCTTGGACGTAACCCGCTAAATATGCTTAAATAATGTACACTTTTTGGAAGAGGCACATCTGATGTCAACACTAGCAGCCCCAGTAGTCGATTTACACGCACAACCAAGTCATGCATTGCATGATTTATTAGCGGATTACCCTGATCTGCTTGAACAGGCAGATGCTGAATGTTGGGCGATGCTTAAAACTGCAAAACTCCACACATTCGATGCAAATACCATCATGTTTAGCGAAAGTATGGAATGTAAGCATTTAATGCTGGTTGTTGAAGGAAAGGTACGTGTTTTTAAAGATTCAGATGAAGGCCGAGAAATGACCTTATATCGAGTTGAACCAGGTGAGTTGTGCATTCATAACTTAAATAATCTGGTTAATGGCCTTCCGTACCCAATTATGGCCCAAGCAGAAACGAAAATGCGTGGCTTGGTGATTAATCGTTCTGAATTTAATAACGCAATGGCAAAGTCAGACAGTTTTAGAAATTATGTTTTGCGGAGTTTAACGGAACGTTTGGCCAAGATGATGAATCTTGTCTCAGGACTTGCTTTTGACCGTTTGGATTTACGTATTGCAGTTTGGCTGCATGATCAGTTTGAACGTAATTGTGGTCGTCCAATAGCGATTACTCACAGCGAATTGGGACATGAGTTAGGAACAACACGTGAAATGGTTAGTCGTATATTGAAAGACTTTGAGCATAAACGTTGTATTAAGCTTGCTCGTGGAAGTATCCACTTAAACTGCAAGAATACCCTAAAGCTTGTATCTCTAGGTAAAGGCAAAGCCGTTAGTTAGGTCTTTGGTTGCTACCTATGCAGCTTTGTTATACCTACAATAAAAAAGCCGCTGTTCTTAGCGCAATGCTGATCAGTTAAGAGAATAAAACCTATAAAATTAGTTCCCTCCCCTTCAAGGGGAGGGTTAGGGTGGGGTGTTTTATGCCTATCCCCTCCCCCTAACCCCCTCCCTGAGGGAGGGGGAACATAATTTATCTCTTAAGTGAACGACATTGCTGTTCTTAGCGGCTTTTTTTATCTATTATTCTCTAATAACTAAGTTACTGTTTTCCTCAAATATTTTTACGCATGAGCCTATCTCTAGCGTTGCCAGTTTAATAATTGTAGATAGCAAAGATTACTATTGTATCTTTTGTCAGTCGATTACCTTAATTTTATGAGGTTTACTATTATTACTCGCTTGTGTTTATTGTTTTGGATGCTAACTGCTTCGGTAGCGTTTGCTGCTGATTTACCATTACAATTGACCGATAAGGAACAACACTGGTTAGCTGATCACTCAAAGATTCGTATTGGTGTTATGAATGCGTGGCCACCAATGGACTACATTGATAGTGCTGGTGTGCCTCAGGGAATTGGTGTTGAATTTATTAATGCGCTTAATAAACGTTATGGTAACCGCATTGAAATTGTTCCTGGTGAATGGAAAACTATATACGAAGCAGTAAAACAAAAAAAACTCGATGCAGTCATGGATATTACTGCCAGAGTCGATCGTGAACCCTTCTTTAACTTTACTAAACCTTATATCAAAATACCGCATCTTATTTTTACACTTAAGGATGCTTCCCCAATGTTATCTTTGTCTGATCTTAATGGTAAGAAGGTTGGAGTAGAGAAAAATTTTTATATTTCCAAAGTGTTACAGAAAGAATATCCGCGGATTCAGGTAACTGAATACAGAAATACAAGCGATGCCCTTGATGCACTGTCTAAAGGTGAGGTCGATGCTTATATCGGTAACCGCGCAGTTGCAACATTCATAATAGAAAACGAACTTATTTCCAATCTTATAGCTCAGGGAAAAATTGCAGAGACATCATCTGTGAATTCCATTGGTGTTCGTAAAGATTGGCCCATACTTCGCGATATTTTACAGAAAGGGCTTTCAGATATCAGTCGGGAAGAACGACGGAATATTCTTGCTAAATGGGTCTCTCCTCATAAAAGTGCATATGCTGTTGTAAATCTTTCAATAAGCGAAAAGCAATGGCTCAAGAGGCACCCAGTTATTCGAATGGCGTTTGATGAAAATTATCCGCCTTACAGTTTTCGTAATGAGCAGGGCAAGATTGTTGGTATAGCGGTTGATTATGCAAATGATTTGGCCAGACGAGTGGGCTTAACCATTGAAGTTTATCCGGAAGGACAATGGAAACAACTCTATGCGGCAGCACAACGACGTGACGTTGACGTGATTGCAACTCTGGTGAAGCGCGAAGAACGTAACCAATGGTTTGAATTTACCCGACCCTACCTGTCTCTCGCACAATATGTTGTGACTCAAAAAGATAATATGCAAAACATCAACCGACGAGCACAGCTAGCCGGTAAAACCGTCGCACTTATCAAAGATTACTCCATGACCAAAGTGATTCTTGAAGAGATTAAAAATATTCAACCATACTATGTCAGTAATCTAAATGAAGCACTGGAAGCGGTCTCTGCCGGCAAAGCAGATGCAACCATTGGCGCCATTGGTATGGCAAATCATTTAATTTCAAAGGCCGGTTTGTCGAACCTTGGATTTGCCGCACCTTATTCCAAAGGCCAATCGGAGCAACGTTTTGGAGTACGTAACGATTGGCCCGAGTTGGCATCTATTCTGGATAAAGCATTGCAGTCGTTATCGGATAAAGAGGTTATAAGCATCTTTGCGCGTTGGACGCGCGCTGAAGTAACAAAAGCAGAAGCTGAGTTATTCGATACGATTATCAAACTGACTGACGAAGAACGCTTATGGTTATCGAAACATCCTGTCATTCGTACCGCCTCTGATCCTGGCTGGGCACCCATTGAATACGTTGATGAAGAAGGCAATTTTCTTGGTATATCAGCAGACTATATTAAACGCCTGGAAAAAATGCTCGGCATTAAATTTGAGATCGTCAAAGATCAATCATGGCAGCAGATGATTGAAAACTTTAAAAAAGGTGAAATTGATCTTTTTACCTCACTGAATAATACCCCCGAACGAAAAAAGCATATGAATTTTACGCGTAGCTACACCCAGTTTCCGATAGGAATTTTTGCTGGCTCAGAGAGTAACTTTATTTTGGAGATGGAAGAGTTAAAGGGAAAAAAAGTTGGCGTAGTAAAAGGATATGCAACTCAGGAACTTCTTGAAACTAATTACCCAAACATTGAGTTAGTCATGGCTCAAGATCCTATTGAGGCTTTGGATATGGTTTTACATGGAGAGATCGATGCTTATGTTGGTAATATTCTGGTAACAACTTATTACATAGGGAAGCTGGGGTACACTCATTTAAAGGTCGTTGGAAAAACCCCTTATCAGTATGAGCAAAGTATTGGTGTACGTAAAGATTGGCCTATTTTTGTTTCAATATTAAACAAAGCACTCGATGCCATTCCAGAATCTGAAAAAAATACAATATACAAAAAATGGATTGGTGTAACTTTCGAACATGAATTTGACTATTCCTTACTCTGGAAAATTTTTCTAGTGGTTGTTGTTTTGTTTGTTGTATTTGCCTATTGGAATCACAAAATATCATTATTGAACAAGCAACTAATTATTGCTCGCATCAAAGAAGAGCAAGCGCGAAAAAGTGTTGAAGAGGCCAACAAGGAACTCCAAACAGTGGATAAACTTAAATCGATGTTTATTGCCTCTATTTCACATGAGTTACGTACTCCTCTGAATTCGATTATTGGTTTTTCCAGCATGATGGAGAAGGGAGCTTTTGGTGAGTTAAACGAAAAATATCAGGATTATATTTTTCGCATTAATAACTCGGGCAAACATTTATTATCATTGATTACCGACATTATTGATATTTCAAAAATCGAGGCGGGCAGAGTTGATATTGTACTGGAAGATTTTAATCTAGATGAGATTGTTACCGAAGCCGTTGCAGGTATAAGTGAACAGATAGAACAAAAAGGGCTCTCGATTAATACTAATGTTGCATCTGGTATTGCAATGCGAACAGATAAAAGACGTTTGTACCAGAGTTTATTAAATTTACTAAGTAATGCTATGAAGTATTCTGAAAAGGGCGGGATAACGTTAACCGTTGAGGAGCAAGTAAACGAGATATGCATAAAAGTCGAAGATACAGGTATTGGTATAAGCGAGACCGATCTGCCGCGTTTGTTTGAAGCCTTTGAGCGTATGCAATCACAATTGAAAGTTAAAGCAGGTGGAACAGGACTTGGTCTTTACCTTACTAAGAAAATTGTGACTGAAATATTGCAAGGGAATGTAGGCGTAGAAAGTAAACTTGGTGAAGGAAGTTTATTTTGGATCAAAGTGCCAAAGAGTATCAATCAACAGAATATTCCTGATATTGAGGAGGGTGTGTAATATGGCAACAGCACTTGTTATTGAAGATAACCCTGATAATATGATGCTTATTAAAGATATTTTAGAAGCCAGTGGATATAACGTTTTGCAAGCTGAAACGGGCTTGCAAGGTGTTGATATGGCAGAACAATATCTTCCTGACTTTATTATTTTAGATATACAACTTCCAGATATTCTTGGTGATGAAGTACTGGTGCGAATTCGTAAAATTGAAAGCACCGAAACGATTCCTGTAATAGCAATGACATCTTATGCGATGGCAGGTGATCGGGAAAAATTATTAACAGCAGGCTGTAATGGTTATATCGAAAAACCGATAGATGTTGCTACGGTAACGATTCAAATCAAACAGATTATTGGTGATATTTAATGCGAATTCTAGTCGTTGAGGATACTGATGATATAAGAGATTTGCTTGTTGATCTACTTGAGGTCGACGGTTATACCGTGGATTCAGCTACAAATGGTGTCGAAGGCTTAGAAAAGGCTTTAGCTTCACCACCGGACCTTATTATCTCCGATATTCTTATGCCTGAAATGGATGGTTTTGAGTTTTGTAAGAATGTTAAAAAAGAACCACAGTTAATGAATATTCCTTTTATTTTTTATACCGCTACCTATACCGACCCAAGAGATCAACGCTTTGCTCTTTCATTGGGAGCGAACCGTTTTATTATAAAACCGGAAGATCCCTTTAAGTTGCTTGATATTATTAAGGAAACGCTTGAACAACATAAAAATTATACTGAGCAAAAAGAACCTTATTTAAATGAAAGTGAAGATGATTATTTTGAAACTTTACATAAAAATTCTTTAGCAAGAAAGCTGGACAAAAAAGTACAGGATCTTGAAAATCAGAAAGAACAACTACGAATAATTACTGATTCGGTCCCTGCTTTAATAGCAGAGATAGATACAACAGGTTGTTATAAATACGTAAATTTGGCGTACGAGAATTGGTTTCAGCGATCTCGTAAAGATATTATCGGAAAGAAAATTAGTGAAGTTTTAAATGATTCTGAATATAAAGTTTTTAAACCATATGTTGAGCAAGCGCTAAGTGGTGAGGAAGTAAGTTATGAAGGTTTCTTGCCTTACAAGGATGGTAAGCCTCGTTACGTATTAGCGCGTTATATACCCTATAAAAACAAGGAAGAAATAGCTAAAGGTTGTTTTTTATTTATCAATGATTTAACCGAGCAAAAAGTCGCTGAAGAAGAGAAAGAGCAATTGCTTATTCAATTACGTAATGCACAGAAAATGGATGCACTTGGTCAGCTTACAAGTGGCATTGCTCATGATTATAATAACATGCTTGGCATTATTAATGGTTATGCCGAACTCTTAAACGATTCTTTCTCCGGTACGCCGGATCAGGCAGGTTATATTCGAGAAATACAATCAGCGGCTAAGCGTGGTACGAAATTAACGAGTAAGTTGTTGTCATTTACGCATCAAAAGAGCATGACTGATAAAGAAATAAATATTAATGACTCGTTAACTGGTCTACAAAATGTATTGGAAAGAACTCTAACCAGTCGCATTACGTTAGTATTGGATCTTGCCGAGAATTTAGAGCCGGTATGTTTAGATAGTGGGGATCTAGATGATGCCATTCTAAATATGAGTATTAATGCGATGCATGCGATTGATCAAAATGGAAGTTTAACAATCAAGACTTACAATGAAAACATTAACGATGTAGAAGCTCATCATTTAAATTTGAAATCAGGAAAGTACGTTGTGCTTAGTTTAACGGATACAGGTTCAGGAATGGATGAGGCCACTAAAGAAAAACTTTTTGAACCTTTGTTTACGACTAAAGGTAAGCATGGCACAGGTTTAGGTTTGAGTCAGGTTTATGGTTTTGTTCATCGAAGTGGCGGAGCGATTATGGTTTATTCTGAGCCTGGTCAAGGCGCTCATTTTGTTCTATATTTTCCTCGGTCTAATGGTGAATTAGTCGAAGTTAATCAATAATTTTAAGTAACTTTTTATATCGCAGGATTATGTATTAATCAGTTTAAATCTAGCTTGATTGCTTGGGGTCGAACTTCTACCCAGTTAGCTTTTGCCATTAGCCAATCCTTTTCTTTTTTTATCCAATGCGATTCAATTTTAAATACACGCATATGCTCAGGTAGTGCATTTTCTGTACTGGTGAGAGCGGCATGAAATATCATCTTAGCGGATGCCTCCCCATCCTCACTTAGCTCTATCGAATTTATTAAAGTGTAAATCTTTATGTACTTATGGGTCAGGTAATATCGAAAAATTAGAGCTGACATTGTTTGCTGGTTGAGTCGAGCATTACCCCGAAAATCGGTTGTGAGTTTATTGGTAACCGTACGATGTTGCTTTTGCTCTACAGCGGTAACAAGTTCATGTAGAGATTTTCTCAAAGCTTGTTTGGGGTCATCGGAGCTACAACCACTAAGAATTGTTAGAGAAAAAGCGATAACTATATATAAGGTATAACGGATTGGTTGCAACATACTTTTCTCTAGTAGGGTAAAAAGCTTAACAGAATGATTACTCACTATTTTAGTCTAGAATTAAGGGCAATGTCGTTCACATAAGAGCTAAATTAAATTCCCCCTCCCATTTCGGGATAACCAGCGACTTAGCGGGATAGCTTAGTCGAATGGCTAGTTGTTTTATCAGGGGGCGAGGGGGAGGGTAAAAAATACTTCCCCCACCCCAACCCTCCCCCGAAGCGGGGGAGGGAGTAAAAAGATAAGTTCCCCCTCCCATTTCGGGATAACCAGCGACTTAGCGGGATAGCTTAGTCGAATGGCTAGTTGTTTTATCAGGAGGCTAGGGGGAGGGTAAAAAATACTTCCCCCACCCCAACCCTCCCCCGAAGTGGGGGAGGGAGTAAAAAGATAAGTTCCCCCTCCCATTTCGGGAGGGGGCTAGGGGGGAGGGTAAAAAAACACTTCCCCCACCCCAACCCTCCCCCGAAGTGGGGGAGGGAGTAAAAAGATAAGTTCCCCCTCCCATTTCGGGATAACCAGCGACTTAGCGGGATAGCTTAGTCGAATGGCTAGTTGTTTTATCAGGAGGCTAGGGGGAGGGTAAAAAATACTTCCCCCACCCCAACCCTCCCCCGAAGTGGGGGAGGGAGTAAAAAATAAATTCCCCCTCCCATTTCGGGAGGGGGCTAGGGGGAGGGGATGAATATAAAAGACCCCACCCTAGCCCTCCCCGTGAAGGGGAGGGAACTAACTTTTAATTTTTATTCTCTTAAGGGAACGTCATTAAAAATGATGGGTAGCTTTATTTTGGGCGAATGTTCTTTTGCACCCAGTTTGTATCTAAAAGCTGAGCAAAGCTTGCTGTCAAATCTCAATGATATTATAATATAAGGATATACTTAATTACCCAACATTCCTGCTAGGTTATTGCGTCGTCACATTCTTACTAATATGGACCGAATCTTAAGTCTTATTAGTAACTGCCGCTAACTGATGCACATTCAAGATTTATAGCTAGAGGCGCGAATATGTCAACGACATCGCAAGTTACACCACAATCATATAACTATGATATCGTAAAAATATTTACCATTATGTCGCTTGTATGGGGCATCTTGGGCATGTTCACCGGTGTTTATATTGCTGCTGAACTTGCATGGCCAATCTTTAATTTCGATACACCGGAAATTACTTTTGGGCGCCTTCGTCCTGTTCATACCACATTGGTTATCTTCGGTTTTGGTGGTAGTGCATTGTTTGCTACCTCGTATTACATCGTTCAACGTACTTGTCAGGTTCGCCTCTGGGGTGAATTAATGCCAATGTACACTTTCTGGGGCTGGCAGATTGCGGTTGCTTCAGCGGCTGTTTCATACATGCTGGGTTACACGCAAGCACGTGAATATGCAGAAATGGTTTGGCCAATTGATATCTTAATTGCACTTACCTGGGTGGCTTATTTAGTTATTTATGTACAAACGCTTCGCCGTCGTTCACAACCACATATCTATGTTGCTAACTGGTTTTTCATTGCCTTTATCCTTGCAACTGCAATTTTACATATCGTTAACAACCTGGCGATGCCGGTAGGATTCTTTAGCCTAAGTTCATACAGCTTACAGGCGGGTGTTCAAGATGCGATGACACAGTGGTGGTATGGCCATAATGCAGTAGGCTTTTTCTTAACAGCAGCATTCCTCGGTATGATGTATTACTTCGTACCTAAGCAAGCGGGTCGCCCTGTTTATTCTTATCGTTTATCCATTATCCATTTCTGGGCATTAATATTTTTATATATGTGGGTAGGTGCGCATCACTTACATTGGACTGCATTGCCTGACTGGACTTCAACGTTAGCAGCAACATTTTCTATATTATTATTACTACCATCTTGGGGCGGTATGATTAACGGTATTATGACGTTATCGGGCGCATGGGATCGATTGCGTTCTGATCCCGTTGTTAGATTCTTAATTGTAGCGTTAGCATTTTATGGTATGTCGACTTTTGAAGGACCATTAATGTCTCTTAAAAGTGTAAACGCACTATCACATTATACTGACTGGACGATTGGCCATGTACATTCAGGTGCACTCGGTTGGGTTGCAATGGTGACCTTTGGTTCGTTCTATCACTTAATTCCGCGATTATGGGAAACGACAATGTACAGTAATCGTTTGATCAACGTGCATTTCTACTTAGCTGTCACCGGTATTATTTTATACATCACTGCATTGTGGTTTGCCGGTATTGGTCAAGGTTGGATGTGGCGTGCCTTTGATGAGTACGGCAATCTTGCCTATACCTTTATAGAAACAGTTGAGCACTTGCACCTTCCTTACATCATGCGAACGTTTGGTGGCTTGTTATTTGTCTTCGGTATTATTGTGATGGGCTTTAATACTTATATGACTATTCGTAAAGCACGGTTAGAAAAAGATGAGTTTGAAGCTAAGATTGCCGCCAAAATGGCACCAGCCGAATAAGATTAAGGTTTAGGAGTTCAAAGAATGAAACATGAAACGATAGAAACAAATGCTGGTTGGCTGATAGCGTTAACTTTAGTTGTTATTAGTATTGGTGGCCTTGCAGAAATAGTTCCATTGTATTTTCTTGACGATACAGTTGAAGAAGTAAAAGTAGCCGGTGTTGAAACAGTACGGCCGTATACTCCGCTTGAGTTACGAGGTCGTGATCTTTACCAGCGTGAAGGTTGTTACTTATGTCATTCACAAATGATTCGTCCATTCCGCGATGAAGCATTACGTTATGGCCATTACTCACTTGCAGCTGAATCCAAGTTCGATCACCCGTTTCAATGGGGTAGTAAACGAACCGGACCTGACCTTGCACGTGTTGGTAAAAAATATTCAAATCAATGGCATGTACAACATTTAGTTAAGCCACGTTCAGTTGTGCCCGAATCGATTATGCCTAATTACCCTTGGTTGTTAGAAACTAAACTTGAATACAAAGATATTGCTGCACGATTTAAAGCACTAAAAGCGGTAGGCGTACCCTATTCTGAAACAAAGGCTGAATATGAAGAAAACATAAAACGCTTTGGTGAAGAAACGGCGAAGATATTGGATATCAATCAGGCTGAAGCAAATTTAATAAATGAAGCCTTGGCTAATAACTATGATGGCAATAAATCTGATATTACAGAAATGGATGCAATGGTTGCTTATTTACAAGTACTCGGCACGATGGTTGATTTTAAAAAGTTTGACGATGGACATTTTGCAACTTTCCGATAAGGGGCTAGTAATAGTTCTTAAGTAAGGAACGAAGCGGGGAATAATTATGTTGGCAGATATATTTGAATGGTTCACACATTTAGAAAATACTAAACCGTTTGCTTTAGTACTTTTTTTTGTAACCTTTGTTGGCATTATCATTTATGTCTATAGCAATAAGAAACGCAAAAAGAGATTGGAATCGTACAAAAACATTCCTTTCGATGAAAAAGACTAGAGAGTAAAAAGATTATGGCGACACCAGAAAATCAATCGCAGTCAAAAAAATCACAATCCGCAAAAGGATCGTCAAAGAAGGCCGCTGTTCAAACAACCGGTCATGCCTGGGATGGTGATATTCAGGAATTTAATAATCCTTTACCTAATTGGTGGGTGTGGGGTTTTTACGCAACTATTGTCTTTACAATTATCTATTGGGTTCTTTACCCCGCATGGCCAGTCGGTCGTGATTACACCAAAGGTGTAATGAATGATATTGAATATACGACAGCTGATGGCAAGACTGTTAAAACACACTGGAATACTCGTGCCCTGCATGAGAAAGATCTACAACAAGCCAGAGCCGAACAACAACAATATTTAGACCAACTAGCATCTGCAAGTATTGAAGACATTGCAAAAGATGAGGAGAAAAGTAAATTTGCTTATTCGATGGCGAAAGTACTTTTTGCTGATAACTGTGCAGCGTGCCATCAGACAGGTGGTGCTGGTGTTGTTGGTTCTTACCCCAACTTGGCTGATGATGACTGGTTATGGGGTGGTAACGTAGAGCAAATTAAAACAAGTATTACTGCGGGTCGCAAAGGTTATATGCCTTCATTTAAGGCTTCGCTAAATGATACACAAATTGAAGATGTTGCTGAATATGTTTTAAGTTTATCAAAACATAAAACAGATGCTGCTAAAACAGCACGTGGTAAGGCGATATTCAATGGCCAGTCAGGTGGTTGTTATTACTGTCACACTAAAGCGGGTTCTGGAATGGTATCAATGGGCTCGGCTAATTTAACCGATAGTGTTTGGACTCTTGCTAATATTCCTGCTGCAGAAGACTTAAATGCTAAAAAAGATCAAGTAGAAACGATTATTCGTAATGGTGTAAATCGTAAAATGCCAGCATGGAATGAACGCCTTACGGACACACAAATTAAGATTCTATCATTCTACGTTCATCAGTTAGGTGGTGGTAAGTAAATTCATTCCCTGCCGTCATTCCCGCGAAGGCGGGAATCCAGAGAATGCTTAATATACAGTACTAGATTCCCGCCTTCGCGGGAATGACGGGTTCTTAGAGTTACACTGTCTTTTACTAAATTGCGAGATAGTGTTTCGATTTAGAAATTATTTTGTAACTAGAGCTACCTCACATAATGAATCAACTATTTTTACTCAGAGTGGGAATTTAAAAATTATGGAACAGCAACGTGTTCCTATTTTTCCGCGTTCTGTAAAAGGATTTTATCGGAAGATTAAATCTTCAATTGTTATTCTTGCTTATTCAGTTTATTTTTTATTGCCATGGCTTCGTTGGGAACGTGAAGTAGGTTCTTCTCAAGCAGTTATATTCGACATTGATGCACACCGATTAGATTTTTTTGACCTCACTATCTATGCCCAGGATATGTTCTGGGTTGCGGTATTTTTTGCATTCGCAGCATTATTTCTATTTTTTGTTACAGGAATAGCCGGTAGAGTTTTTTGTGGCTACTTTTGTTTTCAAACCTTGTGGACAGATGTTTTTATTCATATTGAACATTGGGTGCAAGGTGAGCGACCGGCTCGTATCAAACTAGCAAATTCAAAATGGACACCTGAAAAAATTTATAAAATTGGTTTAACTCACCTATTGTGGTTGGTGGTAGCCTTTCTGACAGGACTTGCCTTTACACTGTATTGGGGGAATGCGCCGGATTTGATAGTCGAAATATTTACCCTTAAAGCGCCACTAGTAGCCGGGGTAACTATTTTATTCTTAACAGCAACGACTTATGTCATGGCCGGTATTGCGCGCGACCAAGTTTGTACCTATATGTGTCCGTATGCGCGATTTCAAAGCGCGATGTTTGATAGAGAAACTATTATTGTTGCCTATGATTCTATTCGTGGAGAAGGTGCTAATGGTAGTCATAAGCCGAGTAAGGAATTAATTAAACGTGAAAAACGACAAGAGCATGGTTATGGCGACTGTGTGGATTGTGGTTATTGTGTTCAAGTTTGTCCTACAGGAATAGATATTAGAAACGGCTTACAGTATCAATGTATTAGTTGTGCTCTTTGTATTGATGCGTGTAATACTATTATGCGTTCAGTCGGCTATCCGCAAGGACTTATTCGCTATTCATCGGAGAAAGAGGCGCAAGGTGAAAAAACGCGTGTTATTAAACCTAAAACGATAGCGTATGGTATGGCCCTTGTTTTTATTGCTGGCGCTTTAATTTGGGGATTGAATGCACGCACAGCGATAGAGCTAAGTGTTCGTCAGGTGAGGCAACCACTCTTTGTTGTCTTATCCAATGGAGATATTCAAAACCGATATAATTTAAAATTAAATAACAAAACGGATAAATCTATACCGCTTAATATTAGTTTAAAAGGTCTTGATAAATATGTACTGGATCTTGGGCGACATAAGAACGTTAAGCTTGCGCCGAGCAGTAGTTTAACCTTGCATATTAATATTAGATTGTCGCCTGAATTTATTATAAAAGAAAATCAGGATTTTGAGTTCGTGATTCAAAACCCGAATAATAAAGATTCTAGCTGGACACAAAAAGCGAATTTCTCCGCCCCTCATAAAAGAAATAGAAAATAATTAATCGAAACCGAATTATCACTGTATTTAACATAGGCAGATTATGGAACAGTTACTTTTAACATTAGCAGTTGGCGTTTTATTTATTGTTGTCACTCATAGCATATTGCGCTTTCTTACTAGCCTGTCCAGTATAAAAGCAGCACTTATTACATTGCTTGCAATATGCGGAACATATATTCCCTTACTTGTGATTGACTGGCCCGGGGTTGATATTTTTGCAATTCAGATAGCAATATATGGTATATCAGTCTACTTGCTTACAATTTTGCATAATCAGGCAATTGAGCATAAACAAAAATTTCCTGATGGTGATGTTGTTAAGAAAAAATTGCATTGGGCGCCAATGTTGATAGTTGGTTTTTTTGTGGTTGTAGTGAGTGTTGATAGTGTTTTTATAACGATTGCACAACAAGGTAGTGATTCATTACTGCGTGGTTTGTTTGTACCCGAGCCAAAAAGTGGCGGCGATGTAAGCTCTTATTTCCCCGGGATTATCGAACATAATTTTCATGAGAAAGAAGATCAGTATAATCAATATCAACAACGCCTTGACGAACAACGAAAGCGTGGTTGGAAAATTAAGTATGGATGGCGAGAGGTTCCGTTTGCTAAAAAGCCGTCAGTATTCCTTTTGTCTCTAAAAGATTCGAAGCAAGTTCCAATAACAGATGCAAAAATTTCCGGTAGTTTCCAACGAGGTAATACCAGTAAACAGGATCAAGCAATAATTTTAAAAGAAACTAAACCTGGCCTGTATAGTGTAAACGTAATACTTCAATACCCGGGTAGATGGGAGTTGCTATTAAAAGTAACGTCTCCAAAGGGAGACTATGATTTAAAAGCGTCTACGGAAATTTCAGAATAATATTTTTTGATTCAGAAAATTTCATAGAAAGAAGTTTTCTGCTATAAAAGTGTCTATTATGTTCGTCATACCCGCGAAGGCGGGTATCCAGACGTATCAATAAGCTGTTTTTTTACAGTACTGGATTCCCGCCTTCGCGGGAATGACGTATTAATTAGAGTTTTCGTGAAATAATTCACAACTATAGACTCCTATGGTATTAAAAGAAGATTAATAATTAATGGCAAACGAAAATACACCCTGTTTCCATTGCGGACTTGCTTGTCCAGAAACTACATCTTATTCAGTAAAAATTACTGGTGAAGAACGAGCGATGTGCTGCCCTGGTTGTCAGGCAGTTGCTCAGGCCATTGTTGATAATAGTTTAGAAGATTATTACAAATACCGAACTGAACAATCGATAACGGCTGATAATCTTATTCCTGAAGAATTAGAACAACTTCAGTTATATGACAACTTAAAATTACAAGATCAATTTGTTACATCCTCGAATTCACATCCCGAAATTAAAAATGTGTCCCTCATACTTGAAGGTATTGTATGTGCGGCTTGTGTTTGGTTGAACGAAAAACATGTAAATCATCTAACGGGTGTAAAGTCATTTTCAATTAATTACTCAACTCAACGAGCAAGAATTAGTTGGGATGATTCTCAAATTAAGTTAAGTGAAATTTTAAAATCGATTTCTTCAATTGGTTACCGAGCACATCCGTTTGATCCAGGCCGGCATGAATCAATACAAAAACGTGAACGTCAGCGTGCCCTGATTCGTTTGTCGGTATCTGGTTTAGGCGCAATGCAAGTGATGATGCTAGCCATTGCCCTATATGCAGGGGATTACAGTGGCATAGATTCTGATATGAAATTGTTTTTTCGTTGGGTTAGCGCTTTAATTGCAACCCCTGTTGTTTTCTATTCTGCACAAACATTTTTTATCGGTGCTTGGCGAGATTTAAAACGAAAGCATTTAGGAATGGATGTTCCTGTTGCATTAGCAATAGGTGGAGCTTACGTTGCAAGTATTTGGGCAACCTTAACCAATTCTGGTCAAGTTTATTTTGACTCGGTCACCATGTTTACTTTCTTTTTATTATTAGGACGATTTTTAGAACTAAGAGCCAGACAACGATCAAGTGAAGTTGCTGACGCCCTTGTTAAGTTGTTACCTGTAATGGCTGCAAGAATTGGCAGTAATGGTATAGAGCAAGTGCTGGTCAATGAACTTAACTTAGATGACCGTATTCGAGTTAAACCGGGAGAAACTATTCCAGCTGATGGTATTATTATTGAAGGACAAACGAGCATTGATGAATCGCTTGTTACAGGAGAGTCATACCCGTTACGACGACTAGAAAATGAAAATGTTATAGGTGGAACTGTAAATATTGAATCACCTATTGTTGTTAAAATAACAAAAACAGGTGAAGAAACGGTACTTGCAGGCATTCAACGTTTACTCGATCGTGCTCAAACGGAAAAACCACACATTGCATTACTTGCGGATAAAGTTGCGAGTATCTTTGTTGGTGTAATTTTAGTTGTAGCGACAGTGGTTGGTTATATTTGGTGGCAAATTGATAGTGAACGTGCATTTTGGATTGTGTTGTCAATGTTGGTAGTAACGTGTCCATGTGCATTGTCACTTGCAACGCCTGCTGCAATGACTGCGGCAACAGGTGCATTAACACGTTTGGGAATGCTGGTTACGCATGCTCATGCTTTGGAAACCTTAGCTAAAGTTGATACTTTTGTTTTTGATAAAACCGGAACGTTAACTCAAGGCGTTTTAGCCTTAAAAGAAACGGTGGTTATAGGATCTTTATCCGAAACGCAGTGTAAAAAAATTGCGACTAGTATTGAGCAAGCATCTGAACATCCTGTTGCAAAAGCCTTTCAATATTTAAGTTCAGATTTATTAGTAACAAAAAAAATTACAGCACAAGTTGGTGAAGGGGTTGAAGCGGCTATTGATAATATGCGTTATCGAATAGGCAAGCGCAATTGGGTTAGTGATATTGTTGGAATGCCATTACAAGAGAAAGCAGACAATATTAATAAAAACCAAATTCAATCACAAATTTACTTGGCTAATGAAAAGGAATGGTTAGCCGTATTTACCTTAGAAGATAATATTCGTGATGATGCGAAATCAATGATTGATGATTTAGGAAAATTAGATATTAATACAATCTTACTGAGTGGTGACCAAGATAGTGTTGTTCGAAATACTGCAAGCACACTGGAAATTCATACAATGTATTCTGAGCAAAACCCTGATAATAAATTGTCAGTTATTAAAGGTTTACAGAAACAAGGCCATATTGTTGCAATGGTGGGTGATGGCGTGAATGATGCCCCGGTACTTGCTGCTGCACAAGTATCAATAGCGATGGGGAGCGGTACTCAACTGGCGCAAGCAAGTAGTGACATGGTTTTGTTAAGTGAAAATTTAAACCATTTACAAGAAAGTATTGTTCATGCGAGAAAAACAATTAAAGTGGTAAAGCAAAATTTAAGTTGGGCAGTTATTTATAACCTAACCGCTTTACCATTAGCGGCACTCGGTTTTATCGCGCCATGGCTGGCCGCAATTGGTATGTCAGCGAGTTCTTTGTTTGTCGTGTTAAATGCATTGCGACTTATGAAAGTCGTTGATTCTGATAAATAAGGTATTGAAGCAAGTATTATTTATCTATAAACGATAAAATGTAAGCATGGAAATATTATACTTACTTATACCGCTTGGGATTTTAATATTGGGGATGGCGATAGCTGCTTTTGTTTGGGCGGTTAAATCTGGTCAATTTGAAGATATGCAAGGCCCAGCCCACCGGATTCTAATGGATGATGATGACCCTTTAATTCCCAAAAACCTAAAACATCGTCAATATGCCCAAGAAAACAGTGAGTTAGACGATAATAAAGATGACAAATAACTGTAAGTTGGGTGCAATTAGCTACACTTAAGGCGTCGATTACACACAATATTGTTGTTTTATTAATTCAATAACATTAGAATATACTAATATAGATTAACTTTGCTAGAGGCCCCCTCATGAAAGAATGGTTCACATTTCAAAATTTCCCACTTACCTTTATAGTTGCCTTAATTGTAATGAGTATTTTAAGTGTTTTATCGGTCGTTTTAGCCGGCTAAGCACTTTTGGGGTCTGTTTACTCGGTAACCAAGTTTTACTTTAACTATTTAAGCTAACTGTTTGCTTTTTAATGCTTTTGTCCTATTATTAAGAAAAAGGTCAGGGATTATAAGCAGTTGATTTTAAAAAGCGCGTTTTCTACAAAATGGGCTATGCGGCATATGCGGCATGGTCTTTTTCTTATTTTTGCTATATATGCAAATCCTTCATTTGCTGTTAGCGAAGCTGTCAGCGATGTCCGTGTGATTATCGATATTTCGGGCAGTATGAAAAAGAACGATCCTCAAAATCTTCGATCTCCAGCCATTCGAATGCTGGTGGGTTTGATGCCTGAAAATGCTAAATCAGGAATATGGACTTTTGGTAAATACACCAATATGCAGGTAAAGCATGGAAAGGTAACGTCTAGTTGGAAGAAGTTGGCAATGGCTGAATCCAAAAAGATTCATTCAAGAGGACTTTTTACAAATGTTGAGGATGCCCTTAAAAATTCTACTCGAGGTTGGGACAAGCCTAACCGCAAAGAACAACGTCATTTGATTTTATTAACAGATGGAATGGTTGATGTTTCCAAAGATGCAAAACAAAATGAAGCTTCGCGAAAACGTATTTTAAATACGATTGCCCCTCAGTTAAAAAAATCAGGAGTAAGTATTCATACTGTTGCATTATCTTCAAATGCGGATAAAAAATTAATGTCGGCCTTATCAGGCATGACAGATGGATGGCATGAAGCTGTCGATAATGCAGAAGACTTACAGCGTGTCTTTTTACATATTTTTGAGAAATCAGCGAATGTTGATACGGTACCTTTAAAGAATAATAATTTCTCAATTGATAAGTCTATTAAAGATATGACGGTATTAGTATTCCGAAAACCAAATACATCTGAAACTAAATTAGTCACGCCGAGTAAAAAAAGTTGGACTCATAAAAACCATCCAAAAAATGTAAGCTGGCATCAAGATACAGGATACGATCTAATCTCATCAAGAGATCCTGAAGTAGGTGATTGGTTAATTAATGCGGCAGTTGACCCGGATAATCGTGTAATGGTTGTTACCAATTTAAAATTGGTAACAGGTAATTTCCCTAATAATATTATGTATGGCGATACTTTGTCTTTAACCGCTAAGTTAGTCCAAGAAGGTAAAACGGTAACTCAAGAGCGTTTACTCAAACTTGTTAAATTTAATGCCGTTAAACATATTAAGGCTGAACCAACCTCTTCAGGCAATGGTGATGTTAAAAGTCAAACACCTATGGTTGATGATGGCAGTGGATCAGATAGGTTAGCTGGTGATGGTGTATATACAGTTGCTTTTAATACTGACCAAGCATCCGGTGATGTTACTTTAGTAATGCAAGCAAAATCGCCGGCTTTTGAACGTGAAGTTCGACATATTATAAAAATTCATGATACCCCCGCAGATTTAAAAATTAGTAAACAAGCTGACGGAAAATTTAATTTAACTGTAAAACCCAGAATGGAATTACTTATTCCACACACTGTTTCTGTGCAAGTTAAATTACCCGATGGAAGCAAAAAAACATTAGAACAAGATGATGATGATAATTGGAAAGTGTCACTTTCTAAGCAGCATGCAGGTAAAAAAGTTACGGTATCCTTGGTTGGTACACGTGTGAATGATAAGCCATTCCATGTTGATTTTGATAAAGTTCTCACGGTTTCTACAGGAGCAGAACAGCACTTGTCGTTAGACACTCAAGTGGCTCATGCACCTGTAGCTCCTCCTGCTGTAAAAAGTGATTCAAGTGATCATCATGCTCCGCCTGCTATGCCAGAGATACATACTCCGGCTATTAAAGATAAGCATGCTAAAGACAAAAATTCAGCACAGAGCCCCAAAAAGAAAAAGAAAAAGAAAAAAGAAGAAGGTTTTAATTGGCTCTCTACGATGATGATTATTATCTATGCTAACGTCGTGTTACTATTATTAGGCGGTGTAGGGTATTTAGTTTGGCGTAAGCGTAAGTTAAAAATAGAGAAAGAACAGGAAGAAATTAGTTTATGAATGAGTTTAGCTCAAGCTGGCTTAATCTTAATACGCTGATAATTGTAGCGGAAATAGCTGCTTTATTAGCAATATTATTAATCGTTATATTTGTAGTTTCTTATCGTAAACGAAATAAGATGAAATCGTTAACAGCTGATTTTTTAGAAGAAGTTAAAAAAGGTGAAGTTGAACGTGAGCAGGCATTAAAGAAAAAATTTGAAGAGACTACAGACTTAGCCGTTGGTGAAACAGAACTATTAGTTGCAGCTTTAGTTAAAGCTGAAAAGGATGCATATTTACATATTGCTCAATTATATATGGGATATAAGCCTGAATCATTAATAGATTTAGAAGACGAAATTAAAAATATATCTGGAAATTATCTCGGCATTATTGAAACAGTATCAAAAAATTCGACTGGTAGTAGTGGTGGAGAAGATGATGATTCCGCCATGCGTGAATTAAAGAAACAAGTAACAAATTTAAGAGAAGAAAAAAAATCATTAAAATTAAAAAATGCTCAATTGCAAATAGATTTTGAAGCCTCGGTTGATTCAATAGAACGGATGACAACAGAATTTGCAAATATGTATGAAGGTGGCTCAAAAGATGGTGAGAAACGTATTAAAAATGAAATGTATCAATTACGTCAAATTTTAGCGAAGAAAATGGATGCAACCTCAGTTGACGGAGATTTTGATGCAGACTTAACGGTTGATGAGATTCCCGATATGGATGTTGATTCAGGCTCTGCTGACCAAATAGATGAAGAGAAGCCAGATGAAGCTGCAGCAAAATAGTTTAATTTTATAGAATAAAAAAAGCCCTTCTTATATTAAGAAGGGCTTTTTTAGTTTTAAGGTTTAATTTTATTTAAACCATTGCTAGGCGTAATTTTTTAATCGCATTGTTTTCAAGTTGACGAATACGTTCAGCAGAAATACTATATTCAGTTGCCAACTCTTGTAATGTTGATTTATCTTCATTGAGCCATCGACGCTGTACGATATCTTGACTACGTTCATCAAGCTCAGATAAAGCATTTTTTAAACGATTACTTTCAAATTCAGATTGATTATCTTGTTCAACCGTAGATGAAGGTTCATGGCTCATATCTACCAGATAAGCAGCGGGTGACGGATGTACAAATTCTGAATCATCGTCATCATTATTGTTATCAAAACCAATATCACTACCCGTTAATCGAGACTCCATTTCGTAAACATCTTTAGTACTAACACCAAGATCTTTTGCGACGGATTCTACCTCTGCATGGTTAAACCACGCTAAACGTTTTTTAGATGAACGCAAGTTAAAAAATAATTTACGTTGTGCTTTAGTAGTAGCAATTTTAACAATGCGCCAGTTGCGCAACACAAATTCATGAATCTCAGCACGAATCCAGTACACAGCAAAAGAAACTAAACGAACACCTTTATAAGGGTCGAAACGTTTAACCGCTTTCATTAAACCGATACTTCCTTCTTGAATCAGATCAGCTTCAGATAAACCATAGCCTGAATAGCTACGTGCAATATGAGCCACAAAACGCAAATGCGAAACAACAAGCTTTTGAGCAGCTTTTAAGTCATTTCCATCATGTAAGCGAACAGCAAGTTCATGCTCTTGCTCAGCAGTGAGAATAGGAATCTGACGCGTAACGTTGTTGTACGCGGTAATGTCGCCTAATGGCACTGCAAGTCTTAGTTCATTATTCATCGAGTTTACACCCCAATCTTTAAAGTTATATGTATATTAGCACTCACAGGATTGGAGTGCCAACTTTCGATAAAGTTCATTTTATTGGTAGCAGAATACGGATATTTTATTAATATAAATCAGATAGTTAGGTTTCAGCCGGCAGATTCTAACGCTGCGGCATTAACCTGCAATGGGCCTTCAGTTGTATTAACTGAAACCTGATTACGGCCATTTTCCTTAGAAAAATAGAGGGCTTTATCGGCTAAGTTGAGGAAGCGGCTAAGAGGTTGATTAGGATGGTCTTCGCTACAGCACATTCCAATGCTTACCGTGATATCGACACCGCCAGGTTTAAGATTTTCGATACTTGAGCGTAAATTTTCAGTTCGTCTAACTGCATTCTCGTAGTCGTCATCACGTAACAAGATGCAAAATTCTTCGCCACCAAAACGTACCACCATCTCTTCCTTGAACAAGGAATCGAGTTCAGCGCCTAAATCAGCTAAAACATGATCACCTGTAATATGTCCCAGACTGTCGTTTATGTGCTTGAAGTGGTCAATATCGATAAGCAGACCCCATACAGGAGACTTCCCTGATTCTCGTAAGAAAGCCTCTCCATTATCCAGTAAATATCGCTTACTACGAACACCCGTTAAGCTATCCGTTGCAGCAATCCAGCGCATTGTTTCGGCTTGTAGTTTTAATGCGTTGTATTGATGTTTAATAAGCAATAGCGCTCGAACCCGGGCTATCATAACTTGTTCAATCAGTGGTTTTGTAACGAAGTCATTGGCACCAGCATGAAATACTTCGACTTGGGTTTGCTCGTCATCAGAACTTGTTAGAACGAGCACGGGTAATTCTTGCTGGGAATGATGCAATTTGGCGCGAACGGCATGAAGCAAATCACCTCCCGTCATTTTCCCCATAAGGTAGAAATCGGTAATAACTAGATCAAAGGTATTTTCACCTTCATTATCATTAGCGACTAAAATAGTAAGGCCTTCTTCGGCAGTTGTTACATGGGTTACTTTTAGCCCTTGTTTTTCCAACATTTTGATACAAACAGTGGCTGCCGTTTTACTATCTTCAACATATAGAATATTCCCGACTAATCCGGAATTGCGCTGCATAAAAGAACGTATAAACGTCCCAAAAGCTTTGTAACCATCTGATTTATCAAAATAATCGGTAACACCTGCTTCAAAACCTTCACGTAAAAGCCGCGAATCGGCATCGCCTGAAACAACAATAACGGGGGTATAGCTGTGTTTATCCGAGTTACGAATTTGACGGCTTAAACCAAGTCCATCCATATCGGGAAGTAGTAAGGAGGTCGTAACAAGGTCAAAAGTTTCTTCTTCCATCGCAGCAATAGCAGCTTTTGCTGATTCCACACCAATGACTTCAGTGTTGGAGAGTTCTTGTTTGAGCATTCGGGAAAGTAATGTACGTGAAACAGACGAGCCATCAACAACCATTACTCTTTTTGTTTTTTCAGCCATATTCTTTTTAATCTAACTTCTTCAATGAATTCGTTAAGTCTAGCTTAAATAAAGGATTATGTTGGTTCTATTTCACGTAGATGGCGTTCTACCGCAACCCAAGAACCTATAAGCCCTAATAGTATACTGCCACCAATTAACCAAAAAGTACTGTTGAGGTCGATGATTTTCAACGAAAACTGGCTGTCGTAGGACTGGGTCAGCGCTTCAATAGGGCCACTGACTAATAGTAAAGAACTAATAACAAGCAATAAAGCTATTAATCCGCCAAATAAACCATACCAAAAGCCTGTATAGAGAAAGGGGCGTCGAATAAAACGATCTGTACCGCCGATCAGTTTGATAATAACAATTTCATCTCGACGATTTTGTATCGCTAAGCGAATGGTGTTGCCAATAACGAGTAATACGGCAAGTGCTAATAGCCCTGCTAATATAACGACTCCACGGCGGATAATATCCATAATGGAGTAAAGACGTTTAATCCACTGCATGTCCAATTGGGCAATATCGACATAGGGTTTGGCCTGGAGTTGTTCAACTAAGCGTTGAGTGGAATTGGCATTCGAGTCGGATAATGAGGGTTGAACGACAATAACAGCCGGCAAAGGATTTTTTTCCAACGCTTTTAAGGCATTACCAAATCCCGAAAGACGTTTAAATTCTTGAAGGGCTTGTTTGCGCGATATGTACTGAATATTGTTTATCTGCGGCATGCCTCTTAATTGGCTAGCTAACTGCCTGGCTTGAGAGTCAGTAGTCGATTTTTTTAAGAATAATGATATTTGCACAGCACTGTCTAAATCACCGCTTATGGTTTGCATATTTTTTAAAACAAGGTGTAATCCGGTTGGAAGCGCGAGTGCAATACCAATAACCGCCGAAGTCATGAATAAAGAAAAAGGGCTACGGGTTAGTTGTCCAAGGCTATAAAAGAAAACCTGTAAGTGGCGCAGTAAATAAGTTTGTACCCAGTTTACCATTTCTGATTCTCTACAGAAGCTGGAGCGGTATCATTACTGAGTCGCGCATTTTTTAAGGTTAATATTCGATAGGGTAGATGGTTAATGAGATCGATATCGTGACTTGCTATCAGAACAGAAACACCGACTTGAGAAAACTGCTCAAAGATCGCCATAATTTCACGAGACAGCTCGGGATCTAAATTACCCGTAGGCTCATCGGCTAATAGTAAAGGGGGTTTGTTAACAACGGCACGTGCAATCCCGACTCGCTGTTGCTCACCGCCGGATAAGGTAATGGGGTAGGAGCGTTCTTTACTGAGTAGCCCTACTTTATCGAGTGAGGCACGCACTTTGCGACCAATATCTTGATGAGACAAGCCACTAATAACTAAAGGCAAAGCGACATTATCAAAAACGGTGCGATCAAAAAGTAATTGATGATCTTGAAATATCATTCCAACATTACGGCGGTGATAAGGAATTTTCCGACGAGGAATTTTTGCCAGATTTTGGCCATTAACAATCACTTCGCCACGGCTAGCACGTTCAATTAAAGCAATTAACTTCAACAAAGTACTTTTGCCTGCGCCAGAGTGGCCTGTTAAAAAGGCCATTTCACCTGGGCTTAGATGAAAATTAATATCTTGCAGTGCATCAAAACCACCGGGGTAACGCTTAGATGCATGGCTAAAGCGAATCATTCTTTATCTACACTAAAAAGAGCTTCGATAAAGTCATTGGCATCGAAAGGGCGTAAGTCATCAATGCCTTCCCCTATTCCAATAAAGCGAATGGGCAATTTGAGCTTCTGGGCAATGGAGAAAATCACTCCACCTTTAGCTGTGCCATCAAGTTTGGTTAGGCAAATACCACTTAGATTAACTTTTTCGTTAAATTGCTCAGCCTGGTTTAAAGCATTTTGTCCTGTGCCGGCATCCAGAACAAGCAACGTTTCATGAGGTGCGTCAGGATCTATTTTCTTTAATACTCGAATGACTTTTTCCAGTTCATCCATTAAGTGAGATTGAGTATGTAATCGACCTGCCGTATCAGCAATTAACACATCAATTTTTCGTGCTTTGGCAGATTCAAAGGCATCAAAAATTACGGATGCACTATCAGCACCTTGTGCCTGTGCAACCACAGGGATATCGTTTCGTTTTCCCCATGTTTGTAATTGCTCAACGGCTGCTGCACGGAAAGTATCACCCGCAGCGAGCATTACTGATTTTCCAGCGAGTTGTAAGTGTTTAGCAAGTTTACCTATGGTTGTGGTTTTTCCAACGCCATTCACTCCGACCATTAAAATAACAAAAGGAACGGTACTATCAGGAATAAGGAGCTCATTATCACAAGGTTGTAAAATAGCGGCCATATTTTCGCGAAGTGCAGCATTTAAGGCGTCACTATCTTTTAGGCTTTTACGTGATAGGCGTTGCTTTAGATCATCTACAATTTGTTGGGTAGCATGAATACCAATATCAGACATAATAAGGGTATCTTCAATCTCGTTTAAAAGGGCTGCATCAATCGTTTTGCCTTTAAACAAACTACTAATATTGCCGGTTAAGCCGTTACGAGTTCTGGATAAGCCTTGGTTTAAACGCTCAAAAAACCCACGTTTTTGTTGATTATTTTCTGGCGCGGTAGACTCAGAAGAGTCTTCTGAACTTTGCTTTGATTTGTTTTTAGATTTTTTGAAACTAAACATGCTTTATTAAGTCTATGATGTTGTAATATATAAATAATTAAGTATCTATCCTATCAAACTAGTCGGCTTGCCGTTAGTCTTTATAAGGTTAAATCTAAAGGAATTGTATGAAAAATTTATTGTCTGTGGTCTCGCCAATGAGTGTCGGTGCGAGCATTATATTAGCAAGCATAAGTCTTGCGGCGAATGCCCTTGAAGCAACGGAAACAACGGTTTCTACAGAGACTAAATCTGTAACTAAAGCCGAATCTACACCAAAAAATCAAACAGGTGTTTTTGAAAAAACACTTGCCAATGGTCTGAAGGTTATCGTCAAGCCAGACAGACGTGCTCCAACTGTGGTTGCTCAAATTTGGTATAAGGTTGGCAGTGCATATGAATTTGGAGGTACTACCGGATTGTCACATGTTTTGGAACATATGATGTTTAAAGGTACAGCAAAAATTGCAACAGGTAAGTTTTCAAAAATTATCGCTGAAAATGGCGGTCGCGAAAATGCCTTTACCAGTAAAGATTACACAGCGTACTTTCAACAATTAGAAAAAAGCCGTTTACCGATTAGCTTTGAATTAGAAGCCGATCGAATGCGTAACTTAATTTTACCTGAAGAAGAATTCGCGAAAGAATTGCCAGTTGTGATGGAAGAACGACGTATGCGTACAGACGACAAGCCTCGCTCTTTAACCTTCGAACAATTTAATGCAACGGCACATATCAGTAGTCCTTATCATCATCCTGTTATTGGTTGGATGGATGACCTTAAAAATATGAAAGTAGCCGACTTACGTGAGTGGTATCAAAAATGGTATGCACCCAATAATGCGACCTTAGTAGTTGTTGGTGATGTTGAACCCGAAGAAGTTTTTGTACTTGCTGAAAAACATTATGGACCTATAAAACCTAGCGATAATATTCCAAGCTTAAAACCTCGTATAGAAGCACCACAATTTGGTGAACGCCGGATTACTGTAAAAGTACCGGCAAAGCTTCCGTATTTGTTAATTGGTTATAAAGTTCCTTCGTTAAATACGGCTGAAAATAAATGGGAACCGTATGCGTTAGAAGTTCTAGCTGGAATTCTAAGTGGTGGTGATAGTGCGCGTTTACCGAAAGAACTTGTTAGGAAAACACAAATTGCGGTCAGTGCCGATGTGGGGTATGACTTAGTTTCAAGACAAGCAAGCCTATTTATTTTTGATGCAATTCCATCTGCTAAGTTTACTGTTGCAGATGTTGAAAAAGCATTGTATGCACAGATTGAAATTTTAAAAACAACGTTGGTAACAGAAAAAGAATTACAGAGAATAAAAGCGCAAGTTGTTGCGAGTAATGTGTACGAGAAAGATTCTATTTTTTATCAGGCAATGTCGATTGGAACATTAGAAACAGTCGGTTTACCTTGGTCTGTAGGCGAGCATTATGTTGATGAAGTGCGTTCAGTTACAGCAGAGCAAGTACAGTTAGTTGCTAAAAAATATTTTGGTGAGATGCAAAAAACGGTAGCAATTCTGGAACCGATCATTGAATCGAATCCGGAATCGAAGAAGGCAAGTGTTAAACATGACTCAATACCGGCAGGCAGCTAAAATGATTCAATTTATTAGGAATGATAAAATGACGTTACGAAATACCTTTTTTGTTTTACTTTTTAGCCTTGTTTTTGTGGGTTGTTCAAAAACTGATGATGACGCTGAAAAAATAGTAACGAGTAGTTCAGGTAAGGGTGTAAAAATTCAAACCTGGAAATCAACGAAAGGCGCAAAGGTATTGTTTGTAAACGCCCCTCAATTGCCGATGATTGATATTCGTTTAGTATTTAATGCCGGTAGTGCGCGTGATGGTATGCAGTACGGTATAGCTAATTTAACCAATACTATGTTATCTCAAAGTGCAGGTGAATGGTCAACGGATGAACTTGCAGAAAGATTTGAAGCTGTTGGCGCAAATTTTTCAACATCAGCACTACGTGATATGGCGATAATGAGTTTACGTAGTTTAACCGACGAAAAATTACTACGTCAGGCAATTAATACTTTTAAGGCGGTAGCATCTAAGCCTAGTTTTAAGCCAGAAGAAGTTGAACGAAAGAGGGCCCATCAATTAATCTCAATTCAAAATGCTCAACAATCTCCGGGAAGGATCGCTGACAATGCATTTTACGGAGTTGTTTATAAAGGACATCCTTATTCTCATTCTGTTAATGGTAATAAAGATAGTGTTTCAGAAATTAAGATTGAAGACCTAAAACGTTTTTATAGTCGTTATTATGTTGCAGCTAATTTAACAATTGCGATTGTGGGTAACGTTGATCAAAAACAAGCTTATGCCTTAGCTGAAGAATTGACAGCAGAGTTGAATAAAGGACAATCGGCAGGAAAATTACCTGAGCTCGAAATGCCTAAGCAAGCTTTAAAAGAGCATACTGAATATGACGCAACACAGACACATATTCTTGTTGGTCAGCCTGGAATGAAACGAGGTGATGCTGATTACTATAATCTCTATGTTGGTAATCATATTTTAGGTGGTAGTGGTTTTGGTTCTAGAATAATGGAAGAGATACGAGAAAAGCGTGGCTTAGCCTATAGCAGTTACAGTTACTTCTTACCCATGCAAGTGCAGGGACCTTTTACAATGGGGCTGCAAACTAAAAATTCTAAAACAGCTGAAGCATTAGAAATCCTAAATAAAACGTTATTAGATTTTATTGAAAAAGGACCGACTAAAGAAGAGCTGGAACATTCCAAGAAAAATATCACAGGAGGCTTCCCACTACGTGTTGACAGTAATAAAGATATTACCCAGTACTTAGCCGTAATAGGTTTTTATGACCTACCTTTAGATTACTTGAACACATTTAATGATAAAGTTAACGCGGTAACAGTAGAAACGATTAAAGATGCTTTTAAACGTCGAATTCATCCTGATAAATTAGCAACGATCACTGTTGGCCAAAAAAACAAATAATAGATAAAAGTAAATAGTTTTAAAAATGAAAAAGCATTCTCAAAATAGTTTACGGATTATCGGTGGTGAGTGGCGAGGTAGAAAACTAAACTTTGCTAAAGTAGATGCTATTCGGCCAACACCCGACCGTATAAGAGAAACCTTGTTTAACTGGTTAGCACCGATGATACGTAACGCGCATTGTTTGGATTTATTTACCGGCAGTGGTGCTTTGGGGTTTGAAACTTTATCTCGTGGAGCAAAAGCTGTCGTGATGTGCGATACCAATCCTCAAATTATTTCGAATTTAAAAGATAATGCTGCATTATTAAAAACGACAAAAGGGACTTTTCTTCAAACAGATGCGATTAGTTTTTTAAACCGTAACACTCAAAAGTTTGACCTCGTATTCTTAGATCCACCTTTTGACTCGGATGTATTAAAAGCATGTTTTGATACTCTAGCGAAGCAAGACTGTCTTAATGATGATGCTATGATTTATGTCGAGACGCATTCAAAAACCGATTTACCGGAAACTCCAGACAATTGGTTGTTACATCGCAGTAAAAAATCAGGTGGTGTAGCCTATTCTTTATTTATATCCGAATAAAAGTTAAGCTATAATTACCCTATGAAACGAATTGCAATATATCCAGGTACTTTTGATCCCATTACAAATGGTCATGTGGATCTTATCGAGCGTGCTACTCACCTGTTTGATAAGGTTATTGTTGCAGTTGCGAAAGCAACGAGTAAATCCCCGGTATTCGATCTTGAAAAACGCGTAGCATTAGCGACAGACGTGCTTGCTAAACTTGATAATGTTGAGGTTTGTGGCTTCGATATACTTCTCGTTGAGTATATGAAGCAAAAAAATGCCACTATTATTTTGCGTGGCTTACGAGCGGTATCGGATTTTGAATATGAATTCCAACTTGCCAGTATGAATCGTCATTTGAGCGACCAAGTAGAAACAGTCTTCCTGACTCCTGCAGAACAATACACTTTTATATCCTCAAGTTTAGTGCGTGAAATCGCACGCTTAGGTGGGGATGTATCGCAATTTGTTGATCCTAAAGTTGTAGCTGCGTTAAAAGTAGAATTAGGCTAAAATACCTCTATTCTTGCCTTTGTATTAACCCCCTATTTAAGAGTTACCCCATGGCTTTATTTATTACCGATGAATGCATAAATTGTGATGTATGTGAACCGGAGTGTCCTAACGGAGCGATCACTCAAGGTGAAGAAATTTATGATATAGAGCCTAGCCTCTGTACTGAATGTGTAGGTCATTTTGCAGAATCACAATGCATTGAAGTTTGTCCGGTAGATTGTATTCTGCTTGATCCTAGCCATAAGGAAACGGAAGAAGAACTAACATTAAAATATAAAGTGCTGGTTGGTAAAATTTAGCTTCTATAGCTATTTAATATTAAAAGATTTTCATTATCCGTCATTCCCGCGTAGGCGGGAATCCAGATGCTTATAAGATACGACTATATTATCATCGGATGTTACTCTAAAATAATTTTAGTATTTTCTTTAATAAAATAGTAAGGTTCTGTAGACATACTTAATTATATATAACTGGATTCCCGCCTACGCGGGAATGACGAATAAAGAGAGTTTATCTAAATGATCCACAGTTATCGTGTTTTCTTAGTTATTCTATTCGTATTAGAAATAACATTTCTTCATACTGCCTTCGCAAAAAACAATTCAAATAAACAAGCGGCTATTGCAACAGCACACCCCATTGCGACTCAAGCAGGGATTCAAGTTTTAAACCAAGGCGGTAATGCCTTCGATGCAGCGGTTGCCATTAGTGCAGCCTTAGCTGTAGTCGAACCATTTAGTTCAGGCATTGGCGGCGGAGGTTTTTGGTTATTACACGATGTAAAAACGAAAAAAAATATTATGGTGGATGGCAGAGAGAAAGCACCACTTGCTTCAACTAGAACGATGTTTCAAGATAACCATGGCGAAGTAATAAAAGGCATCTCAATTAATGGGGCACTTGCTGCGGGTATTCCGGGTGAACCGGCGGCATTAGTGCATATAGCAAAAAAATATGGACGACTACCTTTAAGTAAATCTTTATTACCCGCAATTAATGCAGCGGAGAATGGTTTTAGAGTTTCACGAATATATCAGAGAATGGCAAGATTTCGTTTAAAAGCATTAAGAAGATCTCCTGCGGCAGCAAAAGTATTTTTGTATCGTAATAATGTTCCTCCTCGAGGTTATTTAGTAAAGCAACCCGATTTAGCAAACACATTACGTATGATGGTAGAGTCAGGTCATGCTGGCTTTTATCAGGGCACTGTTGCAAAAACACTAGTAAAAGGAACGCAAGCCGCTGGAGGTATTTGGACAAAGAAAGATTTGGCGCAGTATAAAATTAAAGAACGCCAACCCATTACTGGTCAATACAAAAATTTTAAAATAATATCTGCTGCACCACCATCATCAGGTGGTATCGCTTTAGTCACTATGCTGAATATTTTAGAGCAGTATGATTTAAATAACATGAAGCCCGCTCAACGTATGCATGTCATAGTGGAGTCCATGCGTCGTGCATATCGTGACCGAGCAGAATACCTTGGAGATTCAGATTTTATCTCGATTCCTACAAAAAAATTATTAAGTAAATCGTATGCAAAAAAATTGGCTAATACAATTTCACTTAATAATGCAACGGCTAGTTCAGATTTAAAACCAGCATCACCTATTCCTCAAGGGAAGCACACAACACATTTTTCAGTTGTAGATAAAGAAGGCAATAGAGTATCTGCAACGCTCAGCATTAATTTCCCTTTCGGCTCTTGCTTTATGCCACCTGGTACTGGCGTTTTACTGAATGATGAAATGGATGACTTCTCATCGAAGCCGGGAGCCCCCAATGTTTATGGCTTGGTTGGTAACCAAAACAATGCGATTCAGCCTGGTAAAAGAATGTTATCAAGCATGTCGCCAACAATAGTTGAAAATATAAATAACCAAGATTATGCCGTAATAGGAACGCCCGGTGGTAGTCGAATTATTACAATGGTGTTGCATGGTATTCTTAATTTTACAGAAAATAAATCAGCAAAAGATATTGTGAGTCTTCCTCGATATCACCATCAATATTTGCCAGACAGAATTCAGGTCGAACCTAATACACTAAGCTCTAACGTTAGAGCTAAAATGATATTTAAAGGTCACCAGATTAAAAACTTAAGTGGTCAATATGGGAATATGCAAATAGTTATTAATAGAAATAACAAAATGAGTGCTGCGAGTGATAGCCGTGGGGAAGGTTTGGCTGTCGTTGTTAAATAATATTTACGAATGTAAAGCTTACTTTTGGCATTGAGTACAATAATATGTTGCTCGCTGACCGAGCATGCAATGACTAATAGGTTTTTTACAAACTTCACAGGCTTCGTCTTTACGACCATAGACATTTAATTTTTGCTGGAAGTATCCTGGTTTGCCATCACTCTGAGTGAAATCTTTTAGTGTCGTGCCACCTTGTTTAATTGCAGCGGCTAATACTTTTTTTATTGCTTTTACGAGTTTTTTGTAACGTGCAAGGCTTACTTTCCCAGCAGCTTTACGTGGATGGATACCTGCCAAAAACAAAGCTTCACTAGCATATATATTGCCGACGCCAACGACTACATGACCATTCATTATAAATTGTTTAATTGTAACTGTACGTTTACGGGAAAGCTTGTAGAGCTCTGATGCGGTAAATAATTCTGTTAGTGGTTCTGGGCCTAGTTTACAAAGTAACTTATGTTCTAGTGCTGGTTTATCTGTCCATAACACAGAACCAAAGCGACGAGGATCATGTAAGCGTAAGCAATCACCATTTTTCAATATAAGATCGAAGTGATCATGTTTATCAAAAGGGGTGTTAGATTTTACAATACGTAGACTACCCGACATGCCTAGATGAATAATAAGCGTGCCGGCTTTTGTTGCAATTAAAATATATTTAGCACGTCGTTCTACCGATAGTATTTTTTGTTGAGGTAATATTTTTTTTATCGAGGAAGGAATCGGCCAGCGTAATTTAGGTTGTCTAATAATTACTTCAGCGACCATTTTATTAACAAGGTATTTAGATATACCTTTACAGGTTGTTTCGACTTCGGGTAATTCAGGCATGAGGTAATATTAGCATAAATAATTTACTGAAATATTTTATTGAGCTTTATCCATTTCTTCATCTATTGGTGTTACAGGTAAGTTGAGTAGTTTTACGTCCTTCTCTTTAGCAAAGCTATATTGAAGACCTTTTAATTTATCAATCAGGATAAATTCTTTGTCATTTCTTAATATATAAAAAATTAAGGTCGTTGCATTACTTCCATAAAGCTTAATAATTTTTTTATGTGAGACATTAGTTTTTGTGTTTATAGCTTTAATCGAGGTAGTCTTTAAACTTTCCCATTCGGTGATAAGCTCGTTAACATTGTCTTCACTAAAATCGGGAGAGCTTGGTGTCATTTCCCAACGTCCATTGTTGATTTTTAATTTTAAATCGGGTAAATCAAATTGTACGATTTTGAAATCATCTGGCAATAGCTTATTGCTGATATAGTCTGTTGCAACGCTATTTAAAGCATAAAAATAAGTATCATTAGTAAGGTGGAGCTTATTATCCACAGCAATGTAACGTCTCATTTTCAGTGGATCTGAATCGCCAAACCGAATGGATACCGTATTTGTTTCGCCTCTATTGAAGATAACTTCTAACTTTTCTGTTGTGAGTCCGTATTTTTCAGCATTCCTTAATGGGTAAGTAGACTGAGGAATTGTTTCGAGTAAGCGTAGTAATGTATCCATTCGAAACTGGTTAGTTGCAGTATTATAAGGTCGTATCAGTTGCCAGACATTATGTCTTTTTTCTAAGTAAATATCTTTTTTATCAGGACGTTTGACAGTAATGTTTACAATATTATTTTGCTGTAAAGATGTTATAGGCTGTTTCTCGTCGTTGTCTTTATCATCAAATATAACGAGACTTGCAGCGATGACAACAAATACTAATAGTCCGAGGTTAGTTAAATTTCGTGTATTCATTGGATAGGCTTATTTATTCTTGCGTTTGCGCCAAATAATAACACCACTGGCAATAAAAATAAGCGGTATACCGATTAGGAAAAATAACCCGACAATAGCCCATAGCGTGCCATCAAGTTTTAATTGTATGTCGGGTGCAGTTGTTGCTGGAATGCTAATGAGTTTATCATCATTGTTTAACCAGTTAAAAATACGTAAACCCATATCTTTATTACCCAAATTACCAAGATATTGATTTGAAATAAAATCACCATCTGCTACAACGACAATACGTTGATTTGTCGATGCATTTACTTTATCACTCTTACTCAAATCTAAGGGGCGTTCTAACACTATTGAAATTGTAATGGGGCCTAAGGTATCGCTACGTTTATTATATTCAACTTGTCCCTGCAAACGACCTGTTTCTAACCAACTATTTTCAGTGGTTTTTATAAAAGCAGTACCTTTCCAAATGGTATTTTTTTCATCAATAAATTTTAAGCCACCACTATGAGGGAAAACAGTGCCTAGTTTGAAATTTTTAGAGATAGCATGTGGTGCATAGCTTTCTGCAAGTGCAGAGGTAGCTGGTATACCTAACATTTGAGTCGTTGGATCAACGATAACGCCTTTACTGAATTGTATGTTTAATTGTTTAGCTAAGGGTTCAAGGTTAAATAATTTTCCGGGTTCTTGTAACCAGAGTAGATTGCCACCTTCATTAATAAATTCTTGAATGAGTTTTACTTCACCTTTTAAATAATTCACCCGTGGCCCAGCAATGACTAACGTATGAGTATCTTTGGGTATTGTATGTAATTCAGCAATATTAAAATTGCTAATGTTTAATCCTTTATTCTGTAGATTTGTGGTAAATAATTGGTAGTCGTGATTCGCTTTACCGCTAGGAGCTCGTTCACCATGTCCTGACACAAAGCGTATTTTATGGCTACCGCTACGAATAAGTCGCTGTAGTGTATTGGTGAGATCTTCTTCTTTGAAGGATGCTAAATGTTCAGTTCGACCTCCTAGGCTAATAATCATTTCCCCTTCAGCTTGAATTCCAAGTTTGCGAGTTGTAGTAGGATCAAGTTCTGGATTAATAAAGGTAAGTTCAATCTTGTTACTGTATTTTTGATACTTATTAATAAGCTCTTTAATAACAGTGCGATGTTGAGATACATCAGATTCACGGGCAAAGGCTGTAATACTGACGTCGTCAGTAATTTTAGTTAAGAGCTCAATGCTAGCAGCTGATAAAGTGTTGCGTTGAGTTGCGCTTAAGTCAGACTCGAATTTATATTTTTGCGTTAGCCAAGCTAATAATGTCATTGCAGTTAGAAATAAAACGATAAAAATAATATTTTGCAATTTAAGACTACGACGATTTTTGTTTGTTATTTCCATTTTAAAACCTGGTTTATTTATTTAAAGTATTGGGTGAAATATTATTCTAGCGTTGTAAGCGGTCGCCATCTAAACGTCGAATGGAAAGTATCAAAAAAGTCGACGATACAATAATAAAATACATAAAGTCAGTTGAACTAAATAAGCCCTTTGCCATTGCTTCAAAATGCCGCAGCATAGATAAATACTCTAAAGCGCCGCTGGCATTTGCATCAGCAACTTTATTGGTAGACCAATCTAAAATCCATAGCATCAGTAATATTCCAAAGGTACTAATTGCTGCAACAGTTGGTTGAGTCGTTAGGCTCGACATATATATGCCGATAGCTGCAAAGCTAGCGATAAGTAACACTAAGCCAATCCATGCAGAGAAAAATAGACCGTAATCAAGGCTGCCTACAAAAGCTAAGGATAAAGGCATTATCGCCAGCATGACAGCCATACAAATTAAGAAACCAAATACACCTAAAAATTTTCCTATGACAATTTCTGTCATGGAAATAGGTGCAGTAAACAATATCGCTAGACTATGATTAGCTCGCTCACCCGCGATAACACGCATTGTAATTAAAGGTATAACGAGCATAAAAATAATTGCAGATGTTGCAAATAATGGCGTAGCAATAAACTCAGTTGCACCAGGTGCATTTTCCATTGTGGCAAGTTGAGGTTGTACTTGTATAAAGGTATTAAGTTGCGCTAAAAATATATATGCAAAAATAAACTGCACAACCCCGAGTATTGACCAAGCCAGTGGGGAGAGAAATAGACTTCGAAGTTCGCGTGAGGCGATGGTTATAGCGTTCATGCTCATGCGACATCCTTTGTGGTTTTTTCTAAGCTGGGTTCTGAAGAAGTAATTTCAAGAAAAATTTGCTCAAGTGTTTTTTGCTCGGGTGACAGTTCAATCAATCCCCACTTTGCATTAACTGCTTCAATCGCAATTTGTTTGGCAGGTGATTCTAAATAGCTTATGCGAAAACGATGATTACCCAGATCTTCTATCGAATCGACATTTGTAATTGCTTTTAGTGCTTCAGTTGATGGTGCTGATTCAAATTGAGCTATTAGACTGGTTGCTTGCATCGATTGGTTTAAACATTCTATAGAATCATTAAAGACTAGTTTGCCTTTATGAATAATTTGTACGCGATCACATGTCATTTGTACTTCGGGCAAAATGTGAGTTGAAAGTATTACGCTGTGCTCATTGCCTAACTCGCGTATAAGTTTTCGTATTTCACGAATCTGAATCGGATCCAGACCGACAGTTGGTTCATCCAGTATTACAATCGAAGGCGAGTGGATAATCGCTTGAGCAATACCAACGCGCTGTTGATAGCCTTTAGACAAGTTAGATATTAAGCGGCTTTTAACATCACCAAGACCACAGCGATCAATGGCACGATTAATTGCAGTTGTCTGGTTAGCGCGACTAATGCCATTAATTTTTACGCAAAAAATCAGATATTCCTCAACAGTTAATTCTGTATACAGCGGTGGTTGTTCGGGTAGGTAGCCGATTTCTGCTTTCGCCAGTTTAGGCTGATCGAGTAAGTCGATGCCATTGATGGTGATTTTCCCCGCCGTTGGTGCAAGGTTGCCGGTAATCATCTGCATGGTGGTGGATTTGCCTGCGCCATTCGGACCTAAAAAGCCCAATACTTCGCCGCGCTTCAAGTCAAAATTAACAGCATCGACGGCCTTCAGGTCGCCATACTGCCGGGTTAAATGCTCGATACTCATTAGTAAGGGTGTTGTCATAAGTTTCTGTTTTTTTTATTAAATTAATTAGGAAATGCGCCGATAAGCCTTAATATACATCATTTTTATTTAAAATAATGGTATTCAAAACAAACTATTTAAGTAAGTACCAATAATAATATGAATAACATCCGCTATCCACTATGTGAAATGTATGGATTCACTTCAAAGCAACGTGAAGTCCGTATCGCAATGATGGGTCTATCTAATGTTAATTATTCTCAGGTTAAGTACTTACATGAAAAAGTTATTCAACCTCACGCTAAATCAATTGTCGATACTTTTTATAATGTCTTATTCTCGTTTCCAGAGATAAAAGTATATTTATTGAGCTTGGTAAATATCGAACATTTAAAAATGCAACAACTGATATATCTTGAGTCGTATGGGTTAAATTTTGATACGCAGAAATATTTTGAACAGCGTCTAAAAGTAGGTCAGATACACGCGAAAATTGGTTTGCCGTTAAGTTACTACCAAATGTCTTTTCGGGTATTGGACGAAATAATTATTGATTATTTGGTATTTCACGCAACCAATAATGCAGAAGCCATTCTTCAATATGTGAAGCTGGTTTCGAATATATCGGCTCTTGATATGTCATTAGCCATTGAGACATACCATGGTAAAAAAATTCATGAAATGTCGGATTCGATTCATGCACTAATTGATGAGCGTCAGTCACTAGTTATTCAGATGGATCTTGATGCGTTGACCAAGACTGCTAGTCGTACACATGTACTAGATTTTGTGCAAAATAATCTTGATCAATCGGAACAGTGTGAACATTGTTTTTGTATAGCAATGATTGACTTAGATTTCTTTAAATCTATCAATGATAAATATGGTCATATCATTGGAGACTCTATATTGAAAGACGTTGCGGCCAGAATGATGGAGTCATTAAGACCGGATGATATGTTGGGGCGGTATGGTGGTGAAGAATTTGTTCTTGTGCTTCCGGGTTCTGATATTGGCACTGCAAGTAATATTACCGAACGAATTTGCAAACAAGTAAGCGAAAAGCCTTTTGTAGTTGATGGGCATAAAATTACAGTAACACTCAGTATTGGTGTAACACAATGGGCAATAAACGACACAAAAGAAATAATACTGAATCGAGCAGATCATGCATTATATGAAGCAAAAGATAAGGGACGCGCTCAAGTCATATCGATATAGATAGGTAAACGACGAATCAATTCCGATATTCATTTTTTCTGAACACCCATTGCTTAAAACATATTATAATAAACGCTATGAATATTCTGCTATTTACCTTATTTGCTAAAGGCCGAGTTTGCTTTGCAAACTCAGGCATAAGTGCGCGATATGACTATGGCCTTAGTTAGTATCGTTTTTGCTTACGCAAATACTGGGTCGGGGGTGAGTGTTATCTCGACTGCCGAGGCTCGCTTTGCTCTCTCAGGCATAAGTGCGCGTACGGAAAGACGCGCACTAAAATTAACGCTATGAATATTTATTTAGGCATTGATACAGGTGGAACATTTACAGATTTCGTTTTAATCTGTGATAACCAGTTTGTTACCCATAAAGTTTTATCGACTCCCCATGCACCTGAAGAAGCTATATTAACAGGGCTCAATGACTTAGCACTTGTAAATTTACCAAGTGATGACCATTTATTTATTATCCATGGTTCTACCGTAGCAACAAATGCTGTATTAGAAGGTAAAGGTGTATCAACGGTTTTTATTACAAACCATGGTTTCAAGGATATGTTGAGTATTGGACGCCAAGCACGACACGAGCTTTATAACTTACAACCTGAAAATAATTCTTTTCCTGTTGATGCAGAATATTGCATTGAAACAGGTGGTCGCTTATGTGCGGATGGCGAAGAGTTAGAAGCTTTAAGTGATCAAGATATTGCACTCGTTATAAAACAAATAAAAAAGCTTAAGCCTAAAGCTGTTGCGATAAATTTATTATTTTCATACTTGGATGACCGTTTCGAAAAGAAAATTGAACATGCATTAAATCAATCAACTATAAAAGATAAATCTTCAATTTTTATATCACGTTCTTCAAATATTTTGCCTGAGTATAAGGAGTATGAACGTGGTATGACAACTTGGTTAAATGCTTATGTTGGTCCATTGGTAAAAGGCTACTTAGCGCGGTTACAACAAAGTATTGGTAATGCAACAATTTCTGTCATGCAAAGCGCGGGTAACACCATAGCTGCAGAGCATGCTGGAGCACAAGCTGTGCATATGCTTTTATCAGGTCCCGCTGGTGGTTTAGCAGCAGCGCATTACTTAGGACAATTAACAAATAATACGCGGATGTTAACTTTTGATATGGGAGGAACTTCAACTGACGTTGCGTTGATAGAAGATGAAATCCAACTAACCAATGAATCTAAAGTAGCAGGTTATCCTGTGGCGATTCCAATGGTGGATATGCATACCATTGGGGCAGGTGGTGGTTCAATTGCCTCGATTGATGAAGGTGGCTTATTGCAGGTTGGGCCACAATCAGCGGGGGCAAATCCTGGGCCGGCTTGTTATGGACAAGGCGGTCTGCAGGCAACCGTAACCGATGCAAATTTAATTCTGGGACTATTATTACCTGATGCATTTTTAGGTGGAGGCATGACACTCGATCTTGATGCGGCAACAAAAGCCGTTAGTCTTTTGGCTAAAAAATTAGATTTAACATGTGAACAAACTGCACAAGGTATTATTAAAATTGCCAACGAACATATGGTAAATGCTTTACGGGTTATGTCCGTTCAGCGTGGAGTGGATCCGCGTGGTCTCACCTTAACTTCTTTTGGTGGTGCGGGAGGCTTACATGTTTGTGCTTTAGCAACTGCTTTGCAAATTAAAACAGCGATGGTCCCAGTTTATTCAGGGGTATTATCAGCGTTTGGAATGTTGGTTGCACCCAGGGGGCGTGAATTATCTAAAACAATTAATTGTATTTTAGCTAATAAACCTGAAATTAATAAAAATATTAATAGTGCTTGTAACGATTTAATTCAACAAGCAATGCATGCTTTAGAAGAAGAATCGGTTGTGAAAAAAGATATCGCAATTTCAACCAGTTTAGATTGTCGTTATCAAGGACAGTCTTATACTCTGAATACGCCATTTTCTTTTCAAAATGATTTAGGTATAGAGAATGGCCTGAAAGATTTTATTAATCGTCATCAGCAGCGTTATGGGCATACTCTAGATTTACCAATAGAGCTTGTGAATATTCGGGTTAGTTTAAAAGAAAAAAATAAATCGATAGTGTTAGACAAAAATTCAGTAACGTTAAGTGCCTCTGCTTACAAATATAATAGTATGTATGATATAGCTGGAGATGTTGCTATCTATCATCGAAAAGAAATTGCAGAAGGACAAATCATTATCGGCCCAGCACTTATTACAGAAACAACAGCAACCACTTTTGTAGATAATGGTTGGCAGTGTGAAATGGATTCATTCGGGAATTTGTTATTGTTTAATAAGAAAAATACTTAAGGGCGAACCACAAGTAAACTTTTAGGCTCTTTAATAAAATCAACTCGTTCAAGCATGGCTTGTGTAAGATGAACATTATTTTTGTCATCAACAAGCATTACGAATTTAATACCCATTTTTTTTGCAATCCGGCTCCAATCTTTTGGACCGGCAACAAATAATGCAGTCGCAGCTGCGTCAGCAACCGTTGCATCAGGATGAATAACAGTAACGGACAAACTCCCCTTTGCAGGATAACCCGTGCGAGGATCAATAATATGATGAATGCGTTTATTGTTAGCTAAGTAGTAACGCTCATAATTACCTGAAGTAAAAATACTATCGCCACTTTTTGCTTGAATGCTTGCAATGGCTGTTTGGCTATCAGTTGCAAGCGGATCTCGAATACCGACTCGCCAAGGTCGATCACTATGGCTTCCTAGCGCTTTTAAATCTCCACCTGCATTAATGACAATATTCTTAACGGAATACTTTCCTTTTAAATGTGCCATGATTTGCTCTAACGCATAACCCTTGGCAATACCACCAAGATCAATTCTTACAGCAGAATTTCTACAGGTGAAACGAACCCCTTTCATTGATATGTCCGTCATTTTCGGATTTGCTTTTACTAATGCTTGAACCGACGCGTTATCAGGTGGTTCATTCATGTCGAATTCATCTTGTTGGAAACCCCACAACTGAACCAATCTGCCAATGGCAGGGTTAAATAAATGCTCGCTTTGAATCGCAAGAGCGCGAGCTTTGCGTATAAGAAGGATAACGGAGGTGGCGGCAGAAAATGTTTTAGTCGTTTCGCATAATAAGTTGGTACGCGCCAACGGACCTTTTTCCCAAGGGTGCCAGAATATATGCATGCGCTGTAAATCATCTTCAATGGCTTTAAATATTTGTTGAGCTTTATCTTGGTCCACGTCAGTGACTTCGACATCGATGACCGTTCCAAATGAAAAGATGGATGTTTTATGCGACTCAACTTTTTGTTGGCAAGCACTTACATTCAATATAAAGAAGGCAGTTATTAGCCACTTTAAAAACATTGTTAAATATGGTCGGGTTAAATAGAGTTGCACGTTGTTGCCTTTATTTTAGTTTTTTTTCTAGAGCATCAAGCAAGGTTTTACTAATATTTAAGTTATAAATTTTATCCAGCTCTCTAATACATGTTGGGCTGGTAACATTAATTTCGGTTATATAGTCGCCAATTACATCAACCCCAACAAAGCTTAAACCCATTTTACATAATTGGGGGCCAATCTGCTTGCATATCCATTGATCTCGCTCAGTTAAATCAACTCCAACACCACTGCCACCCGCGGCTAGATTCCCACGTGTTTCACCCTCAGCTGGAATACGTGCTAAAGCATAAGGAATGGCTATCCCATCAATCAGCAAGATGCGTTTATCGCCTTCACTAATTTCAGGGATAAAGCGCTGCGCAATAATAGGAAGCTTGCCATGGAGTGTCATTGTTTCAAAAATAACCGAAATATTAGGATCGGCCAGTTTTATGCGGAAAATGGATGCTCCGCCCATTCCGTCAAGAGGCTTAACAATGATGTCACCGTGCTTCGATTGGAATGATTTTAATTGCTCCATATCGCTTGCCACCAACGTTGGAGCACAACATTCAGGAAATTGGAGGGTGAATAACTTCTCATTAGCATCACGCAAACTTTGGGGACGATTTACCACGAGTACCCCTTGTTGTTCAGCAAGCTCAAGCAGATAAGTCATGTAGATATAAGACATATTAAAAGGCGGATCGACTCGCATAATAATGATGTCTAATTCGCTTAATGATCGCGATTCGGCATCCTCTAAAATATACCAATCTTCTTGATTTAATTGAAGTTTTATCGGTTGGCATATCCCCTTTGCAGTCTCGTCAAAGCTAAGAGAATGTGGCTCTATGTAAAAGGTTTGCCAACCTCTATTTTGGGCTTCTTCAAGCATAGCTAAACTGCTGTCTTTAAGAGGATTTAGCTGCTCAGGTGGATCCATTACGATTGCAAATTTTATGGGCATTGACTTAATCTAAGTTACTTATCAGAGGGCTTGAGATTAACATAAAACTGCCGAGGCTAATAAGCAGACCCTAATTAAGTTGGGGTGAAGATGGAGGTATATTAGCTAAATATGAAATAGAGCAAATGGAGCTAAAGTTGAGTACAAGATGAGCCGATAATTATATTTGATGAGAAGGTTTGAGTTTATTTAGAACAAAAAACGATCAATTATGGATGCATATTGAATCTCTTGCTAGACTAGATATATTGGGTTCGAAAATAGAAATATTCTATGTAATATAAATACTTATGGATTGTTCTTAAAATTTATGTTAAATAAATGTATGGAATTTATGCGCACAAATGGGTGTGTTTTTTTCAATGTGTGGGGTATCAATAAAAATGAATCGCGGAAACTGAAAAACGGGTATGAGTGAACTATATCAGGATTTAAAAGTGATGGTGATTGACGATAGTAAAACGATTCGTCGAACGGCTGAAACTCTATTAAAAAAAGTAGGTTGCGAAGTTATTACGGCTACTGATGGTTTTGAAGCACTATCAAAAATTGCTGACAATAACCCAGACATTATTTTTGTTGATATTATGATGCCGCGTTTAGACGGCTATCAAACAACTGCCCTTATAAAAAATAATAAAGTGTTTCAAGCAACACCCGTCATTATGCTTTCAAGCAAAGATGGTTTATTTGATCGTGCAAGAGGTCGGATTGTTGGTTCGGAACAGTATTTAACAAAACCATTTACTAAAGAAGAATTGCTCGGTGCAATAAAGCGTCATGTTTTAGATGAGCGTGTGCAGTAACATTATTGAAGTTAATTTAATTTTTAATCGAGGTTTATTATGGCAAATATATTAATCGTGGATGACTCTCCAACTGAAATTCATGTGTTGCAAGGTATATTAGTAAAAAATGGCCACACAGTTGAATCTGTAATGTCAGCAGAAGAAGGCATAGCAAAATCAAAAGAGATGAAACCTGATTTAATTCTAATGGATGTTGTTATGCCGGGTATGAATGGCTTCCAAGCGACGCGTGCCATTAGTAAAGATCCTCTAACACAACATATCCCAATTATAATTGTGTCAACTAAAGATCAAGAAACAGATCGTGTTTGGGGTATGCGTCAGGGTGCAAAAGATTATATTTCTAAACCTGTTGATGAAGCAGATCTAATTGGTAAAATTACAGCAGCGTTAGCTTAGGTCTTATACACGTAGGTATAGAAAATAAATCCAGAGCCAAGGTTAACGAAGAGACTAGTAAATGAATGTAGTAACCCAACAATCTGCTTTTGAATCATTACAACTTATAGAATCACGTTGTAAGCAACGAGCGCTTGGGTTGCCGCAAAAAATAGAACTGCGTCGAACCTGGTCTGGTGTTGGTTTTCGAGTTGGTAATACTCGATTACTTTTACCCCTTGGTGAAGTAAATGAAATTTTAAGATACCCAAATATAACTAAAGTACCGAGCGCTCTAAGCTGGGTGAAAGGTTTAGCCAATATTCGGGGTAATCTTCTTCCAATTATGGATTTAAATAGGTTTGTAGATAACGATGCATTAAAACTAACGCGAACTTCACGTGTGTTAGTTATTCAACGAGGTGAATTGAGTTCAGGTTTACTCGTAGATGAAGTGTATGGAATGCGACACTTTTTTACAGAAGAGCATAGTAAAAATTTACCTGATACATCAGATAAATTAAAAACGTATTTAAAGGGTTCGTTTGTTCAAAACGAGGTCGAATGGGGTGTTTTTAGTGTGGCAGAACTTGCGCAAAGTAGTGAGTTTTTAAACATTGCAGCACGTGTTTAGAATTTAGATAAATTGTATAAAAATTAAATTAAACGTACTCAGGAGTTTAGGATGAAAATAGGAAGCGAAAACAGTCTGGCAGGAGTGTCGGCTAATCGATTGATGCTTGTCTTGTTTGCATTTCTGATTATTTCAGTGGTTGCATTGGGTGTTACCTATATTTTCGTTGCACAAGAAACTAGTTTGGATAAAACCTACATTAGTAAAATTGGTGATCAACGTGTGATATCACAAGAAATAGCAAAGCTTACATCGCAAGCGGCGCGTGGTGATTTATCCGCGTTTGCTTTATTAAGCAAATCTCGAGATGAATTCCAGGGTATCTTAGAGTATCAACAAGGTATCACTCCTATTGAAGGCGCAACAACCATGTCGCCATTAAAGGACTTGAATGGTTTATGGGAAGACTATCGAAAAAACGTAGATATTATTATCGAACGTCGTGAAGTTGTTGATTCTATTCGTTCCTATATTCAAAGTATCAATGAACAAATTCCATCGCTACTCGCTTTATCTGATGAAGTTGTTGACACTATGTCAAAACAAAAAGCGCCTCCTTACCAAGTGTATATAGCGACACGCCAGTTAATGCTTACGCAACGCATATCAAGTAACGTAGGTAAAGTTTTAGAAGGTGGTGAAGAAGCGGTAACAGCTGCGGATAGGTTCGGTCGAGATGCTGCATTGTTTGGTCGTGTAGTACAAGATATGTTACGTGGTAACCCCAATCTTCGAATTCAAAAAATTATTGAGCCATCTGCTCGTAAGAAACTACAAGGCGTTGCAAAGCAATTTTATAAAATTCGAAATCAAGTTGGTGCAATCCTGGAACGTTCACCTGAAATGTTCCAAGTGTCAGCATCGGCTCAAGAAGTTTTAGAATCCAGTGAACAGATGCATAACAAGATTAAAGAGGTAGCGAGTAGTTACCAAAATGTTGTTAACGCACGTTGGACAGCTCCTGCGGTTTCTATTTCCGGTGGTTTAGCTTTGATATTTGCACTACTGGTAGGCTTTATATATTTACGTGATTCAAGAATGTCACTGAATGCTTCTGAGGGACAACGTCAACTAGAAGAAGAAACAAACACCGCTAACCAGGAAGCGATCTTAAGATTGCTTGATGAAATGGGTGATTTGGCGGATGGTGATTTAACCGTAATGGCAACAGTAACCGAAGATATTACGGGCGCCATAGCGGACTCGATTAACTACGCGATTGATGCATTACGTAGTTTGGTATCTGCAATCAACGAAACGACATTGCAAGTATCATCAGCGGCACAACAAACGCAGGCTACGGCAATGCACCTTGCTGAGGCGAGTGATCATCAAGCACAGCAAATTACCGGTGCAAGTACAGCGATTAACGAAATGGCGGTCTCGATTGAGGGTGTATCAACACATGCGAGTGAACTTGCAGACGAAGCGAGAAAATCGGTTGATATGGCAAACAGTGGATCAGATGCCGTACAAAAAACCATTAATGGTATGGATAGTATTCGTGAAACGATTCAAGAAACATCTAAACGGATTAAACGTCTAGGTGAAAGTTCACAAGAAATCGGAGATATCGTTGAGCTTATTAATGATATCGCTGAACAAACAAATATTCTGGCATTAAACGCGGCGATTCAGGCGGCGATGGCAGGTGACGCGGGTCGAGGTTTCGCGGTTGTTGCCGATGAAGTACAACGCCTTGCGGAACGTTCAGCTGATGCAACAAAACAGATTGAAGCACTGGTTAAAGGTATCCAATCAGATACTAAAGAAGCGGTGGCTTCCATGGAACAAAGTACCGCGGGTGTGGTATCGGGTGCACAACTGGCACAAGATGCGGGTCAGGCACTTGAGCAAATTGAATCGGTATCGGAGCATTTGGCGGATTTGATTCGAAATATTTCAGAGTCTGCTTCGCAACAAGCGAATGCAGCTTCCAATATTTCTGACACCATGAATGTTATTCAGGAGATTACAACTCAAACATCAGCGGGTACAAATGAAACGGCTGCATCAATTGGTAACTTGGCTGAGTTAGCGAATGAGTTACGTCGTTCAGTTGCTGGTTTCAAACTACCTGAATAGTTAGTGATTAAAGAGAAGAGGATAATTTGAACCTTGATGTCACTAAAAAAATCAGACCTGATTCAATCTAAAGCTGAATTAGATGGTAGTGACGTAAAAGAAGGCTCGTGGCATTTGCAAGCAATGCACGAGATGAATGATGAATTGTTTGAAAAGTGGTGCGAGTTAGTTGAATTACGAACTGGCATGCGCATAGCAGAAACAAGGCGTTCATTTTTATTATCTAAGTTGTCGATACGGATGAGAGAAATAAAATGTGATAACTATCAAGATTATTATGCTCTTATCACTGATGACAAGTCAGGTTTTGTAGAGTGGGAAACACTGGTCGATAGGCTAACCGTACATGAAACTCGTTTTTGGCGAGATGAAAGTATTTTTAAATTAATAGAAAAAGAATACATAGAAAAGAATCGGTTACTAAAAAGTGAATATTTAAATTTACAGGTATGGAGTGTGGGCTGTGCAACCGGGGAAGAGCCTTATTCTCTTGCTTTGTGGTTTGAACATTTTTGCTCCATGAATAATCTGGATAATCGTCAAGGTATACATGCAACTGATATTAGTTTGGATGCATTAGCAACAGGACGTAAAGGTATTTATCCGGAGAATAGATTAACTAACTTACCAGAAAAATATTTAGATTATTATTTTTCAAAAGTAGATGAAGAAAAGTATCTTGTAAATGATTCGATAAAAGAAAGAGTTTGTTTTACTAAGTTAAATTTAATGGATACTGATTCATTTCCATTTGCGAATTTTGACATTATTGTTTGTCAGAATGTAATGATTTATTTTGAACAAGAGTTACGAATTAAATTTTTAAATGAGTTCGCTAATTACCTAAAAGTTGGTGGCCTAATAATTTTAGGTGCAGGTGAAGTTTTAGGTTGGAACCATCCAAAGATGGAAAGCGTTTCATTTCAATCAACTTTAGCATTTCGAAGAACTATTGAATAAAATGATTAATTGAGTGTGGTATGACGATTAATAATGAGTTAGATATTAATACGCTGAATTGGGTTAAGTCAGAAATTGACGATACCATGAAGCAGGCACGTACTTCACTTGAGTCTTACATTGAAGATCAAAAGGATGAGTCACAACTTTTATTTTGTATTAACTATTTGCATCAGGTTAATGGAACATTGCAAATGGTTGAGCTTTACGGAGCTTCACTTTTAGCAGAAGAACTTGAGAAGCTTGCTAAAGCTATAAAAGATAATAAGGTTAAGAATAAAGATGAAGCCTTTGAGGTATTAATTCGCGGTAGTATTCAGCTGCCTGATTATTTAGAAAAACTTCAGTTAGGACAAAAAGATACTCCAATTGTTCTTCTTCCACTATTTAATGATATGCGTGCAGCTCGTAATGAAGCATTGCTATCTGAAACATCATTGTTTAACCCTAATCTTGCTATCGAAGCTCCACCTCTTAAGAATAAAGATAATACTACAAGTTCCCTAAAACACATTGCTGAATTAGCAAAAGAAAAAAGACATCAATTTCATATTGGTTTGCTTGGTTGGTTTAAGAATGAAAATAAAGAAAAAAGTTTAGGTCTTATCTCTGATGTACTTCAAAATCTACGTAAAGTTTCAGAAGAACAAAACACAAGTCGTATGCTATGGGTTGCTGAAGGCTTAATTGACAGTTTAAAGAATAAAGGTGTAGATACAAGTGTTGCTGTTAAATCACTAGTAGGACAAGTTGATCGTACGATTAAACAGATTATTGATGGTGGTGAAGTTGCTTTGGCTATTGAGCCACCTAATGATTTATTGAAAAATTTACTATATTACGTAGCAGGTTCATCAACAAACGATCCTAAAACTAAAGAGATTAAGCAATCCTTTAAACTCGCAGAAGTAATGCCGGATACTAAAACGCTTGAGAAAGCTCGAGCAGATTTGAATGCGCCCAATCTGGAATTAATGGATACCGTTTCAGATGTCTTAAGAGAAGACTTGCAACAAGTTAAAGATGCTCTTGATATCTTCATGCGTAGTGATGATAAAAATATTGAGATCCTCAAACCTGTTAGTGAAAAGCTTACAAGTATGGCCGATACATTAGGCATGTTAAGCCTTGGGCCACAACGTAAATCTTTACTTACGCAAGTAGAGTTAATCAATGGTTTGATTGATAAAAGCCGGGCCTTTGATGAAAATGAATTAATGGAAATGGCATCAACCATTATCGAAGTTGAACATGCTCTTGAATCAATGAGTGAAGTAACAACACAACTTGATAATGAAGAATCAATTGATACTGGTGAAGCTGCTTCTTCTAGAAAACAACCTAAAACTTCAGAGGAACGCAAACTTCTTGAGTCAGTTGTTGCTGAAGCTAAAATAGATATTAACGCTGTTAAAGAAGCCGTCAGCGAATTTAGTCGACAATTAAATCATCCTGAAATACTAAATTCCGTTCCTGGGATATTAGACAAAGTCCGTGGTAGTTTAAATATTCTCCAATTAGATCGCGCTGCTAAATTAATGTCTGATTGCAAGGGTTTTGTTGAAAATAATTTAATTCCATCAAGAACTATTCCTGAATCAGAAACTCTTGATTATTTAGCGGATACTATAAGTAGTATTGAGTATTACATGGAATCGTTGGTGGATAGTTGGGGTGAGCCTACTGCTATATTGAATGTTGCTGCTGAGAGTTTGGCGCAATTAGAAAAAACAATGGAAGAAGTTAAGCCTACCGTAAGAGACCCTGGTGCTAGTCAAGATGCTATTAATATTTCTGGTAGTGTTTTAACAGCAGATTCTGATGATACGATTATTAATTTAACATCACCATTAGATGACGATAGAGCTGCAATGGAAGATAGTGTAGATCAAACGATTTCAGATCTTGCGCAGCCGACTTTTGATGAACCTGAAACAATTGTAAATTTAGAGCAACCTGATTTAGATTTAGCTGGAGATGAGATTGAATTAAATTTTGATGAGGATGATACAGAGGTTGAACTTGAAGCTCTCGATTCAGAAATATTAGGTTCTGAAGTTCTAGATTCAGGGACTCTTGAGATAGAAGATACTGGTGATGATCGCTCTTTAGAGATTGAATTAGAAGATGTTGCTGAACAAGTTGATCTTTCTAATATGGAAGAGAACAAAAATGAGTCTGATTCATTAGAATTAGATTTGGGTAGTAACACCAATTCTATAAGTGACGAAATCCAGAGATTAGATGAATCATTAGGCTTATGGTTTATGGACCCTATTAGTTCAGATGTTGCCAGTTTAGTCGTTGAAGTTATTCGAAATATTGAAGAGACTATTTCAACAAAATCAATATCAGCAGCACAAAATGATGAAGCTTTAAAGATTACAAGCGATATGAAACAAACGGTTCATCGTGTAAGTAGTAATGATGAAGTTTTTAGTGATGATACCGAAAAAACAATGTTATGGGCCCGTGATGCCTTAGTGAAATATTTTAGTCATTTTGAAGAAAAAGTCTTTGAAGATTTAGTTCAAAATGATTTTAAGAAGGTTGTTGTTCCTGAAACGACTTCAACTATTGTTGAAGAGAAAGAAGAAGACCTTGAATCAGGTTCTATTGAGATTGATGAAGAAATTTTTGAAATTTTTTTAGAAGAAGCTGAAGAAGAATTTGAAAATATTTCTAAAAATTTACCTTTATGGAAAAACAATTTAGAAAATATTGAACCTCTTAAAGAAATGAGACGTTCCTTTCATACACTAAAAGGAAGTGGACGACTCGTTGGAGCAAATGATCTTGGTGAATTTGCATGGGCTTTTGAAAGCCTACTTAATAGGGTTATTGATAAAACTCTTTCAGCAACATCTGAATTGTTAGATCTAGTTGATCGTGGACGTGAAGCTCTTCCTCTCTTATATGAGTTATTAAAATCACAGCAACGTCCAGATCAAACTATATTTTCTTTAATGGAACACGCTGATTCAATATGTCGAGGTGAATCTTTCACTCCATTATCAGAAACAATTTCTTCGATGAGTATTCCTCAACCTGATTTTACTCAATTTGATGCTGATGCAGCTGAAAATTCAATTGAATTAGAAGTAAATGATTCAATTGACAAAATTAATCGTCCAGATATTGATTCCGTATTATTAGAAATTTATAGAAAAGAAGTGGCAACGCATTTAGCTTCATTAAGAAACTATATTCGAGAATGGCATGAAAATGATATCCATGAAGTTACAGAATCACTATTTAGAGCGCTTCATACATTAACAGGGAGTGCGCGTACGACCGGAGTCGAGGTTGTTTCTGATTTATGTTTACAACTTGAACATTACATTAAGCTTCTTCAAGCAGAAGAGTTACTTGTTTCAAATGAGGGCATTGCATTAATTGAAGATTCTACAAATCGTATTGACGCCATATGTGTTCAGTTAGGTGAAGATGTTGACGAGTTATATACGACGAGTGATTTAGTTAACCGAACTATAGAAATGATGACTTCTTTAGGAAGTAACGCTGAGAGTGGAACCACTGAAAATAATCTTTCAACTAACGATAAAAATACAGGCTTAAATAGTATTTCAATTGAGTCAGATTTAGCTTTGGATGACTACGATGAGGAATTGTTAGAAATATTTATTGAGGAAGGTACCGAAATTCTTGATGAAAGCGATCATACACTGCACGCATGGGCTCAAGAACCAGATAACAACGAGCATGTAGAAGCATTACAGCGTCAATTGCATACCTTAAAAGGTGGCGCAAGAATGTCTGGAGTTTCAGAGATTGGTGATTTAAGTCATAAAGTTGAGTCTTTAATTTTTAATATTGTCGATGGTACGATTGCTCCAACTGAAAATGTTTTTAAAGTACTGCAACTTGCTCAAGATAATCTTGTGGAAATGCTAGAGCAACTCAAAAAACATCAAATGCCTCACGATGGTCAAAGCGTTCTAGATGAAATTGAAAGGCTTATTGGTAAAACGGATAAGCATCCTGATTTCGACGATAGTGATGAATCAGAAAATAATATCGCAATGGAAGAGGTAAATATTGAGCCTCAAGAAATAAATGATTTATCAATTGACCTTAATGATGATATTTCAGTTGGGCCAGCGATTAATGACCTATCTATTGAATTAACGGAAGAATTAACTTCGCTTGCTGAAGAACTTCAAGGTGATGCAGAGTCTGATAACGCTTCTGCTATAAACGATGAAGTAGATAATTCATTAGATGCAACCGAATTAGACATTCCAGAGTTAGAAATTCCGGAGCTGGAAATTTCCGAACTAGAAATAGCAGGAAACGATTCAGAATCAGGCTCTCAATCGATAGCTGATAAAGAAGATAATGACTTACCTTCTTTTGAAATGGAAGAAGCTACGCCGCAAAAATCTGCACCTACAGAACAAGTCCGCGTTCGTGCGGATACGCTTAATAACTTAGTTAATTTTGCAGGTGAAGTCAGTATTTATCGTTCTCGTTTAGAGCAGCAAGTTAACTCATTTCGTTTTAATCTTCAGGAACTTGACGAAACAGTTGATCGGTTTAGGGGGCAGTTACGTACTTTTGAAATTGAAACTGAAGCTCAGATTCAAACGCGTAAAGAAGAAACATTATCCTCTGAGCATGAACATTTTGATCCACTAGAATTTGATCGATTTACTCAGATGCAACAAATATCTCGTTCAATGCTTGAGAGTATGAATGATATTGATAGTTTAAGAAGTATTCTTGCGGGTCTGAATAGAGAGTCAGAAACACTTCTAGTTCAACAGTCGCGGGTGAATACTGAGTTACAAGAAGGATTGATGAGTACGCGTTTAGTACCTTTTGAAAAACAAGTTAACCGTTTAAAACGTATAGTAAGACAAACTGCAAATGAAGTTGGTAAGTTAGTGACTATTGAGTTCGATGGTACTGACATTGAATTAGATCGAGCGATTGTCGAACGTATGATGCCGCCTATTGAGCATATGCTGCGAAATGCAATAGCGCATGGTATTGAAACACCAGAGCAACGACAAGCTGCAGGAAAAAATGAAGAAGGTCGCATCCTTTTACAAATGAATCGAGAAGGTGGCGATATTGTTATCCAGATCATAGATGATGGTGCGGGCATTGATGCTGACGCAATTAGAACAAAAGCAATTGAAAAAGGTTTGATTAAAGAAGATGCAAGCATTTCTGAAAAATATCTTATTGATATGATTTTAGAATCAGGATTTAGTACCGCAGATGAAGTGACTCAAATTGCTGGTCGCGGTGTTGGTATGGATGTTGTTAATAATGAGATAAAACAATTAGGCGGTGTTCTAAACATTGATACGGTTAAAAACCAGGGATCAACGTTTACTGTTAGCATGCCACTGTCTCTAGCAGTAAGTCGTGCATTAATGATTTATGTTGGCGACAGTATGTATGCCGTGCCTTTAATGAGCGTTGAAGGCGTTGAACGTATATCATATGAACAACTTGTTGAATTACAGTCTGAAAAGAACTCAACGTATAAATGGATTGACGAGGACTTTAACTACATACATCTTGGCCAGCTAATGGATGGTGGTACAGCGACTGCTCCTGTAGAAGGCGGAAAAGCTGCATTGTTAATGGTGCGTAGTGGTAATTTCCGAGCGGCTCTTCACATTGAAGGTTTAGTTGGTAGTCGGGAAATTGTTATTAAGCCGGTTGGCCCTCAGTTAAGTAGTTTACGTGGTATTTCCGGTGCAACCATCATGGGTGATGGTAGTGTGGTTCTTATTCTTGATCTAGGTGTACTTATAAGACTTGCTTTAACTGAAAATGCTGATGGCCGATTTGAAACTGAAGAAGTGCCTGAAGTTATTGAAGAGGTTGTAGAAGAAGCAAAAGTACCAACAGTCATGGTTGTGGATGATTCAATCACTGTTCGTAAAGTAACTTCACGATTCCTCGAACGAAACGAATTAGATGTTATTCAAGCAAAAGATGGTATAGATGCGTTAACACAGTTATTAGATGTAATTCCTGATGTAATGTTACTTGATGTAGAAATGCCTCGTATGGATGGTTTTGAATTAGCTATTAACATGCGTAATGATGACAGACTCAAAAATATACCAATTATTATGATTACATCTAGAACGGGACAAAAACATCGTGATAGAGCAATGAATATTGGCGTGAATATGTATATGGGTAAGCCATATAATGAAATTGAATTATTAGAAAACATTCAAACTTTGCTTGAAGCAGATAAATAGTTTCTACCGTAAAATGGATACACCAAATTCTTACGCAACACGGCCAAAAGATTCTTCAATGACATCATCAATGCTCTCACAAGAATTCAGTCAAATCCGGATTGCGGTGATATCTAATTCTGCGACACAACGTAAACATCTAAAAGAAGCATTAGAAACGGCTGGTTTAAAGGTTGCATTAAATGAAGCGATTACTTCTTCATTTATTCGTCGTTTAGAATCAGCGGATATTAATGTGATTTTGCTTGATCTTGATGAGCAAGATACAGATGATAAAATCATTGAAGCACTGCTTGATAATGATTCAATCCCAATTATTTTTAATAATATTTCACTTGCAAGCTTAAATGATCCTCAGATTTTGTCTCGATGGTATGGCAAGCTCTTAATGAAAATATCAACGGCTGTCGGAAATAAATCAATCGAAGAACAGTCGTATACCGAGTATTACAATAATACCTCGACTGCTCATTTGAATAGTAAAGCCCGATCAAAATCTTTAAGTTTAAAACCTGATGATGGACTTGCTAAGAATGTATGGGTACTTGGCGCATCTTTAGGTGGCCCTGATGCAGTAAAAGAATTTTTTAAAACACTACCGGCTAATTTACCTGTTGCTTTTATATTGGTACAGCACTTAGGTGGAAAATTTATTAAGTTATTGGCTAATCAAATAAACCAAATAACAGAGTATGAAGTTTTAACGCCAAAAAATGGTCATGTAGTACGGCACAACGAAGTTATTGTTATCCCTGTTAATGAACGATTAACCATTAATCCAATTGGTGCGATTGAATTAAACTCAATCGAAGGATCACAGCAATATTCTCCTTCTATCAATATGGTGTTGGATGATATGTTAGACCGTTATGGTAAAAACCTTGGTACAATAATTTTTAGTGGCATGGGTGATGATGGTCTTAAAGGTTGTGAATCATTGCATACTAAGGGAGCGATGATATGGACGCAGTCTGCTGAAAGTTGTGTTATTAGTAGTATGCCAGATAATATTGTAGAAAAAGACATTGTAAGCTTTTCAGGAAATCCTAAAAAATTAGCTGAAAAGTTATATGATTATTTACGTGTTGATTAATTATAAGTAGTTAAAAAGATATTGGAGTAAGATATGGGCGATGTAACGTATATTGATCCTAAACGAAATAATATGATATCCACAACTGAGAATGTTTCAGATGTACTTCATTGCTTAATGATTACCTTGTCAGATGAAACTATTATTTTACCCAATACCGCAGTTGCTGAAGTAATTGCTTTTACAAAGCCAGAACCCATTGAAGGCTCGCCAAGCTGGTTTTTAGGACGGATATCTTGGAGAGAAAGACGCGTACCTTTAATTTCATTCGGAATGGCAAGCGCATCGGTTGATAGTGAGTTAGAAAGAAAGAAAGGTGATCGTATTGCGATTTTAAATACGATGAATGGCGATGCAGATATTCCTTACATTGGAATCGTTTCGCAAGGTATTCCACGTTTAAATGTTTTACACAGTGAAGATATATCAACTATTCAAACAAAACCAGATGATAGACTGTCGGTTCTAGAAATAGTAAATCTTGATGGAAAGACACTTATTGTTCCTGATATCGATGATTTAGAAAAACGATTAAAAGAAATTCATACTTAATCTAGATTTAAATCTCCCCATAATAATTGTAAAGCGGTAATTGCCGTTACTGCAGCTGTTTCTGCACGAAGGATTCGTGGACCAATTTTTATTTTATTAAAAGCATGTTGAGATATATCTTGTAATTCTTGTTCAGTAAAGCCGCCTTCAGGACCAATGATAATTCGTACCTTATCTGAAATTTTTATTTTAGAAAGCGGTGTAGTGGCTGTTGGCTCAAAAACAATTCCTGGGATATCTGATTGATTTAACCATTTTGAGATTGATGTAATAGGGTTAAGCGTTGGTAATTGATTGCGTCCTGATTGTTCACATGCACTTTGTATTATACCTTGCCAATGAGCTTGTCTCTTTATCTCACGTTTAGCATCGAGCTTTATTGTAGAACGCTCAGCTGTAAGAGGTGTAATGCTAGTTACCCCTAATTCAACGGATTTTTGAATAGCAAAATCGAATTTATCATTCTTAATTAAACTTAAGCCTAATTCTATATTTAAAGGGGAGGTAGTATTATTTTCCAGTTCGATTTCAATCTGAACAGTAGAATTTTTTTTCTCAACATGAGACAGATGACAAAGGAATTCGCGATTTTCTCCGTTGAAGATAATAAGCTTATCTTTCACTCTTAAGCGTAAAACATTAACAACATGCCTATGCGCTTCAACTGAAAGCTCAATAGCAGACCCAGCTATTAAGGCTTGGTTGAGGTAAATGCGAGGAATGCGCATTTATAATGCCTTAAGAATTATTCGATAAGTTTAAATTATTCCATAGTGCAGTTGTTGGTCCGGTTTGATTCATAGTATAAAAATGAAGACCAGGTGCACCAGCAGCGAGTAATTGTCCGCAAAGTCGAGTGATAACGTCTTCTCCAAAGGCTTTTATTGATTCTTTATCATCGCCATAGGCTTCTAGACGTTTACGGATCCAACGTGGAATTTCAGAACCACACATATCAGAGAAACGTGCCAGTTGAGTATAATTTGTTATCGGCATTATGCCCGGCATAATTGGAATAGACAGCCCACGTTTTTCACAAGCATCTACAAAATTATAATAAGCGTCTGGATTAAAAAAGTATTGGGTTATGGCACTGTCAGCACCCGCTTCAACTTTTCGTTTGAAATTATCAAGATCAGTTTCTGCATTAGCCGCTTGTGGATGAAACTCCGGATAAGCGGCAACTTCAATATGGAAGTGGTCGTTATATTTTTCACGGATAAAACTGACAAGTTCGTTGGCATAGTTAAAATCACCATTACCACTTGACCCTGAACCGGAAGGCATATCGCCTCTTAAAACAACAAGCTGTTGAATACCATTATTTTTATATTGCTCAAGCAAACCAATAATGATTTCTTTGTTGGTTCCCATGCATGAAATATGCGGGGCGGCTTTAAAGCCAGCATTTTTAATATCCAGCACTGTTTCCATCGTACCGTCTTGGGTACTACCGCCGGCACCAAAGGTAACAGAGAAATATTTCGGATTGAGCTTGCCTAATTCTGAACGTACAACTTTTAGTTTTTCAGCGCCCTCAGGCGTTTTGGGAGGAAAAAACTCAAAGCTAAATTGTTTGGGATGTTTTTTTTGTGATTCCATATTCCATATCCTTTAACCACAAAGGCACCAAAGGCATACCTTCACATAATATTTAGTAACACGATGAACACTAATAAATAATTATAAAAAGGTTCAACGAGGTAAAGTGGATAGTCGGTATTGATAGTTAACCACGAAGGACACAAAGAAAATATTTTTGTCAGTGTGTCCTTCGTGGTTAATACTTATTATTACTTAATAACGATAATGCTCAGGTTTGTAAGGACCATCAACTGACACATTAATATATTCCGCTTGTTCTTTTGAAAGTGTTGTTAAGTGAGCACCAATTTTTGTTAAATGCAAACGTGCAACTTTCTCATCAAGAATTTTCGGCAAAATATAAACTTCGTTCTTATAGGCTTCGGCATTGGTATAAAATTCCATTTGCGCCATAACCTGGTTAGTAAATGAAGCTGACATTACAAAGCTTGGATGCCCTGTTGCGCAACCTAGATTCACTAAGCGACCTTTAGCTAACATGATAATACGTTTGCCATCAGGGAAGATAACGTGGTCAACTTGTGGTTTAATTTCTGACCATTCGTATTTTTCAAGTGATGCGATATCAATTTCAGAATCGAAGTGACCAATGTTACAAACAATGGCTTCATTCTTCATTGCTGCCATATGACCATGATCAATGATTTTAGCATTACCTGTTGTTGTAACAAAAATGTCGCCGGTTTTGCAGGCTTCATTCATATCAACAACACGGTAACCTTCCATTGCAGCTTGTAATGCACAGATAGGATCAATTTCTGTTACCCATACTGTCGCGCCCATGCCTTTAAATGCTTGTGCACAGCCTTTACCAACATCGCCATAACCTAGAACAACGGCAATTTTACCGGCAATCATTACATCGGTTGCACGTTTGATACTATCAATTAAAGATTCACGACAGCCGTATAAGTTATCGAATTTAGATTTAGTAGCAGAATCATTTACATTCATTGCAGGGAAAAGTAATTCGCCTTTTTCTTGCATTTCATATAAACGATGTACGCCCGTTGTTGTTTCTTCAGTAACACCTTTAACGCTGCCGGCAATGTCGCCCCAAAGAGTTGCACCTGGTTTAATGGTGCGACGTAGTACTTCAAGAATCTCTTTGTATTCTTCATTGTCATCAGCTTTAGTTGCCGGAATAGCGCCGGCTTTTTCAAACTCAACACCTTTGTGTACTAGTAATGTAGCATCACCACCATCATCAAGAATCATGTTTGGTAATTTGCCACCAGGCCATAACAAGGCTTGCTCGGTACACCACCAGTATTCTTCAATAGTTTCGCCTTTCCAGGCAAAAACAGGAATATTTTGGTCGGCAATCGCAGCAGCAGCATGATCTTGTGTTGAGAAAATATTACATGATACCCAACGAACTTCAGCACCGAGTGCAATTAATGTTTCGATTAAAACAGCAGTTTGGATTGTCATGTGGATGCTGCCCATAATACGGCAGCCAGCGAGAGGTTGTGCTTTGCCAAACTCTTCACGTAATGCCATAAGACCAGGCATTTCAGTTTCGGCAATCTTGATTTCTTTGTGGCCCCATTCAGCAAGTGAAATATCGGCAACTTTATAATCGCTAAAATCAGCGTTCATACGTCATTCTCCTAAAAAGTAATAAAGTATGAGCGCCGTTTATCCAGTAAATGGATCTGCCTCTTTCTGAGCCTGACGGAATGTTCCGCTGCAGCGCCCCTCATAAAAGACAGTAGAAATTAAAAATGTAATTATAGTACGTTTATTGCGATGGTGCTATTTGGATTGCTAATATTTAAGCTACATCCTTGTAACTTTAAATATTTAGATTCCAGCCGCATCTTTCAATGCATCGGCTTTATCCGTACGTTCCCAACTAACGTCGATATCTTCACGACCAAAATGTCCGTAGGCTGCTGTCTTTTGATAAATAGGTTGAAGCAGATCTAACATTTTCACCAGGCCGCCCGCACGTAAATCAAAGAGTTCGCGTACGAGTTCAACAATACGATTATCTTCAACTTTACCCGTACCAAATGTTTCAACACTGATAGAAGTTGGTTCAGAAACACCAATCGCATAAGAAACTTGAATTTCGCAACGTTCAGCAAGTCCTGCGGCAACAATATTTTTTGCAACATAACGACCAGCATAAGCAGCTGAACGATCCACTTTTGATGGATCCTTACCAGAGAATGCACCACCACCATGACGTGCCATGCCGCCATAAGTATCAACGATAATCTTACGACCGGTTAAGCCACAATCGCCAACAGGACCACCGATAACAAAACGGCCTGTTGGGTTAATGAAATATTTAGTATTCGCATCCAACCATTCAGCAGGAAGTACAGGTTTAATGACTTCTTCCATAACGGCTTCGCGTAGTGCCTCGGTCGTAATGTCATCGCTGTGTTGAGTTGATAATACAATCGCATCAATACCCACTGGTTTATGGTTTTCATAACGGAAAGTGACCTGGCTTTTTGCATCAGGACGTAACCAGGGAAGGGTGCCGTTTTTGCGAATTTCTGCCTGGCGTTTAACTAAACGATGAGCATAAGTAATGGGAGCCGGCATTAAAACATCGGTTTCGTTACTGGCATAACCAAACATTAAGCCCTGGTCACCTGCACCTTGTGATGCCGAATCATCATCAGCTTCATCAACACCCATAGCGATATCGGCTGATTGTTTATCAATACTGGTTAATACTGCACAAGAACCATAATCAAAGCCCATTTCTGAACTGTTATATCCAATTTCTTTTATGGTATCGCGTACAACTTGCTGCATATCTACATAAGCATCAGTTGTAATTTCACCAGCAAGCACTACCATGCCTGTGTTGATCATTGTTTCGCATGCAACACGTGCTGTTTTATCTTGCTCTAGGATGGCATCCAATACGCCATCTGAAATTTGATCTGCAACTTTATCTGGATGACCTTCTGATACTGATTCAGATGTAAATAGATATTCACTCATTATATTTTTCCTTTAATAAAAAAACCGCTTTAGCGACGACTAAAGCGGTTTTTAGAATTTAGCCCTACTTTAAATGTAGGAATTCCGCTTTAGCCGTATTTATTAAGCGCCCGCAATCTGAATTCAAATCGGCGCTGTGTCACACAGTATAGTGCTTGTTACGCATTTGTCAAAGAATGAAGGCATTAAAATTTTTGTAATTAGAGTTAGAATTTAAAATATTCTATATTTTGGGTACGACATAAACATCATATCGCGTGATTTTACTTTCAATACTCATTGTCGGTTGTTTATCAGTGAGTGTTGGTGCACCTTTGGGGCGTTTTACAACAACCCTTCTTTTTGCATTATTTAAAGCGCGGTTGAAAAGTTCAGTTTCATCGTTTGATTTGTCATGATTGACATTATGATTATGCTCTCCAATCAGCTTTTGTAACATCTGCATATTTTTCTTTACCGCCGCTGATTTTTTTCTTTCCGGGTACATTGGATCCATATAGATCACATCAGGTTTGGTAGAGAGTTTATTTAGGTAATCTATCGCATTGGCCTGGATTAAATTAAAACCTTGTTGTTTTATTTCTTTAAAGTCGTCGTCGTTATCCGCTAGTATTAAAGCATTATTCACTAGCTCAGCAACAATAGGATGACGTTCAACCATGGTGACGCCACAGCCTAAACAGGCAAGTACAAAAGCATCTTTAGCGAGTCCAGCAGTAACATCTAGAATATCTAGAGGAAGTTTATAATTCTTAATCCCGATAGCTTTTGCGATTGCCTGACCTTTACCTCCTCCATATTTTCGGCGATGCGCTAATGTTCCTGAGACAAAATCAACATGAATATTTGTTTTTTCTTGTTGGTCGATAAGTTCAACATAGTTGCCTTTATAATTAAGAATAAACGGTGTTGAGGCTTCATCAATGTTTTGAATAACCAGCGAATGTTTATGAGCAAATTCGGTAGCTTGCGGAGCGAGTGCTTCTGATTCGTAGCAAACTGTAATAAGGTTCTTCATTGGAAAATTGTAAACGCAAAGTAGGTTTCATCACAACATAGCGTATACTTAAATTTTGTATAAGGAGAAAACTCATGGTTAGCCTAGAAACCCCAGTATGTGATTTTGATACGCCCGCACTTGATTTTTCGTTGTCGGGAGTTGATGGAAAACAATGGTCTTTAAAGGACTGTGCAGGTGAAAAGGGTCTATTAGTTATGTTTATTTGTAACCACTGCCCTTATGTGAAAGCAATTTTAGACCGAATTGTGCGAGATACATTGGAACTAAAATCACTTGGTGTTAATAGCGTGGCAATAATGTCGAATGATCCAACGCAATATGAAGAAGATTCATTTGCTAATATGAAGAAAGTATCGGATACAGCTAACTTCTCATTTCCGTATTTACTTGACGAGACTCAACAAGTCGCTAAGGCCTTTGGCGCGGTCTGTACTCCGGATTTTTTTGGTTACAATGCAAAACTTGGACTTCAATATCGTGGAAGACTTGATGCAAGTAAAAAACAAACAGCCGAAGCTGATGTAGCTCGTGATTTATTTGCTGCTATGAAGCAAGTTTCTCAAACCGGTCATGGTCCAAAAAAACAAATTCCTAGCATGGGCTGTTCAATTAAATGGAATGATGAGTAACTTATTGATTATTATAGCTAATATCAACTATTCATGTATTTTTATTTACTCTGAACGAGAGTGAGCAAGCGTATTCATTAATGCGTGCTAGTCTTCGCATTTAGACTACTCAATTGTTAATTCCCAATACTGCAATCTAGGGTTTGTTACGGGTTAAAACCTCGTAACTTACCGATTAATCCCTCTTATCCAGCCCTTAATATACCTTATATATAGGGCGTCTATTTCCACTTATTTTGAATCCAAAGCTTATTTGGGCTTGCTGTCATGAGGTAGAAATGGGAAAATTGCCGGCTCGTTTTCATGGCTTTCTTGATTTAATCGATTTACGTGGAGTTGAGAGGGTAGGAACAAGCGTCAAAAATGGCTGCTAGGCCGCGGGTAAATTGCAGCCAAGAAATTACCAAGTTGAATTTACGCTGGTTTGTTAATGAATATACAAGCTAGTTGGTTGGGCTTTTCGCAAAAATAAGAGAAAGTCTCGGCTAAAAAGAAATACATAACATTTTGATTTTAAAACTTTAAGGGAGACATTTTTATGTCATCACGTATCGAACTAGCAAATGCAATCCGTGCTTTAACAATGGATGCAGTACAAATTCCAAATTCAGGACATCCAGGCGCACCAATGGGCATGGCTGATATCGCAGAAGTTTTGTACAACGATTTTCTAAAACATAATCCGACTAACCCGAAATGGGCTGACCGTGATCGTTTTGTTATGTCAAATGGTCATGCTTCAATGATGCCTTACTCAGTATTACACTTAAGTGGCTACGATCTGTCTGTTGATGATTTAAAGGCTTTCCGTAAATTACATTCTAAAACTCCGGGTCATCCAGAGTATGGCTACACTGACGGTATTGAAACGACGACGGGTCCATTAGGCCAGGGTGTTACTAACGCTGTTGGTATGGCGTTAGCTGAAAAAGTAATGGGCGCTCAGTTCAATAAAGATGGACATGAAATCGTAGACCACAATACTTATGTATTTTTAGGCGATGGTTGTTTAATGGAAGGTATTTCGCATGAAGCTTGTTCATTAGCCGGTTCATTTGGTTTAGGTAAATTAATCTGTTTCTATGATGACAACAATATTTCAATCGACGGTAATGTTGACGGTTGGTTTGGTGATGATACACCTAAGCGTTTTGAAGCGTATAACTGGCAAGTTATCAGCATTGATGGTCACGATTCAGATGCAATTTTAAAAGCAACTAAAGATGCGATTGCTGAAACATCAAAGCCAACATTAATTTGTTGTAATACCGTTATTGGTAAAGGCGCACCAAATAAAGGTGGTGGTCACAACATTCATGGTGAAGCTTTAGGTCATGAAGAAATTGCTGCTACACGTGAAAATTTAGGCTGGAGTCACGATCCATTTGTTATACCTGAAGATATTTACGCAGCTTGGGATGCTAAAGAAGCGGGTCAGGCAGCAGAAGCCGCTTGGAATGATAAATTTGCAGCATATACTGCAGCGTTCCCAGCAGAAGCAGCAGAATTTACACGTCGTATGGCGGGTGAGCTTCCAGCTGATTTCCTAGCAAATGCTGACAAATTCATCGCAGAAGTAAACGATAAAGCAGAATCTCCAGCGACTCGTGTTGCATCTAAAGGTGCTTTAGATGGCTACGCGCCGTTCTTACCAGAATTTTTAGGTGGTTCTGCAGATTTAACGCCATCAAATAATACCTTTAATGCGGCAAGTGTACGTATTAATGATAACCATGGTTCTGCGGAAATGAATTTTGCAGGTAACTATATTTCTTACGGTGTACGTGAGTTTGGTATGTCAGCCATTATGAATGGTGTGACGTTACATGGTGGTTTAATGCCTTACGGAGCAACATTCTTAATGTTCTCTGAGTATGCACGTAATGCATTACGTATGGCTGCATTGATGAAGATTCGTAGCATCTTCGTATTTACGCACGATTCTATCGGCTTAGGCGAAGACGGTCCTACTCACCAAGCGGTAGAGCAGATTCCTACATTACGTATGATTCCAAATATGGCAGTATGGCGTCCATGTGACACTGTTGAAACAGCAGTTTGCTGGAAAGATGCAATTGCAAACCAACACCGTCCATCTACTTTGATTTTCTCTCGTCAAGGTTTAGCTTTCCAACAGCGTGATGCAGCAACAATTGCAAACGTTGCTAAAGGTGGTTATATCTTAAAAGACACTGACGGTACGCCAGATGCAATCGTTATTGCGACAGGTTCTGAAGTTGCATTAGCAATGGAAGCGGCTGAAGCATCAAGCAAGAAAGTACGTGTTGTATCAATGCCTTGTGTTGAAGTATTTGAAGCGCAAGACGATGCATACAAAGAATCAGTATTGCCTAAAGCAGTTACTGCACGTGTTGCGGTTGAAGCTGCGATTATGGATGCTTGGTGGAAATATGTTGGTACTAATGGCGCAGTTGTTGGTATGTCTTCATTTGGCGAATCAGCACCAGCACCAGAGTTATTTAAACACTTCGGTATTACAGCAGAAAATGTTGGTAAAGCTATCGATAGCGTTGCTTAATAAAAATATAAAGGCCACTTAAGTAAGTATTGATTGAGTGGCTATCAATAATTAGAAATACAATTTTAGATAAAACTTTTAGGAGAAATAACAATGACAATTAAAGTTGGTATTAACGGTTTTGGCCGTATTGGACGCATGGTTTTCCGTGCTGTATATCAAGAATTTAAAGACATCGAAATCGTTGGTATCAATGATTTATTAGATGCAGACTACTTAGCTTACATGCTTAAGTATGATTCAGTTCACGGTCGTTTCGACGGTGAAGTTTCACATAAAGAAGGCGCAATGATTGTTAACGGTAAAGAAATCCGTTTAACAGCAGAACGTGATCCTTCAGACCTTAAATGGGGCGACGTTAAAGCAGACATCGTTATCGATTGTACTGGTTTCTTCCTAACTGAAGAAAGCTGCCAAAAACATATCGATGCAGGCGCTGGTAAAGTTGTTCAATCTGCACCTTCTAAAGATGGCACTCCAATGTTCGTATATGGCGTTAACCATAACGAATACGCAGGTCAAAAAATTGTTTCTGCAGCATCATGTACTACTAACTGTTTAGCTCCAGTTGCTAAAGTATTAAATGACACTTGGGGCATCAAACGTGGTCTTATGACTACCGTTCATGCTGCAACTGCTACACAAAAAACTGTTGATGGTCCTTCAATGAAAGACTGGCGCGGTGGCCGTGGTATTTTAGAAAACATAATCCCATCTTCAACCGGTGCTGCTAAAGCAGTAGGTGTTGTACTTCCAGAATTGAATGGTAAATTAACAGGTATGGCTTTCCGCGTACCTACTTCAGATGTATCTGTTGTTGATTTAACGGTAGAGTTAGACAAAGAAGCTTCATACGAAGACATCTGTAAAGCAATGAAAGCGGCTTCAGAATCTGGTGACATGAGTCGTACTCTTGGTTACACAGACGAAAAAGTTGTTTCTACTGATTTCCGTGGTGTTGGTTTCTCATCAATCTTTGATTCAGAAGCTGGTATCGCATTAGATGGCACATTCGTTAAAGTTGTTTCTTGGTATGATAATGAATACGGTTATACATGCAATATGATGCGGTTCGTAGAACACGTAGCAGCAAACTAAAATAAGCGAATCTTTTGTCCTCTGACGGCGTTGTCGGGACATTTTAAATGCTCACGTACTGGTGTACGCTCCGCGTTTTAAATATCCCTCCGCCTTGTCAGTGAACAAAATCTCTCGCTTATTTCCCTCTTTAGTTATTTTTAAAAAACAGTTAAAAAGGGAACGGAATAAATTCTGTCATTCCCGCGAAGGCGGGAATCCAGTCTTATAAAATAGGCAGTCATTGCGAGCGATAGCGCGGCAATCTTCTTTACTACAAAGTAATGACTTGGTTATAAAATTATTTGTTAAATCTTTTTAAATAAAAAGTTTTACCAAACAGTTTTTAAAAATTTAAATATAAATATATATAAAAAGAATTTAGGAGTTTTACATGTCTTTTATCAAATTGACCGATCTTGATCTTGCAGGTAAGCGCGTTTTAATTCGTGCTGATTTAAATGTTCCAGTTAAAGATGGCGTTGTTACATCTGATGCGCGTATTACAGCATCAATGCCTACTGTTGAGTATGCTATGAAAGCGGGCGCTTCTGTTATGGTTATGTCGCATCGTGGTCGTCCTGAAGAAGGCAAAGTTGATGACGAAAACTCAATGGCACCTATTGCGACTGTAATGTCTGAAAAATTAGGTTCTGATGTAAAATTAATTAAAGACTATATTGATGGTGGTTTTGACGTTGCCGCTGGTGAATGTGTTTTACTAGAAAATGTTCGTTTTAATGCTGGTGAGAAAAAAGACGACGAAGCTTTATCTAAAAAATATGCAGCACTTTGCGATGTATTTGTAATGGATGCATTTGGTACTGCGCATCGTGCACAAGCTTCTACTCATGGTGCTGGTGTTCATGCTCCGACAGCCTGTGCTGGTTTATTGTTATCAAGCGAACTTGATAGTCTTGCTAAAGCATTAGCAGAACCTGCTCGTCCAATGGTTGCTATCGTTGGTGGTTCTAAAGTGTCTACTAAGTTAACAGTACTTGAAGCATTATCTGAAAAAGTTGATCAACTTGTTGTTGGTGGTGGTATCGCAAATACATTTTTAGCGGCTAAAGGTTATAACGTTGGTAAATCTTTATATGAAGAAGATTTAGTTGATACAGCAAAAGCGTTAATTGAAAAAATGGAAGCACGTGGTGCGAGTATTCCAATTGCGACCGATGTTGTTTGTGCTAAAGAATTTTCAGAAACTGCAGAAGCGACTTTAAAAGCTGCTGATGCATGTACTGATGATGATATGATCTTTGATATAGGTCCTGATTCTGCCAAAGTTTTAGCGGATATCATTTCTAAAGCAGGAACAATCGTTTGGAATGGTCCTGTAGGCGTATTTGAATTTGATCAATTTGGTGAGGGTACTAAAACAATTTCTATGGCCATTGCTAATGGTGCTGGTTTTAGTCTTGCGGGTGGCGGTGACACGATTGCAGCAATCCAAAAGTATGACATCTTTGATAAAGTTTCATACATCTCGACTGCGGGTGGTGCTTTCCTTGAATATCTAGAAGGTAAAGTACTTCCTGCTGTTGCAATGTTAGAAGAACGTGCTAAGTAGGATTATGCTTAAGCTTATTTAAGATATAGATAAGATAACGGCACTTTATAATATATAAACTAAAAGAGATTAAATAACTTTATATGAGAAGAACAAAGATTATAGCGACCTTAGGTCCAGCTACCCGTGATGCTAAGATGTTAGATAAAATCATCGATGCCGGGGTGGATGTTGTTCGAGTTAATTTTTCTCATGGTACAGAAGAAGAGCATTTAGAAACAGTTGAACGTTTACGTAATCGAGCTCGCGCACATGGACGCCAAGTTGGTGTTTTATGTGATCTGCAAGGTCCTAAGATTCGTATTGAAAAATTTAAAGATAAAAAAGTTTTTCTTGAAGAAGGGGCTGATTTTACCCTTGATATGGATCTGGATGAAAATGCAGGAACGTCCGAGGTTGTTGGTTGTAGTTATAAAACCTTAGTAGAAGATGTTGCTCGTGGAGACACTTTATTACTTGATGATGGCCGTATTGTTCTTTGGGTTGATTCAATTGATGGACGCAAAGTTAACTGCCGTGTAGTTGTTGGTGGTGATCTTTCTGATAGAAAAGGTGTTAACAAACAGGGTGGTGGTTTATCGGCAGCGGCATTAACTGAAAAAGATAAAGTAGACATCAAACTTGCAGCTAAAATGAAAGCTGATTACCTTGCGATTTCCTTTCCTCGTACTGCTGCAGATATTCATGAATGCCGTGAGCTCATGGTCGCTGCAGGCGGGTATGCACAGATTGTTGCTAAGATCGAACGTGCTGATGCGATGGATAATATCGAAGAAATTATCGAAGCAACAGACGTTATCATGATAGCTCGTGGCGACTTAGGTGTTGAAATTGGCGATGCAGCTTTACCACCTGTTCAAAAACGTCTTATTCATTTAAGTCGTACAATGAATCGTGTTGTTATTACAGCGACACAAATGATGGAGTCGATGATTGAAAATCAGATTCCAACTCGCGCAGAAGTTTTCGATGTGGCTAATGCAGTACTAGATGGTACTGATGCGGTTATGCTATCGGCAGAAACGGCAGCAGGTAAATATCCTGATAAAGCGATTGAAGCGATGGATCGAGTTTGTATTGAAGCTGAAAAATCTCGTGAAGTAACGCGCTCAGATCACCGCATTAATTCAGAATTTAAACGTATAGATGAAGCCATCGCAATGGCATCAATGTATACAGCGAATCATTTAGGTGTGAAGGCGATTGCGTCTTTGACTGAATCTGGTTCTACTGCTCTTTGGATGTCTCGAATAAGTTCGGGCATTCCTATTTATGCATTAAGTAGTATTGTGGAAACACGACGTAAGGTTACTTTATATCGTGGCGTTTACCCCGTTAGCTTTGAAGCACTCCAAGAAGATCGAGCAGCGGTTAGTCGTGAAGCAATTGACGAATTATTACGTCGTGGCGCAGTACGTGAAGGTGATTTAGTTATTATCACGCGTGGCGACTTAATGGGCGTTGGTGGTGGAACTAACGCTATGAATGTTGTTCGGGTAGGTGGTGATTTAGATCAAGTTATCGAACCTGAGAACAATAATGTATAGAGCATCTATACCAAATGAATTTTATAAAGATTTATTCAAAATTTAACGACAATAACTTTTAATTTTATAATCAAACGAAAGGAGGTCTCCGATGGCCCTTATTTCTCTAAGACAACTTTTAGACCATGCAGCTGAAAATGACTACGGTATGCCAGCATTTAATGTAAACAATATGGAACAAGTTCATGCAATCATGCAAGCGGCTGATGAAGCAAACAGCCCTGTAATCATGCAAGGTTCTGCGGGCGCACGCTCATACGCAGGCGAACCATTCCTACGTCACTTAATTTCTGCAGCAATAGAAATGTACCCACATATTCCTGTTGTAATGCATCAGGATCATGGTTCTGAACCAGCAGTATGCTTACGTTCAATCCAATCCGGTTTCTCATCAGTAATGATGGACGGCTCTTTAATGGCTGACATGAAAACACCTGGTTCATTTGAATACAATACTAGCGTAACGAGTGAAGTTGTTAAAATGGCTCATGCTGGTGGTGTATCAGTTGAAGGCGAACTTGGTTGCCTAGGTTCATTAGAAACTGGCATGATGGGTGAAGAAGATGGCCATGGCGCTGAAGGCGCTTTAGACATGGAACAATTACTAACAAGTGTTCAAGAAGCAGCTGATTTTGTAGAAGCAACAAATGTTGATGCTTTAGCAATTGCTATTGGTACTTCACACGGTGCTTATAAATTTACTCAAGAACCTACAGGTGAAGTTTTACGTATTGACCGTATCGAAGAAATTCATGCGAAATTACCTAATACTCACTTAGTTATGCATGGTTCTTCTTCAGTACCACAAGAATGGTTAAAAATCATTAACGACTTCGGTGGTGACATGAAACAAACTTATGGTGTACCTGTTGAAGAAATCGTGAAGGGTATTAAATCTGGTGTTCGTAAAGTTAATATCGATACAGATTTACGTATGGCTTCAACGGGTTCTATTCGTCGTCATTTACAAGAAAATCCTTCTAACTTTGATCCACGTAAATTCTACAAAGAAGCTACTAATGCAATGAAAGAAATTTGTAAAGCACGTTTCGAAGCATTTGGTGCAGCGGGTAATGCTGACAAGATTAAAGTTAAATCATTAGAAGAAATGATTGGTTTCTACAAATAAGAATTTTTTTGTAGTTCATCTAAAGAAGGGAGCTTTTATAGCTCCCTTTTTTAGTGCAACTTAATTGGGACAATTTAGTTGCACTTATGTCTCACAAGCAAAGCGAGTGAGACTCTAGCAGCGTGGTATAATCGCCAAACAAAGCATACTAAAATTTCCAAAAACGAGCTAGCAATACTTAATTGGAACAATTTAGTGTATTTTACTTGGTACAAGTTAAAGACACTTATGCTTTAGCGTTAGTTGCACTTATGTCGAGTAAGCAACGCGAACGAGACTCTAGTAGTCCGGTATAAAAGTTTTAAAACGTATACCATTTTTGGTAGAGATTAACGGACAAGACTTATTGGTACAATTTAGTTGCACTTATATCTCACAAGCAACGCGAATGAGACTCTAGCAGCGCGGAACAATCGCCAAATATAAGATCTTAAAATTTGGCAGAAATTAACTAACAAGATTTAAATTGTAGAAAATAATATGAAATCAATTTTATACCTATTACTCACAACGTTATTTATTTCGAGTGTTTACGCACATGAAGTGAAAAAAGAAGATAAATCCTGGTGGTGGAAAGACAACTGGTGGGAACAGGGACAGATACGCGAAGTTAAAAATCATAAAGTAAAAGTAACGTGGACAGAATACCTGCGTGGTGATGTTACCGTTCCAACAATGGTTGCACGGCCAGACGATAATAAAAAATATCCGGCAATCGTCTTTCAGCATGGACGTCGCGGTTTAGATGAGTTGCTACAGCGTCAAGTTAAACGAATTGCCGCACGTGGTTTTGTAGTACTTGCAGCAGATATTTATAAAGCCAACTTTATTGGTACGCATCCAATTGAGCATGATTATGAATTGGAAAAAGATGCTAATGGTGTAATCGATGTTTTACTAACAAGGAAAGATATTAGCACATCAAAGGCATGCATCGTTTCGCACACGCGTGGTGGTTACTACTCTTTAAAAGTTGCAACGACGTTTAAACGTCAAGAAAAAGAATTGGCATGTTATGTTTCGTATTATCCTCATTGGCAAGATCCAAATGCGGCTGAACCAGAGCAAGTTTATGGCTATGCTCCCGAAATTAATGATTTGAAAATACCAGCACTTATTTTTATTGGCGATGAAGAACAGTATCAACGTAGACGTGTTATTGAAACCAGTATTGATGTTTTGCAAAGTAAAAGTAGAGAAGCTCGTTTGATAATTTATCCAGGTGTTGGTCGTGGATTTGATTTCCGTCCTCCAAATGTACGCACATTTGCTGATGATTTAGCTTCTAAAGATGCTATTCAGCGGTTAACTGATTTTATTAATAAAAGTCTTAAAAGTTCATCTAAATAGATAGAATTTAGCGTAAAAGTCGCTAATTTGCCTGCCAATATGGTGACAGTGAGAAAAAATTTTCCCTAACACAATGATTTCTTTGATAAATATTATTTTTAAAGTCTGGCCCAAATAAGTCGATAAATGGTTAAGAGTCCTATATACGGCAGTAGTCGTGAGAGGTTTTTGCCATGTACAATCCACACCACAAAGATAACAGTTTACGTCGCCCAATATTGCCAGAAATTAAGGTTAAATCACCTAGTACGAGAACGACTACAAACTCAGAACGAAAAAAATTCACTTTAGCACTTATTGTTTTGTCATTAGTGACATTAATTAGTATTCAACAAACAGTTAGTGCATCTACAAAACAAACTCTTTCCAAAATTGGTTATTCAGAAATGGAAGCCATAAATAAGGGAATGGGTCTTTTTCAAATAAGTGCTAAAGTTCAGGATCGCGCAGAACGTTTCAATGCTGGCGTTCAGGCCTATACAAATCAAGATTATTCACTCGCCTTTAGAATATTTGAACCTCTTGCCACTCAGGGCCATAGTGCTTCACAGTACTATTTGGGAGTTTTATATGATATGGGCGACGATCATTCTTATAATTCTCGCGTAGCATATCAATGGTATAGGCTAGCTGCTATCGGTGGTGATGATAGAGCGCAACACAATTTAGCGGTTGCTTTTGCAAAAGGTGATGGTGTTGAAGTCAGTTTAGCAAAAGCTATGAAGTGGTGGATGATTTCATCATTACAAGGAAATGCCGATTCGCAATATAACTTGGGAATTCTTTACGCAATGGGGCAAGGAAGAGTTTCTAAGGATATTGTTAAAGCAATGAAATGGTGGCGTAAAGCAGCAACAAGCGGTGATGCAGTTGCACAGTTTAACCTAGGTACGATATATGCGAATGGTGATGATGGTGCGAAGAATTATTGTGAAGCTGAGCGTTGGTGGGTGCAATCAGCTGAGAGTGGATTTTCTGAAGCACATTATGCATTAAACGTTTTACGAAATCGTAACGATTATTATAGTTGTGATTAGAGCCTTATAAATATTTAAAGATTATGAGTAAAAAAATATTAATAGTAGAAGATAACGAAGTTAACCTCGATATTTTTCAAGAAATATTTGAAGATAATTATGAATTAAAGATGGCAACTGACGGATTCCAGGCATTAGAAGTTATCGGAAATTTCATGCCTAGATTAGTTCTACTTGACGTTATGCTGCCGAATATCGGTGGCTATGAAGTTTGTGAAAAAATTCGCTCTAATGAAAAATTGAAAGATATTGTTATTATTATGGTATCTGCAAGAGCTATGGAAAGTGAACGAAAGAAAGGTTTAGAAGTAGGTGCCAATGAATATATAACAAAACCATTCGAGGAAGAAGCATTATTAGAAATGGTTAATTCATTTATTAATTAATGATTGGTTTGTGAATATTATATTATTCGAGTTTGCATTAATTCGAGAGAAACAAGCATTATCTATTTTAAAATTATACATACCCATTGCTGGTGCTTGGACAGTATTTGCCAGAATTGCTCGAATCACACCTGCGTGTGCAATAATTAAAATATTCTGATTTTCAAAATCATGAACAATCTTATTATAACTAGTTGTGACTCTTTGAATAAAAGAATTTAAGTCTTCAGCTTCGAGTGGTCTTTTATTTACAGGGTCGCTATAAAAATTATTGTATTCAGTTAGGTTATTATTTTTAACTTGTTCGCGAGTTAAACCTTCCCATGAACCAAAACCAACTTCCTTAAAGTTGTTCTCTATATGAACAGGGATACTTAATTTACCTGCAAGCAGTTCTGAAAATTCTTTACAGCGAAGCATGGGAGAGCTAATAATCTGTTGCCACGAAGAGTACTCGCCAACAGATTGCCACATTTGTTGCCAACCTTTATCACTGAGTGGGTCATCAATGCTATTGCCTCGGTACATACTGCCACCCCGGGGTTCTCCGTGGCGCAGTAAATCAACAATTGTATCAGGCATAATAGCTTGTTAGTAAAGAAATGAAAGGTTAAGAATCAGCTTTGCCATGTGTATCGAGTAGATTTTTTGTCATGATGCGATCGGTATAAGCCATAGCTACCGCAGAAATAATAAAAGTTAAGTGTATAAGAACTTGCCATTTCATTGTAGCTTCAGTCATATGTTCTGCATTAATAAATGTTTTCAATAAATGGATAGATGAAATACCAATAAGTGCCATTGATAATTTTATTTTCATTGTTGCTGCATTTACATGTGATAACCATTCGGGCTGGTCATGATGCTCTTTTAGATTTAGTCGTGAAACAAAAGTTTCATAACCACCAATAATAACCATAATCAGCAAGTTCGCAATCATAACTACATCGATTAAACCTAAAACAATAAGCATAATTTCTGCTTCGCCTATCGTTGTGGCCTTAGCGACCAAATGTGTAAGTTCAATCATGAAGTGAAACACATAAACGCCTTGAGCAACAATTAAACCAAGATATAAGGGTGCTTGTAACCAGCGACTCCAAAAAATTAATTGAGCCATTATTGTTTGTGGTAAATTTCTTGTCTGCTGTTGATTCTGATTCACTTTGTCACCTATTATTTATATTTCTTTATACTATGACTGGCATAGTATTTAAATTAATTTGAGCATCCGTATCGCGCTAACTTTTGCAGCTTTTGTGTATATAGCACGAAATATAAAAGAATACATTTTACCAAGTTATTTGGTATATGCCACACAAGATTAAATATTTAAAATTTTATGCAGTATATTTGATAAGAAAAAGCTTGATTTAGCTTTAATTTTGAGGGCTATTATCTTTGATTAGCTGTGAAACTTTGCTTGAGGTAAAAACTATTCTTGGAGAAGTTTATCAACGAAGCCTAGCATTTCGTCAAGGTTGAAGGGTTTTTTCAGAAATAAGTCTATTTCAATTTTTTGCCCAAGGTAAGTGACTTGCTTTAGTCCATGCTCGGCTTCTAAGTCCTTTCCTCCGCCACTTAAAAGTAAAGTTTTTAATTCTGGATATTCTTTTTGGCATTTAATTATTAGTTCAAAGCCATTGAGCTCGGGCATAAACATATCAGTGGCAAGTAGGTCGTAGTGCTGTGTTGATAGTAGTGCCAGTGCCTCAAGCCCATCCGCTGCTGAGTCGACGAGATAGTCTTCATCTTCGAAGACAGACGTATGCATTTCCCTTAGCATTACATCGTCATCAACTACCAAAATTCGTTTTTGTGTATTAGTCATAATAGTTTCTTTTTATTATTTGTATGGATAATGGGGATTTCGAATATAAAGCAAGTATTTTTTGATTCCTTGTCTACATAAAGCAGCCCATCGTGTTGGGCTACAATATCCGATGATATGCTTAAACCTAAGCCCGTTCCATCACCTACTTCTTTAGTGGTAAACATGGGCTCAAATATTCTCTCTAAATTTTCATCCGGAATTCCGCGGCCACTGTCAGTAACCGAAAAGCGTATTTTATTGGATATCTTTTGAATTGATATTTCAATCCACTTGTTATCCAATTCTTTAATTGCATAATAAGCGTTATTAACAAGGTTTATTAAAACCTGGCTAATTTGCAGACGCTGACATTGAAGCAAGGTATTCTCTGAGACATTATGAAAGTTTATGTTAAAGTCAACATTGTTTACTCGGAAGCGTTCCTCAGTCATGTTAACCGCATCACCAATCAAGTCACAAAGTCGTGTTTCTATGAACTCATCTTGAGTCGAATCGCGTGAAACATTACGCAAGCTATTAATAATTTCTGAAACTTTAGCGACGCTAGTTGTAATTTTTTTCATCGAGTCATTGATTTCTTCATGCGATAAATTTTTCTTTAATTGGCGTTGTACGCGCTGTGCAATAAGGTTGATAGATTGAATAGGAGTATTGATTTCGTGTGCCATGCTTGAGGCCATTTCACCAAGTGATGCCATTTTGTTTGCATGGTGAACATGCCCTTGGCTTATAATGAGTTCACGTTCTTTATCGTCTAATTGATGACGCATATTATCAAATGCGCGAGCCAGTTCGCCAATTTCATCCTGAGATTTTATTGGTAAGTTTGTTATCTCTCTACCTTTGGCAAGGTCATCTGATGCTATTGATATTAATTTTAGTGGCTGCATAAGTTTAGAGGCTAGCACACCGGCAATAACTAAGCTTATAATTACTAGCAGAGCCATCACTAAAACGCTTTCGTACTGTAATTGATATGAGGCTGATTGAAGGTGCTTACGCGATGTTGCCAACATGACGGCAAAGTAACGCTCTTGATTTTCTGGATCGTAGTGAGCTTCTACTACATGGATTACGTCGCCATTTGACTCTAGGCTATATTCAGTATCACGGATATCATTAGTGTGTTTTAAGTCAAAATTATTATAGATTGCCTGTATTTTGTGATTGGTGTCAAAGTCAAAACCATAAGTCATGGACATGTTTGGGTGTGCTAGAAAGTAACCGGCTTCATTGGTTACATAGGGTGTTAAGTGGCGAGGTGTATTTTTTATGAGAGAGTCAAAGATTTCACCAAAGTTCATATTAATAACGAGAATACCAAATACTTTATTATTGAAATAAATGGGAGTCGCAGCTCGAATTACAGGTGTGTGTGGTTTAGATATTTTTCCATATTCTCGATTAAGAGTAACGTCAGATAAATAAACTTCTCCTAAGTGTAGCTTGGCCGCGTTCTTGAAATAGGTTGTCTTGCCCTTAGTTTGTAATTCGATTGCTGGAATAGTGCGTATTCGGATTCCTTGTCGATTCACTCGAACGATTTCTTTTCCATTATCTGCAATACCTATATAGCGAATTTGCAGGTAGTTTGGTTTTGCTCGAATGAGCTCGGAAAAAATCGTTGCCAGGCGGTTCTTCCATTTTTGCTCGTTGGAATTATCAAGTGGATCAATACCACCATTGTAAATGGTGCGAGGAATGCCCTTGATTGGTGGAGTACCGGCAAGGTAGAGGGCGTCACTAGACAGATTTTTGATATCCGAAACAAGTTTTAAAGATTTAATATTGGTTTCGTATTTAAGCCGGTTTAGCGCATTTTCGTAAACAATATCCGATGAACTACTTACAATGAGTGTGCCAACAATGAGGGAGGCGAGTGCGGCAACGCTGCCGGCGAGTAGTGCCACTTTCATGGCGATACTTAAACCTACTTTTGGTCGCTTATGAGTCATCTATATCGGATTACCTAATACATCTAATTTATTGATTTTACTGGACATAATAACCATTTCTATTATATGTTATTAGGATCCATATATCTATATTTGTGTATCGGTATTTTCGAGGAATTCTTTAATAAACCTAGGGAATTACTCTGGTATGTAAGGAGTTTGCTAGGTGTCCAGTTTGCCGAGTTGGTAAGCTGCGAGAAGGGCTTGTTTTAGCTCGGTATGTTGAGCAAAGTTGGTGATATTCAAGTGACTCTCGGTGATGTCGAGAAGTTTGGATAAAGCGTTATTTTCATGCCAGGCGGGCTTCAAAAGCTTTCATATCTAGAATGCCTTCTGCAATATAATTCTCAACAAAACCTTCAACATGTTGGAATTTTATCGCTTCAGCCTGCATCATTTCAAACTCATAAGAGTACATGCCAATATTATTTTCTTTTGCGATAAAGGAATATAAGTTATCACTGTCCAAAACAGCATTACCTTTTAGATGTTTATCTAATTCAATGGTGATGCTTGGCAAGAATTTTTCACCTTTAAAATAAAACTCAACGGATGCAGTTACAATATTTTTCATTAGATTCTAAGTCCGTTAAGCTGTCAATTATGCAGCCCATTAAGCTGTAAGCGACATAAATAATTTTGGTAATTTTTCTGGCAGTTTGTCGACATTATCAATAACAGTATAGCCATTAGGTCCAAATATATCTGCAATGTAGTCATCGGCTTTTTTATCTAAACTGATGCAATGGGTATAAATACCTTTGCTTGAAAGCTCATCAACTGCTTTATGCGTGTCTTGAATTAATAATTTATCGTCAGATACATCAATATCAGCAGGCTCACCATCCGTTAGGATCAGCAGTAATTTTTTATCAGCCGTTTGTCCTTCTAAAAAATGTGAGGCATGGCGAACAGCAGCACCCATACGGGTAGAGTAACCTGCTTCAATGGTGGTTAAGCGTGATTTTACACCGTAATCCCAATGCTCTGTAAATCCTTTAAGGTGATGGTAACGGACATTATGTCGAGTATCAGAATGGAAACCGGCAATAGCAAACTTATCACCCAGTTGTTCGATAGACCAACCGCGAGGGCTTATTAAGGCAAATAGCCGATAACCAGAAAGATATTGCGATTATGGGTCGACCACCTGAAGATGCCGACCTGGTAACGGAGGCCTTTGCGGATAATCCTTTAGTGGTGGCGGCGGCGCCAGACCACCCCTTAGCGACAAAAGGACATCATGAATCCGTTATACCTTTATATATGCTACAAGATGAAACCTTTGTGGTGCGTGAACAAGGCTCAGGTACACGAACCGCGATGCAGCGCTTTTTTGATGAGCATAATTTAACGGTGACCTCCAGTATGGAAATGAATGAAAACGAGGCCATTAAACAGGCGGTGCAAGCCGGAATGGGATTGTGCGTGGTTTCAACGCATACCATTTAGCTAGAACTTGAAACTAAACGTCTGGTTATACTGAATGTTGAGGGTTTCCCCGTCATGCGGCATTGGTACCTGGTGCATCGAAAAGATAAGCGCTTATCGCCCGTTGTACAAGAATTTCGCAAGTTTGTGCTGGCTGAGGCGAATGAGTTTGTGAAAGTTAACTATATATGAGGTACACTTGTTTTAAGATATACCAATAAATAGATCTAGATCAATTGATGACGGTGGAACTTTAGGTAGTATACTCAGTCATAGAATTCTAGTTAATTAGACAATTTCATGCTTGGTAGTCAATAGACATTTTAATGCAGACATTAATAAAAAAAATACTGATGTTTTTTCTTATACTTTCACTTGGATGGTTTCCTGTTCAGGTGACTTTTGCATCATCGTTTGTTATGCCATCCAAAGTTATGATGCAAAGTAATTCAGTAGTGCAAACCACTGTACAAATTTCAGGGCAAACGAATCACACCATGAAGAAATCCATGGCTCACTGTGACATGCACCAATATGTTAAAGATTGTTGTACTCAGAAATCCGCCTGTAATCAAACAGATCAAGATTGTAATCATTGCTTAAGCTTTGTTGCTATGGCACATGAACAACAACAAATACTATTTCCCCCTCGTTATTCTCTTCAAAATACAAGCAATGTTCACCTAATAGGTGAAACTAGCATATCTGCATATCGTCCTCCGCGATAACACATTCAAACGCCATAACTTATATTTTTTACTGTAAATAAGATTGTAGCTGATTGCTGCATGAATTCTGACGGTGTGTTGGAATCGTTACTTAATCTCAATTAATAAGGAGCAGTTTATGCCCTTTGTCATTAAACAACATGTATGGATAGTTGTATTTATCCTATCTAACTTTGGTAGTGCTAGTGTCTTCGCAGAAGAAGATCAATCAGGCACTAATACTCTGAGCTTAAAGCAAGCTGAACAGATTGCATTACAACGTGATGCAGTGCGTCGTGCAATTAAATTAAATGAGTTGGCCTCTCGCGATGAAGCAGTAGCTGAAAATGCTTTACCGGATCCACAAATTAAATTGGGACTTATGAATGTGCCAACCGATACTTATAATACCGATCAGGAGCCAATGACCCAAAGCCAAATCGGTCTACAACAAATGTTTCCACGAGGTAATACGTTAGAAATACGTTCCAATCGTGCTAACCATGTCGCGGATGGCCAACTCTCAAAATGGCATGACCGGGCATTGGTGGTTAAGCGTGAACTACGTTTAGCGTGGTTGGAGTTGCATTACTGGATTAAAGCAGAGCAGGTTATAGATAAGAACCGTAAATTGTTCGAGCAACTGGTAAATATTACCCAATCAAACTATGCGGCAGGTAGACAGAAGCAACAGGATGTGACGCGAGCGCAACTGGAACTCGGCTTACTGGTAGATCGAGAAATACTTATCCAGAACATGCAGGAAAAATACCGTGCAAAATTGACCCGATGGTTAGGTGAAGAATATTTGTCTACAAAGCTAAACGAAGAATTCCCTGAGTTTGAAGCGTTACAAGAAAAAGCGATTATCGCGGCACAACTTGAATCTCACCCCGCAATGCAAGTTGAATCTTCGCGCATAGCAGTGGGTGAAGACGGCGTTCAGCTTTCTAATCAAGCCTTTAAACCTAACTGGATGTTAGATTTAACCTATGGTTTTCGTGATGGCAACAATCCAAATGGAACCGAACGTGCAGACTTTGTTTCAGCAATGGTTAAATTTAATTTACCGTTATTTACGAGTGGTGATCAAGACCGACGCTTAGCAGCAAGTAAACGTAAACTGTTAGCAGCACGCGATATGCGCGAAGATAAGTTGCGCCGATTGCAACGCATGCTTAATGATGAATACTCAAGCTGGCAACGATTAACACAACGTATGGATCAGTATTTTAATGTATTGGTCTCTAAAGCAAAACAAAATACGCGTGCTGCATTAAATGCCTATCAAAGTGATCGTGGTGATTTTACTACGCTTATGCGTGCGAGTATCACAGAACTTGATACACAATTGAAAGCATTACGAATACATGTAGATCATATAAAAGCAAAAGTGAAAGTACTTTATCTTTCAGGAACAGTTACAGGGGAATTAAAATGAAACGGATAGTAGTAATGAGTGTATTAGTATCATTAACAGCATTGATTTCAGCCTGTAGTGATGATGATCAGATGCCGGCAACTAGCGCGATGAGTAGTGATGCTATGGCTAAAAAAGCGGAACCTAAAGTTTTATATTGGGTTGCACCAATGGATGCAAACTTCAAACGTGACAAACCGGGAAAATCCCCTATGGGAATGGAACTGGTTCCTGTCTATGACGATGGTGGTGATGATTCAACTGAAACCGGTCCAGTAGTTAAAATATCGCCTGCCGTTGTAAATAACCTTGGTGTGCGCACAGCTATGGCTGAGAAAGGTCGATTAGGTCGGCTCATTAATACAGTCGGTTATGTTTCTTATGACGAATCAAAATACAGTCAGGTACATCCGCGAACAGATGGCTGGATTGAAAAACTTTATGTTAACTCAGCAGGCGAACGCGTTAAGAAGGGTGATTTATTATACAGATTATATTCACCTACACTCGTGAATGCTCAAGAAGAATATCTGCAAGGCATACGCAGCGGCAATAAACTTTTACTATCGGCTTCATATACACGGCTTGAAGCATTAGGCATTTCAAAATCTCAAATTAATGCATTGCGTAGCACACGTAAAGCTCGTCAAACGATTGATGTTTATGCGCCTCAGGATGGAATCGTTGCACGTTTGAATGTTCGTCAGGGAGTTTATGTGAAACCTGCAACTGAAATCATGAGTCTGGCGGATTTATCCAGTGTTTGGTTATTAGCGGATGTTTTTGAAAAACAAACCGCTTTGGTTAAAACAGGTAATCCTGCGGATGTACGGTTGTCGTATTTGCCCGGTCAAGAGTGGGAAGGTCAGGTTGAGTATATATATCCCGCGTTAGATACCAAAACCCGCACATTAAAAGTACGCCTCCGTTTTGATAATCCGGGTGAAGCACTTAAACCCAACATGTTTGCAAAAGTACGTATTTATGGTGGCTTTAAAAATAATATTACCTACATACCACTTGAGGCTTTAATTCGTACTGGTGATGAAGATCGCGTTATCGTAAGTCTGGAGAAAGGAAAGTTTACCTCACGTAAAGTTATTGCCGGAATGGAATCAGGCGATTGGGTTGAAATAAAAGAAGGTGTTAACGCAGGTGAACAGGTTGTGGTTTCAGGCCAATTCTTAATTGATTCAGAAGCCAGTCAAAAAGCGAGTTTCATGCGCATGAGTGACAATGCTATGCCGAAGGAAGAAGCCGGTATGGAAAAAGAGCCAAGCATGGATAGATCTAAAACTGTTAAAGGAAAAGGTAAGGTGACCAGTTTAATGGTCGATCATGGCATGATAACCCTTGAACATGAACCCATTGAAGAGCTGGGATGGCCTGCGATGAAAATGGACTTTACAACGGTGAGTGGTGTTGAATTGTCAGGAATAAAAGCCGATCAAACTGTTCAGTTTGAATTACAAAAGCAACAAGATGGTGATTATAAAATTACTGCCATTAAGCCTGCTGAATAAAGCCAACTGAATAGGAGAGTATTAAAATGATTGAATTAATTATTCACTGGTCAATACGCAATCGTTTCATTGTGTTGTTATTAACATTTGTATTGGTAGTTTGGGGTATCATCGCAATTAAGTTAACGCCGTTGGATGCCATTCCCGATCTATCCGATGTGCAGGTTATTATTAAAACAAACTTTGCCGGCCAATCGCCACAAGTTGTTGAGGATCAAGTTACTTATCCGCTAACGACGGCAATGTTATCTGTGCCGAAGGCAATGAACGTTCGCGGTTATTCTTTCTTTGGTGACTCTTATGTATATGTCATCTTTGAAGATGGCACCGATCCGTATTGGGCACGCTCCCGAGTACTGGAATACCTAAGTCAGGTCGCGAGTAAGTTACCGAAGCAGGCACGTCCGCAACTCGGGCCGGATGCGACCGGTGTGGGTTGGGTTTATGAATATGCTTTAGTGGATCGCACCGGAAAATTAGACTTAGCACAACTAAGAAGTTTGCAAGACTGGTTCTTAAAATATGAATTGCAAACCGTGGCCGGCGTGTCAGAAGTTGCCACTGTCGGTGGTATGGTTAAACAGTATCAGGTTGTACTCGATCCCGATCGTCTGCGTGCTTATAAATTACCTTTGCATAAAATACGCATGGCAATTAAGCGCGCTAATCAGGAAGTAGGGGGTTCGGTTATAGAAATGGCCGAAGCCGAATATATGATTCGTGCGACAGGTTATTTAAAGAACGAAGATGATATACGCCATATACCATTAGGTGTTAATGAGAATGGTGTACCGATTTTATTAAAAGATGTGGCTGAAATTCGTTTAGGTCCACAGCTGCGTCGCGGTATCGCAGAACTTGATGGTGAAGGCGAAGTGGTGGGAGGAATTATCGTGATGCGCTTTGGCGAAAATGCGATGACAACGATTCAAGGTGTTAAATCGAAACTGGAAGAATTACAAAAAGGCTTGCCGAAAGGCGTCGAAATTGTTGAAACTTATAATCGCGCTACATTAATTCAACGTGCTGTTGATACACTCAATATCAAGCTTATTGAAGAATTTATTGTTGTCGCATTGGTTTGTATTGTATTTTTATTTCATTTACGTTCAGCTCTGGTTGTGATTTTATCATTGCCGGTTGGCATTTTAGTCGCTTTTATTATCATGCAACAGCAAGGTATGAATGCAAATATTATGTCATTAGGGGGTATTGCAATAGCCATTGGCGCGATGGTGGATGCCGCCATTGTGATGATTGAAAATGTACATAAGCATATTGAGAAGGAGCCGATCGATGATCATAATCGTTGGGAAATAATCGGCCGTGCTTCGGTTGAAGTCGGGCCGCCGCTATTCTTTTCTCTGTTGATTATTACCCTTAGTTTTTTACCTGTATTCACGCTTGAAGCGCAAGAAGGCAAATTATTTGCGCCACTTGCTTTTACAAAAACATTTGCGATGGCCGCTGCCGCTGGTTTGTCGATTACGTTGGTACCGGTGTTAATGGGTTACTTTATCCGGGGCAAAATTATTGCTGAAGAAAAAAATCCGATAAATCGCGCATTAATTTCTGCCTATCGCCCCTTTATTAATCTTGTTTTAAAGCACCCAAAACGTATTTTAATTATTGCATTGATGGCAGTGTTGTCTGGTGGATTACCTTTAACCCAAATTGGTTCGGAGTTTATGCCGGATCTCGATGAAGGTGATTTGATGTATATGCCAACAATGTATCCGGCGGTATCTATCGGTAAAGCTCAACAAATTCTGCAACAAACAGACAAGTTAATTAAAACGATACCGGAAGTTAAAACGGTATTCGGTAAAATTGGTCGTGCTGAAACTGCAACCGATCCAGCACCATTGACTATGATTGAAACAACCATTCAATTAAAGCCGCAAGATCAATGGCGTGAAGGAATGACAACTGAAAAACTTAAAAAAGAGTTTAGGGACTTAATAAAAATTCCGGGATTAACAAATGCCTGGGTAATGCCAATTAAAACACGAATTGACATGTTGGCAACCGGAATAAAAACACCGGTTGGTATTAAGGTTGCGGGTCCTGATTTAAAAGTCATTCAGAAAATTGGCAAGCAACTTGAAGAAATTATCAAACCGATTCCCGGTACGGCATCAGTATACTCTGAACGGGTTGCGGGTGGACGCTATGTGGTGGTTGATATAGATCGACTGGCAGCCGCACGCTTTGGACTAAATATTGCCGACGTACAGGATGTTGTGAAAACAGCAGTAGGTGGTATGAACGTTTCACAAACTGTTGAAGGCCTGGAACGTTATCCAATTAATGTGCGTTACCCACGTAACGTACGTGACTCGTTAGAAAAACTACGCAACTTACCTATCGTAACACCTGCTGGTGCACAGATACCTTTGGGTGAAGTGTCTGATGTACGCATTGAATCAGGTCCCGGCATGATAAAAAGCGAGAACGCACGATTGAATGGCTGGACTTTGGTTGACATTGACGGACGGGATTTAGGTTCTTATGTGACTGAAGCACAACAAGTTGTTAAAGATAAACTTGAACTACCAGCGGGTTATTCATTAGCCTGGTCTGGACAATATGAATATATGGTACGTGCTAAAGAACGTTTAAGTACGGTAGTACCTTTTACATTGTTCATTATATTGTTGCTGCTGTATTTAAATTTTCGAAATATAACCGAAGTGCTAATCATCATGGGCACCTTACCCATGGCGTTGGTGGGTGGTGTTTGGTTATTGTTCTGGCTGGATTACAATATGTCGGTAGCAGTAGGTGTTGGTTTTATTGCGCTTGCCGGTGTGGCTGTAGAAATTGGTGTGGTGATGCTGGTTTATTTAAATCAGGCATATAAACGTTTACATCATCACTCGGAACGTGAACATAGATTAACAATTGAGGAATTACGGGAAGCGGTAATAGAAGGCGCTTTATTACGTGTGCGTCCTATCATGATGACGGTTGCTGCCATTTTCGCCGGTTTGTTACCTATTATGTTAGGTGGAGGAACCGGTTCTGAAGTGATGCGACGTATTGCGGCACCAATGGTAGGCGGAATGATAAGTGCAACAGTTTTAACCTTAATTGTTATTCCTGCGGTATTTTTCTTGTGGAAACAACGTGAAATTAAATGAATTCCTAAAGCTTAGTATTGACTTGATATTAATCATTTAGTGATTTAATAGTCAAAAGAATAAAATGGAATCAATAAACTAATTTTTATTTACCAATAATTTAAGGTGCAAAATGCTTGAACAAGGACATTGGATTGGAGGTGGCTTTATGTGGGTATTCTGGATTGTGTTAGCGGTCTTTATTATTTGGATAGTAAAAGCTTCCATAAATAATAATTCAAGCAGTAATAATCATCCAGACGAACGAGCGTTGGAGATTCTTAAGAGGCGTTATGCAAATGGTGAAATTGATGAAGCAGAGTTTGAACGGAAACGAAAAACGCTGGAAAAGGTATGAAAATAATACTATGCAAAATGAACTTATTTAAGTGATGTTTTGTCTGTTAAATATGACAATCTAAAGACTGTATCAGACCGGGAATATGGTTAATTTATGAATAAATCATTGGTAAAATGCTAAAAGTTTGTTTAATCTGTGGCTTCTATGACTAGAATATTACGACAGCGTGTATGTTTTATCCTGGTAACGGCAATATTATTTATTCCGTTACAATCAGTAATGGCATCTGTTGATAATCTCTCGACGAAACATTGCCTGATGCCTGATTGCGACCATACAAAATCAAGTTTACAAAACAACCATGATAATCACGATATTACTCAGCATTCACAATGTCAGGATGAGCTCAGCTGTGAAGTAGCTTGTCAGGATTGTGGTCAATGTCATTTAATGGTTATTAGCACAATTACTACATTAACCCCTATTCATTTTAACGAACAAAAACGTTTTTACCTTTCAGCCTCTAAATCTTATATTGGCAGTATAGATACCCCGCCTCCAGCCGATCTCATCTAAAAATTTCGTATATTCTTTTTTATGGAATGGCTACACTATTGTTGGTGTAGGTAATTCCTGTGAATTTTTTGGAGATATTTGATGAGCTCAAATAAAGATAAATCGTTAACGACTGACGACAAAGAACAAACAACTGTTGAAAATAACAAGCGTCGTAATTTTTTACGTGGCGCAATGGCTGCAACCGGTACAGCGGCGGCTGCAGTTGCTGCACCGATAGCAGCTAAAGCAAAAGAAATGAATCATTCGTTACATGGCGGAGATGTTATGAAGGACGCTGATTATGGTTCCATGATGTATATGGACAACCATAAAATGGTTCCAGGCAATTTGATTGAACCACCGGGGTCACCGTCGCCGAATGACGTGAAGTACAAAGTATTTGATATTGATGTACGTATCGTTAAACATGAAATTTTACCTGGAATTGTTACTCATGTATTTGCGTTTAACGGACAAGTACCAGGGCCGGAGTTTCATGTAACAGAAGACGATTGGGTACAGGTAAACTTTACCAACCGTACCGAAGAAATGCATACCATTCATTGGCATGGCATTATCTTACCTTACACGATGGATGGTGTGCCGATGGTAACACAAGATCCTGTTCATCCAGGTGATACATTCGTTTATCGTTTTCAGGCTAAACCTGCGGGTACACATTGGTACCATTGTCACTGGAGTACACCTTTACATGCCGCTTCCGCAATGCATGGTGCCTTTATTGTGCATCGTAAAAAGGAACCATTAAAAAAACGTTTTCCTTATACACGTGATTACACCTTAATGCTTGAAGCAATGGATACAAACTTTATTCGTGAAGAAATGAATGGTTTGTTAGAAGGCATGAAAGAAGTGAACTTACTTATGTCTAAGGGATTACTTGATTATAAGACACACGGCTTCTTTAAAGATTATAAAGAATTTAAACAAGCGGTAGACAGTGGCGAGTATGTCGCGCCTTATCTACAAAGTCGTTCCTCGGGTGTCAATATAGAACCTAACTTCTTCATGATTAATGGGAAATCTTATCCGGCGACTAAACGCATAGGAATCAAGCAAGGTGAGTGGATTCGAGTACGCTTTGTAAATGCAAGTGGCATTTCACATCATATGCACTTACATGGGCATGATTTCTGGTGGGTCGCTCAAGACGGCAATGACTTAGCCGAGCCACGTAAGCTTAATACAATTCATGTTGAACCAGGTGGTACCTATGATGTGATGGTGTATGGCGATAACCCTGGTTTCTGGACATGGCATGATCATAAAACAGTGCATGCACGTAATAACGGAATTTACCCCGGTGGTATGTTAACGGTGATGGCTTACGAAGATTTTGAGCCTACTTACGTTCCGTCTGTATCGACTGATCAATAAGAGCACAATAAATTGATCGTAAAGAATTTGGAGAAAGTAAATGAAACATAATAATTTAATTATGACGGCAATGATTTCAAGCATTGTATCATCGACCTTAATGATCACTGAAGTGATGGCCTTGGAAGTTGATCGTGAAGTTATGCCACGTATCACAATAGGTGGTCGTGTTATGGCAACAGTTGATAATTATGACTGGGATACAAATAAAACTAAAGAGGATGAAATTAATCTGGAAGACTCGGCAATATTAGCGCGCTTTGATAAACGTGTTTATGATGGTGGTGTTGCCGGTGCTGTGGTTGGCTTTAAGGAAGATGGCGATGCAGTAAAATTTCAACAAATGAATGCGTTCTACTGGAATCAGGATTTTGGTGTAACGGTTGGTCGTACTCGATTACGCAACACCATTATAGAGTTTCCTACCATTCGTGACGATGATTTAGAAGATTATACCCACGTAGGTAATGGTTCATCAAATGATCAGGATTTCGATGGCATATATGGTAAACAGGCTTCATTTGACTGGTTTTTTGATCGTAAATTACAAACACTTGGTGCATGGGTAGGTACGCGTCGAAATGGAACCGGCTTTTCAACTGCTCCTGATGGTATTGATAGTTACGGTGTTAACTATGTTTACAAGCAACCGGAAGATTATCGCTATGTAAAATGGATTCGGCATGCCGGGGTTAGTCTGGATAGCCAGAAAGTGCAGTTAAGTACGGGGGAAGAGCGAATGAATGCGATTATTGCCGGTATTGAATTTAATTTAAATATGCAGCCGGCAAAAAACTGGTCGATGGGCGTACAAGCAATTAGTAACGATGGCGCTGGCACCATAACATCAGCCGACATAGTGCATACCAATGCGAACGCCGCATCGAATCGTGCCCGAGCTGCTTCAAACAGTCTTGTTGCAAGCTTGCGGTACACCGCTCGTCCAAAGTTACTAACGCGCTGGCAAACGGCATTAACCGTAGCGTATAAGGACTATTCGGATGTTTCGAGCGCAACCCAATGGAGTGTTACACCCAGTCTTGTTTATACATTAGGACAAGGTGTTGATTTGCTAGCGCAGGTAATACACACAAGTTATGGCTCGGGATTGGGTGATGGTAGTGATAATACCTATCAAATCGGGATCTCATTTAGTTTAGAAACCATGTTTAATGACAGTATCGGTGAACGAAGCGATATCCTTGGTTTAGAACATGGCTATATCAAACGATAAAGGAATTAATTATGAAAACAATTAAACAAGTAACAATGTTAAGTAGTTTGCTTCTATTATCAGCTTATACATTTAACACATCAGTTATGGCTGCTGAGATGGATCACAGTAATATGAATAATGTTCAAATGAAACAGGGCGGCATGACTGATAGTGAAATGAAAGGCGGTATGAAGTGCGGAGGCATGGATGGCAGCAAATTGAAAAGCAGTAAAAAAGCTGGCATGAAATGCGGCGGTATGAGTGGCGGTAAAATGAACTATAGGGAAATGGCAAAAAAAAGTGCTTCTATCAAACTTCAGAAACGAACAGCTTTACCTGAGAGTGGACAAGCACGTGAAGGCGGTTCGGATGGTAAATATAATATGGAACCAACATCCAGCAAGGATTCGATTGCCACTCAATGCGCGAAAGCCAGTCGAGGGCTTGTTATGGTTGATAATGAAACCTGGGCTCGATGTGGAGGTAAGCCGGAAGGCTGGTCATCTGGGCCGGGTCAGGCTAAAAAAGTAGATCATAGCCAACATAATATGTAATAACAACGAGGCAACCCAATGCTGCCTCGTTTTTTTTATGTGGTCTTTAGAGTAGTGTTGAAAGACTAAATTAATATTACGTCCAATAATTTTGATATACTTTGTATAAGAAATATTAATACAGGGTGAAATATCAATGTCATTTGACGGTTTTAATATATTAGAATCGGCAGTTAGCCTTACTGAAGAGCGTGATACAAAAACGCTTGATAATGTTTTATTTGATACGTTATCTCGTTTTATTCATTTTGATGTGTTAATCCTTCTTCGTTTGCCACGTTATTCGGATGACTTGTGTTTAGAAATGGCAAAGTCGATGCCCTTAAATGCATTCGAGGAAAAGCTAACGTTGAAACAGTATGAGTTTGGTGAGCCTGGAATTGAACGAGACGAACTTATTAGCAATTGCATTGAAAGTGGCGATGTTATTTCATTCGACCTGAATGGTCTGCGTGTTCTCTTTCCTATCCTTATCGATGGTGAGGTAAAAGGTGTATTAAATATTTATGGCTGTTCGTCTGATGCTAATACAGAAAAACTTATTCAAGGCTTTGTAAGAATATATAGTAATCATTTAGCAGTGCTTAACGATAGTGCACATGATACTTTAACGGGACTTCTCAATAGAAAAACTTTTGACGCAAGACTTACGGAACTTTACTCAACTGGTAACTTGAATGATAACTCGGCGTCATCTGTTCCGGATGAACGTCGTAATCAAGAGCCCGTTATTCACCATCAGATCGGTATTTTGGATATTGATAGCTTTAAAAGAATTAATGATAATTTTGGGCATATATATGGCGATGAAGTCTTAGTAATATTCTCTAATTTGATGCGGAAAATTTTTAGAAGTAGTGATTTGTTATTCCGTTTCGGTGGTGAAGAATTTGTTGTTGTACTTTTAAATGTATCAGAATCTCAGGGGTTTGATATTTTTGAACGGTTTCGAAAAGAATTGGATAATTATAATGTGCCTCAAGTTGGTAAGGTAACAGTAAGTATAGGTATGGCAAATATTGATTCGACATGTCACCCAACGATTTTATTAGAACGAATCGATCAGGCGCTTTATTATGCTAAAGAGCATGGCAGGAATCAGGTATGTAATTATCATGAACTTGTTGATAAAGGTCTTATGTATCCGATAGAAGTTGAAAATGAAGTTGATATTTTTTAATTTTATAAATTAGTTGTTTACTTTTTTTATAATTTAATGGAAGTTTAAATGAAGAAAATTATATTTATTTTAGCATTGAGCTTTAGTTTTATTTCTTGTTCTAAACAAGATGACTCCAAGCAAGATTCTTCTAAATTGGAAGCATCTAAAGCTTCAGCCATTTCTGCCTCAGCTGTTCCTAATTCTCAGTCGGATTTCGACTTTGCAACGGTAGTTTTAGGTGGGAAATTATATAAGAAAAATTGTGCAAGCTGCCATGGCGAAAATGCAGAAGGGAGTGCTAATTGGCGAAAACGCAAACCGGATGGGAAACTCTTACCGCCTCCATTGAATGGTTCTGGCCATACATGGCATCATGCTAAGTCTTTATTGGTTTCTATTATAACTAAAGGCACAGTGATTCAAGGTGGTGAAATGCCTGCTTGGGAGAATAAATTATCTCAGCAAGAAATCGAAGCCGTCATTCTTTGGGCGCAGTCAAAGTGGCCTGAAGAAACTTACAAAAATTGGCTTGAAATTAACAACCGTTAACACTATTAACTATTTTTAGAATTTATATTTAGGAGAATAACATGTACGGATTTAGCACAACTTTTTCGGGCAGCTTTGATGATGCAATCGCAAAAGTTACCGAGGAATTAGGAAAAGAAGGTTTTGGCGTTTTAACAGAAATTAATGTTAAAGCCGTAATGAAAAAAAAATTAGATATTGATAAGCGTCCTTATACAATATTAGGTGCGTGTAATCCTGTATTAGCAAATCAGGCGATAACGGCTGAGCCGGATATTGGTCTTTTACTTCCTTGTAATGTTTTAGTTCGTGAGGAAGAAAGTGGCGATATTACAGTAGCCTTTATGGACCCATCTGCCGTGTTAACGCTTGTGAAGCAAGATGGCGTTAAAGAGTTAGCCGCAGAAGTGAAGCAACGTTTAGAGCGCGTTCGAGATGCATTATAGTGGGATTAAAATTAGTAGCTTAATTATTTAAGCTGCTTGTTTTCTATAAAGTACACTCATAATGCTTTGGAGCTTGTTTTCCATTTCAGATTCAATGCTACTCACGTCGTCATTTGTTAGTCCAAGTAATTCAAGTGTACCTGGGTGAATTATTTGGTTATCACCAATAAGTAAGGTGTCTTGGTGGTTGTTTGCGATAACATTGGCTATTTTTAGAATAGCCGTTTCCATCGGGTATTTGGTTGCTGCTTTATTGAGTTGTTGCGTTTGGATAGGTTCGATAAATGATTCAGGCAAATGCCATTTGCGAATAAGAGCGGCTCCAAGATCACCTTGGTGAAAACCAAATACATTCATTTGGAAATCATGAGAAGGTTTACTTGAGTCTCTTGATAGTTCTAACACCTGACGTGTTTCATCGGGTGCTGTTATAGCCATTATTAGTAAGCCTAGATCATGTAACATCCCACATGTGAATAAACGTTCACTGCTTGAGATATTCACCTTTTTAGCGAGTAACTGGCACGAAATTGCAGTTGATATACTATGCATCCAGAAATAATCAGGATTCAAAATATCAGAAGGGACGCGGGCATATTTATTAATGACGCTAGTGGTAAAAACTAAATCACGCAATTGGCGAACACCTATAACCGTTATTGCCATTGGAATGCTATCAATAGAAGAGGGAAAGCCATAAAAAGGGCTATTCACAATTTTGAGTAAGCGCATTGAAAGGCCAGTATCTTGACTAATAAGATTTCCAATCTCAACAGCGGTTACTTTTGGATCGCTAACCATGCTATTAATTTGATAAACAATATCGGGTAAAGAAACGAGTTCAAAATTATCATTTAAAAGTGATTCGGGGGTTAAAGTCATTCTAAGTAAGGTTCCTATATCCTTTATATACTTTCAATAAGTGGCATAAGTTATGCCATTTTGCTTAAGTTATGTATTCATCATTTGTTAGTCGCGTTGAAGTTAGAAAGTATAGTATATTTTTATTATAAGTAGGTGTTTTTATTGAATTATATTAAATTAATAGAATCAAAGGAACAAATGCTACATATTGGTGGTTATTTTATTTTGGTAGAGTGAGTCATTCTCCCCAATAATACTTACAGAGGTCGTTGATGAACAAATTAATTTTTAAAATAGAAAAAATGAAGTGCGCCGGTTGCGTATCTGCAATTGAAACCGCGTTGAATACGCTTGATGGTATTGATGAGGTTAATGTTAGTCTAGAAACACATCAGGCAAGCGTTAACACGACTCAATCACCGGAAATTATTGCCAAAGTAATTTCAGATGCAGGTTTCCCTGCAACACTTTTATAGTTTTAAAGCTTATATTAAAGGCATATGCAGAGATGACTATGGCAATAAAGCGTTTTTCGATTGGCGGAATGAGTTGTGCTGGCTGTGTTAGCAGTGTTGAAAAAGCATTGCAATCGGTGGCGGGTGTTAAAGTCTCTTCAGTCAATTTTGCTGAGCATACTGCCGTTGTAGAGGGTGACTTTTCATCTGATGATTTGATGAAGGCTGTGCAAGATGCTGGTTATGAAGCTGCCTTACTTGAGTCGGAAGAAGATGATACTGAAAAAGAAGCGGCAGAGTTTGAATTTTATCGCGCACTGGTTAAAAAATATACAGTCGCTGCAATTTTGGGCATCCCTTTATTTGTATTGGGTATGTCAGGGGTACTGCCAGAATTAAATAATCTAACAGGCCAAGTAATTTGGTTTTTTATTGGTTGTGCAACGGCCTTTGTTATGTGGTATTCCGGTGGACATTTCTTTAGTGGCGCATGGAAAAGTTTTAAACATAATAGTGCCAATATGGACACATTGATCGCCTTGGGTACGGGAACAGCATGGTTGTATTCTATGGTGCTTGTTATTTTTCCAAGTACTGTACCAGCCTTGGCTCAGCATGCTTATTTTGAAGCAGCCGCGATTATTATCGCGCTAATTAATTTTGGCTCGGCACTAGAAATGAAAGCACGAGGCAAAACCTCCGAAGCGATTAAACGTTTAATCGGTCTACAACCCAAAACTGCCCGAGTCATTCGTGACGGTGTTGAACAAGACATAGAAATTTCAAAGGTGGGGTTGAATGAAACCATTCGGGTTCGTCCGGGAGAAAAAATTCCTTTAGATGGGGTGCTTATCGATGGTCACTCTAGCATTGACGAATCCATGTTAACGGGTGAACCCTTACCGGTTAGTAAAAAAATCGGTGATGAAATCATTGGAGGCACCTTAAATAAAACGGGTTCGTTTCTATTCCAAAGTAAAAAAATTGGTAAAGATACAGCACTGGCTCAAATTATTGAAATGGTGCGCAAGGCGCAAAATTCGAAGCCGGCGATTGGACGTTTGGCCGATAAGATTTCTTCTATCTTCGTTCCAATCGTCATGATTATTTCCATTATTACTTTTCTAATATGGTTTAACTTTTCAGGAGCATCGGTTAGTTATGCCGTTGTTGCGATGATGACCGTTTTAATTATCGCCTGCCCTTGTGCGCTTGGACTTGCTACACCGATATCGATAATGGTTGGTGTGGGAAAAGCTGCCGAGCATGGCATCTTAATTCGTAATGGAGATGCGCTACAGCAATCGGGTCGCATTGATACAATAGTGCTGGATAAAACTGGCACCGTTACCTTAGGTAAGCCAGAGTTATTACAAATACTTACCGCGGTTAATTCAGATGAATCACTTGTTCTACAGTTAGCCGCAAGTCTTGAAGCGGGTTCGGAACACCCATTAGCGCAAGCCGTGCTGGAAAAAGCCGTTGAGAAAAAAATTGAACTAGTAAAAGTTGAAGACTTTGAAGCGATTGAAGGACACGGCATCAAAGCAACTATAAATGGCACGGTAGTATTTCTTGGCAATGAAAAACTGATGCTTCGAGAAAATATTTCATTGGCAGATTGGCAACAAAAAATCTCAGACTTAACGGCGAAGGCGCAAACCCCTGTGTTTGTTACACGAGGAGATGAGCTGTTGGGATTAATGGGAATAGCCGATCCCATTAAAGAAGACTCAAAAAGTGCGATCCAACGCTTCCATCAGGCTGGCTTAAAAGTCGTTATGTTAACCGGCGACCATAAACGAACCGCTGAGGTTATAGCAAAAATGGTTGGTATAGATGAAGTGATGGCCGAGATTCTGCCAGAAGATAAACAAAATAAAGTGATGCAGTTACAACAACAAGGTTGTGTAGTGGCCATGGTTGGAGATGGTATTAATGATGCGCCGGCACTCGCCCAAGCCGATGTTGGTTTTGCAATTGGAACCGGTACCGATGTAGCGATTGAAAGTGCCGATATTGCCTTGATGCGAGGCTCACTTAATAGTGTGATGGATGCAATTCAAATATCAAAAGCAACAGTAAGAAATATTCGTCAGAATCTTTTTGGTGCGTTTATTTATAACACTTTAGGCATTCCAGTGGCAGCAGGAATTTTATTTCCATTTTTTGGTGTGTTGTTAAACCCGATGATAGCCGGTGCTGCGATGGCAATGTCATCAGTAACCGTTGTAAGTAATGCTAATCGATTACGTTTTTTTAAACCGAGTGGAGTAGAATGATGCTGGATATCATTGTTAATCTTACTGGTTTAGTATTAGTCGTAATGATTATTTGGTGGTTTTGGTTGGTGAAGTAATTTAATTAATTTTATTTTTAAAAGGTATGAGTATGGCTTGGTGGGGAAAAATTGTTGGCGGTGGTTTTGGTTTCTTAATGGGTGGGCCGTTAGGCGCGATGATGGGTGCAGCGTTTGGGCATCAGTTTGATAAAGGGATGAATCAAGATTTTGAAGGTTTGAATTATCAAACGCAAGAACGTACTCAACTTGCTTTTTTTACTTCAGTATTTTCAGTTATGGGGCATGTTGCCAAAGCAGATGGCAAAGTTACTCAAGATGAGATACAAGTTGCTCAAACAATGATGCAACAAATGTCATTGGATGAACAGCAACGAAAAATAGCCATTGATTTATTTAATCAAGGGAAGCAAGACGACTTCGATTTGGACGGTGTTTTAACGCAGTTTAAACAAGAATGCCGACGACATGTAACATTGGTGCAAATGTTTATTGAAGTATTGCTACATGCAGCTTATGCCGATGGTGTGATGCATCCAAATGAAAAAGAACTACTGAAACATATCACGATTAAATTAGGTTTTTCGTCGCTTAAGTTTGCTCAGCTTGATGATATGGTTCGTTCACAGCGTTCATTTCATCAAGAAGGTGGAGGGCAATATTATACGGGCAATACACCAACACGTGATATGTTAAAAGACGCTTATGCAATGCTTAATGTAAGTGAAGCATCAACTGATGCAGAAATTAAAAAATCATATCGTCGTTTAATGAATCAACACCATCCAGACAAACTCGTTTCAAAAGGAATGCCTGAAGAAATGGTGAAATTGGCAACAGAAAAAACGCAGGAAATTAGAGCGGCGTATGAATTGATTAAAAAATCACGAAAATAAATTATACTGAGAGAACGGATTTAATTTGTTTCATCTGATAAAAATAGGCGGTGTTGTTGAATATTTTTTTTAGTCTACTATGATAAAGACTATGGGTTTTTATCAAAATAATACCGTCAAAATATGAGTAGTTTATTTGAAAAGCTAGGAGGAGATTCGGCTGTTGCTGATGCAGTTGATATTTTCTACGAGAAGGTCTTAGCTGACGATAATGTAAGTCATTTCTTTTTTTATACTGATATGGCTGAACAACATGTCAAACAACAGCTGTTTCTGACGATGGTATTTGGTGGACAGGTTAAATATACCGGTGAAAACTTACGGACTGCACATGCTCCACTTATGGAAAATGGTTTAAATGAAGAGCATTTCAATATTGTAGCCGGATATCTGCAAGCAACCTTAGAACAAATGGAAGTGCCTGCAGAACTGATTGACGAGGTAATGACTATTGCTAGCTCTTACAAAAACGATATTCTAAATCGTTAATCCTTCCCTAACGTTTTTACAAATAACGTCCAGCCGCAGCCACTGCAACAACAATTAAACCAATTGTCAAATTAACTGCAATTAAAACACGAATCTGATTTAGTTTTTTTCCTGCTTCGGGCCAATTTTCACTTGCTACTGCTAATTTTAGGCGTTTATACGGCGCGAAGAAAACGTGCATATAAAGCAATAACATAAGAATACCTAGGCCATTCATAATATGAATATATTTTGGAGCGTGTTCAAAGCCTTGATAAAAGCTAAATACCATTATGTAACCTGTTAATGGTAACAATAATACTGCTATCCAAACGTAAGGGAAGAAGCGTTTAAATACGCCGGCCCATAATTTAAGTCTTACAGGTGGTTCCAGTTGTGATGCAGCTGTCGGTCTAAGTACAACATAGGCAAAAAACATTCCGCCAACCCAAATAACAGCTGAGAGTAAATGTAACGTTAGTAATAAATACGATGGCATGATGTATCCTTTATTTTTTAGTTTTAATTGCTTCGCTATTTTCTTGTTTCTTTACTATTTTAATTTTTTATTTCCTTTCCTGCGGCGTTCTTTTTTAGCCAGAGCCTAATCGTTTTAATGAGCGGCTCATTTTTGCTTTGATAAAAATGGTCTGCGCCATTAATCTTTTTTTGTGAGTATCGTTTGTTTGCCTTTTGTCCTGCAAGAGAACGAGCTTTTGCATATTTCACAACAGAGTCGAGATCTTGACTACCAAATATATCGAGTACCGGAATAGTTTTTATTTTTGAGATTTTTTTAACATTATTAAATTCTTCGACTTTTGGATTATTAGACATACTAATTGCAACATAAGCTCGTACCGTTGGATCCGGTTTTGCGCTTAAATATTGGTTTGACATTGTTGCGCCTAAACTATGAGCAACAATGGTTATATTTTTAAAGTTCTTTTTCTTTAAAAAATTAACTGCAGCATTAAAACGAGCATCAACTTCTTTAAATAAGGGAATGTAATCTTTTTCAGTTTTGTCATTTTCTAGAATTGGCATTTGAATACTTAATGTTGCCCAACCATGTTCAGGAAACTCGCTACGAATGGGTAAAATAACATCGGGCCAATTTGGGTGTACGCCAATACCATGCACTACAATCATGGCACCTTGAGCCTTGGGTGCAGTAGTCTCAGCAAATAGACTTAAAAACTTATTTTTACCGTCGTTGAGCCAAACAGCATCTCCAACTAATAGGCTATCAACAATCTGCTCAGACCAGCGTTTTTCTTTGGCCATATTTGATGCTTGGGATAACGGCACAAAAACGACAAAAAAACCTAAATTAAATAATAAAAACAATAGCTTAACTGTAATCCTAGGGGGCATGTGTGCTTCTCGTAATGGTTGATGGTGATTTTTATACTATATATATGTCACTCCAGCGAAGCAATTACCTAATGATATAGAAGTCTACAAAGGCTGAAATTAGTTGCGCAATCATGTAAAGTGGCGCTTCAAATTTTTTCGTTGTTAGGGCAAATTTAATAACCACTATTTTCTAGTGGTTAATTGAGTGCTCTGGCGTAAACAAGATTACGACTAAGAATTAAGAGGCAAATATTATGGCTGATTTTAAAATTGCTCCATCAATCCTATCTGCGGATTTTGCGATACTAGGTCCAGAAGTTGATAATGTATTGAAATCAGGTGCAGATATTGTGCATTTCGATGTAATGGATAACCATTACGTACCAAATTTAACAATCGGTCCATTGGTATGTGAAGCATTACGTAAGCACGGTGTAACCGCTGAAATTGATGTGCATTTAATGGTAAAGCCTGTTGACCGCATTATTCCTGATTTCATCGATGCTGGCGCTAGCTATATTACATTCCATCCAGAAGCTTCTGAGCATATCGATCGTACATTACAGATGATTCGTGAAGGTGGCTGTAAAGCGGGTTTAGTTTTTAACCCTGCAACACCGCTTGATGTTTTAAAACATGTCCTAGATAAAGTAGATATGGTGTTATTAATGTCAGTTAACCCAGGTTTTGGTGGTCAAAGCTTTATACCTGAAACATTAAATAAATTACGTGAAGCACGTAAGATTATTGATGAAAGTGGTTACGATATCCGTTTAGAAGTTGATGGCGGTGTTAAAGTTGATAACATTCGTGAAATTGCTGCAGCCGGTGCTGATACATTTGTAGCTGGTTCTGCAATCTTCAATGCGAAAAATGACAAAGACGCAAATGTCTACGATTCTGTCGTTAAACAAATGCGTGATGAGTTAGCGAAAGCGTAATAATAAAATTATTCCACTAGTCCGTCATACCCGCACAGGCGGGTATCCAGAAAATATCGAATAAGGCCTTTTGAATTAACTGGATTCCCGCCTTCGCGGGAATGACGAAATAAGTGTAGTTTTAATATATAGATTGAGTCCACATTAATTATTCCAAGTAGTTAAATATGATTAAAAAACCCGAAATGATTCTTATCGATGTTGATGGCACCTTGGTCGATAGTGTTCCTGATCTTGCGTACTGCGTTGATGAAATGATGAAGCAACTTGATATGCCTGTTTATGGAGAAACAAAAGTACGCGATTGGGTCGGTAATGGTGTTGAACGCTTAACTCGGCGAGCTTTAATTGGCCAGCTAGATGGTGAGCCAGACGATACTTTATTTGAAAAAGCCTACCCGATCTTTTTAGAACTTTATGCAAAAAATACTTGTGTACGTAGTTGTTTATACCCGGGTGTTAAAGAAGGCATGGAGTATATGAAAGCGGCAGGTTACAAATTAGGGTGTGTAACCAATAAAGATGCTCAATTTACATTACCCATTTTAAAAACCTTAGGTATTCATGATGATTTTGAAATTATCGTTTGTGGTGATACCTTAACAAAGAAAAAACCTGATCCACTGCCTTTGTTGCATTCAGCTGAGAAGATGGGTGTAAAACCTGAGAATGCCATGATGCTGGGTGATTCGATAAGTGATGTAAAAGCTTCACGCGCAGCAGGCTTTCAGATAACATGTATGTCTTACGGTTATAACCACGGTGTCGATATTCGTGAAGCCAATCCTGATGCAGTGATTGATAGCATGGAAGAGTTGCAAGGTTTGCTTGAAGGTTAAGCTTAAAATCTAATGCTGTCATTCCCGCTAAGATAGGAATTCAGCACTATAAAATTATAAGTCCGTCATTCCCGCGAAGGCGGGAATCCAGTACTATAAAATCAGTAATATAATAATTAGTTGAACAAAATGAAAATTAAAGAATTACACACAAATGGGCATTGGCGATGAATACACTAACCGCCAACTTTTTATGTGTAATTATATTCATTAGGATTTCAGCACCATGGAACAGCAACAACAAATAACCGAATCCAGTTTTACTGATCTTGCTAAGCAAGGCTTCAATCGCATCCCCTTGGTGCGTCAAGTACTCGCAGATCTTGATACGCCTCTAAGTACTTACCTTAAATTAGCCAATGGCCCTTATTCTTATTTATTTGAATCGGTACAGGGCGGTGAAAAATTTGGGCGTTACTCAATTATAGGTTTACCTTGCCATAAGCAAATTCGAATTTTTGGTTCTCAAATAAACGTCATTGAAGATGATAATTGTATAGAAACAATAGAACATGATGATCCGCTTCAATGGATAGAAGATTTTCATGCGCAATTTAAAGTAGCTGAACTTCCAGACTTGCCGCGGTTTACGGGTGGCCTAGTGGGTTACTTTGGTTACGATACAATTCGTTATATAGAACCTAAATTAAAAAACTGCCCTAATCCCGATCCATTGAATGTACCTGATATTTTATTGATGGTATCGGATGAAGTTTTGGTGTTTGATAATCTCGCCGGTAAATTATTTTTAATTCATTACGCGAATCCTGAACAAGACAATGCCTATAAAAATGGTAACAAACGTTTAGAGAAATTAATTAAGCAATTACAAGATAGTGTGCCACGTGTACCTTTAACGAAGCCAACAAACGTTAACGAGTCAGATTTTGTATCAGGGTTTACGGAAGATAAATATAAACAAGCCGTATTAAAAGCAAAAGAATATATTGTTGAAGGTGATGTGATGCAAGTAGTGTTATCACAACGCATGTCTATTCCTTATTCTGCTCCACCGCTTGATTTATATCGTTCACTTAGAAGCTTAAACCCATCACCTTATATGTATTATTTAGATCTAGGCGATTTTCATATTGTAGGTTCTTCTCCAGAAATTCTGGTGCAAGTTGAAGATGAAATGGTAACCGTTCGTCCTATTGCTGGAACGCGTCCACGCGGCGAAACCGTTGAAAAGGATAAAGAATTAGAAAAAGAACTGTTAGCGGATCCTAAAGAAATAGCAGAACACTTAATGTTAATTGATCTAGGTCGAAATGATATTGGCCGTATTGCGCAAACAGGTACTGTAGAAGTTACTGACAAGATGATAGTAGAACGTTATTCGCATGTTATGCATATCGTCTCAAATGTCACCGGTAAAATTAAACCTAATATATCTGCGATGGATACATTGCGCGCAACTTTCCCTGCAGGCACATTATCCGGCGCACCAAAAATTCGTGCGATGGAAATTATTGATGAACTTGAACCCGTAAAACGTGGTGTATATGGTGGAGCAGTAGGATACATGTCTTGGAATGGCAATATGGATACTGCGATTGCAATTCGTACTGCGGTTATTAAAGATGAAGTACTACACATACAAGCAGGTGCAGGTGTGGTTTACGATTCAGTACCGCAAAGTGAATGGGACGAAACCATGAATAAAGGCCGTGCTGTCTTTAAAGCTGTGGAACAAGCTGCTGCTGGCCTCGATGGAGCGCATAAATAATATGTTATTAATGATAGATAACTACGATTCGTTTACTTACAACCTGGTGCAATACTTTGGTGAGTTAGGTGCGGATGTAAAAGTATTTCGTAATGACCAAATAACAATTGAAGAAATTGAAAAATTAAATCCTGACCATCTTGTGATTTCTCCTGGGCCATGTACTCCAAATGAAGCAGGTATTTCAATTGAAGCGATAAAATATTTTGCAGGTAAGAAACCTATATTAGGCGTTTGTTTAGGGCATCAGAGTATTGGTCAAGCTTTTGGTGGAAAAATAGTTCATGCAAAAGAAATTATGCATGGTAAAACATCGATGATTGCACATGCGAATACAGGTGCTTTTAAGAGTCTAACCAATCCATTTGAAGCAACCCGTTATCATTCTTTAGTTATAGAACAATCGAGTTTGCCTGATTGTTTAGAAATAACTTCCTGGACTGAAAATGAAGATGGCAGTATCGATGAGATTATGGGGATTCGACATAAAGATTATCCGATCCAAGGTATTCAGTTTCATCCTGAATCAATTTTGACCGAGCATGGACATGACATGTTAAGAAATTTTTTAGAAGGCATATAGATAGAAGATTAGTTTAAAGTAGGCTTTTAAAAAATATTACAGTTGATTATTTAGAGCGTCATTCCCGCGAAGGCGGGAATCCAGACTAAATATAATTAGCATTTTTACTGTACTGGATACCCGCCTTCGCGAGTATGACGATGAAACATAGGTAACAAGTATGAACATACAAGCAGCAATTCAAAGCGTCTTAGATAAAAAAGATCTAAGCAGTGATGAAATGAATCAAGTTATGAAAATAATCATGACCGGTGAAGCCACCCCGGCTCAGATTGGTGGCTTCCTTATTGGTTTACGTATGAAGGGCGAGACAGTTGATGAAATAGCGGCAGCCGCTACGGTAATGCGTGAGCTAGCATCAGGTGTAAAAGTCAGTGGAAGTAATATAGTTGATATTGTTGGTACAGGCGGTGATGGCTCTAATACCTTTAATATTTCAACGGCCTGTACTTTTGTTGTGGCCGCTGCTGGTGGTACGGTTGCAAAACATGGCAATCGTTCAGTATCTAGTAAATCAGGCAGTGCCGATTTACTGGAAGCCGCGGGTGTAAACTTAAATCTTACACCAGAACAAGTTGCACAATGTATTGAGCAAGTTGGCGTTGGTTTTATGTTTGCCCCACTACACCATAGCGCAATGAAACATGCCATTGGTCCACGTAAAGAAATGGCCGTACGAACAATATTCAATGTGCTTGGCCCATTAACGAATCCTGCAGGAGCACCCAATCAATTGTTAGGTGTTTTTTCAGACGAGTTAGTTGAACCATTAGCAGAAGTCCTTAATAAATTAGGTAGCAACCATGTGCTAGTCGTTCATTCTGAAGATGGCATGGATGAAATAAGTATTGGCGCAGCAACAAAAATAGCAGAATTAAAAAACGGCGTAGTAAGTTCTTATACTATTACACCTGAACAGTTTGGATTTAAAGCGACCAACATATTCGCTCTTGCCGTGAGTGGGCCAGAAGAATCTTTAACAACGATTCAGAACGTTTTAGATAATAAAGCCGGCCCGGCACGCGATATTGTTGTACTTAATGCCGGAGCAGCCATTTATGCTGCTGATTTAGTTGATACTTTAGAAGAAGGCATTAAAAAAGCCGATGAAGTTATTACTTCTGGTGCCGCCAAACAAAAACTAAAAGCCCTGGTTGAGTTGTCTCAAACATTTTAATCCTATTTAACTAAATACAAGCACCAAAAATCATTATGAACGACACACCCGATATATTAAAAAAAATAATTAAACGCAAAGAAGAAGAAATTTCTGAACGTTTAAAGAAAGTTTCTTTAAAACAAGTAAAAGAAGCGGCAGCGAAAGCTTCGCCAGTGCGAGGCTTTGTTGATGCTATTAAAGCTAAAATTGATTCAGGAAAAGCGGCTGTTATTTCTGAAATAAAAAAAGCATCTCCAAGTAAAGGCGTAATGCGTGAAAATTTCATTCCTGCAGAAATCGCAAAGTCTTATGAAAAAGGTGGGGCATGTTGTTTGTCAGTATTAACTGATGTTGATTTTTTTCAAGGTAGTGACGAATACCTGAAACAGGCTCGTGCAGCATGTGATTTACCTGTATTACGAAAAGAATTTATAATTGATCCTTACCAGGTTTATGAAGCACGCGCGATGGCAGCAGATTGTATTTTGCTTATTGTGGCTTGTTTGACTGACCAACAGTTGCAATCCTTAACCTCATTAGCAACAGAATTAAATTTAGATGTTTTAGTTGAAGTCCACGATGAAGAAGAGTTAAAGCGTGCATTGAAACTAGACCTGGAATTAGTCGGTATAAATAATCGTAATTTGCGTACATTTGAAACAAGCTTAGATACAACCTTAACTTTATTAAAAACAATTCCCAAAGATAAAATAGTCGTAACTGAAAGTGGTATCCATAAACCAGAAGATGTTGCTTTAATGCAAAAAAATGAAGTGAATGCATTTTTAGTAGGTGAAGCTTTTATGGTGGCGGATGAGCCTGGTGATAAATTAGCTGAGTTATTTGGGTTTTAGTTAACTATCGCTAGGATTTAGCAATCACTTCTTTCATAGCAGTCGTCACTCTAATTAAGTCTTCATTACCCATAATGTAAGCTGGCATTATATAAACCAGGTTACTAAAAGGTCGTACCCAAACGCCGCGTTTAACAAGTTCTTGCGTCATCCCGGCTTGGTTTATAGGCTTATGTGTTTCAATAACTCCAATTGCGCCTTTAACACGCACATCGTTAACTTGTTTTAGTTCAGTACAGTCCAGTAAATTATCGATTAATGTTTTTTCTATTCGTAAAACATTTTCTTGCCAATTGGATTCTAACAGTAAATTAATGCTGGAAATGGAAACAGCGCAAGCAAGAGGATTGGCCATAAACGTAGGACCATGCATAAAGACTCCATGATCGCCTTGTGAAATAGTATCACTGATTTCTTTTGTCATTAGTGTTGCAGCAAGACTAAGCATTCCACCGGTTAACGCTTTACCTACACACATAATATCAGGACTGATATTGGCGTGTTCACAGGCAAACAGTTTCCCGGTACGACCGAAGCCAGTTGCTATTTCATCTGCAATTAATAAAACATTATATTCATCACATAACAATCTTATCTGCTGCAAATATTCTGGGTGATAAATTCGCATTCCTCCGGCGCCTTGTACAATAGGCTCTAAAATTATAGCTGCAATTTTGTTGTGATGTTGTTCGAGTTCCCGTTTCACTTTTTGAATATCTTCTTCGTGGTAATCATTTCCGCAGAAAGGGGCGTCGACAAAATAGTGTTGGGCTAAGGTATCTTTAAATAATGAATGCATTCCATTAATGGGATCGCAAACGGCCATCGCACCAAAGGTGTCACCATGATAACCATTCTTAATGCTTAATAATTTATTTTTACTCGCTGCTAACTTATTGCTAGGACTTTTAGCTTGCCAATATTGCAGAGCAAGTTTTATAGCAACTTCAACAGCAACCGAGCCAGAATCTGCAAAGAAAATATTTTCTAGTGGCTCGGGAGTAATTTCGATTAATTTTTTTGCAAGATCAACAGCTGGTTGATGGGTTAGACCTCCAAACATTACATGTGCCATTTTATCTGTCTGATCTTTTATGGCTTGATTAAGGGTAGGGTGATTGTAACCATGGATAGCACTCCACCATGATGCCATACCGTCAATTAGTTCGCGCCCATCTTCTAGCTTTAATCGAACTCCCTGTGTTGAAGCAATTGGATACGATGCAAATTCAGAAGGTAATGAAGTATACGGATGCCAGATATGTTGTTGATCAAATGCGGTGTCAATTTTTTTTGTAGACATTACATTAAGTTGGAAATTGGAGGATGATAAATCATTTGTACTACATTGCCATCGGGATCGGCACAATAAAAACTACGTGCACCATCTCGGTGAGTCTTTGGTTGTGAATGCATTTTTATATTGTGAGTATTTAAAAACTCATACCAAGTATCAACATCTTCCGGGGTTCTTAATATATAACCAATATGGTCTAGGCATTGGGGGCCATCCATTTTTTTATCTTTATATTTAACTTCCGCACGATGTAAAGCAAGGTTGTCGTTACCCGAGCAAAGATAAACATTATCAGGATCAGGACGCCACTCAACTTTGTTTCCTAAAAGCTCAACATAGAATTTTTCACATGCATCAAAGTTTTCAACATAAAGTGCAACGTGACGTAAGCCTGCGGTTGATGGTGGTCGGTTTGTGGTTTCTGATGTCATGTATTAATCCTAAGTTAAGTTAATTTAATGCTATGCCGTCATGCCCGCGGAGGCGGGTATCCAGACAATTTATTACAGTCTCTTTTATTTTATGGACTGGATACCCGCCTTCGCGGGTATGACGAATTAGTTAGTTGGTAGTTTTTGCATGAATAGAATACTTACTATTCAGTTTCAATAATCTCAAAATCATGAGTAATCTCTGCCATTTTGCCTAACATGATAGAAGCTGAACAATATTTTTCTGCAGATAAACTAACTGCGCGTTCAACTTGTTTTTCTTTTAGGTCTTTGCCGGTCACTATAAAATGAATATGGATTTTTGTAAAAACTTTAGGCTCTTCATCAGCTCGTTCAGCACTTATTTCAACCACACAATCTGTTACAGCTTGTCGAGACTTCTTCAAAATCATAATTATATCAAAGGTCGTGCAGCCACCTAGTCCAAGTAACAGCATTTCCATTGGTCGTGGACCTAGATTTCGGCCTCCATGATCAGGAGGGCCATCCATTACAACAGCATGGCCGCTGTCAGTTTCGCCTATAAAAGTGGCATTTTCGACCCATTTTATTCGAGTATTCATATTTTAAAAATCCTTATATAAATCATTGGCTTATCTAAATAACGCTTAATGTTTACTTAATGAAGCTAGCAGTGACCCCATTCTCAGTTTATATACTAGAAATAAGCTATGCTTGATTAAAATCGCAATCAGTATTATAACAACGAGAGTAGAAATAACCTATGTTGAGCACAGGGAATAGCATGACACAAATTGTCAACCATAAGGCTGAATTGCCTTCAATGGATAAATTATTAGAACAAAGTCATCGACGCAATTACCCCGCGAAAAATGTCATCATTTACGCAGGCGACGATAAATCAGACGTTTTGTATTATATCGTAGATGGGTCTGTTTCGGTTTTAATTGAAGATGAAGATGGACGTGAAATCGTTCTGGCCTATCTAAATAAAGGCGATTTCTTCGGTGAAATGGCTTTATTTGGTGAAGAGCCTGACCGTAGTGCCTGGGTGCGTAGTCGTACAGCCTGTGAAGTTGCTGAAATCAGTTTCACTAAATTCCGTCAGCTTTATCAAGAATATCCAGAAATTTTATTTGGAATGGCGACGCAAATGGCGGCACGACTTCGTCACACCAGTCGTAAAGTAAATGATTTAGCTTTTATGGATGTTACTGGCCGTGTTTCACGTACTTTATTAGATTTATGCAAGCAACCAGATGCAATGACACATCCCGATGGTATGCAGATTCGTATTACCCGACAAGAAATTGGTCGAATTGTGGGTTGTTCTCGTGAAATGGTTGGACGTGTTCTTAAAACCATGGAAGAACAGGAGTTAATTTACGTTAAGGGTAAGACCATTGTTGTATTTGGAACGCGATAGTTTTTAAACCTAAATTTAGGTCTACTATAAAATTAGGGTTAAAAAATCGGGCAGTTGCCCGATTTTTTTTGTTTATAATTTAACACTTCGATCCTGTTAATGGGTCATTTCTGCGAGGCTAGGGTAATGCAGGAGCTATTAGCGTGAAATCCAGAGGAATTACGAATTAATTTAACACTAAGGTGCTAGATGCCTGTGTTCTCAGGTCAGGTATGGCGCAGATGGAGCTACTCAAAATCACATTGTGCCACATTTTTTGTAAATGATAATTTAACTTCTGTGTGTGTTGGGGGGAGGGGTGATACAGTCTCAGGTATCGTCTTTAAACATTTTTTTAATGCTAAGTCTTTAATCTACAACAAGTATGATCTAGATCATGTACATTAGTAAAACATGATATTAACATGTATTTAACAACGAAATTATACAGCGATACTGGATTATCAGGTGAATCGAAGTAAGCATTATATTTTAGCAAAGAGCATCATAATATTGTTGCTGTTGTCCAGTGTGCAAATTAATGTAGCACAGGCTAAAGCGGCTTCTTTGTTATTTTCTACTAGTGCTCATCCTTGTCAAATGTCTTCAGGACTTGTAGCCAATCACGAGCATAAAGGAAATCCGGATTCAATTTCTCTGCAATCAGATCATTTGTGTTTACATTGTCAGGATATTTCAAATCATTGTCAAAATAACTGCAATACAGCTAGTACAATAGGAGTACCGTTCAAAATTAGTATGGATCTGCAAACCACGCATACATCTCTGTTTTATACATACGTTAATTTTCTCCCCGAATATCATCAACAGCCACTACTAAGACCTCCACGATAGTAAATCCTTGGTGATAATAAAGGATAAGCAACCATGCCATATCTTTATTATCACAAAGTCAAAATAACAGATTAATTCTTGATAGTTATTATTTACTCATTGTGAGGGTCGTACATATGAACATTAAATTAACGTCATTGGCATGTTTTATCAGCCTGGCGGTTAGTAGCAACATCATGGCGCAAACAGAAGTGGAAAAACTCCGCTCCGAAGTTAACGCATTAAATAAAAAGGCAAAAGAATGGGAGGCGTTTAAGGCTCCCAAAGATAAACTTCAACAGGATGTAAATTTGTTAAATAATAAAGCCAGGGAATGGGAAGAGTGGAAAACCCCCAAAACGCTCGTTCATCTTGCCGGGTTTGCTGATGTAAGCTATATAGATAAGCAAGATGAAGCGGGGTCATTCAGTCTCGGGTCATTTTCACCTATATTCCATTATCAATTTGCAGATAATTTTATGTTAGAAGCGGAACTTGAATTTGAAATTAAGGAATCAGGTAGTTCTGAAGCTGCGGTTGATTATTTAACGATTGACTGGTTCATAAATGACAATGTTGCGTTAGCTATGGGTAAATTCCTGAGTCCGCTTGGACAGTTTCGCCAAAATCTGCACCCGTCCTGGATTAATAAATTAGCTTCTGCCCCAACTGGCTTTGGTCATGATGAGGCTGCACCTAATGCAGATGTTGGACTGATGCTTCGTGGTGGCTATTTAATGGAAACCAGTAACAGCATTAATTATTCCCTCTACGTCGCGAATGGACCAACGCTCGAGGCAGATGGTAATGAGGTTGAAATGATTGAAACACCTGGATTAGGGACGGATGGTGACGGCAAGAAAGTCATTGGTGGTCGTTTTGGTATGTTTTTCCCTGACCCGAAGTTTGAGTTTGGTATTTCATTGGCAAGCGGTGAAGCATCTGTACGAGGTGGTAGCTCAGGTAGTTATACCTATGATGCAAGCCGAAGTTATGATGTAGTAGGAACAGACTTTAACTGGCGCCCAGGTAGCTGGGATGTTCGCGGTGAATATATTCAGCAAGAAATTGGTGAGCAGTCTTCAAGTGTGGCACCTGAAAGTGGAAAATGGGAAGCCTTTTACATTCAGACAGCGTACCGATTTTCAGAAAGTAACTGGGAAGCTGTATTACGTTATGGTGAATATGATACCCCGCACGCGAGTAAGGATGTAACTCAGACGACGGTTGGCACCAATTATTTATTTGCTACTAACCTGGTTGGCAAGATAAGTTATGAGTTTAATGAAAACCCGAATGCAGGCTTTACAGCTGCTGATCGCCTAATCGTTCAAATGGCATATGGTTTCTAAGGAGTACATTATGAAAACAAATTTAATTAAAGTACGTAAAACCGGTTTAGCCTCTTTATTTTTTGCTTTAGGGCTAAGTTTTTTAAATGTTAGTTTTGCCGAGGAGTCTGCTGACACTAAGGGTGATTTTGCTCGTGGCGCAAAATCCTGGGTGGACAACTGTACCCGTTGCCATAGTGTTCGCGATCCCAAGGAGTTGCGTGATGACCAATGGATTACAACTACATTTCACATGCGCATGCGAGCTGGACTAACAGGTCAGGAGGTTCGGGATATAATTAAATTCTTACAAGCGAGTAATTAAATACTCATTTTTATCTCTGTAGTTCAGAACCGTTATGCTCCGTTAAAAAAGAAGCATAACGGTTTTTTTGCATTGGGAAATAAGTATTTTATAATTTAACTTAGTGAGAGTTTGTAAATAATTGTGTGCAACATTAAATATAATTTGCCATGCACCCTTTGACTTTAATTCATAAATCGATTCTTACATTTCATCCCTGTTGCAAATAAAATTTATATCAATAGCCAGGTGAGGGTGCATCCCGTTAGTATCGGTTGGATATTTGGTTGATATACTTAAAACCAATAAGCCGTGTTAGTCATTACTTTAGAGGTTAACGCCATAAGTGATTTAATCGGAGCAGGTAATTCAGCCGCACCCGATTCTAATGCTACCGTTGCATGATGGCCTTCATCAATTTTCATTTGCTCTAGTACCGCACGCGATTCAATATCATTTTCTGAAATAGTGTGAAGATGTTCATCTAAATGTTTTACAACCTGGCGTTCAGTTTCGGCAACAAAGCCTAAGCTCCATTTATCACCTGCGATACCAGCTAGTGCACCAATTGAAACCGAACCAAAATACCATAAGGGATTAAAGTAACTGGTATGAGAATCAAGCTCTTTAATGCGACGTTCACACCAGACAAGGTGATCATTTTCTTCTTGAGCAGCACGTTGCATTTTATCGCGTACATCCGGAAGCTTCGCCGTGAGCGCCTGACCTTGATATAAGCCTTGTGCCGCAACTTCACCTGCATGATTAATGCGCATCAAGCGTGCCGAAAAAGTTTTTTCAGTTGCAGATAAAGCTTGTTTAGAATCCGCCTCAATAACTTCTTGAGGATTTGCTCGTTCAGTTACAATAGGTTTACCAAAAACAGTACGTAAACCATTATCAATTTGAAACATGATTTTATCGATTGGAGAATATTGACGATTTGAATTATTCATACGGAAATAATAGCGCAATGACTTCACTGCAACAAGCATTCACTCTTTAAAAATAAGACTTTGGGCAAGAAGTTCAACAGGGTGAATAAGCGTAATCTCTTTTTTATGCTCGTCTGACAGCCCTGCCATTAAATGTAAAGCGCAGCCAATGTTGCTACTGAGTACAATGTTAGGTGAAATAGCGGTTATTTGCTCCAATAGAGGCTGACGAATTTGATTGGCTAAATTTGCGTGTGTCAGCATATTTTTTCCTGCGGCACCACAACATTGGGAACTCAACTCAGTTACCGTGAGAGAGGGTATTTTGTTTAATAAATGAATAACGGCACTATCTTCACCTAAGCTATTTTTTAAACTACAAGGTTGATGTACCGCAATATGTTTAGTTTCTATTGCCATAAATCTTAAAGAGCTAGATTGAGCATGGTTATAGATAAATTGAATAACACTGGTAATAGGAATTTTAGATTGCTCTAGCGTCGATTTTAATTGTGCACCACAACCACTCGCAGTAAAAATTATTGCAGCATAACGGTTATCGTTTAAAAATGATTTTCTGTTTTTTACGGCAAGTATTTCTGCTTGTTCGCTATAACCACTATGTTGATGTAATGCACCACAACAAACTTGTGAAGGAACGTCGACGTTATACCCTAAAGTATTTAAGACTTTAATGCTTGCTAGAATAGCTTTTTGTTCAAATAGGTTACCCATGCAGCCCGTAAAAAGAGCAACGGAACCAATTGAAGTCGAAGTTGCAGGATAATATTCTTTTAACTTTAAGTAAGGCGATAGTTTAGGTAAGAGCTTTTCTTGAGTATGCAGACCAATAACTTTTAGTAACCCTATGTTACGCACGATAGTTTGCAGGCCACTTAATTGATAAATACGTAAAAGCGTGAATAGTCTCTTTTGAAAAACAGGTGTAATGAAAAACGAGATTAGTTTTGCAGTTACTGTATATTGCTGTTTCGATACAGTGTATTCACGAATACTATCAATTAAGGTTTCGTATTTTACGGTTGATGGACAAATTTTTTCACAGCTTAAGCAGCTTACACAATGGTCTAAATGATTTTTAATTTTAGGGGATAGAGTTAACTCACCTTGTACTACACCTTGCATTAAAGCAATGCGTCCACGTGGCGATTCATTTTCATTTTTAGATATTTGATAAGTCGGGCAACTCGGCAAGCACATACCACATTTAACGCATTGGTCAGCGAGTTGGATTATCTTTTTTTCAAGCGCTTGTTGCAAAATGGATCCTGATGATTGCCCTAATAATTGTTGAGCAGAACTTTTAGCATAATTATATAAACAGGAATGATATAATGAATGCCATAAATTAAAAAGCAATCAATTGAGAATCTCTTATGGGTTATTATCAACGGCATTTATTTTTTTGCGTTAATCAACGAGGTAAAGGCGAAAGCTGTTGCGCCAATCTTGGAGCTCAAACACTACGAGATTACGCAAAAAAAAGAATTAAAGCGTTAGGTTTATCTGGCGAAGGAAAAGCACGAATTAATATGGCGGGCTGTTTGGGGCGTTGTGACGAAGGGCCGGTACTCGTCGTGTACCCGGAAGAAACGTGGTACACCTATTTAGATAAAGAAGATATTGATGAAATTATCGAGCAACATATTCAACAAGGAAAGATTGTTGAGCGGTTGAAGATCTAAAGATTTATACAACACTGTGATAAATCTCTATCGTCATTCCCGCGAAGGCGGGAATCTAGTCCATAATATATTTAAGCTACTGCAATATAGTCTGGATACCCGCCTTCGCGGGCATGACGGGATAAGCTCACCATGAGCAACAAGATGAAATCGAGGTATAGCCCCGGTTCTTATATTAATAACGGAATTCTATGTCTACTCAAATAATCAATGGCCCAGCAGGTAATCTTGAGTTGCTCCTGGATGAGCCTAAGCATGAGCTGGAAAATTCCGCTAATACGCCAATTGCCATTATCTGTCATCCTCATCCTTTGTATGGCGGTACCATGCAGAATAAAGTCGTACATATTTTGGCTAAGGCCTGTGTAGAACAAGGGATGCCAGCGATTCGTTTTAACTTTAGAGGTGTAGGAAAGTCTGAGGGACATTTTGAGCATGGCTTAGGTGAACAACAAGACTGCATTGCGGTAGCAACGTGGGCTAGGCAACAGTACCCTAATCGGCCTATATGGCTAGCAGGTTTTTCATTTGGCAGCTTCGTAGCCTACCAGTCTTTTGTTGAGATTAAAGCTGAACGGCTATTATTGGTTGCGCCAGCCGTTGGATTATTTCAATTCCAACAAATGGATGATATCAAGATTCCATGGTGTGTTATCCAGGGAAAAGAAGATGAAATAACGCCACCTGCGTCAGTAGAAGAGTGGGTAAACAATCAGACATCGCCGCCTCAATTTTTCTATTTAGATGGGGTTAGCCATTTTTTTCACGGAAAATTAAACCTGTTACGAAAACTAGTCTTAGAAACGTGGAAGCATTAACATTATAAGAAATGACGGTTATAGTGGCTTAGCCGAAAGAACATTTAAAAGTGATAACGCAATGCAAAAATCCTTTTGCCAGGGATTTCTATTTATAAGTTATATTCAGCTTAGAATCTGAAGGTATCCTCACAAAATTAAGAATAAAATTATTTTAAAAACAATATGTTAGAAAAGATACTAATATTCAGTAATGAAGTATGTCATTGCGAGTGAATAAAGTGAGCGCGACAATCTGAAGGTAAATAGACATTAGCAAGCAGATTGCCGCGTCAGTACTGAAAAATGCCTGTTTTTCAGCGCTTCCTCGCAATGACCAGAAATGGCAAATTTTGTGGGGATTCGCCTGACTTAGAATCCAAATTTTATGAAATGGTTTAAATTGAGTAGGGCTTATCTATTTTTCACATAAGAGTTTTCTAATATATTATTGACATAATATTATAATCTGCTAATATAGATCCTGTTGAATTTACATATTTTGACTCCTCCATCCTCCTTAATGGTGGTATTTTTAAAGCGCGGAAACCCCCTTTTCTCCGCGCTATTTTTTTGTCTGGAATTTGTGTAAATGTTAAATAAATTATTATTTATCAATATGTTACAATATTCGCCATGATGCCTGCAATTTTGTGACAGTAAAAATAAATCGTGCGATCATGTTTTTAAGTAAATATTACCGAATAAAGCCCGAAAGAGCTTGTATAAGGGGCGTATTTTAAGTAATATTCCGCCTCTTTTTTAGAAGGAAGCAACGGCTTTCCTCTTTCAGACAGTTTAGATTTTATAGAATTCTTGGATACCAGTTTAATGAAAACATTTAGCGCAAAACCTGAAACAGTCAAACGTGATTGGTTCGTAATCGACGCAGAAAACAAAGTTTTAGGCCGTCTAGCAACAGAAGTTGCTCGCCGTTTACGTGGCAAACATAAGCCTGAATATACGCCTCACGTCGATACAGGCGATTACATCGTTATTATCAATGCAGACAAAGTGGCTGTAACCGGTAATAAAGAAAAAGATAAAATGTATCATGCGCATACTGGTTACCCAGGTGGCTTGAAATCAATGACATTAGAAAAATTACGTGAAAAAGCGCCTGAGCGCATTATCGAAAAAGCGGTAAAAGGCATGTTGCCTCGTAACCCTTTAGGTCGCGCAATGTTTACTAAATTAAAAGTGTTTGCTGGGGCAGAACATGCTCATACAGCACAACAACCACAACCATTAGAAATATAATCGGATTTATAAAATGGCAGAACAATATTACAGCACTGGTCGTCGTAAAAGCTCAACAGCTCGCGTTTATCTTACTAAAGGTACCGGCAACATTACGATCAATAAACGTACATTAGAACAATTCTTTGGTCGTGAAACGTCACGTATGGTTGTACGTCAGCCTTTAGAATTAACGGATATGTTAAATAACTTTGATATTAACGTTACCGTTACCGGCGGTGGCAACACAGGCCAATCCGGTGCGATTCGCCACGGTATTACTCGTGCGTTGATGGTTTATGATGAAACATTGCGTTCATCACTGCGTAAAGCAGGCTACGTTACACGTGACTCACGTGAAGTTGAACGTAAGAAAGTCGGCTTACATAAAGCCCGTAAACGTCCACAATACTCAAAACGTTAATAAATACTTTAAGATTTATCTTAAACAAGAAAAGCCTCGCCACATTAATAATGGCGAGGCTTTTTTTATGCTTAAAATAATATAACCACGGTGACACAGCGAGCACAGCGAGAAAAATGCAGTTTGGATGAAGTGTATTAGTCATTCCCGAGCAGGCGAATCCAGTCTATGTAGGATGGGTGCAACCCATCATTTTTTAGGCTGTCATTGCGAACCTTGTTATTTTAGGGTGAAGCAATCTGTTTCTAGAATAAGTCGCTAGTTTCTATTTATTTGTGATACATAAGCCCAGATTGCTTTGTCGTACCTTATCGTAAAGCCCACCACTCCCGTTATTCTCATTTAGGCGCACAGTAATTTGTTAATTTAATTATCTGAGCTACCTTGATTATAATTATTAAATAATTATACTGTAATTATGGATAGCATTACCTTCTCATGGGATGAGAAAAAAGACAAAATCAACCGCCATAAACATGGCGTAAGCTTTGATGAAGCTAAAACGGCGTTTGCTGATGAATACGGCCGTTTAATTCCAGATCCAGATCACTATGAAGATGAGGATAGATTCATTTTCCTGGGGCTCAGCAGTCAAGCAAAACTTTTAATGGTTTGTCATTGTTATAGAGAAGAAAGCGATATTGTTCGTATCATCTCAGCTCGAAAGGCAGACAAAGCAGAAACAAAACAATATAAGGAGTTTCGTCATGCGTAAACATTACGACTTTTCCAAGTCAGTTAAAAACCCTTATGCGGATAAAGTAAAAAAACAAATAACAATAAGGCTCGATGAAGACACTATTGAGTATTTTAAAGCGATGTCCGAAGAAGTAGACATTCCCTATCAAAACTTAATCAACCTTTATCTTCGTGATTGTGCCGGGAATCACCGGAAGCTTAATCTTGAGTGGGCTTCTTAAGTTATGGCTACCAATGAATGCATTTTTTGATCGAGGATTTAAACCATGAGAATGAGCTATTTTCAAGATACAGATACGCTTTATATTGAATTTAAAGAAGCAGATGTAGTCGAAACCAAAGATTTAGATCAAAATACAATTTTAGATCTGGATGTAGAGGGAAATATTATTTCAATTACTATTGAGCACGCCAGTAATAGGACGGATGTACATCAACTGACACTATCCGGCATTGCAGCATTATAACTCGTTCAATATCCAAATCCCCCTCTCCAGAGTCATTGCGAACCCTTTATTTTAGGGTGAAGCAATCTGTTTCTAGAATAAGTCGCTAGTTTCTATTTATGTGTGATACATAAGCCCAGATTGCTTCGTCACACCTCCGCGCAAAGACTACCATTCCCGTGAATCCAGCCCCATGCCGGATGGGTTGCCCCCATCCTACAATTTGCCGTTTATTCCTATAAAGAAACGGTCTGGTATTGGTGCGTCATTCCGCAAGGGAAGTAGTGATATAAAGTAGAAAAAAGCATTAATGCAAAAAAAGCCCCGACCAAAAGGACGGGGCTTTTTTAAAAAACATAAAAGCCTGTTGAACAGGCTATTTATATTCTATGGCTTAGAAGATAACCAAAAGTTGCGCAGTTAAGCGGTCGTCCATACTATCCAATATTTGATTGGCAGCACTTGTCGATGCCTGGTTTGGCGCTTCTGCATCGCGAATTTCATAGTTCAAAATAAAGCGACTCTTCTTATTAAAGAAGTATTGAACACCTAAAGTAAGTGTCTCAAATTTACGTTCGTTTGCTGAGACATCTGTTATACGATTATAAACGTCATAACGTGCATCCAGTTCCCATTTCGGAGTAACTGCATAACCGTAGTGAGCATAGTAACCATCCGCTTCGCCTGTAGTTGCAACGTTCCATGATGCTATCCCTGTTGCCGCATTATTGGCTGAACCCGCAACCGCACCACCATCTGTACCATTAAAGATCATACCGTCAGCTTTAATGTATTCAAACGCTGCACGCTGTTTACCTTTGCGGAACGTTACACCTAAACCAGAACGTTTACGGTCATACTCACCCGCACCACCAGTACCGCCTGTAGCAGTCGTTCCAGTAAGAGTCCGTTTGCCATCTTGATTCCAGGCAAACAGTTTCAGGCCTTGACGACGTCCGCCTTTACCACCATAAACACGTTCAGATGACCAGTAGAGATAGGTCTCTTTGTTATCGTCATTATCGCTACGCGTAATGCCGTTACCGTTACCGTACATTGCCGCATAACTGTGTTCCCAGTTACCATTTTCAAAGGTATTAAAGACCTGGACACCCGTATCACGGAAAGCACTAACAGGGCCATTGGGTTTATTAGCACAAGACGCTGCTGTACCACAACCAGTACCGTTACCTGCTGTTGTTGAACCGTCTCCGTCAAAGAAGCGCTCAAGTATCAAGCCATTTACAGCGCCGGTAAAGTTATTGTAATCAAATACATGAATCGCCTGTAAACCTTCTTCAGAACCCGGTGTTTTAAATGTACCAATTCTAAAACGTGCACCTTTAATATGGTTTAAGGTAACACTCGCGTCGGTAACCTTGACACTACCGCCACCTTGACGGGTAATACCATTATTACCAAACTCTGCAAGAAAGAAGTAATTCACATTACTGTCTAAAGGCATAGCAGTACCACGTACACCAACACGCGCACGTAATACGTTAAAACCTTCTGCTGTTTTTAAGTCCGGACGCATTTGGTTAAAAATACCTTTTTGTCCTTTAAAGGCACCGGCTTTTAATTTTGTATCGCTTGTTGATGCATATTCAGGTTGAATAAAGCCCCATACCTTCGCGCGTGGAGCCGCCCCCGGTTTTTCAGTACCTTGTAGCATTAGCCAGTTAGCGGCATTTGCTGTTGACATTGCCCCACCCAGTAAGGCTGTACATGTTGCCGCTATCGCAACCTTTTTGAAGTTTCTCATTGTTGATTCCTCAGTTGATTATTATAATTTATTTTAAGTAAATATGGATTAATTAAGGCTTAATTAAAATATAACCTTTTTTTACCAAATCGATAATCCGAACCACACCAGCACTAACGGTAACAGCATTAGAATTTAAAGCGGGTAGATGGCCTAATTTTTTGCCCATGTTACGTGACGTATTCTCACATGCACTGAACGTTACGCCACTGCCCGCTAAAGCGCTAATGCGGCCTTTGTTAACGTTTTCTGCAAATAATAAGCGTAAGCCTGGCCCAAAGGCAACGATTTCAATATCAACTAAATCTCGGCCATAAGCTTTGACTAGATTATTGGCAACATTTAAAACGAGCGTTTGTTTAAATGGATTTGGATCACTAATTTGCAAAACAATTTTTGCATCCGCCATCGATTTTTTAGCTGCCATAGCCTGGCTGCCTAAAAATGGTGACACCAATAACGTTAAAAGCACAATTGCTTTTATGAATTTTAATTTCATTTATATTCCCCTTAGAAGGATGGTTTATTGTAAGTATGAGTATTCTTGCTTTTATTATTATTAAGGCTAACGTATAAACTTTATTAAGCTTATAAATTAGCTCTACTGATAAGACGTCTAACAATGGTAGATTATTCCATCAAAGAGAAAAATAAATTATTTTTTTATAGTTTAGAATTTCATTATTTAGTATTTAACTGTTTACTAATACATCATTGTAATTAGAATTGTAAATTATATGGAATATTTTGTTCCTTTATTACGTCTGTTATAGTGCGGGTTCGTTTATTGATGTGAGTAGTATAGATGAACCCGTTAAATTTTTGTCGAAGTCAACATTTTAAAAAGCGCTTAGAAGAAATACGACCAAGCTTGTATAAAATGGCGTATTCATGGTGTCACTCGGGTGATATAGCCGATGATCTGGTGCAAGAGACGGTTATAAAAGCGATGCGCAAGGCCGGTTCATTGCGTGACATAAAAGCTATCCATAGTTGGATGTTCATGATTTTATCGAACTGCTGGCGAGATTATTTAAGGCGACAAAAACCGACTGAAGATATTGATGAGTGTATTTTTACGGATGATAATACGCCTGAACTGGCTCAAGAAAGACAGAACATTACCGATATCGTTCAAGAGGCCATTGCTACACTACCGCAAGGACAGCGACAGGTTTTATCGCTGGTTGCTTTTGAAGGTTTTTCATATACAGAAGTATCAGAAATTATGGGTATTCCCATTGGTACTGTGATGAGCCGTTTGAATCGGGCAAGAAAAGCACTTGCAGTACAGTTGTTAGATCTAAAAAAGGATTATGTACCTACACAATGGACAGATATAAGGTTAGTAAAATAACATGAGTGAGAATAAACAATATTCCGATGAGCATTTAAATGCATTTATTGATAACCAGCTTGATAACAAAGAAAAAGCCGAATTACTTGATGCCGTACGTCATTGCCATGAACTTAGTCAACGCGTTTGTACATTACAAAAAATACACAATTTGATACAACTTTCTTATCAAAGTATCGAGGTACCCGTTCGACACCAGGCGGTCGATAATAAATATCGGCCAGGTCAATTTAAATGGATTGCTGCTGCGTCAATATTATTAACAGTCGGTACGCTGATGGGCTGGTTTTCAAATCAAGCGCTAAATAGCAAGAGCTTGTATGATTTAGCCGAAATAAGGCAAACAGATAATACGCCGAATCAGAAGAAGTGGCGTCTTATGTTACATGTAAGTACCGCTAACCCTAATCGGTTAAATCTGGTATTGGATGAAGCAGAATCATTATTAAAGGAATATGCGGCGGCATCAAAAAAACTTGAGCTGGAAATACTCACCAACAGTGAAGGCTTAGCCCTGGTCACGAATGGCGGCAAGAAATATAATCAGCGGCTGCAAGCGTTACAACAAAAGTACCAGGGTCTTGTTGTGATGGCCTGTGGTCAAACTATCAAACGGTTTCAGCGTTTACACGGTAAGTCGATTGATCTTTTACCTCAAATAAATGTTGTTCCGTCTGCAATAAATCAAATTGTAAAGCGCCAGAAACAAGGCTGGTCGTATATTAGAATCTAGATCGGATCCACTACCTGTAGGATGGGGGCAACCCATCATTATTAAAGAGGACATTGATGGGTTACGCAATGCTTCACCCATCCTACAACTATATAAATAGTAGCCGTCATTCCCGCGAACGTATACATGGACGTATGCGGTAGGGCGGCGTAGGACGCCAAGGCCGAGGCGCGAGCACAAGGACGTGCGAAGGTAGGACACCAAAAGTAGGCGCTTTAAGCGATGCAGGAGCAATTGCCGAGGAATCCCGACAGTAAAACAAGGCATCTGAGCTTTATTCAAAAAACTGTGGTAAAAAATCAACAAACCCATTCTGAACCAGCAATGGCTTGAGTAACAAGTCGCTAAATCATTGATTTCTAATTTACTAATTTAGTAACGTAATCAATAAATTTCAATGGGTTAGCCTTATTTGTATCAATTTTGCAACAGATCTTCCCTTTTAAACAACTTAAAGGAAATAAATGTTGCGCCATTGGCACAATTTGTTTATAAAGTCATCTGAGTTTACCTAACCTAACTCAAAAAATATAAATTAAAAACAATCTCTAATCTTAGGAGTTCATACAATGAAAAAGACAATTATTGCTCTTGCAACTGCAACAGCTTTAGCTGCACCAATGGCCGCTCAAGCGGGTGCAAAAATCTACGGTGCATTACAAGTTGAAATCGCTAGCGTTGACAACGATGGCTACGGCGAAAACAACACTGGCGGTAGTCGTACCGGCACAGCTGCTACTCAAAGTGCACTAAAAGTTGGTGATAACAAACGTGGTCGTATCGGTATCAAGGTTTCTGAAGATCTTGGTGGTGGCTTGAAAGGTCTCGCTAAATTTGAATGGCAAGTAGATACTCCAAACGGAAACATTTCTGACGGCGCTCGTGAAGGCTGGGTTGGTTTAAAAGGCGGTTTCGGTGAAGTTAAAGCGGGTCGTATTAAGACAGCTTATAAATACACTGGTGGTGTAAAATACGATCCTTTCGTCACAACTTACATGGAAGCTCGGAAATCAGGTGGTATGAAAGGCGGCGCGTTCGGTCAAAACAGCTTCTGGAATACTTCAGCATCTTATAAAAACAAATTTGGTCCAGTTTCTGTATGGGTAACTTATGGTGCAGACGAAGGTGATGGTACGACTGCTAATCCTGGTAACTCAGGTGATGTATCTTGGGCTGTTAAATACAAAGCTTCAAGCTTTGAAGTATTTGCAGCAGCTAACTCTGACGATAGCGCAACAGGTAAAACTGCAAACGACGTAACTAAGTTTGGTGGTCAATATAAAATTGGCGGACACAAAATTTCGTTACAGCTTGAAGATGTGGATGATACTGCAAACACTGAGATCATATTCCTTGGTTACCAGATGAAAATGGGTAAAAATACATTGGTAGCACAAATTGGTCAAACAGATGCTACTGGTACAGCTTCTGACGTTGATTACCTTGCTCTTGGTTTGATTCACGGTTTCAGCAAGACAACTCGCGCATACTTAGGTTACCGCGAATCAGATGGCACAGGAACTAACGATTTATCAGCAATAAGTGCTGGTTTACGTGTAAGCTTCTAATAGTAAAATATTAGTAGTCTGTAGTATTAAGGACGGGAGCTTTTGCTCCCGTTTTTTTATTCCTTGTTTTTATTTCAAGTAGTCTGAGTTTTTAGGGAATGCTTTCTTGTTTCCCCTACGTTTCTATTGGCTGATTATGTTAATCTAGAGCCAGTACGTGCGATATTAAAGAGCTCCGAATATAGATAAAGAGCTAGCTCCCTTTCAATTTCAATATACTGGAGATATCTTAATGATGCTTTCGTTACACTTTTATAAACTTTTAGTTATTTTTATCGGTATATTAGTTCTTACAGCATGCGGCACAATGAGCGACCCTATACGCTCGTATGAGGGGACGAAATCAGAACAAGAAATTGTTAAATTTATAATCCCGGCAGATCTTGATTTATTAAAATTGGATGACGAAGACTTTAAAGATTCCCCTAAAATTTCTGATGGGCAATATCAGTTAGAGATTTTACCCGGTAAGCATCGTTTTAAAATTATTTATTCGAGAATATGGGGTAGTGATGCTCTCGGTAGTTTTGTTGAGTCAGATGCTTTTTATTTTGATGTTACAACCACCGCCGGTAGTGTGTATGAGTTTAAGCATAATGGCCCGCTTGATTTATCTGATGCTGACAATTGGTATGATATCGACGATATTAAAATATGGCTTGAAGAACAAAAAACTGGTCACAAAATTAAACCGATGAGTGTTTTCGCATACGGTAATATTATTTCACGTTATATTTTGGGTAATGATACGCCCGCTAAACTTGAAGCTGCTACAGTAAAAGCAATAGCTAAAGATGAGGTTAAGCAGGCTGAGCCAAAAAATCGTAATGCCAAAGAGCTTGATAAACTACAACAAAAAGCAAATGAACAACTTCAATTTTGGTGGAAAATTGCAGATGCAAATCAACGTGATGTCTTTCAGCGTTGGCTTATTACCCTAAAAGAAATAACAATCAGTAAAACAATGGATTCAATGCAACAAAAAGCGAGCGATCAATTAAAGTTCTGGTGGAAGCTTGCGGACATGGAACAACGCAAATCATTTTTGCTTTGGGTTAAAAAATAAACTGGAAATAATAACCCGATAAATACTAGGATTTTTTAGAATTGCGTAGTTAAAGAACGGGTGCTTCGGCACCCGTTTTTTTATGTCTGAAATAAAGTTTGCCTACCAATACGTAAGGGATGGAAAGCCCGCCATTTATCAAATTGTTCTGTATAAACATTAGCGAACTTCTCCGTAGTTTTGCTATTTTCCGAAGGTTTTTTCATATAGACTAAATTCGTGTCATTTTATATCCCAATTTTTAAGCTCTTGAATAAAGAAGATGTGAAGTATGTAGTGGTGGGTGGCATAGCGACTATTCTCCATGGCTATGTTCGCGCCACAGCCGACATTGATCTCGTTGTTGATTTGCAGACTGATGAGGCAACAAAAGTGATTGATACCCTTTCGATAGCTGGTTTTAAACCGAAAATACCTGTTCAGGCAATTGAGTTTGTAGATAAAGCTAAACGTAAGCAATGGATTGAAGACAAAGGTATGCAGGTCTTTTCTATGTATAACCCTGAGCAACCAGCCTTAAAGATTTATTTGTTTATCGAATATCCGATTCCTTTTAACGAGCTTTGGCAGCACTCTGTAGTCATGGATTTGGGTGAAACAACCGTAAGAGTGTGTTCTATAGATGATTTAGTGACAATGAAACAACAGGCTGGTCGACACAAGGATCTGGCAGATATTGAACAATTGACTAAAATAAAAGAATATGAAAAAGAATAATCAAATCAATGAATCTGATGCGGATTGGCCTGTTACTTTTGAGCAGAACGAAGACGCTCAATTACGTGAGATGCTTAAATCGACCCCTGCGCAACGATTAGCGATGGCTGAAGAATTAATGGAATTTATCATTACAGCGCGTTCGGCAAAAATAGTAGAGTAATTGTTCAGCTTCGTAAGTCCTTGTTACGTTGCATAGATAGATGCTGTTATAATTAAAAACCTGTGTAATAGCACTATTAATTTAACCATTTACGAAGATACACTTAATGTCCAACCGCATCCGCGAAATACCCTATAACTACACCTCATACTCTGACCGTGAAATTGTCATCCGATTTCTTGGCGAAGACAGTTGGTTGTCCTTAAATAGTTTGCGGGCGGAGCGAGTAACGGGACGCTCAGCCAGAATGCTTTTCGAAGTATTGGGTGATATGTGGGTGGTAACGCGCAACCCTTTTATTCAGGATGATCTGTTAAACAATCGTACTCGCCGCAAGCAGCTGATTAATGCTTTGTATCATCGTTTGAAACAAATTGAAGACCGTGCAGATGATAATGAAATTGCACTGGCATTAGTAACAAAGGCAAAACAAGCGGTTGAAGCATTTAAGCAATGGTTTCCACAACAAAATGCATTGCGCAAAAAAGTAACAGCAAAATTAAAGCGTGTTACTCGAAAAGATAATATTTGTTTCGATGGTTTATCTAGAGTGTCGCATGTCACCGATGCATCTGATTGGCGAGTAGAATTCCCACTCGTAGTTGTGACGCCGGAAAATGAAGATGAAGTACAAAGCATCGTCGCGAATTGTATCGAGCTTGGTTTAAGTATCATCCCTCGTGGTGGCGGTACAGGTTATACCGGTGGAGCAGTTCCGTTAAAATCGGACAGTGTTGTTATTAATACTGAAAAGCTTGAGCAATTAGCTGAGGTTGACGAAAAATATATTAGCGGTGTTGATAAAAAAATCGCAACTATCAGAGCGGGAGCAGGTGTTGTCACTCGTCGCGTATCGGAGCGTGCCGAACAAAATGGTTTTGTTTTTGCTGTCGATCCAACGTCACAAGATGCATCGTGTATTGGCGGTAATGTTTCGATGAACGCTGGCGGAAAAAAAGCAGTGTTGTGGGGAACAACACTCGATAATTTAATTTCCTGGAGAATGGTTACTCCCGATGGAAATTGGCTCCAAGTAGAACGATTGAATCATAACTTGGGAAAAATTCATGAGCAGGAAAATGTTGAATTTCGCTTAAGTCGATTTAAAGCTGATAGAACAACCTTTATTGGTGAACCCGAATTATTAACTATTCCGGGTAGCCAGCTACGTAAACAAGGCTTAGGAAAAGATGTTACCGATAAATTTTTAGGTGGACTACCGGGTATTCAAAAAGAAGGCTGTGATGGCATTATTACCTCAGCAGATTTTATTTTGCATGTGATGCCTAAATTTAAACGTACTATTTGCCTGGAATTTTATAACACAGACATGCGTACAGCAGTTCCTGCAATCGTTGAAACAAAAGATTATTTGGACGCTCTTGCAGAAGTTCAACTTGCAGGAATGGAACATTTAGATGCTCGATACGTAAAAGCTGTTAAGTATTCTCCAAAAGCACCGCGTCGCGAATTACCACAAATGATTTTGCTTGTTGATGTTGTCAGCGATAAAGAGGTGAAAGTTGCAGAAGCTGCATCTGAAGTTGTGCGATTAGCCAGTTTGCGTGGAGCAGAAGGTTTTATTGCCATAAGTACTGAAGCACGTAAACAATTCTGGTTAGATAGATCTCGAACGGCAGCAATTGCAGCGCATACAAACGCGTTTAAGATAAACGAAGATGTTGTTATTCCGTTACCTCGTTTAGGCGATTATAACGAAGGAATCGAACGAATTAATATAGAGTTATCAATTAAAAATAAACTCGATATGATTGATTCTGTTTTAAATTACTTGAATAGCGATATGCCCGAGTTACACCCGAGTATCTTGGGTCAGGCACCTGATGATGAAAATAGTATTGAATCTACAAACATAATTGAAGCCAAGAAAAGCGCAGCAATAACACATCTACAGGACATAAAACGAAATTGGATTTCTATACTCAGTAATATTGATGAAGATGCCTCTAGTTACCTTGATGTACTTCATGATGATTTTGAAATGGGTAAAGATATTGATGGGACACTAACATTATTTACGTTATTACAACGTCGAGATATTCGGATATCGTATCGTGAACGAATTGAACAGCCATTAAAAGAAATTTTTTCGGGTCAAGATTTTACAGAAGTCCGTAAGAAGTTTGATGCGCTTCATGCGAAGCTTCGTACTAGTCGATTGTTTGTCGCTACCCACATGCATGCTGGCGATGGGAATGTGCATACCAACATCCCAGTAAATTCGAATGACTACGCAATGATGCAACAAGCGGATGATGTTGTTCATCGAATCATGAATTTAGCAGAAAGTTTAGATGGCGTTATATCTGGAGAACACGGTATTGGTATTACCAAGTTACAATACTTAGATGATAAAACGTTAGATGAATTTCAACAGTATAAAAAAATGGTCGATCCTGATAATACCTTTAATCCAGGCAAGCTGATTAAAGGTTCAACTTTAGAGGGCGCCTATACTCCATCATTGCGCTTGTTAGAACAAGAAGCTTTAATTTTAGAAGCAAATGAGCTGGATGCGATTAACGCCCAAATAAAAGATTGTCTACGTTGCGGTAAGTGCAAGCCGGTTTGTAATACCCATATACCACGCGCCAACTTACTTTATTCACCTCGTAATAAAATTTTAGCAACAGGTTTAATTCTGGAAGCTTTTTTATACGAAGAGCAAACCCGCCGCGGCATATCTATTCGCCACTTTGATGAGATGAACGATGTTGCTGACCATTGTACAGTTTGTCACAAATGTTTAAGTCCTTGCCCAGTAGATATCGATTTTGGTGAAGTATCGGTTAATATGCGTACCTTGTTGAAAAATAAAGGTCAAAAACGCTTAAATATAGGCACTTGGCTGTCTATGTTATTTTTGAATGTTAATACGCCTTTTATTATCAAAATACTTCGTAAGCTTATGATTCAATGGGGGTATCGTTCTCAGCGTGTTCTTTACAAACTGGTAAGAATGAGTGGCATTATAAATCGCAAGCGTAGCCCTGATGCCACTACAGGAAAAATGAAATTAACCTCTCAGGTAGTGAATTTCATTAAAAAACCAATGCCAGTTGATTTACCTGATAAAACGTTTAGAGCAAGTTTGGCCTTAGAAGATAGTAAGCAAATTGGTATTTTAAGAAATCCTGAAACGACTTCGATTGAATCCGAAGCTGTATTTTATTTTCCCGGTTGCGGCTCTGAAAGATTATTTAGCCAAGTGGGTTCAGCAACATTGGCCGTTTTGTATGACTTAAATGTACAAACTGTTTTACCGCCTGGATATCTATGTTGTGGTTATCCTCAGTCTTCTGGTGGTGATGAGAAAAAAGGAAAACAAATATCAGTTGATAATCAGGTGTTGTTTCATCGAGTTGCGAATACCTTAAATTATCTTGATATTAAAACAGTCATCGTTTCTTGTGGAACCTGTATGGACCAATTAATGACTTACCAATTTGAGAAGATTTTTCCGGGTTGCCGTTTATTAGATATTCATGAATATATTTTAGAAAAAGGGTTAAAGTTAGAAGGTACACAGACAACCCAATATCTTTATCATGACCCCTGCCATACTCCGATGAAAACATACAACCCTATTAAAGTTGCCTCAAGCTTAATGGGGAAACCTGTTAAATTATCGGATAGATGTTGTGGTGAAGCAGGCACGCTTGCTATTTCACGACCGGATATTTCGACGCAAATTCGTTCGCGTAAAGAAGAAGAGCTTATTCAAGGTGTGAAATCTTTGGTTGGTCACGAAAAAGCAAAACAGGGTGAAGTTAAAATATTAACCTCGTGTCCATCTTGCCAACAAGGTTTGTCGCGCTATGAAGATGAAACCGGTTTAACAACAGACTACATTGTTGTGGAATTAGCTAAGAATCATCTAGGTGAAAAATGGCAAAAAGAATTTATAAGCAATGTAAGTCAAGGTGGCATTGAACGTATTTTATTATAGAACGTAAATGTATAGATATATGGTTTTATTCTTAAGAATAGTAACAATTTTAGTTTTCAGTATTTTGTTTTCAGCATGTACTCACTTGCATAATGTTCTAATCCCAACTGAATATACTCAGAAAAAAACGATATATATTGAAAATAAAGAGCCTAATATTCAGATTATAGTGACTCGTGGTCCCTTTTACTTTACGCATTCCGCATTCCGCATTCCGCATTCAAAGCAAGAAACGTATTTTATTTTGGGATCCGTCGGGAAGCTATGCGGATGATGAGCATGATGAGTTTTTCAAAGAAAGTTCTTTGCCTAATGATTTCAGAAAAAAAGATGCACTTATCATCGAAGGTATTCCCAGCTTAGAAACATATTGGGTATTCGCTCAATACACCGAAGATTCAGGAATGGAGATTTTTGAGTGGGCATTAACCAATGATACCGCTCTTAAATATCAGTCTATTTTGTTAGCTGGAGCAGAAGAGGGTGATAATCAATATGATTTTGCTACACAAGATATATTCCTATTGTGTAGTAGTGCTTTCACGCTTTGTGATTCGTTTTGTTTCAGATACCGTTGCATTAGGTGAAACTTTCTTTTTTCCAGATAGTTTGGCGCATAAGCTTTACTCTCTAAATCCCAATAAAATTATATTATTTGAAAAGGGAAGAGAGATTAGAGTTTATCAACCATAAATAAGATGGTCTTGTTAACATCATGTACTGGATTCCCGCCTGCGCGGGAATGACGGGGAAACTGCTAATGTGCACTCTAGGTTCTAGAGTTTGAGAACTAACGAACTAACAGGCTTTATATTATAAATTATGTCTATTCAATAATATTATAAAGTAGTTAAACTATATCGTAATAAATATTTTCTATCAATTTAAATGATAATACTTGATGCCCGTCATTCCCACGCAGGCGGGAATCTAGTAGTGTTTAGTCATGGAATGAATTAACAGGTTTTTATTATAAATTAATGAATTAACAGGTTTTTATTATAAATTATGGTCTATTCAATAATATTATAAAGTAGTTAAACTATCTCGTAATAAATATTTTCTATCAATTTAAATGATAATACTTGATGCCCGTCATTCCCACGCAGGCGGGAATCTAGTAGTGTTTAGTCATGGAATGAATTAACAGGTTTTTATTATAAATTAATGAATTAACAGGTTTTTATTATAAATTATGGTCTATTCAATAATATTATAAAGTAGTTAAACTATATCGTAATAAATATTTTCTATCAATTTAAATGATAATACTTGATGCCCGTCATTCCCGCGCAGGCGGGAATCTAGTAGTGTTTAGTCATGGAACGAATTAACAGGTTTTTATTATAAATTATGTCTATTCAATAATATTATAAAGTAGTTAAACTATATCGTAATAAATATTTTCTATCAATTTAAATGATAATACTTGATGCCCGTCATTCCCGCGCAGGCGGGAATCTAGTAGTGTTTAGTTATGGAACGGATACCATGTGTTTATATACTAGCAAGTCAGCGTAATGGAACGCTCTACACAGGAGTAACTTCAAATTTAGTTCAGAGAATATACCAGCACAAAAATTCACAAGTGGATGGCTTTACAAAAAATTATAAGGTTCATAAGCTTGTTTGGTACGAGCTTCACGAAACAATGGAGTCTGCAATTCTGCGTGAAAAAAGGATTAAGAAATGGAATAGATCTTGGAAGCTTAAATTAATTGAAGAATTGAATCCTAAATGGGACGATTTGTATCTAAATATAGTATGCTAATTAGCACATCCTTGTGCAATTAGGTCTAAATGCGATTTTTAATCTAAAACCCGCACCCCATCTTTTCCACCCAGTAATAATACATCAGCAGGCTTAATCGCAAACAAGCCATTTGTAACAACGCCAGTGACATTATTTAATAGTTGTTCAACTTTTGTTGGTTCCATAATTTCCATATTATGAACATCTAAGATTACATTACCGTTGTCAGTGGTAAAACCTTCTCGTAATACAGGTTCACCGCCCATTTTTACAATTTCACGAGCCACAAAACTACGCGCCATAGGAATAACTTCAATCGGGAGTGGAAATTTTCCTAAAACATCAACCAATTTAGAATCATCAGCAATACATACAAACTTTTTACTTGCTGCAGCAACAATTTTCTCTCTTGTTAATGCTCCACCACCACCTTTTACTAAATGAAGGTGTCTATTGGTTTCATCTGCACCATCAACGTAGACTGAAATTTCACTAACATTGTTTAAATCAAAGACCTCAATGCCATGTCCTTTTAGTCGATCGGCACTGGCAACTGAGCTTGCAACGGTTCCATCAATTTTGTGTTTTACTTTTGCTAATTCATCAATAAAGAAATTGGCGGTTGATCCGGTGCCTACGCCGATAATCGTTCCAGCTTCTACATATTCAATTGCGGCTTGCGCAACAGCTTTTTTCATTTCATCTTGTGTCATTTTGTCATCTCCGCTTAATTCGGTATTGGTGTCCTAATTAGGAGCAGATGCTCTTAAATGTACGAAAAACATTGTTCATTAGGAAAACCGACATTATAGTAAGCATTGACTCTAATGTCCTGTATTGAAGAAGAATTTATGCACAATGAAATTATAAAGATGATAGATAATGCCTCTGTTTATGAGGTTGCTACTAAATCTCCACTTGAGCAGGCTATTAAACTGTCTCGCCGCTTAAATAACCGGATTTTCCTTAAACGAGAAGATAATCAACAGGTATTTTCTTTTAAATTACGTGGTGCCTATAACAAAATTCGACAATTGAGTGATGTGGAGCGTAGTCAGGGTGTAATTACCGCATCTGCAGGCAATCATGCTCAAGGCGTGGCACTTGCAGCACAAAAATTACAAATTTCAGCGGTTATCGTTATGCCGAAAACAACTCCCGATATAAAGGTTAAGTCGGTACGTGATCTTGGTGGTGAGGTTGTTCTGCATGGTAATACCTATGATGATGCTTATTCAAAAGCACGTGAACTAGCTAAACAACAAAATAGAGTCTTTGTTCATCCCTATGATGACTTGGAAGTTATTGCAGGCCAAGGAACCATCGCTAAAGAATTGCTAGAACAATGTGCCAATATGGATATTGTTTTTATTCCCGTTGGCGGTGGTGGTTTAATTGCGGGTATTTCTGTTTATTTAAAGTCAGTCAATCCGAAGATTAAAATAGTTGCCGTTGAACCTGAAGATGCTGCATGTTTCGATGTGGCGATGAAAACGGGTGAACGAACAATACTCGATCAAGTCGGTATATTCGCAGATGGTGTCGCAGTCCGGCAAGTAGGCAAACTGCCTTTTGATATTGCAAAGCATTGTGTTGATGAAGTAATAACAGTGAATACAGATGAGTTATGTGCTGCAATTAAAGATATTTTTGATGATACACGTGCTATTGCCGAGCCTGCTGGTGCTTTAGCGGTTGCCGGTGTTAAAAAATATTTAGAAGATAATACGATAGAATCTAAAAATTTAATCGCAATTGTTAGTGGTGCAAATATTAACTTTGATAGATTACGCCATGTCGCCGAACGAGCTGAAATTGGTGAGCAACGCGAGGCAATATTAGCTGTTACCATTCCGGAAGAGCCAGGTAGTTTTAGAGCATTTTGTAAAATCATTGGCCATCATGGTATTACTGAATTTAATTATCGATATGCCAGTAATGAAAAAGCACATATCTTTGTTGGCGTTAAGTTAGAAAATGGCGATGAGGATAAAGCAAAACTAATCGAACTATTAAAATCTAAAGAATATCCTGTTATTGATATGAGCGATAATGAAATGGCAAAGATTCATATTCGCTATATGGTCGGTGGCCATAATAACGTTAGCATTCAATCTGCAGAGTCACCCCAAGTAACAGAATGTTTGTATCGATTTCAGTTTCCTGAACGTCCTGGTGCATTATTGCGTTTTCTTGATCATATGGGAGAAGAATGGAACATTAGCTTATTTCATTATCGTAATCATGGTGCGGCGTATGGACGGATTTTAGTCGGGATCCAGGTTCCAGTTGAACAAAAATCAGATTTCGATGAATTTCTCAATGAAATTAAATACCCTTACTGGGATGAATCGGATAATCCCGCATATGCGCTTTTTTTAAGCTAAACATGCAGTTATAGAAACATTGAGACAAAAAAAAGCCTGTATCACTACAGGCTTTTAATTTTATAGCTTAAGAAACGCTTATTTACGTTTTTTAGCTTTTTTCTTTGTTACTTTTTTCTTAGCTACTTTCTTTTTAGCCTTTTTCTTAGCTACTTTCTTTTTAGCTTTTTTCTTAGCTACTTTCTTTTTAGCTTTTTTCTTGGCTACTTTCTTTTTAGCTTTTTTCTTAGCTGTTTTCTTTTTAGCTTTTTTCTTAGCTACTTTCTTTTTAGCTTTTTTCTTGGCTACTTTCTTTTTAGCTTTTTTCTTAGCTACTTTCTTTTTAGCTTTTTTCTTAGCTACTTTCTTTTTAGCTTTTTTCTTAGCTACTTTCTTTTTAGCTACTTTTTTCTTAGCTTTCTTTTTAGTTACTTTTTTCTTAGCAACTTTCTTCTTTGCTTTTTTCTTTGCGGCCATTTTTCTATCTCCTAGAGTTTGAGCACTGATTCGAAAGAGAGTATAGCTAAGTTACGTTAAAATGCTAGTAATGATTATAGTTTTATGTTGTTAAGCATTGTTATTGCTAGTTTTTGTTGTTTTCGTACATATTTTTATAAAAATTTTGTTAATTAAATAAAATATTGTCTTAAAAGTTAATTTTTTTATCGGAATACTAAAAAAGTAATTCAAAAAACTTTAATTTTTTTACTATTTGTAAGTTTTAAGGCCGAATTCTTATAAAAAACATAAATTTTAAAAAAATTCTTAAGTTATTCGTTAATTATTTTGTAAAAAGTTTAAAAAAACTTTAATTTTTTTATTATTTGTAAGTTTTAAGGCTGAATTCTTACAAAAAACATAGTTTTTTTAAAAATTCTTAAGTTATTTGCTAATTATTTTGTAAAAAGTTTAAAAAAACTTTAATTTTTTTATTATTTGTAAATTTTAAGGTTAAATTTTTATAAAAAACATAAATTTCTTTAAAATTTTTAAGTTATTCGCTGTTTCTTTCGTAAAAGTCTTAATAAAAACTTTAATTTTTTATTATTTTTAAGTTTAAATTCACATTTCTTTTAAAAATTTAATATTTTTACGCTTTTAAAGTTAATTTTTTCTAAAGTTAAGTAAAAATAGCTCGATAATAGACTTATAAAGTCTCTTTACGCATATAAGATTATTATTTTTCTATTGAATCTTATGTTTTGTATGCAATTCAAAATATAAAGTGAGCCCAATAACTTCTTTTCTTCCAATTTTTTCTTAAAGAATCATTAAAATGTCTCTGTTTTTATTTTTTAATGCCATTCAAAGACAATTTAAGCTTAATCACTCCTTTAAAATGCTTAACGTTTACTAAAATAGACTCAAACTTGTTTTATTTTGATTTTTAGTCGATCTTTTAAAGAAAATTACTTATGTAATTGTATTTTTAAGTTTACAGACTACGTTTTTTATAAAAAATAACATCGTTATTATTAAAAAATAGTTTTTTAATTCACTATTTTAGTTTTTTATAGTTTAAATATTAAATAAAACCGATTTCTTGTTATTTTATAGGCAAAAGTTAACGTTTTTATAAAAAAGAGAGTTGTAAGCGCGTAAGGAAGGGTTTAGCCAGAGTATGTTATTAGTTTACATTGATAGCTTTTATTTTTTAACGCGGTATACGGCTTTATCTGTGCTGATAAAGTGCATTGGTACGTCCCATTCATTCGTTATGATGTTTTGTTGTTGTTGAAACTCGTATCCAACACCAATTAAGTGTGGCCTTAACCAATGTGAACGTGTTTTTAAATGTTTTAAGGTGCGATCATAGTAACCGGCACCCATTCCTATTCTATTTCCGTGTAAATCAAACGCAACTAAGGGCACAAAGATGCTATCAAGCGTTATTATTTTCATCTTGCGTTGTTTTTTATTGTGTTGAGGTTCTAATATGCCGTAACGGTTAGGAATGAGCCGTGTTGTTTGTGTAAAAGCTGCAAACCAGAGAGGGTGATGGTTGCGTGGCTGCAATACAGGCAAGAAAACGTTTTTATTTCGTTGCCAACAAGCATAAATAAAAGGCATTAAGCTTAATTCACCTTCGGTTGCCAGGTAACAGGCAATATTTTGACTATTTTTGAACGTTGTATGGCTTATAAGTTGATCTGCTAGTTGATCTGCTGCTATTTGTTGTTGCTTAATACTTAAATGTCTTCTTTTGGAGCGAATCTCTTTACGTATTTTTTTATTATCAGTCATTTTCTTTAGTTTGCAGTGTTTATTAATATTTTATGCGTTTAATGTTGATATTAGATGTGGATTGCACTTTTCGCGAATAATTTATCTTTAATGCAACGATATAAAATATTTTAGTGTTTGTCATCGTTACTGATGTTTTTTCAAATAGAGGTGAACGAGTTGTTTTTGCTTAAATAGAAACAAAACTTAATTATTCTCATTAAAGTGCATTAATTGTTCGATTGTGTACTTAGAAAGATTTTACGCGTGATAATGAGTTTGAGTTAAGTGAGATTGCGTAAAATTAAAATAGATAAAAAGGTTCTTCCCCATACACACCGGTTCGATCTTTGTCTTGAACCAACGGTTCAAGTGGGTGCTTCAGTAAGCTATTAGGCTTCCCGCTACAAGGCGGGCTTGCACACAAGCTAGCGTCCACACCCTAAGGTATAAATTACGGCTCAAGAGAACTCGACCAAGTATCGAATGCAACAGGGAAGAACCATGGGTGTATTTTACTATAAAAAATCATATTGCGCGGTATTAGATCTTTAATTGTAGGCTTGATTTTTTCTTTTAATGGTCTCTATTTTGCCCGGATAAGATAGGATCAGATGGGCGAAGATGAGAAAAGATGGGATGAAATGATACGAAATCGGGTTAAGTTTCAAAAATTATCTTTTGTGCTTTATGCCAAGGATTTGTACAGATCTAAATTTAGAGCTGAAAATGCGTAATTAATTGAAAAAAGATGAATATTTGAAATAAAAACGTAAATGAAGGTTTTGATGATAGTACAGGCTGAAGAAAGACTAAAAGGGAAGAATGAGTTGCTTTAAAATTCCATTTGTTGGCTTTTAAACAAAGCTTGCTCAATTTTTTCTTGTAAGCCTTTTATGCGAGTGCCAATTTGTTCATTGGAGCCACTTTTTCCTGTGGTTGTAGTCTCATTATTTAGCAAATCGTGTGAAATATTCAATGCGGCCATAACGGCGATCCTGTCTGCTCCAATGACTTTACCATTGTCACGAATTTCACGCATTTTTTTGTCTAAAAAGTCAGCTGAGCGCATTAAATCGTGCCGTTCGTCATCGCTACATGCAATAAGGTATTCTTTGTCGAGAATGTTTACGGTAACGCCAGGATTTTTAACTTCACTCATTTTCCAATGCCTTTAATCGTGTAATCATTGATTCAACGCGCGTTTTAGCGAGTTCAGTTTTATCAATAAGTTGATTCCGTTCTTTTGTTAAGTGAGTTTGGCTATCACGTAAGGTTTTATTTTCGTGCTGAAGCCTATCGACCGCTTTAATTAAATCGTCAACGCGTGTTTCAAGTTTCTTAAGATCTAATTCTTCCATATGCAATGGTACAGCTCTTATAGTTATGTCGAATGTGCTTTATCTATATAGGGCAATATAGAGAGAGTATGGTCGATGGTCAACGGAAATAAAGCAGTTTTTTAGTGATTTTTTACTGTTAAAGCCTATATCAAGCATTTAGGATCACGTATTCTATAATTTTATACAAGTTGAATATTTTTTATGAATAATTACCCTGATTATGACCTCGTTAACGACGCTTTAACCCGAATTGAATGTGAGCAAGATGCTGCAGAACAACACGGCCAGTTATGCGCTTTATTATGTTTAATTGAAACGATATCACTTGAGCAGTGGCTGGGGTTCGCATTACCAAAAGGTGAACGAGGCGATGCTTTAGTGGGGGAAACGCGCAGTATTTTGAGTGAAATTTACCAAGCCACAGTGGATTCGATTGATAGTGAGGTTTTTGATTTTCATTTGTTATTACCTGACGATGACATGCCTTTATCTCAGCGTTTGCAGGCCGTTAGCCACTGGTGCCAAGGGTTTCTAATGGGGATTACGCATGCAGGCATTACCGATATTGAAAAACTATCTTCAAATTTACCGGAAATTGTTCGTGATTTTGTGGAAATTTCACGTGCAGAGAATTTTGAAATTGAAAATTCTGAAGAAGATGAAGCATCCTATGTTGAAATTAGTGAGTTTGTTCGTATGGGAACGCTGTTATTCCGTGTTGAATTTAAACAGTTTTTGAGCAAACTAGCAGAAACTGAGTCGGATAAGAAACATTAACAATATCATCACAAAATCGAGCTGCGTGCTTTAAAGGTGTATTATATAAGGTATGAATATTAAAGAATTTGCCCGCCGTCGTAAGCGTCTTATGCAAATGATGGATAAGGACTCCGTCGCTATTTTGCCTGCTGCGCCTATTCGCATGCGTAACCGTGATGTTGAGTATCAATATCGTCCTGATAGTGATTTTTTCTATTTAACTGGTTTTGAAGAACCTGAAGCGGTAATGGTGCTCGTGCCTGGCCGCGAACATGGTGAATATATTTTATTCTGCAGAGAGAATGATCCTGTTATGGAAACGTGGAATGGACCACGGGCAGGCCAGGATGGCGCGATTGAAGAATATGGCGCTGATGATTCTTTTCCCATCGATGATATCGATGATATTTTACCGGGTTTGCTTGAAAATAAATCCCGTGTTTTTTATACCATGGGTATTCACAAAGATTTTGATTCTCGATTGATTGGTTGGGTGAATCGTTTACGCGAGCAATCTCGAGCCGGTATTCATACTCCTGGTGAGTTTGTTGCTATTGAACATCATCTACATGATATGCGCCTGTATAAAAGCAGTTATGAAATAACTCGGATGCGCAAAGCTGCGAAAATTTCTTCAAAAGCGCATATTCAAGCAATGAAAGTCTGTAAGCCCGGCATGAATGAGCATCAGATTGAAGCGGAGCTACAACACCAATTTGGTATTCAAGGTGCGCGTTTCTCTGCTTATTCTTCTATTGTTGGTGGCGGTAAGAATAGTTGCATCTTGCATTACGTAACAAACAATGATGTTTTAAATGACGGTGATATTTTATTAATAGACGCAGGTGCTGAATTAGAGTGCTATGCATCTGATATATCACGAACCTTTCCAGTCAATGGCATTTTCAGTAAAGAGCAACGTGCTTTATATCAATTAGTTTTAGATTCACAATATGCAGCTATTGAACAAGTGCAACCGGGGAATCATTGGAATGAACCGCATGAAGCTGCTGTTAAAGTATTAACAAAAGGTTTGATAAAGTTAGGCTTGATTAAAGGTACACCGGCTAAAGCAATAAAAGAAGAAAGTTATAAAAAATTCTATATGCATCGTACTGGCCATTGGTTAGGTATGGATGTGCATGACGTCGGTGATTATAAAATTGATGAAGAATGGCGCGTATTAGAACCCGGTATGGTGTTAACAGTTGAACCAGGACTTTATATCCCTGCGATGAAAGGTGTTGCAAAAAAATGGCACAACATTGGGATTCGAATCGAAGACGATGTATTGGTTACCAAGACAGGGCACGATGTTTTAAGTAAAAATGCGCCGAAAGAAATTGATGATATAGAAGCGTTGATGCAGGCTTAAGTCGTCATTCCCGCGAAGGCGGGAATCTAGAAGCTAGCAGGGTTAGATAACTCGATGGTAGTTTTTTATATATTAAAAACACTATTTTATCGCTTAATATCAAGCAAATAGAATAGTGATACACTGTTTATATATACTGGATTCCCGCCTTCGCGGGAATGACGGAAATAAATAAAGTGGCAATGTAAAATTAAATTAAAAAGTGGCAATGTAAAATTAAATTAAGATGACTAAACAAACCCAAACAGATTTTGATGTGATAATCGTCGGTGGTGGCCTTGTAGGTGCTAGCCTTGCTTGTGCATTGTCATCTGCAAAATTGGATGCACCTTTAAAGATTGGCGTCATTGAGAATTTTGAGTTTGATGATACTAAACAGCCAAGTTTTGATTCAAGAACGGTCGCTTTATCGTATAGCTCTAAAGAAATTTTTAGCAGTCTAGGTGTATGGGACGGTATTGAAGATTTAGGTGCGTGTGCAATTAAAGAAATACATATATCAGATAAAGGCCATTTAGGTCTTTCGCATTTACGTGCATCTGAACAAGATACAGAGGCATTAGGATTTGTTGTTGAAAATCAAATCTTAGGCTCAGTATTGCATAATAAATTGAGCCAAGATAATAATATCAGTCTGTTTTGTCCTGCCTCATTAAATAGTTTTTCGATAAACTCAGATTTTGCAGAAATTGAAATTAGCCAAACAGGTGATAATGATTTAGTTGAAACGAGTCATTTACAAGCTAAATTACTGGTTGCCGCCGATGGTGCGCAGTCTTTTGTACGAGAACAATCTGAGGTTAAAACAAGGCAGCTTGATTATAACCAAACTGCAATAATTACCAATGTAGCTTGCGACCAGCCACATAATAATATTGCATATGAGCGTTTTACTGATAGTGGGCCATTAGCTCTATTACCTTTAAATGATAGTGAGCATGATCATAATCGTTACTCTCTGGTTTGGACTTTAAAAGATAACCAGATAGATACATACTTAAATTTAAACGATGCTGAGTTTTTAGATGAATTACAAGATCGCTTTGGTCTTCGTGCAGGAAGATTTATTAAAACAGGGTCACGAGTAAGTTATCCGCTGGATTATATGCGTACTAAAGAAAGCGTGCGACCACGCTTAGCGATTATTGGAAATGCGGCACATACCTTACATCCCGTTGCTGGTCAGGGATTTAATTTAGGCTTACGTGATGTTGCTTCATTATCACAAGTAATTGTTGATGCAACGAGAGATAAAAATGATATTGGTGATTTATATTATTTAAAAATTTATGAATCATGGCGACAACGTGATTTGATACAAACGTCTTTAAGTACCGATAGTCTAGTACGATTATTTACAACACGTCTTCTCCCCGTTGTTGTTGCTCGAAATATGGCTTTACTCGCTTTTGATTTGTTTCCTGGTTTGAAGAAACAAGTTGGCAGACAGGCAATGGGCTTTATTGGTAAAGTGACACGGCTTGCAAGAGGTTTGCCTTTATAAATGAGTCAATACGATATAACAATTATTGGTAATGGAATGGTAGGGGCAACGCTTGCTTGCGCTATTGCAACTGAATTAAGCGATCTATCTATTGCTGTTATTGATACAGCTGCTTCAATTGAACAACCGTCAACGGATAATTTTGACTTACGTGTCAGTGCCATTACTCGCGCTAGTGAAAATATATTTAAAAACATCGGTGCTTGGGAAATGATTAAAAACACCCGAATAAGTCCTTATCGTGATATGCATGTTTGGGACTCAAAGGGCAATGGTGTTGTACATTTTGACAGTGCGGAACTCGCCGAACCAACGCTTGGACATATCATTGAAAATAGAGTGATGCTTTATGCATTACAACAACAAGTACAATCATTCGACAATATTACTGTTATTGCACCAACATCGTGTAAGAAACTGGTTGAAAATGAAGAGCAGGTGGTTTTGTTGCTTGAAGACGATCAGGTTATAACAACATCATTGTTAGTCGGTGCCGATGGAAGTCGATCATGGGTTCGTCAACAAGCAAATATTATGGTACGTGGCTGGGATTATGATCAAGCTGCTTTGGTATGTTACGTTAAAACTGAAAAATCACATCAAGAAACGGCATGGCAACGTTTTATGCCATCGGGTCCATTAGCCTTTTTACCTTTACAAGAAGGGTATAGTTCCATTGTTTGGTCAACCACACCTGAAGAAGCCATTAAATTAAAAGAAATGGATGAAGCTGAATTTAAGAAAACATTATGCATTGCTTTTGATAATACCTTGGGTGAAATACTAAGCTGTAGCGACCGTGCTGTTTTCCCTTTACGTTTTTTTGTTGCAGATAATTATATTAAACCCAACCTCGCTTTAGTCGGTGATGCTGCGCATACAGTCCATCCACTTGCCGGGCAAGGGGTGAATTTAGGTTTAGCCGATGCAGCGGCCTTAGCTCAAACGATTATAGATGCATCTCGACAAGGTAAATCAATTAATTCGATGTCAGTTTTACGTCAATATGAACGTTGGCGTAAAGCTGACAATCTTGCGATGATGGTTGCGGTCGATGGTTTTAAACATTTATTTGGAAGTGAGTTAGGGCTTGTTCAAGAGTTACGTAATTCGGGTATGAATTTAGTGAATAACTTACCAATTGTTAAAAATACAGTTATAAAACAAGCGATGGGCTTGACCGGAGATTTGTCGCGGTTTGCTCGAATCTGATTCTAGTATTTGATCAATATTAGGCTTGTCATTCCCGCGGAGGCGGGAATCCAGTACATTAAATAAAAGTGACTTTAATATACTGTCTGGATACCCGCCTTCGCGGGTATGACGATCTAGCTGGATAGCGATGGTACATAATCTAAAATGATAGTACTCAATTAAAGATAATAATTATGGATATATTAAATACACTTTCTTTACTCATCACGTTGGCAGCTTTATTTAGTTATATAAATTATCGTTATATTAAGTTACCAACAACGATAGGTATCATGCTGATAGGTTTAATCATGTCGGCAGTGTTAATTATTGCGGGTAAGCTGGGCTTTGAAAGTTTATTTATACATGCTGAAACAATTCTACGTGGGATTGATTTCCATCAAACTTTAATGAATGGCATGTTAAGCTTTTTATTATTTGCTGGTGCTTTACACGTTAATTTAAATGATCTTGCAAAACAAAAATGGTTGGTAATGTCGTTAGCCACATTTGGGGTGGTTATATCAACTTGCTTGATTGGTGGTTTAAGTTGGTTAGTTTTTTCTGCTTTTGGTTTAAAGGTTTCTTATATTTATTGTTTATTGTTTGGTGCATTGATCTCGCCAACAGATCCTATCGCGGTAATGGGGATTCTTAAAAAAGCAGGAGCCTCTAAAAGTCTGGAAATAAAAATTGCCGGTGAGTCATTATTTAACGATGGAGTAGGCGTTGTTATCTTTGTTGTTCTGCTTGGCGTTGCGGCTGGTGGAATGGAACCAACTATTGGTAGTGTCTCCTTATTTTTTATTCAAGAAGCGGTTGGTGGTGTTGTTTTTGGTTTAGTGATTGGTTATGCCGCATTTGTTATGTTACGAACAGTGGATAATTATCAAATTGAAATCATGCTTACCTTAGCCTTGGTGATGGGAGGCTATGCCCTGGCGCATGCGCTACATGTTTCCGGCCCCATTGCTATGGTTGTTGCCGGTTTGCTAATAGGAAATCACGGACGTGAACATGCAATGAGTGATGGAACCAAAACGCGATTAGATGATTTTTGGGAATTAGTGGATGAAATTCTTAATGCAGTATTGTTTGTTCTTATTGGTTTGGAAGTTTTAGTGCTTTCCTTCAAAATAGAATACATTTTAGTTGCCTTGGCTATTATTCCTTTAGTACTTGGGGTGCGTTTCATCAGTGTTTCTTTTCCCGTTAAGTTACTTAGTCGGTTACGCAGCTTTAGCCCGCGTGTTGTTGAGATTATGACATGGGGTGGTTTACGAGGTGGTATTTCTATAGCGCTGGCATTATCTTTACCGCTAGGGGCTGAGCGAGAAGTCATTCTTACTACAACCTATCTGGTTGTTGCCTTCTCAATACTTGTTCAAGGTCTAACAATAAATCAAGTGGTAAAAGGCAATCTATCGATGTCTTAATTGGGATGTGCCACGGATAATCTATAGGTGCAGATAAATAGAATACTTAATACCCTTCCTATTTTTATTCTCTGCATATAATTTCATTAATGACGGCATGAGTATTTCTCGCTAATTCTGAACGAGTATAGGTTTGACTTTGTAGCACGCTACAATACGATAATTGCACTTCAATTTTAGATTGAGCCATTATTTTAATTAACGATATAATAAAGTTGTCTTTATCAATATAGGCGGCTATACGATCGGGTTTACCATTACGAACATATCTTAGCGCAATAGGTTGTACAGGAACATGTTTATTGATTGCTGCCTGGAAAAGTCCGTTATGGAATTTTTTAACCTTATCACCTAGCGTCGTTGTTCCTTCAGGAAAGATGATAAGAGAATGTTGTTGCTCTAGTGCTGTACTAATAGTTTGTATTGTCTTATGGATAACTTGACGATTACCACGTTTAATAAAAATTGTTCCAGCACTTGATGTTATAAATCCGATGATAGGCCAATGGCGTAGAGTTTGCTTTGATAAAAATCGTGCTGGTGTGGTACTTGCAATAACAATAATATCTAAAAATGAAATATGGTTGGCAGTGAATAACGTTGTTGTTTTTTGAGGATAGCCGTACTGAATTACTCGCAAGTTCAAAATATTAGAAGTTCGAGAAAACCACCACTGGCATAACAGCATTCCTTTTTCAGTTTGATACCACTGATACCCTAGTGCTAAGGGGGCAATCATACTGATAATGAAAGCAAGCATTATATGTATGATGAAATGCGCCCCTTTATAAAAAACACGTATGGGTATGAAAAACAAGAGTTACACTTTATTGTTGATAAAGTGTTTTGTATAACGATTACTGATTTGACTCGATTCCAATAAGACAAATACATCGGCGACTCCAAAAGCAGCATCCCAGTATGGGTTGCCACAAATAAGAGCACCTTGGCGTAAATATCCTTTTAATAAGGTAGGTAAGATAACATTATCCGGTTGTGGTTCATCTAAACATAATCGAAGTGGAACTAGAGGTTCTACTCGTAAGCTTTTTGGCGCGTAATAATATTTGTAAATATTTTTCATAACACTTGTAATGTATTTCTCGCCATTTGATACAGGAATGCTGGCGCAACCAATTAGATAATCGATATTCTTAGATATAATTTCACCTGCAATACCATGCCATAACAATGCGAGTACTGCACCACGGCGGTAAGCTGGATGTATGCAGGTGCGACCAACCTCCATAAATTTAGCATCTGAATTGAGAATGTTATCTAAATTGAATTCAGTTTCAGAATAAAACATACCTGTTTTCTCTCGTCCTGCATTATCGAGTAATCGAGTGGTTGCAACTAATTCGCTTGTATTGTTATCGTAAACAACAACGTGTTGGCAATGATCGTCAAAACGATCTTTATCGATACCTGTCTCTAAATTTTTAAGTTCAGCACCTAGTTCACTTGCGAAAACGTCATAGCGTAGTTTATAACAGAGCTGCTTCGTTAATTCATCATCAGCAATAAAGACACTGTATTTTTCTTGTTTGTTAATTCGGTTAATTACATCATATGCTTGGGTAGCCATTTTCACTCTCCAGTTTGTAAAATCAGTGAGGGAAATATAGGCTTGCAAGGTGACTGAGGAGTTAAACTTTTATTACATTTAGATGAAGTTTATCCTGATCTAAGACTATGATTCCTCAGTACAATTCGGTGAATATTTGGTAGTAATAATGCGCAGGCCAGTCAGTACAGAAATAACCGATATATTTACAATTACTTGCGAAGTAGTGTATTCGCCGTACCACAAACTAATTAATTCACCGATGAGTACAACTAGGGCAGCATCTAAAATAAAGGTCACTTTAACACGACCGACTGCAAGATAAGATTGCAGCGTTCGAATAAGCTCAAGTGCTGCAAGCATAATGACAACGTCTTTAATCATTGATTCTGCACCATGTGTCCAGTTAGAAATAGCAAATTCGAATAGGTGACGAAGTAAGTTAGTGACACCACCTATAATCCACAAGTAAATACTTAGCATTAATATACCAACTAAAATGCCGATGATTTTTGAATGCCATTCGTTATTTAATATGAACGTCGAATAACGAGGGAGGTTGTTTTTATTTACCATTTCGAATTCGAGGAATAATAGAGAGAAATTTATTAATCATCGCGTAATGACATGCTTTATTAAAAAAGCCACTTAATTTAATGTCAGCATTAAAGACTTTATCATGCATGATTTGACTTCCTTTAGATTATGCCGCGATTGATTCAGCAGATAGCCTATCTTGATTGATAATATATAGCATTTCAGACCATGTGATTAAGTTAATCTCACCTGAAGTCGTTTCAACTAATGCAGTACAATGTTCAACCCAGTCACCGGTATTGAAATAATCCATATCATTGAAGGCTTGAATTCTGGGCGCGTGAATATGCCCACTGATCACACCATTAACTTCATAATCACGAGCGAATCCGGAAAGTAAATGTTCATAGGTCGATACATGCTTCATTGAATTTCTCAGATTGTTCTTAATTAAACTCGCTAATGACCAGTGTTTCATTCCAAGAGCTCTTTGCACTCGACCCAGATGACGATTAATCCGTAGTAAAAATTCGTATCTCGCATCTCCAAGATAATTTAATAAGCGTCCACAATTCGCTTGCATTAACGAGTCGATTTGGTCGCCATGTAATACCAGTAACTGTCGTCCATCCAGAGTATTGTGTATAGCATGTGCTTCTACACGTATATTTCCTATTCGTTTGCCACAAAATAAGCGCAGTTCATTATCATGGTTGCCTGGTGTATAAATAACGTTTGTATCGTTGTCCGCTTTATCCTGAATCAGTCTTATTATTTTGGTATGTTCTGTTGGCCAATGAATTATTTTTTTCATAGCCCAGAGATCCACTATGTCACCGACTAGGTATAAGTATTCGGAATCAGTAGCAGACAAAAATTCCAGCAATGATTCGGCATGACAATTCTTGGTTCCAAGATGAGTATCTGAAATCCATATTGACCTGAATCTATATTTACTTTCTTGAAGTTGTAAGTTCATAGCGTAATCCTCTCACTCTCTTGCTAATAAAGTGAATTTAATACTATTTTTGTGACAGAGAGGTTTAAATAATTTGAAATTTTTATGACAGGTGAGTTCTGATGGGAGAATTGATGTTATTGATTTTAAGTTAGTGCAGATTTATTCATGTGAATATTGTATTTAGTTTTGTTATACCTCGCATCATTTAAGATTACAGCGTTGACACTCGTAATTACAAAATAAATATCAGTTAAAACTAATTCGAAGGTGTTTAATTTCGCACGCTACAATGTTATCTAAAATAAAATTTTTATTAACTCTGCATGTAATTCATTTTTGTTATGGCTCACATGGACATTAAGTGCATCAGTTGCTGGATCTTTAGTGCCATATATTATCGTGGTTATGGTCATTAGGTTGATTAGAAAAATTTTTACGAATACTTTCATGTTTAAGACCTTCTTATTTAATATATTTTGAATGAGAATATAAAGATTTTTTATGTCAGTAATGTTGTATAAAGATGGTCGGTACATGACAAGATGATTTTTAAGGGACAAAAAAGAAGCTACTCATTAAATTGAGTAGCTCCATTGGCTTTATCGAGAAAGCTTAGGCTCACCTGAAGTTAGTTAATCGTTACCACGGGTAATTGCCCAAGTACCATCGCCGTCTTCGGCTGCAGAATGTTGAATGTTAACATAAAGTGTTTTTGGATCTGTAGGACTGAAATAAATACC
>Ga0316205_10000120_pt1 | contig 173481 bp, 189 predicted proteins | sample 3monthpyrite_MG_FD_204941 | JGI IMG/M metagenome (GOLD analysis project Ga0316205, IMG submission 204941) | Microbial mat bacterial communities from mineral coupon in-situ incubated in ocean water Damariscotta River, Maine, United States -... | ecosystem: Environmental > Aquatic > Marine >... | reverse complement strand
CGATTGCGTAGTTGTCGTCGTTGGCAACTAAAAGTTTGCAGTTAGATTTACGAGGTACTCTGCCCCTCGACATGCACCAGTGGGTTCACTACCCACGTCGAAGCCATGTCACCCCCAATAGGTATTTCTGTATTATATCTTATTAAGGGCATGGATTGGTAGCGATCATTCGTACATTGCTTTAAAATTCACAACCTTATATAGATCCCTTGTTTTCATATTGTTGACGTTTAGCTTGAAAATAAGGGCGAATTTGTTTTGTTATTGAGGCCATAAATGCAATATTTCCGTGGATCCCCCGCGTTATCCGCTTTTCGTGTAGAGAAGCTACTTTCACAGCTTAAATCTAAGGTTCCAGCCATATCAAATGTACAGGCAGAATATGTACATTTTGCGGATATTGAGGGTGAATTATCAGCAGATCAATCAAAGGTTCTGAGTAAATTATTAACTTATGGACCCGCTTTTACTGCTCAGGAGCATAAAGGTGAATTATTTCTGGTGATTCCACGTTTTGGCACTATTTCCCCCTGGGCTTCTAAAGCGACCGATATCGCGGATCATTGTGGTTTAACCCCTGTCAAAAGACTTGAGAGAGGCGTTGCATATTATATAGAGCTGGAGTCTGGTAGCCTTGATGATTCAGATACGCAGTTTATAAAGTCATTGGTTCATGATCGTATGATTGAAATGGTACTGTCTGATTTTGCATCAGCAGCGGCTTTATTTGATAAGGCGGAGCCTACAGAAGGCAGTCATGTAGATGTAATGGGTAGTGGCCGGGAAGCGTTAGTAACAGCTAATATTGAGCTTGGGCTGGCTTTGTCAGCTGATGAAATTGATTATTTACTTGAATATTTTAAATCTATTGAGCGTAATCCGGGTGATGCGGAACTAATGATGTTTGCTCAGGCAAACTCTGAACATTGTCGTCACAAAATATTTAATGCAGACTGGGTGATTGATGGAAAAGAGCAGGATATCTCCCTGTTTGGCATGATTCGTAATACCTATAATAAATCACCAGAAAATATTCTTAGTGCGTATCACGACAACTCATCAGTTATTGAAGGCAATACAGCAGGTCGTTTTTTTGCGGACGGCCCAAACGGCGAATACACCTGGCATCAGGAGTCGATGCCTATCTTAATGAAAGTAGAAACTCATAACCATCCTACAGCTATCTCACCTTTCCCGGGAGCTGCAACTGGCTCCGGTGGTGAAATACGTGATGAGGGTGCAACCGGGCGTGGCTCTAAACCTAAAGCAGGTTTAAGTGGTTTCTCTGTTTCAAACTTACAGATTCCCGGTTTCTCGCAACCCTGGGAAACTGATAACGGTAAACCTGATCGTATAGTTTCCGCATTAGATATTATGATTGAAGGGCCACTAGGTGCTGCGGCATTTAATAATGAATTTGGCCGTCCGAATATCAATGGTTATTTCAGAACATTTGAAGAAAAAACCCCGGGTACGGACGGCGATGAGATTCGTGGTTATCACAAGCCAATTATGCTGGCGGGTGGTTTCGGCAATATGCGTAAAGAGCATATCGATATGATAGATATGCCAGTGGGCACCCCCATTGTCTTACTGGGTGGCCCGGCAATGTTAATTGGTTTGGGTGGAGGTGCCGCCTCATCCATGGCTTCAGGTGAAAGTGCCGAGAATCTGGACTTTGCTTCAGTGCAAAGGGGTAACCCGGAGATGGAGCGTCGTTGTCAGGAAGTGATTGACCGCTGTTGGGCGCAAAGTGATAACCCGATTATCTGGATACATGATGTGGGTGCCGGTGGTATTTCAAATGCATTACCCGAACTAGTTAATGACGGTGGCCGAGGTGCAGAGTTTGAATTACGTGAAGTACACATTGATGAGCCCGGCATGTCGCCTATGGAAATCTGGAGTAATGAATCTCAGGAACGATATGTACTTGCCATAGCTGATGATCGTTTAGACGAATTTAAAGCTTTCTGTGAACGTGAACGTTGTCCATATGCTGTTTTAGGTTTAACAACTGAAGCAAAAGAATTAAAAGTTCACGATAAACATTTTGATGATTATCCGGTTGATATGCCATTAGATGTTTTGTTGGGCAAGCCACCTAAAATGCTGCGTGATGTAAAACATGAAAATGTTGAGCATAAAGCGTTTGAAACAAAAGATATCGATATTAAAGAAGCCGCTAACCGTGTTTTAAGTTTGCCGTCTGTTGCTAATAAAACATTTTTAATTAGCATTGGTGACCGAAGTGTTACCGGGCAAATTGCACGTGACCAGATGGTTGGCCCGTGGCAGGTTCCAGTTTCTGATGTGGCGGTAACCACTACATCATTTAATGTACACAGTGGTGAAGCTATGGCTATGGGGGAGCGTACCCCTGTTGCTTTATTGGATGGTGCAGCATCCGGACGTATGGCAGTAGGTGAAGCCATTACCAATATCGCAGCCAGTGCTATAAACAAAATGGGTGATATAAAACTTTCAGCAAACTGGATGGCACCTGCAGGACATCCGGGTGAAGATGCTATTTTATACGATACAGTTAAAGCGGTAGGTATGGAGTTGTGCCCTGAATTAGGTATCGCTATCCCTGTTGGAAAAGATTCCATGTCGATGAAAACGGTGTGGGAACAAGATGGCGAAGAACGTTCAGTTACTGCGCCATTGTCTTTAGTTATTACTGCTTTTGCACCGGTCACTGATGTACGCAACACAATGACTCCATTGTTACAAAATAAACCCGGCACACTGTTAGTTATGATTGATCTGGGTGAAGGTAAGAATCGTTTAGGTGGTTCAGCTCTTGCTCAGGTATATAAACAAATTGGTGATACGCCTGCTGATTTAGATAAACCTGAATTATTGAAAAACTTTTTCTCTGTGATACAGGATTTAAATCATCAGGGTAAAATTCTGGCGTATCACGATCGCTCTGATGGAGGGCTGTTCACTACGCTTTGTGAAATGTCCTTTGCGGGTCACTGTGGTGTAAGTATTGATGTTGCAGGTATGTCAGAAGATAAAACGGCCGCATTATTTAATGAAGAGCTGGGTGCAGTTATTCAGATTGAAGCCAAAGATGTTGAGTTCATTATTAATGACTTAAAAGCAAATGGTTTAGGTGATCACAGTTATGTGATCGGCACCACTAATCAAAAAGATAAAATTCAATTCTTTAATGACGTAGAGCCTGTTTTTGAAGAGTCACGAATTAATTTACAACGTACCTGGTCCGAAACAACTTATCAGATGCAAAGCCTGCGTGATAACCCGCAATGTGCACAGCAGGAATTTGATTTAATTCTGGATAAAAAAGATCCGGGGATTTCACCGGAACTTAGCTTTGATATTAATGAAAATGTATCGGCACCGTTTATTGCAACTAATGTAAAACCTAAAATGGCTATTTTACGAGAGCAGGGTGTAAACGGACAAATTGAAATGGCTGCTGCTTTTGATCATGCAGGTTTTGAAAGTGTTGATGTTCACATGAGTGATATATTATCAGGTCGTGTTTCATTAAATGATTTTAAAGGCTTGGTTGCCTGTGGTGGTTTTTCATATGGTGATGTATTAGGTGCCGGTGAAGGCTGGGCTAAAACTATTTTATTTAATGAAAAAGCCCGTGATGAATTTAGTGCTTTTTTTCAACGAAAAGATAGTTTTGCATTAGGTGTATGTAATGGTTGTCAGATGATGGCAAACATTAAAGAGTTAATTCCTGGTGCAGAGCATTGGCCGCATTTTGTGCGTAATTTATCAGAGCAGTTTGAAGCACGTTTCAGCACAGTAGAAATACTAGAATCACCTTCTTTGTTTTTACAGGGGATGGCAGGTTCAAAAATGCCGATTGCTGTAGCTCACGGTGAAGGCCGTGCAGAATTCAAAACGGGTGCGGATGTAAATGCAAGTCATCAGGCAATGCGCTTTGTTAACCACTATGGTGAGGCAACTGAAACCTACCCATTAAACCCGAATGGTTCTGCAGATGGATTAACCGGTTTTACGACTGATGATGGTCGTGTAACGATTATGATGCCACACCCTGAACGTGTGTTTAGAAGTGTGCAGCATTCATGGCACCCGGATGACTGGGATGAAGATAGTCCATGGATGCGTATGTTTAGAAATGCCCGTGTTTGGGCCGGTTAGAAATTTAGCCACTGAGACACGAAGTACACAGGGACTAATAAAATTTATGTCATCACCGAATGCTTGTGTTTGGACCCCGGTGAGTTTAAATTAATTTAGTTATGTCCGAGTTTGGACTGGTTATAAAAAAATTAGACACAGAGACACAGAGACACAGAGACACAGAGACACAGAGACACAGAGAGTAATATAGTAATGTCATCCCCGAATGCTTGTGTCGGGGATCCAGTGACTTTAAGTTTATAAGGCCACTAGATTCCCGACACAAGCATTCGGGAATGACGATATATAATTTTTATTAATTTTACATTAGTCCCTGTGTACTTCGTGTCTCCATGGCAATAGTTATAAAATAAAGGAAAATTATGGAAAAAGTATTAATTGCAGGTGGTGCCGGTTTTATTGGTTCACATACAGCAGACCTTTTAATGGAAAAGGGAGTTAAGGTTCGCATACTTGATAACTTAACTTCTGGTCATCGTAGTAATTTACCTGACGAACATCCTTTAATGGAATTTGTTAAAGGTGATATTCGTGATGCTGATACTGTAAAAGAAGTCATGAAAGGTATTACCCATGTAGTGCATCTGGCAGCACAGGTTTCAGTTGTTGCTTCTCTTGAAGATCCAGAGTTTTCTGCGCAACAAAACATTATTGGTTTTTTAAATGTGTTGGATGCTGCAAAAAATGAAGGCGTTAAGAAAATGGTTTACGCATCATCTGCGGCTATTTATGGTGAACCTCATGTATTGCCTCTAACCGAAGATGTTCCAATGAAACAGCTTTCACCTTATGGTTTAGAGAAAAAGTTTAACGAAGATTATGCCGACTTATATCATCGTTTATATGATTTCAATTCTGTCGGTATGCGTTTCTTTAATGTTTACGGGCCAAGACAGGATCCAAAATCACCTTATGCGGGCGTAATCGCATTATTTATGGACCGTATTAAAGATAAACTACCGTTTGTTGTAAATGGTGATGGTGAACACACGCGTGATTTTATTTATGTACGCGATGTTGCAAGAACAAATGTTGCTGCACTAGAGTTGACTTATCATGGTGCAGTTAATGTTGCTACGGGTAAAAAAACATCACTACTGGATTTGATCAATGTTTTATCTGAAGTGGCAGGGAATAAGGCTGATTTTACTCATGGCGAACCCAGAGAAGGGGATATTGTTCACTCATTGGCTGATCCGTCAAGAATGAATAATGAACTGAAAGTGATAGCAGAAACTGAATTAAAAGATGGTCTGTCTAAACTATTAGATTCGGTTTCCTAGTTTTATCAGTTGTGCATAGCTAGTAAAAATAAATATCAAACTGTTATCCCGGCTGTTTTTGAGTCGTGATTCAGTGACTTAATTTTGAAATGCAGCCATTATTACTCATTAGCATCCAGTTCAAGCAGGTTTTTATCCTGTATATTGCAGTGTAAAAAAACTCTCGCTGTTACCAGGGGATCATATTGTTCATACCGTTCATGGCGGGTGCAACACTGTTATTCATCACGCGATTCATTTGTCCTGTGTGAACACTCAGCGCACGGGTGTCCTGGCTAATCGTATCCATTCGGCCAGACATGTTATTAACGGAAGATGTTATATGCTGCATATCATTAGACATACTGCTCATGGCATTTTCCATTATAGTCACAACATAAAACATATAAATTACCGCGACTACCGCCATGATGCTACCTGGAATGGCAATCCATTTATTACGCTCTGACTGTTGTTGTTGTATCTGATGTAAGTACCCTAATTTTTTATCAGCCAGTGCTTCCTGTTCCTGCACTTCTTTCATAGTGGCTTCATGATCACGCATTATAGAATCGGTTAACTTCTTAATTGATGCTGCGCTATGATCTTCACGGTCAGTGTTTATTGAATCAGCACGTGAAAATGCTGTGTCCAGGCCATCAAATAACTGAGACAACTGCTTGTCACGGCTTTGTCTTTCCGTTTTCATTTCATTGAGTACAGATTTAATACTCTCTAGTGCTTCTAGAGTGACTGCAGTTGTAGGTGCTGTTTTTTTCCTGGCAGCTTTTTTAGGCGCGGGAGAATTCTCTATGGGTTTTTTATCAGTCATGCGGCTTCTCGGTATAGTGATATACCTTGTAGTATAAGGTCTTTGTAAGTAAAAAACAGTGAGCTAACTCTCAGTGTATTAACTGTTGCTAATATTCCGTGAGTGAAATAGTCATAAACTACGCTATAAGCCTGTATTAAGTAGTGCGTCTCTTATTTGCATATAAGCTATCAGAAACTCAAAGAGCATTCGCCAGAATAACTCCATAAATAGAAAACAAATAACTAATATAATACTGAGTTTAAGTTGTTGCTCATTACTTAACGATTTCCAGAATAGTGTTTTACCTGTTTCTAAACCCGTATTTAAAAAATCATATTTGTGAATAAGCCATTTAATGCTTATCCATAATCCGATTGGCATTACTATTGCACCAAGATAATAGAATGCTATTAAAACTTGAGTGCTAATAAATCGATCAAATGTTAGAAAATCCATTACGTTGTTTTGCCTGTTTTAATATTATTCCATTGTTCATGTGTAATTTTATATAATACATGTAACCTTAGTGGGTGGCCTTCTGGAATTATTGGGTGTTCAAAATTTAGATTCATATTGGACATATGAATACGTTCCATAACTTGCCGGGATTTTCTATTTTGTATAGAAGTAAATGAATAAACTTCTGTTAGATAAAGTTCTTCAAATGCAAATTTAAGGCAGGCATTAGCAGCTTCAGTTGCATAACCTTTACCCCAGTAATTTTGGTCTAGTCGCCAGCCTATTTCAACACAGGGTGTTACGGGTAAATTATAATCCGGTTCATGAAGTCCCACAAAACCAATGAATTTCTTTTCTTTAATAAGTTCAACGGCCCAGAAGCCCCAGGATTTTTCTGAAATTAACTGTTTGAGTCTATTGGCCATACTATCACTGATTTGACGATTTAAAACATCAGGGTAATACTTCATAACTATAGGATCAGCATTCATATCAGCAAATAAAGTCAGATCGCTGTCAAGCCATTGTCTTAATATTAATCTGTCGGTTTTAAGTTGAATAATGTTAGTCATTTCAAAATTGTCTAGATTTTAATAGTTACAGATATACTCACTCTAAATAATGAATGTGCAATAAAAATATAATCTAAACAACCTATTAAAGACTGGATATGGTAATGTATTAATAAGTGCAATAGAGATATTATTATCGATTGTGTCTCAATATTATATTATTCTAATGTAATAAGGAATGCTTATGCAGACGTTAAATGCAAATTCAACAGTTAATTTCACAGATGCTCAAATTAAGCAGGCATCTAATAGTGCAATGGCTTCTCTTCTGAATTTAACTTTTCTTCCTGGCCTGGCTTTTATCTACCTTTTATTTAATTTAAAAAAATCACAAACAGATGCAATAGACCATTATCATGCAATATTGGGTATTAAACTTAATATTGTTGCTGCTTTCTCATTATTTGTTGTAAGTGGCTTAATGATTGTTATGGGTGGCTTTGAATCGCCGCTAACATGGGTGTATGTGATTACATATTTTACTTTTGTACATACTGTTTTTATATTGATTGCAGTATGGGCCATTGTACGAGCATGGTCTGGTCAGAAGATTAGAGATAATGCGGATTGAATGATATGACTCTCGATTAAACTTTAAATTTAACCAAAAGTCATATAAACAATTTTAAATTTAAGCTGTTTTTAAATATGCCTTACAGGCATCAATCATATCTGAGCAGCTGTTTGCGCAGGCTTTACATTCAGCATGTTTATCTTCATGTTCACGACAGGCTTTTTCGCATTCTTCACAAATATTCTGACAAATTTTAACCATATCCTTAAGGTGTTTCGAGTTGGCTGCTGCATGATAACCTACAGCCTGACACATAGGCATCATTAGCTGAACACTTTTAGCGCATTCGGCCATGTCCGTGTCACCATTACCAAGTAAAATCAGGCAGTGTGCAATGCAGGCATTACCTGAAGCAGTACAACCAGCTGATGACTTAACCAGATCAGAGTGTGAAGGGCCATGATGGTGTTGATGTTTGGAGTCACTAGCAAAAACACTTGTTGATGTTGCTGCTGTTGCTACCGCTAGTGAGCCGGCTGCTAATAGAAAGTTTCTGCGGTTTGAGTCATTGCCAGATTTCATGCTTTATTGCCTCGTTTATGTTTGATAATAGTAATTAATATAGTTTAGACCAGTTTATTGTTAATTAGCTATTATTAATAAGGTTAGATATTTTTAATAACCAATTTAAGCTTGATCAGCACTACATACAAATATGATTGATGCAAACTCACCAGTTTTGGGATTAATTGGTTCAAGTATTTCATTAATTTCAAACTGGTGATTATTAAACAGGTTTTTCCAGCTTTCTAATGTTCTGAAATACCAGGGGGCAGGGTCTGTAAATTGATGACTAAATCCATGCCATGAACCTTTTCTCCAACCATCTTCATAAACATTAATACCACAGGTAGTTAACGGGTGAATGGTTTGTACGATTAAGTGCCCATCGTTATTCAGCATAAGGGGAACCTGTTTGAATAAGTCATTAACTGAATCTTTACCTAGTAGTGAAAAATTACATGCAATAACATCAAAAAATTCTTCTATTTTTCCTGTTGATATGTCTTCGTAGGATAATACTCTATAATCTCCCAGGTTTTTATCAAGAGCAGCTGTAATTAATTCTGGTACTATATCAACACCAACAGCGTTAATGCCCTGAAAACTGAGAGCTCTAACCAGCCAGCCTTCACCACAACCGATATCTAACACGTGACCTGGTGATTTTTTTAGTATGCACTCGAGAATTGATTTATTCGTGATTAATACCCGGCTCTCAATTTCATCATTTCTAACAGCTTTAATCCATGGGATAGCATTCTTAAACCAGGTGTTTATGATGTCCTCTTCACAGCTATCAATCATTTTGATGAAATTCAATTACGTTAAGATCCTGATTACGAATAAAAAACATCTGCCCAGCATCTGGAAGCGTAATTGGCCCTTCAGTAATCTGTATATTTAAATTTTCAATTGTACTCTGTACAGCTTTATTATTATTAACGTTTAATGCAATATGGGTATATTCAGGATAGTTTTCCTCTACATCCATAAGAATGTTTTTATCAATATTCGTATCGGCATTTAATACCAGATTGATATATACGCCTGACGGGTGTTCTAAAATTGCAACTGGCTCAGGTTCAATGGGTCCGATAATAAACTTAAAACCAAGTCGTTCATAAAATATCTTCGCACTATGACGCTCCGATACGCGAATATCAATGTGATTTATACCGATGATCTCTTTCATTATTATTCCTGATTTTTATTACAAGTTTGAAAAATGAAAACTAAGAAATACATAAAATAACAGGTTTATTAGTTGTTCTGGAGGGAAAAGGGTGAATCATGCAGTACTTACTTTGAATGGTCATTGCCTTCATAAATCCACATTGACTCTGTGTTGCCTGCTTTTACAAATCCCATAGTAGTATAAAATTGAACTGAATTTTTATCAGCCGTTAACATCTGTTGGTGAAAGGATTTATATTTTTTATTCAATATCTTCATTATTTTTTTACCAATTCCCTGTCTTTGATATTTTGGATGGATAAGGATATGAGGGTAATAAACGACAAGATAACCATCAGATATTGCATTTGCTATACCTATTAACTTCCCTGATACTCTTGCAGTAACTAGTGAATGAGAATGTCGTAACGCATTCAGTAATGCATCAGGTTTATTGGCAGCAGACCATCCATTTTCTTTATAAAGCGTTACAACTTCGTCTTTATTGACTGTGTCATTAAGACTAATAATTGTTTCCATATTGTTTTAATATATCCTGTTATAAGTAGAGTTAATTAATTAGAAGTGCTACTTCATGATCTATTGAAATAATAAAATTTATATATCTTTTTCAAAAATATTTATCAGCTTTAGGGGGTGATATACAAATGAATTTTAATCTTAAGAGTTTTTGTGTTTTCGTTTGTACATGGCATCATCGGCTATATTGAGTAATTTATCCATTGTCTTGCCACTGTCGGGGTAGGTTGCAACCCCAATACTACAACTCACATCAAGTTTTTCATTGTCTAGTATAAAATCAGTTTTTAAGGTCTTAGTTAGCTTTTCAAGCATGATTTTAATGTAATTTTTATCGGTAATGTTTTCCAGTACTAGAATAAACTCATCTCCGCCAATTCTAGCGACAGTATCAGATTTTCGAATAGATTGTTTAAGGCGTGAAGCGACTTCAATCAGTACCTGATCACCGTATGCGTGACCTTTAGTGTCATTAATAAGTTTAAAATTATCTAAATCGATATAAAAAAGAGCAAAAGTAAGTTCGTCTCTTTCAGATCGATCTATTAAATGCTCTACACGATCAAATAATAAAGATCTGTTTGGAATGTTTGTAAGGTAATCATAATGAGCTAAATGTTCAAGATGCTCAATTTCATTTTTACGTTTTGTGATATCTCGGTTTATACCTAGCGCACCGACCATCGTTTCACTTTCATCAAAAATGGGTACACACATCGATTCTATCCAGCCGATATTGCCATTTTTATGCAACATCCTTATTTCACCTGACCATTGCCCTGACTTTTGTACTGCAGATATAACTTCAGAAGTGATGTTCTCCGAGTCTTCTGGGACATGTAATATATTGACTGGTTGACCTATCGCTTCATTTTTAGAATATCCGTATAATTGTTCAGAGCCTTTATTCCAGTCAATAATGGTTCCCTGTAGGTCAGTAACGACCACAGCGTCAAAAAGGTAGTCGAAAGCTTTCGCTCTCTGTTTAATAGTATCTAAATCCATATAATTTACATATTATTTATATTTTTTGACATTAAAGGTTAATATATACGCTTATTGATTGAGTGTAGCGTATTGGTGTAGAAATTTCTTAACAACCAGCAAAAGGCTTTTTGTGATTATTAAATAGGTAGATAAAGGGTGCGTAGTGATTAAATAATAATCCCTCCGTCCCCTATAAATTTAAATTAAAATAATAATCCCTCCGTCCCCTATAAATTCGTCCCCTATAAATTTTCAGTAAGTTTGAGTTGATTTAGTCATTTTTAGCGGCAATATTTGTGGCTATTCCGTCTATGCTTAATTGATTATTGTCTAACCAGTATTCTTTTATAGCATCTTCTTCTTTTTTATCAGCCCAGTTGGTTAATAATTCTCTTTCTTCTACGTAGTCCAACAGTGGTACTGACATTCCGCATGATGTTTGTACCAGGTCTATATCTAACTCAAAAATCTGTCTGGCACCGGTAGTGGGTTTAAAAAGTGAATATAATCTATCCCATTGCGTATCATTTTTATGAATAACTTTTGCATTACCATATAAACGAAGTATTAGCGGCTTACCTTCAAAAGCTGTAAACATGATAGTCATTCGAGGATTAATCTGTACATGTGCAGACGTCTCATTGCCACTACCTGTTACATTTAACCATATAACTGTGTTTTTACCGGTTATACGTAATGAGTCCATTCCCTTAGGTGATATATTTACTCTACTATCTGCTGTTGCCGTACCGATAAAAAATATTTTTTGTTCTTCTATGAAAGTAATTAGTTGTTCTGATAACGAAGAGTATTTCTGGCTCATTTGACATATTCCCTTAAGTGTATTTAATCCATGTTTTTCATTAATGTTTTATTTTATATTTATTTGTACTCATTATTTATTTTTTTAAACTGATCGATCAGTTTGTCACAATCTGGTTTTGCTGCTTCACAAAGAGTGACTATTTTAGTTTCAATGCCGTTACCCTTTGCAATAATTGATTTTTTTATTACTGCGGGGTAGGCAGTATGTTTTTTGGGCGAAAAAAACCAGATTACATGACTACCATTCTCTATTAATGAAATAATAGTCCAGCCCGCCTGATAACTAGTATTGGCTGAGCTTTTCTTTTTTAAAGTATGCAGTGCGTTTTCTACAGATGAATACTTAATCGTGCTTGTCCTGTTGTTTGCAAATAGATTATTTGAATATAATATTATTAATAATAATATAACTACTGATAATGCTCTCATAAGTGCTCAATTTTAGTTATTAATGGTTAAGATACATTAATTATTAGTTTGTTCTGTTTTATAAAAGTTCAGTTGTATTATTGGGTTTATTTTAATGAAATTTTCAGACTCGTTTTGTAGACCAACGATTTAATTTAGGGATTCCCCGAGTATATAGCCAGGCGATAACTTTTGGTGCGCCACATTCTGTGATTTTATCAATGCAATAAATTTGCATATCTTCAACAGTGAAATTAGTATGCAGAAATTTTCCGTTCTCAAAACATGAACTACAATATTCAGTATTTATTGTTCCGTCGATATTACTGCCGACCTTTTGAGAGTCTCTTTTCATTGGCATACCACATCTTTGACATGATTTGCTCATTTGTATATCCCTATTTTTACTTGCAGGTTATTATTTAATTATATTACGCCCTAAAGAGTGTGAAATCTGAGTCTATAGTAACTTACAATAAATTGAGATGTCTATATTATTACGGGCGGTTATTATCAGGGCGCGGCTTGAAGAAGGGAAAGGCGGAGTATGTAAATGCCTGATCAAATCATCATAATGAGATCAGGCATTTATGGCATGAATTAAAACTAAGAAAGACCGACTTTATTCTTCGCTTTCTTCCGTCCAGTCCTGTTGTTGCTGAAGTATTAGTTCTTCTTGACGTAGCTTTCGCATGGTTTCTTCGTACTTCTTACGCTTTAAGATGGCTTTCTTCTCTTTGTTTTTTTCTGACTTATTAACTTTTGCTTTTTTAGGGGTGACTTTAGCGGGTTTAGCTTTTTTCTTATCGACTTTTTTGATCTCTTTCTGGCTTTTCTTTTCGGTCATCTTTTTGTCTTTTGAAGCGATTTTTCTCTTAATGTCTTCAATCTCTCTATCGACCTCGGTGTGACTAAGAGAGCTGGCGTGATTTAATAATTGGGCTGCTTTCTTTAAGTCTTTGTTAACACCGAGTCCGTGGTGATGCAATTGTCCTAATATAATTAGAGCGTTTGCATTACCATTTTTTGCATTTGTAGATACTTTAGATAACCATTTGGAATGTAGGGATTCATTATATCCACGCTGTTTAATGTCAAGATAAACCAGGCGATCTACAGCGGCTTTATTTTTCTTCCTGGCCGCCTTTTCATACCACATTCTGGCTTTTTCAGCGTCTGGCTTAACAGATATACCAAACTCATAGAACGTGCCTAACTTAAATTGTGCGAGTGTGTTGCCCTTATTGGCCTGTTTTTCCTGCATTACAAATACGCGGTGACCGAAAGAATTTTCGTCAGCTTTTATAATGGGAGACTGGAGTAATAAACAGATTAAGAAAAACAATGCAATCCATTGTTTTGAATTTGATTTGATCAAGCTAATACCTCAACAACACATACTTATAAAGACTTATGTCTCTAAATTAAAAAGTAAGTAAAGTATAGTGTATAAATACAATAATACATATATATTGTAAGTTGTTGATTTTGCGCTAAATAAGTTTGTGTCTTTTGGACGATTTTAAAAGCCATAAAATTAATATGTTTTTAGTAAACGTCTGAAAACCGTATTAGATCAGTGATGTGTGCCTTTTAAAATACGCGCTTTATCGCGGTTCCAGTCGCGATCTTTTTCATCTGCTCGTTTGTCATGTAACTGTTTACCCTTTGCCAGGCCTATTTCAAGTTTTACATTACCCTTGCTCCAGTACATCTTTAAAGGGACTAATGTGTAACCTTTTCTATCTACTGCACCTAGCAATTTATCAATTTCATAACGGTGCATTAATAGTTTCCTGGGACGTGTAGGCTCTGGGTGCACATGACTTGATGCGGTGAGCAGGGCGGTTATTTGTCCGCCTACCCAGAAAATTTCGTTACCTTTTACTATGACGTATGTGTCGGTCATTTGAACTCGGCCATCACGTATGCTTTTAACTTCCCAGCCTTCGAGCACTAAACCAGCTTCGAATGTCTTTTCAATGCTGTAATCATGACGAGCCTTTTTGTTTAAGGCAATTGCACTGCCTGGCTTTTTACTTGTTTTTTTGCTTTTCTTTGCCATTCTTAAATATGTAATAGTTAAACTAGTGATTTTAAAGTTTCGTGATTATACGTTAAATGCGGGCCAGGGTTTGAAAACGTTTATCGAAAGTTAATTGTCGTTTACACTTAATACAACTCGCTGGTTTTTAGAGCACCGCTGTAAAGCGAGTTTAATAGTCATTACTATTAATTGAATGACTGAATAAAAGTCATATAAAACAATAAGATAATATATATTTGAAGTAAGTTATCACCTGGAGTCTAGATGTCTGAAGAAGTCCGTAACTCAATTCATGGCCAGTGGTCGAACCGCATGGCTTTTATACTTGCTGCAACGGGTTCGGCTGTTGGTTTAGGTAATATCTGGAAGTTTCCCTATATTACGGGTGAAAACGGAGGGGGGGCGTTCGTTATTGTTTACCTCATCTGCATAGCAGCTATAGGTATACCTATAATGATTGCAGAGGTTTTGCTGGGGCGTCGTGGGCGTCAAAGCCCGATTAATACTATGTCCTCTCTGGCTGCTGAAGAAGGACGACCAGCAGCATGGGTCTTACTTGGCTGGTTAGGTGTCATCGCTGGATTTCTTATCCTGTCTTATTACAGCGTTATTGCGGGTTGGGCCTTGTCATATGTGTTTCGTACTGCATCGGGAGTATTTGAAGGGGCAACGGCAGATGGGGTGAGCAGTATATTTACAAACTTTGTATCAAACCCGGAAAGCCTTCTTGCGTGGCATACAATATTCATGGTGGCGACCATGATTATTGTGTCTAGAGGTGTTAAGCATGGTATTGAGCGAGCCGTTAGTTACCTGATGCCGACACTGTTTGTGTTGTTAATTATTCTAATGTTTTATTCAATGTCTACGGGCTATTTTATTGCCGGTCTGGATTTTCTGTTTACTCCAGATTTTAGTAAATTGACAGCGAGTTCAGTTCTAGTGGCAATGGGACATGCTTTTTTCACTTTAAGTTTAGGTATGGGAGCAATTATGGTTTACGGCTCTTATTTGCCTAAAGAGACATCCATTGCTAAATCTTCAATGATGATTGCCGCTGCTGATACTATGGTTGCACTATTAGCGGGTATGGTGATATTTCCAATTGTATTTGCCAATAATCTTGAACCGGGTGTTGGCCCCGGGCTCATATTTCAAACCTTACCAATTGCCTTTGGACAAATGGAAGCTGGCGTATTAATAGGTACGTTGTTTTTTGTTTTGCTGGTATTTGCAGCCTGGAGTTCTTCCATTTCATTAATAGAACCCGCCGTAGCCTGGTTAGTCGAAAATAAAGGTATAAGTCGAGTTGTGGCCTCTGTCTGGTGTGGCTTTGCTACCTGGTTAGTTGGCATTGGCAGTGTTTTATCATTTAATTTATGGGCTGAGAAAACCTGGAGTCTAAGCTTGTTTGGGGAGGTCGTATTTGAAAATAAAACCTTCTTCGATACATTGGATGGATTAACCGCAAACATTATGCTGCCAATGGGAGGTTTGTTTATTGCGATTTTTGCAGGCTGGTTAATGAAGATAGAATCTAGCAAGAAAGAGCTTAATACCGAAGAAAAAGGGTATAATCTCTGGTTACTGCTGGTTCGAGTTGTTGCGCCTATAGCGGTAATGGTTGTGTTTTTAAATGTAATTGGCGTAATTAAATAAAACAGGTTTTAGTGTGACATTAATATCCCGCAATGCACTGGTGCCATATTCTGTCGAAGAAATGTATTCACTGGTGGATGATATAGAGGCTTATGCTGAATTTTTACCCTGGTGTCGATCAACAGATGTGATTTCCAGAGATGAAAATGAAGTTCAGGCAAGTATAGAAATAGCTCGTGGAGCACTCAATAAGTCTTTTACCACGTTAAATCGCTTACAAAAAGATAAAATGGTCGAAATGCGCCTGGTTAAAGGGCCGTTTAAGCACCTTCAGGGATACTGGCGATTTGATGCCTTAAAAGATAATACGGCGAGTAAAATTTCACTAGATCTGGAATTTGAATTTGAAAGCAAACTGATTGCACTGGCCGTAGGTTCCGTATTTAATCAGATTGCAAACTCCATGGTGGACGCATTCTGCAAAAGAGCAGTTGAGGTGTATGGTGAGCGAATCTGAAACTGCAGAAAAGCAGGTGACTAAAATTAAAGTCGAAGTTGCTTTCGCGCGTGAAGATAAGCAGCAGATATTAGACCTTATGGTTGATCAAGGTACGACAATGGAGCAGGCTGTTGAGCAGTCAGGAATTTTAACGATATTTCCTGAAATTGACCCTAGTGTTAATAAAATGGGGATTTTTGGTAAGTTGGGGAAAAAAACAGCTGAACTAAAAGAGGGCGATCGAGTTGAAATTTATCGGCCGCTTATAGCCGACCCTAAAGAGGTACGGCGTAAGCGAGAGGCCGATGGTAAAAAAATGAAGAAAGGCGGTGGAGATAAGTAAATTAAAGCTTCTACTGCTGTGTATATGACAGGGTAAAGGCAAGCATTACCCTGGTGTCATCAGTTGGCATCATCAGTTATTCAGTGTGTTGATTCAGGCCTGGTGGTAAGTCATTATTATCCAGATTTTCAATTTTTGCTTTATCGCCGTGCGCCTCAGGTGTGTAAGCACTGTCATCTATTCTGATTAATATATTATCTTCAAAATAGAGTGTTAAACGTGATTGTTTAATTTCCTTATTACCGGGTTTTAAATAATAAATATAGTCCCAGCGATCCTGGTGAAAAGGATCCTTAAGTAAGGGGGAGCCCAGTACAAAGAGCACCTGGTTACGATTCATGCCTGTTTTTAGCTTTGCATAATTTTCAGGCGTAACCTTATTTCCCTGTTGAATGTCTATTCTATGGGGCTCACAGGCCGCAAGAAAGAGTGTAGTAGCTAAAATGCTAATAATAATGAGATTCTTTTGCATATATTAATGATACGTATGTAGATTCGCGTATAATGAAAGCCTAGAATCTTAAACTAAATCCCCCCCAAAAAACAGCAGGAGTTTGCTTTGGAAACCGCTGATTTAAAAAAAGCAGGGCTTAAAATAACCCTGCCACGTATGAAAATATTAGAACTAATGGAGTCGGGAGATTTACGTCATCAGAGTGCAGAAGATATTTATAAAGCGCTGCTTAAACAGGATGAAGAAATTGGTCTGGCTACAGTTTACCGAGTTTTAACCCAGTTCGAAGGTGCCGGTCTGGTTACACGGCACCATTTTGAAGGTGGTCAGGCGGTATTTGAATTAAATCAGGGCGAGCATCATGATCACCTTGTTTGTATTAGCTGCGGTAAAGTTGTTGAATTTATGGATGATGTTATCGAGCAGCATCAGAATCAAATTGCAGCACAAAATAAATTTACAATTACCGAACATAGTTTAATTATTTATGGTCGTTGTGAGAGTTGTCAATAATCAGTTATATGACATGGTCTCTATTAATGCGTGCTGAATGAGGCGAAATAATTTTAAAACTGGACTATAGTGATCATATCTCCTGTTAATCACTAATTAAACCGTGTATTCACCGATGAAAAATCCCACGTAAAGAATTCATGCAAACAACAAAAGTCAGGCCCGATATCACTCATCAGTATACTTTTGATGAGTATCTAGAAAAATTAACTGCTTATTGTGGCAGTGATGAGAAGTTAGTACGTGCCTGTAAGTTTATCTGGGGCCTGCCTCCTTCAGAAGAAAATTTACCAAACGGTTTAGAAGTAGCTTTAATTCTGGCCGAACTCAGTGTTGATAAAACAACCCTTTTAGTTACCTTGTTAAGTGATTTTCGTTTAAATAAAAATGAATTTATTGAAAGTCTAACAGCTAATTATGGTGAAGAAATTCATCATCTGGTAAAAAAAGTTCGTTGGTTACATGATTTTCAGATTGAAAATGTAGAAGATAATTCACCAGAGCAAATAGAACGCCTCAGACGTATGTTGTTATCTATGGTTGATGATGTACGTGTCATGTTAATTAAACTGGCATATCGTGTACAGCGTTTAAGAATGATGGCTGGGCATGATACCCCGCAAAGACAAATCATTGCCAAAGAAACCCTGGATATTTTCACGCCACTAGCTAATCGTTTAGGTTTGGGTCAGTTGAAGTGGGAAATGGAAGACCTTTCATTTCGTTTTATTGAGCCCTTAACTTATAAACGCGTTGCTAAGTTATTAGAAGAACGAAGAGATGAGCGTGAGCAATATATAAAAGATGCAGTAGATGAAATTAGCAATATGCTCGATGCTAATGGTGTAGAGGCGGAAATCTATGGACGGCCTAAACACATTTACAGTATCTGGAAAAAAATGACAGCCAAACAAAAAGATTTTACAGAGTTGTTTGATGTTCGTGCTGTGAGAATTACAGTAGAAGCAGTTGCTGATTGTTATGCAGTTTTAGGTTTGATTCATGGGCGTTGGCGACATATAACTCAGGAGTTTGATGATTATATTGCAAATCCTAAAGAAAATGGTTATCGCTCATTGCATACAGCTGTATATGGTCCCGACGGAAAACCGTTAGAGATTCAAATTCGTACCCGTGAAATGCATGAGTTTGCAGAGTATGGTGTTGCTGCACATTGGCGTTATAAAGAGGGTAGTGGCAGTGATGATGGTCTTGAAAAAGGTATAGCATCTTTAAGAAAATTACTTGATCCAAATGAAACTAAAGATGAGGAATTAATAGATAGTTTTCATACAGAATTATTTCCTGATCGAGTGTTTATATTAACGCCTAAAGGTAAAGTGCTGGATTTACCTCAGGGTGCTACACCTCTGGATTTTGCTTATATTGTACATACAGAAGTAGGTCATCGCTGTCGTGGCGCTAAAGTTAACGGACGTATTGTACAGTTAACCTATGAATTGAAAAATGGTGAACAGGTAGATATTTTAACCAGTAATAAACCGGCGCCTAGTCGTGACTGGATGAATCCAAATCTGGGTTATATTAAAACTAAACGAGCCAGAGCAAAAATAAAAAGCTGGTTCAAGCACCAGGATTATGAGCTTAATAAACTTGATGGTAAAGTTTGTTATGAGCGCGAATTAAACCGTTTGGGTTTAGTTAAAGTCTCGTTGCAAAAAGTATTAGATCATTATAAGCAGACGTCTGTAAATGATTTTTTTGCTGCAATTGGTCGAGGTGATATAACGCAGGGTCAACTGGCTAATGCATTACATGATGTATTTCTAGATAAAGAAGAAAGTATACCTCTAGTTGCAAAACAAACCAAAACAACTAAAAAAACACTTGGCGCTGATGAGGTTCGTATTCGTGGTGTTGCTAATTTATTAACAACTATATCAAATTGCTGTAAACCGGTTCCCGGTGATGAAATTATTGGTTTTATTACACGGGGACAGGGTGTAGCAGTACATCGAAAAGATTGCGTAAATATTATAAATCTTGAAGATAATAAACGAGATCGGTTAATTGAGGCAGACTGGGGTGATGATATTGGTAAGACTTATAAAGTATCCATACATGTTGAAGCTTTTGATCGACAGGGTTTATTAAGAGATGTAAGTAAAGTCTTAACAGATGAAAAGGTTGATGTGGTTGGTGTTAACACTTTGTCTAATAAAGATGAGCAAACAGCAGATATGACCATAACCGCTGAAATCTGTGATTTAAATCAGCTGGGTAGGGTTATGGATAAAATAAATCAACTGCAGAATATTATTAATGTAAGTCGGGAATATAGTTAGATTAAAGCAGGCTTTTTCATCAAACTGCCTGATTATTTATATGCGTTTAAAAATTTTTCAAATTCTGAGGCGGGCATAGGTTTAGCAATTAAATAACCCTGCGCTACATCACAGCCTAATCGGTTAAGGTGATCAAGGATTTCTTTGGTTTCAACACCTTCGGCGACGACTGACAAACCGAGGTTATGGGCTAAATCTATAATTGATTTGACTATTATCTGGTCATCAAAGTTATCCATCATATCTCGAATAAAAGATTGATCAATTTTTAGTTCATTCACGGGCAACTTTTTTAATCGACTCAAGGAAGAGTACCCTGTACCGAAATCGTCAATGGACAATTCAATACCTGTAGCGCGCAGCCGAGTGAGTGTATCAAAAATGTAGTCATGATCTGAAAGAAACAGGCTTTCTGTTATTTCAAATATTAATCTTCGGCTAATAGAAAAGTCTGTAATTCTTGACTGTACCTGATTAATAAAATCAGGATCCATTAAAGTCTGGCTTGAAATATTAATGGCAATCTTCAGGTTATGCCCTTCTTTGCTCCATTTATTAATGTTTTCAATGGCAGAGTCAATTGCTTCATAAGTATATTTGTCGATTAAATTATACTGCTCAAGAGCTTCTATAAATATTACCGGTGAGATCATACCTCTTTCAGGGTGGATCCATCTACCAAGGGCCTCACTGGATATAACCGTATTTGTTTTGATATCTATTTTCGGTTGATAATATAGTTCGAACTCCTGTTTTTCAAAAGCGTGATTAATATCGATGGCCAAATTTAACTGACTTTCATCTGCTTCGTCTTCTTCATCATTAAATACATGGAATTTTGAGTGTCTTTCTTTAGCAACATTTAATGCAATATCGGCATGCCGCAACAGTGTTTTTCGATCTTCACCGTGCTCGGGGTAGTAACTTATTCCAATGCTGGCATCAACATTAAACTCTTTATCGTTAATAATATAAGCGCTTTCCATTTCTTTTAGTACACTATTGGTGCGCGATATCGTTTTTTCTTCGGATGTTTTTGGTAGTAGTAAAATGAACTCATCACTACCCAGGCGGCCCAGTGTTTCATTTGGTTCAAGTTGTTTTTTTATTCGATTGCAAAACTCAATTAAAATTTGATCACCCTTGTCATGACCTAAAGCATCATTAATAGATTTAAAGTTATTAATGTCTATTAATAAAATACTAATTGTATCTTTATCCAGTGATGAGAGTGATAATTGCCTGTTTATCCGGTCCCTTAAAAGTGTGCGGTTAGGTATTCCCGTAAGTGAGTCATATAGAGATAATTGTTCAACTTTCTTATTAGATTCTGAGTATTGTTTGTTTAATCTTTCTAATCTATGTTGGTGAGCGATTAAAGCAGATTGTGTTTCTTCCAGTTCTTTTACAGCCAGTGCATTTTCAATTGCTATGCTTACAATGCCTGCGAACATGGTTAACATATTCAAATCGCGTTGAGTGAATTCAAGGCCGTCTTTTTTATTAATGGCTGCAATACCACCAAGAAAATGTTTTCTGCCCTGCAATGGAACAAGAATTAAAGTACCAGCTTCTTTTTCCCATTGATTGCGTTCGGTTTCATCAAGTTCATCAAGCACGCCTCGCCACCAGGGTCTTTTATTTTTCCAGACCCAGCCGCATACACCAAAATCAAGAGGCAGTGATTCACCTACTATTTCTTCGGTGTTTTCACCAGCGCCTGCACGATAGGTATAGGTTTCATTATTATTATCGAGAATAGGAATGAGTAATGTTTCTGCATGCACTAAATGAATTGCACGCCTGGCAACGGTATCAAATACTTTTTCGAGATTTAGCTCACTGGCTACGAGTCGAAAAGTATCCTGAAGTAATTCAATTTCAGATTCCCTGTCCTTTAACTCTTTTCTGAAATCTATTACGTTAGATGTGGTTCGAAATTCTTGAGGCACATTAAACACTTAGTAATCACAAAGATACATTTATTGTAGTACATAAATATATAAGTGTCTTAAACGTGATGTTATTTGAGCAATAAATACAGTGTAAGCAAGTTTAAAGTGAATAACACGGCTGCTATTGATCGCCAGAATATAACGGGGTCTTTTTCAACTAATGGCAGGCTGTTTTTCATAAATGACTCGTTTGGGTGAGTCAGGTCATGTTGAAATTCTGAAAAACTATCGTATCGTAATCGGTGATCAATACGCACGGCCTTTTCAATAGCCCCATCTAACCATAATGGAATCATCGGGTTATGTTGAAGTGCAGAGGTGTATTTTATTTTGCTCATTGAGCGCCAGTCGATATTTTTCTCTGATTGATCGCCATAGGGAAGTTTTCCTGTCAGTACTTCATAGGTGATAACACCTAACGAGAACAGGTCTGATTTATTTGTACCGGCAACACCCATTAGATATTCCGGTGCAGTGTAATTTTTTGTGCCAAGTAATTCGAGGCGCTCAACCGGTGACGAAATTTCCTGTATTCCTGCTACTTTGACCGCACCTAGATCAATGATTTTCACGGTGCCATCTTCTTTGATCATTATATTATCGGGTTTCAGGTCACGATGCAGCATCTCAAGCCGGTGTAGTCCGCGTAAACCATGAATAATCTGCTCGATTATATTGGTGACTTTTTTTATATCGGGATTAGGGTTCTGATTTATCCACTCAGCAAGTGTTATGCCTTCAATGTATTCAATTAAAAAGTACTGACAACTACGTTTACGTTTTTGCTCATACGTGATCATTACATTAGGATTATAAACACGTTTACCAGCCCATTCTTCCATATGAAAACGATCTATATATGAAGGATCATCGTCAAAGTTAACCGATGGCGTTTTCATTAACATGATTTGACCAGTTTCAGTGTCTTCAACCATATATATCTGGGATGTGGAGCTAGAGTTAAAGTCTTTAATGACTTTGTAACCATCAATCAGCATGCCCGGAGATAAATCAGGTGGAAATGGCAGGCGTACCAAATCATTAATAACTTCATTAGCCTGTTGGTTAGGCAGTTGCTCTATATGTATGATCTGGCAAGTTACGTTATCGTGGCTTCCTTCGGCAAGAGCCGAACTGACAAGTTGGTCAGCTAATACATTAAGATTGGCTGACTGACTAACAATGTCTCGAATCTGCTGGTCAGACATATAATCGTGAATGCCATCAGTGGTCATAATGAATACGTCATCGGCCTCTAAACCTACAGATTTGTAATCAATATCTATGTGTAAATCGACACCAATTGCTCGACTTAAATAGTTTTTCTCCCTGGTTATCCAGATACGGTGATCATTAGTGAGTTGTTCAATATTAGCGTCACGCAGTCGGTAAATGCGACTATCACCAATATGTAAAATATGAGCAGTGGTTGATTTAAAAATTAAGGCTGAAAATGTGGTGACATAAGCTTTGGCGTGCTCATCAGTGCTTTTACCATAGAGCCAGCTATTTAGAGCAGTGAGAACCTTGGCGGCGGAGGTTTTAACGGTCCAGCTTTCTGGTGTGCTGTAGTAATCGCTAAAAAAGCCCTTAACAACATACTCTGATGCTTCTTTTGGAAATGCGCAGCTACCCATACCATCTGCGATAATTGCAGATATACCTTTATTTTCGAGTAACTGACCTTCGGGAGTGACAATACCATATGAGTCTTCATTATGGTCTTTAATGCCTGCATCAGAGCTTTGAGCAACGTTTATTTTTAGTTGGTTGGTCATATATTATTTTGCTGTTTCGTTGATATTGCATAGTACTAAGTTTTTACTGTTTATTCAGTTTCATTTGTTCGGGGCCAGATCCGGTTTCTTACGGCTCAGACCCCTATGTTGATTTCGATCAGATTGGCGGTGCGATAACGGCTCCGAATGACTTCTGTGGAATCAACATAGGGGACAGAGCTCAAAAGGCGAGGTCTGTCCCCGATGGAGACGTTTCATAATAGTTTTTTTATTTATTAAGTCTCAATAACCTGAACAGTACCATCTGGTAGAACTTCAGTTAGTTTGTTTGAAGGCTCTTTAAGTATAAATACAGTTGCCAGAAAAACAAATGCTGCAGCACCTGCAATTACCAGAAAGAAAATTTCTGAAGAAACGAATGAGAGTACAGTCAGGAAAGTTACTGCGCCCACATTTCCATAAGCACCGGTCATACCAGCAATTTGCCCTGTAAGGCGGCGTTTGATTAGTGGAACCACGGCAAATACGGCTCCGTTACCCGCATTAACGAATAATGAACAAAAAATAGTGACCGCAATTGCGCCAGCCAGTGACCAGCTAGAATTGATCTGGCTCATTAGGGCATAACCAATAATCAGGAAAAACATAATGATAACCAGGGTGCGTTTGCGGCCGTACTTATCAGATAACCAGCCACCCGCAGGGCGCATGATTATATTTAAACCCGCGAAGATCGACGCTACCAGACCTGCGCCGGCAGGTGATAGTTGAAATGTGTCCATGAAGTATAAAGGTAACATTGAAATGATTGCTAACTCAGAGCCGAAAGTAACCAAATAAGACAGGTTTAATACGGCTACCTGGCTGAACTGGTAACGCTCAATCTCAGGAACTTCTGATGTGAATATATGTGAGTTCACCTGATACATACGGACAGCCTGAAACAGGTATAGTGAAGCCAGTACTATATAAATAGTATTAATTATACGCGCATCTAGCATATCTATATTTGACGGGCTTAGTTTCCATGCAAGTACGGCAAGTGCTGCGTACATGGGGATGTTCATAATCAGGTATAAAACGAAATCTGTTTTGCTGGATATCTCTAAAGCGCCGCTTTTCTTAGGCTTGAAATAGGTTGAGCCTTTTGGTGTATCGGTAGTGCTAAAGTAATAAATAAAAGAGTATACAAAAGCCAGAGCACCTGTACTTGCAACTGCATAACGCCAGCCGTCATCACCACCAACTAATAATGCAATTGTTGGTAAACTGATTGCGGCACCGGCAGAACCAAGATTACCCCAGCCACCGTATATGCCCTGTGCGATACCGGCCTGACGAGCAGGATACCATTCAGATATCATGCGGATGCCGATAACAAAACCGGCACCAGCAAAACCGAGTAGAAAACGCATAAAAGCGAGTTGTTCAAAGTCCTGTGCTGCGGCAAAACCAAAGCAGAGTAAAGCAGAGACCATCAGCAGAAAAGAATATATACGTTTCGGTCCAAAGCTATCGACCAACATACCAATTATAATCCTTGCCGGGATAGTCAGTGCTACATTTAAAATTAGTAACGTTTTAATTTGCTGATCACTTAAGCCCATTGTTTCGCGCATGGCGGCTAACAGTGGGGCATGGTTAAACCAGATGACAAAGGTAATAAAAAAGGCAATCCATGAAAGGTGCAATATTCGAGTATTGCCACTAAACGAAAATATCTTAATGCTATTTGAAGCGTTCATTTATACGTTATCCTGAAATTTTAATTTTAAACTATATAAGCAAATATAATACCAAGACATTTATATGTATATAAAACAATATGTTATAAATTTTTATGTATTGAGTTTGTCGTGTTATGCACATTATAGGTGCATAATATAAGGCTTTTATAGGCAGCTTTAACCATTTGGTTTATTTTGGTGCAAGAAGACCTGTTCTCAATGTATACAAGTATGTTGGGGTTATAGTTTGCGTTGTTACATGCAATATAAGTATTTAATCAAATGCTGCAAACAGGTGCAGTGCACTATTTAAGTGCAATGAAAGCAAGATTTTAATTCTAAATTATCAATAAAAAAATCAACATTTCCTTATAATTCAATATGTTAGTGTGTTGGTTGTTTGGTTGGCATGTATCGTGCATAAGTGTATCCGATTAATAAATTAGCCCCATCGATGGAGTCAGCACATGAAAGAAAAACTAGTTGTTATTGGTAATGGTATGGCAGGTATGCGTACTGTTGAAGAACTGCTGGAAATTGCACCAGACAAATATGATATTACAGTATTTGGTGCTGAACCTTACGGAAACTATAACCGTATCCTTTTATCTCCAGTTTTATGTGGTGAAAAGGCTATTGATGAAATCATGTTAAATGATTTGCCCTGGTATGAAGAAAACAATATTACTCTACATAAAGGTGTGAAAGTCACTGATGTCGATCGTAAGGCTTGTACGGTTACAGCTGATGATGGTACTAAGGTTGAGTATGATCGTTTACTGATTTCTACGGGTTCTGATCCTTTTATCATTCCTGTTCCTGGTCATGATCTTCCGGGGGTTATTGGCTTCCGTGATATTAAAGATGTAGATACGATGATTGATGTGTCTAAATCTAAAAAACGTGCTGTTGTTATCGGTGGTGGTCTATTAGGTTTAGAAGCTGCAAACGGTTTAATGAAGCAGGGCATGGATGTTACCGTTATTCATTTAATGGACTGGTTAATGGAACGCCAGATGGATGATATTTCTGGTGAAATGTTGAAGCATTCATTAGAAGAACAGGGTATGAAGTTTAGAATGAAAACTTCTACTTCTGAAATTCAGGGTGACGGCAAAGTAGAAAAAATTGTTTTTGCTGATGGCACTGAAATAGAAACAGATTTAATTGTGATGGCAGTGGGTATTCGCCCGAACATAGAACTGGCTAAACAAATTGGTTTGCACTGCGAGCGCGGTATTGTAGTTAACGATACTTTACAAACGTATGATCCTAAAATTTATGCAATCGGTGAATGTATTGAACACCGCGGAATGGTTTATGGATTAGTTGCGCCGTTATTTGAAATGGCAAAAGTGTGTGCTAATCACCTGGCTGAATACGGTATTGGTATTTATACCGGTACAATAACTTCAACAAAATTAAAAGTGACCGGCATTGATTTATTTTCTGCGGGAGATTTTATTGGTGATGAAACAACAGAAGATATCGTTGTACGTGATGCAAGTCGTGGTGTTTATAAAAAGATTGTAATCAAAGATGAGAAAATTCTTGGTGCGGTTTTATACGGAGATACCATTGATGGTTCATGGTACTTCCAGTTAATGCGTGAAGGTACAAATATTACTGATATTCGTGATGCATTAATGTTTGGGCAGGGCCATCTGGGTGATTCAGGTCACGGCGGTAACGTCGTTGCAAACATGTCTGATGATGCAGAAATTTGTGGTTGTAATGGTGTCACTAAAGGTGATGTTGTTAATGCTATTACCGTTAAAGGTTTATTCACGTTAGACGATGTTCGAGCACATACTAAAGCATCATCTTCTTGTGGTTCATGTACTGGTTTAGTTGAGCAGTTATTAGAATCAACGTTAGGTGGTGACTATGCGGCGCCTGAAGCCAAGCCAATTTGTGGCTGTACTGATCATACTCACGATTATGTACGTGAACAAATTCGTAATCAAAAATTAACTTCTATTAGTGACGTTTATAAAAAGCTTAACTGGAAAAACGATGATGGTTGTGCAGCATGTCGTATGTCGGTTAACTATTATGTAATTAGTTCATGGCCTGAAGAATCGAAAGATGATTACCAGTCACGTTTCATTAATGAACGTGCTCACGCAAACATTCAAAAGGATGGCACCTACTCAGTTATTCCCCGTATGTGGGGTGGTATGACTACGCCTAAAGAATTACGTGCAATTGCTAATGTTGCCGAAAAATTTGATTTAGATACGGTTCATGTGACTGGTGGACAACGTATTGGTTTATACGGTGTTAAGAAAGAAGAGTTACCTTTAATCTGGAAAGATTTAAATGATGAGGGTCTGGTTTCTGGTCATGCCTATGGTAAAGCATTACGTACAGTTAAAACCTGTGTCGGTAAAGAGTGGTGTCGTTTCGGTACTCAGGATTCAACTGGTATTGGTATCAAGCTTGAGCAATTAAGCTGGGGATCATGGATGCCACACAAATTTAAGATGGCAGCTTCTGGATGTCCTCGTAACTGTGCAGAAGCAACCATTAAAGACTTTGGTGTTGTATGTGTGGATTCAGGTTATGAGTTACATATTGGTGGTAACGGGGGTATTCACGTTCGTGTTACTGACTTATTAACCAAGGTTGATACGGAAGAAGAAGTTTTAGAATATGCTGCTGCTTTCTGTCAGATTTACCGTGAAGAGGCGCGTTACTTAGAACGTACAGCGCCATGGATTGAACGCGTTGGTTTTACTTACGTTAAAGAAAGCATTGTTGACGATGCAGCTAAACGTAAAGAGTTAGCTGAACGCTTTAAGTTCTCACAAGAAGTGACTCGTTCACAAGAAGATCCATGGACAGAACGTTCAACTAAAGGTGTAGATGCTCACGAATTCACACCATTAAAAGTCATTGGTTAAATTTAAATGTGCCTCCCTTTTCAGGGGGGTATTTAAAAAGATTAAGGTAAATAATTATGTCAAATTGGATAGAAGTAGGATCAGTAGAAGATATTCCTGTGTTGGGTGCGCGTGTTGTAAAAAATGGTGATGATGAAATTGCCGTTTTTCGTAATAATAACGACGAGGTTTTTGCAGTAACAGATTCTTGTCCCCATAAACAGGGTAAATTATCTCAGGGTATTGTGCATGGTCAATCTGTAACCTGCCCATTACATAACTGGAAAATCGATTTAACAAATGGTGAAGCATTAGGCCCGGATGAAGGTTGCACGGGGCATTTTGCAACAAAGATTGAAAATGGAAATATTTTCGTCGAAATAAAATAAGTATTCATAGAGTATTTATAGTTATTCCTGCGAAGGCAAGAATCTAGTGACTTAGATCAAACGTAAGATGCTGGATACCTGCCTTCGCGGTATGACAAAATCAGTTGATTGTTATTAATAAATAATTATTAAAAAAACGGAGCCCCCAACTAATGTTATTCGGCCGTAACAAAAAAAATCCCATTAAAATTGCAGATAAAGGTGTAGTTGAATGGAAATATACAACCTGTGGATATTGCTCAACAGGTTGTTCTATTGAAGTTGGAATTAATGGCGAAGGCCAGGCGGTTTCTTCGCGTGGTGTAGGTGGTGCCGATGTAAATCGTGGCAAACTTTGTATTAAAGGGATTTTTGAGCACGAGTTATTTAAAACAGAAGGCCGTGGTAAAAAACCAATCGTGCGTAATTCTACGATTGATGAATATCAGGAAATAGAATGGGATCCAGCTCTGGATGCTATGGCTGATAAAATAAAAACTATTCAGGAAAAGTATGGGCGTGATGCATTTGCAATTGTTTCTACGGGGCAGATACTTACAGAAGAATTCTATACATTAGGTAAACTAACCCGTGGTGCAATTGGCACTAATAACTATGACGGTAATACAACACTTTGTATGGCGTCTGCTGTTTCTGGTTATAAACGATCTTTTGGTTCTGATGGACCTCCAGGGTGTTACGAGGATTTTGAAAAAACAGATTGTTTAATTGCGTTTGGTTCTAACCTGCCTGAGCAACATCCAATTATTTACTGGCGTTTAAAAGAAGCAATGGAGAAACGAAAGTTTCCTCTTATCGTAGTTGACCCTCGCGTTACCATGCTAGCTCAGTTTGCAGATATGCATTTAGCCATTAATCCAGGAACAGATGTTGTGTTGTTAAACTCTTTAGCGCACGTCATTATTAATGAAAACCTGGCGGATATGGATTACATAGAAAAAAATACAAATGGAATGGAGGAGTTTACAGCTATTGTAGAAGAATATGATCCAGTTTCAGCTTCAAAAATTTGTGGTATTGATGAAGATACAATCCGTCATGTTGCTCGTCTTTATGCAAAGGCCGGTCAGGCTATGTCTATCTGGACTATGGGTATTAACCAAAGTACGCATGGCTCAGATGGTGTAGTTGGTATTAATAATTTAAACCTGATTACCGGAAATATAGGTAAAGAGGGCGGAACAAGTTTGTCTATTACCGGACAAAATAATGCGATGGGTACACGTGAGTGGTCTTCATGCTCTGGTTTACCCGGTTATCGTGTATTAGAAAACTCAGATCATCGTCAGGAAGTTGCAGACTACTGGGGAATTGATCCGGAGTTTTTACCTAAGCAAAGAGGCCTGGCGCAAACAGATATCTTTCCAGCTATAGAAACTGGGCAAATTAAAGGTCTATGGTTGGTTGCGACTAACCCTATGACATCAATGCCAAATACAGCACGTATTCGTAAAACGTTGGAGAAACTTGATTTTCTTGTAATTCAGGATGCTTACGAAGATGTTGAAACTGTTCAATATGCACATATGTATTTACCTGCTGCAATCTGGGCTGAAAAAGAAGGATGTTTTACCAATACAGAGCGTCGAGTTAACAGGGTCTCAAATGTTTCTAAGCCTTATGCTGATTCAAAACCTGACTTATGGATATTTAGTAATTTAGCTAAACGTTTTGAAAATGGATTAAAGATGAAGTTTTCTGATAAAGCAGAAGACATGTTTGAAGAAATGAAAGAACTATCTAAAGGTAAGGATCGTAATTTAGATATTTCAGGTATGAGTTACGAAAAAATTGAAAAAAATCGTGGTTTACAATGGCCCTGTCGTGAAGGTGATGAGAAGGGTGCGAAGCGTTTATATAGTGACGGTAAGTTTCCTCATGCAGATGGTAAAGCTAAAATTATTCCATTACCATTTATTGATAATAATGAACGTCCGGATACTGAATACCCATTCTGGTTAAATTCAGGTCGTGTAGTTGAGCATTTCCATACGCGTACACGTACCGGAAAAATTGGTAATCAAAATAAATTCTCTCCAACACCTTATATGGAGATGAATCCTGATTCGGCTGCCGAACTGGGTATCGAACATCAGTCATATGTCCGTTGTGTTTCACGCCGTGGTGATGCGGTTGTAATGGTCCAGTTAACGCAAAGAATTCCAAGGGATATGGTATTTATACCTTTTCATTTTCATGACTGTGTTAATCGACTTACGCTTGGTTTGCTTGACCCACATTCTCGGCAACCTGCATTTAAACAAAATGCAGTGCGTATTGAACTGGTGGACCAGAAAGAAGCCGCACAACGAAATGTAGAAGCTCGAGAATATTAATAACTTAATGTCGTCATCCTCGAATGCTTGTGTCGAGGATCTAGTGACTTTATATACTGTAATGACGCTGGATTCCCGACACAAGCATTCGGGAATGACAGATTAAAACATACTACGAAGAAAAATTATGTTCCAGGTAAGAAACGACGAACCCCAGTACGCATTCTTGAATGATGAAACCATGAAAGAAACCAACTGTTATGGCAAACCCATACAAACGGTTGATGAAAGTAGTGAACTTCATGGGAAGTCTCTAAATATTAATTTAGATTCAGCCGTGGGTGAAAACCCCAATCGTTACAAGCAACATGGTTTTCATTTTACTGCTGATAACTGTATTGGTTGTCATGCTTGTGAGGCTGCCTGTAGTGAAAAAAATGATAATCCTGCGCACATAGCCTTCCGTTCAGTTGGTTATGTTGAAGGTGGTACATACCCCGATTTCAAACGTCTTAATATTTCAATGGCGTGTAATCACTGTGATGACCCGGTTTGTTTAAAAGGTTGTCCTACACGTGCTTATACTAAATTTGCCGAATATGGCGCTGTGTTACAGGACCCCGATATCTGTTTTGGTTGTGGTTACTGTACCTGGGTTTGTCCATACAATGCTCCACAGCTTGACCCCGTTAAAGGGCAGGTTAGCAAATGTAATATGTGTGTTGATCGTTTGGAAGTGGGTTTAAAACCTGCGTGTGTATCAGCCTGTTTAGGTAATGCCTTAGATTTTGGTGTGATTGAAAATACACCTGATAATAGAGAACAGGCAAAAGTAGAAATACCTGGTTTTCCACGCACTGATATTACAAACCCGAATATACGCTTTCAACAGACGCGTGATATGCCAAATGAAATGACTCGTACAGATAGTATGGCGGTTAAATACCATAAAGACATTAAAACAGGTGTGTTTGAACCGGTTGTAGATAAAAAGAAGGGGCTTCAGCGTCGTTGGAGTTTAGATAAATTAAGATCACGTGAAGACCCATTAGTTATTTTTACACTGGTTTCTCAGGCGGTTATTGGTGCATTCTTATTTATGTTCCTGGGTAATCTTGCAGGAATTGAGTCAGTCGTACAGATTGTTAATTCTTCAGCATACCTACCTATGATATTTGTGATGTTAGGGCTGGAAGCTATTGCATTGTTTTTATCGACCATGCATTTGGGTAAACCACTGCGTTTTTATAGAGCTTTTAATAATCTTAGATACTCACCAGTTAGTAGAGAAGTGGCGGGTATAGCCGTTTTCTTTAATAGTCTTGGAGCGCACTTTCTTGCAGTGCTAGTTAATTCACAGATGGGAGGTGTTGAGCTAATTCAACAGGTGGCTACCTTTTTTGCATATGCAGCTGCGATATCTGGTCCAGTTGCAATTTATTTTATGCATAAAATTTATCGTATTGAAGCACGCCCTTTCTGGAATCACTGGCAGGTGTTAACAGCGTTCTATGGAAATATGTTCTCACTTGGTAGTCTGATAAGCGGATTGTTTTTTGTACCCGTTTTTCTATTTAATAACTTACCAGTCACACAGTTATTACAGTTGGTAGCAGGATTGATGTTTACGGGTCTTGTGCTTGAGGCGATAGGACATTATTTTCATGCTAAACACATGAATGTAAAAGGTCGTGAAGGATCAGTATCTTACTACGAGCAAGTGACAACATTTGGTAAAACAAATTTATTAAGACATGGCATGTTATTGACTAATATATTAGTGGTATTGGCTTTAATGTTTGTCGAACAAACTACTGTTTTATCATATGTAGTGTGGGCAGCTTTAGCATTAAGTGTTTTGATTTCATCGGTAATCAGTCGAGCTATGTTTTATGTAATGGTTGTACCAACCACTATGCCGGGTGCTTTCTTCTGGAAAAACAAAGGTTTTGAAGAGCATGCACGTGAAACTGGTTTAGCAAGTGTCGTACAGGCCGGTATTATTGCAGATACACATTAGAATTTATTTATTGAACAATTTATTAGGAGCTGATATGGCAGGGAAAATTTATTATCCAAATATGCAAACTCAAACTACTGTCGTCGATGGTGTAGAAATCTTACTCGATGGAGAAGGTTACTTGCTGGATCTGGATCAGTGGACTAAGGATTTTGTACACGTTCGTGCAGAATACGAAGAATTAGAATTAACAGATGAACACTGGCAGATAATTGATTATATCCGTGACTATTATGATCAGAATAATGTTCAGGCTCCTGTTAGAGACATGATCAAACATTTTAAAAAGACCTGGGGAAAGGAAAAAGCCAATACTCGTTATCTGCATAAAATATTTCCTTTAGGTGGGCCTCAAAAACAGGGTAATCGCCTTGCCGGGGTACGTAAGCCTAAGGGAGAGCACTAGTAATATATAAATGAGGCTGGAGTTTTAGATGAAAACAAAATTGAATAATATTTTTTCATATATTGAATCTGGTCTTATCGAGCGTACGGTTCCAGTACGCTTGTCTTTACTTGCCGCTTTAAGTGGTGAGCATTTATTACTTTTAGGGCCGCCTGGAACCGCTAAAAGTGAATTAGCGCGTAAGCTCTGCAATGTATTTTCAAATATAAACTATTTTGAACGTTTACTTACCCGTTTTTCAGTACCTGAAGAACTGTTTGGCCCCTTATCTATTAAAGCCCTGGAAGAAGATAGGTACCAGCGACTAACTAAAAGTTATTTGCCAGACGCCAGTATTGCGTTTATTGATGAAATATTTAAAGCAAATAGCGCTATCTTAAATTCGTTATTAACTATTTTAAATGAACGAGAGTTTGATAATGGTTCTGACAGGGTTAAAGTACCATTAATTAGCGTAATAGCCGCCAGTAATGAAACTCCCGAAGAAGAAGGGCTGGATGCTCTATTTGACAGGTTTTTGATTCGTTATAGCGTAAAACCTGTTAGTGATTCTGCTTTTGAATCTTTATTGGGCATTTCATCAGAGACTAAAGATGATTCTGCTCTATTAGAAAAAATTGCTATTGCTGATATAGAAAATGTAAAAGCAGGTTCAGCTTCAATTGCCTTAAGTGATGAAGCAAGTGAACTGTTCTGTAATTTACGAAACTATCTTACTGAAAAATCAATTTATATTTCGGATCGTAGATGGCGTAAAGCATTAAATCTGTTACAGGTATGTGCATTTACGAATAATAAAAATTCTATTGATAAGTGGGATTGCCTGTTATTAACTCACTTAATGTGGCAAAAACCTGAACAAATTGAAGATTTAAACAACTGGTTTATTGATTCACTTAATCTGGATATTACATCCTCTGTTAAAAGAATAGAAAAACTTGTTCAGGCCTGGGAACAACAGTTAAACGACGATGCTAAGAAATATACCCAAAAATCAAACTCTCATGGTGAACACCTGTATAAAACCCCTGAAGATAAGTTTACCACGCAGCACGAACGTGTAACTCTAGCAGAACGTGATGGTGAGGTATTATATTTGTCACCTGCTGATCATAATAATGACCGCACGAATAATGGAGAAGGTTATACTTTAATTGACTTAGAGAATACGTTTTTCGATGATAAGTTTAAACAAACACATTTAGATGGTCGATGGGTTGATATACAGAACTACATTAATAATACTCAAAATCGTCTTGTTAACAGGGTAGAGTTTGAAGCAGTAGTTGAGCCATATTATTTTACAAAAAGATACGTTACAAATCAGCGCACAGAATTAATGGAAGTTATTACTGAAGTAGAGTCGATAAGCAATCATTTCTCTGATGTATTAGATGAGGTGTCTGAAGTTATCAATGATCACCTGTGGCTTTCTGCTAGTCTTCTTACAGATATTTATAATGATATTAAAAAAGTGTCACCAAAATTGATTGATTATAACCAGCGATTGCAGGCTCTTCTTATTATAAATGACTCTCTTAATACTATAGAAAAAAATCATACTATCAGTAATTGATATTAGTTATGTCAAAATTAGATATAACTTCATTAAACTATCTGGATAAAATTCCTGATGAGATCTATCAGCGAGTCATTACGCATCAATATAGGCCCTCTTTTGATAACTCCATTTTAAGTGGTTTACAACGGAGAGTTACGGGTATTTTAAATATTATGCAGGCGTTGTTAACGGGTAATGCAGTTAGTCAGTCATCTTTACAGTGCTGGCTAGATTATGACCTGGCTGAAATAATTTATATTAAACTAACAGATAAACAATTATTAAAAAATACGTTTAATAATCCATCATATACAAATGACATTCTTTTACATGTACTTAACTGGCTTGATCATATTGAAGATGAATTGCCACAGGGTGATAAAAATTTATTAAATATGGAGCATTCAGTGCCCGCGATGACAAAGCAGGGTACGCAAAGGCAAAATCAACCAGATCAAAATCAATCAGGTCAAGATCAATCAGGTCAAGGTCAACAAGCTCAGAATCAGGATGAACACTTATATAATAAAGAATTAAATCAACAGCTAACAGAAGCAGATTCTCAGGCTCTTTATCAGTCAATGGATGATATCAATAAGTCCTTTGCTCTTCATCGTGAAACAGGCTGGGACTTATCTAAAGCAATAGAATCTAAATTAGATGTGAAATTACTGATTAATACACATCGTGTAATTAAAAAATCAACTCAGATTCAATCAATTATTAGATTAATTGGTCGACAACAGACAGAATATGTAGAACCACATGAAATAACTGGGTTAAATCAACTTGAGTCTAATAACTTATATAATACGATACCAGATGACCGCTCTATTAATAGTGTAACGGGGATTTGTTATGGTGATGATATATCTAGAATGATCTCATCAGAACTAGCCATGTTAGGTAATTCTAAGCTTAAATCTCTCTGGTATGCGAAACGTTCTGAGCGTCAATTATTGAATTATCATTTTCAGGGCCTGTTATCTTCACATGTGCCTGAGATTCAATCTTCCTCCCTTAATCCTGATGAACAAGATAAAGAATCATTCAAAGTTAAAGGCCCTATGATTCTGTGTGTAGATACATCAGCTTCTATGAAAGGGCGACCTGAATCAGTAGCTAAAGCTATTGCGCTTGAAGCTATGCGAGTAGCTCGATTAGAAAATAGAGCCTGTTATCTTATATGCTTTAGTGGGCCGAATGAAATAATTCAGTTAGAATTAGATATTCATCAGGGCTGGGGTTCAATAATTGAATTTCTTCAGCTTTCATTTAATGGCGGTACTGATATAAATAATGTTCTTCTTCATTTACTGAAAATACAGAATAGTCAAACATGGAGAAAAGCCGATATTTTATTATTAAGTGACGGACGTTTTAGCATAGATAATCAAGTTATGAATCAGGTAAATAATGTAACAAATGGAATGAGAGTTTTTGGTCTTCAGCTTGGTAAATGGAGTACTGGTGCATTTAATGAACTATGTCATAAGGTCTTTGATTTAAGTAATGCTTAAAGACAACCCGTTAATATTAACTGTTTTAAACGCATTGAAAGAATCAGATGACACGTTAAGTCTTTATCAGTTAATAAAAATATTAGAAAACACTGGTTATGATTTAGAAAGATCTAGTGAAGATATGAGTAACGACATGAAGCTTTTTAGAAAAAACTTTGTTGTTATGAATGCATTATATCAACTGAAAAATGATTTGCTTGATTCTGGTTATACACTGTTTATTTCATCATTAAAGATTGAATTAATTTCTGATAGTGAGATTATAAATCAGTCTCTATGCATTGATTCTGCTGAAGATTTATTAACAGATGAAGCGTTAGGAGCCTATTACCTGAACTGGGAAAACTATAACTCTATCGATGAGAAGGGGGTTGAAACCTTACTGAAAAGCTTCTGGAATTCGTATACTGATTATAATCAACGGCATCATCAAAATGACAAACGGCTAGACTCTTTGCAGGTGCTCGGGTTAGAATCTTCTGCAAGTTGGAAAGATATTCAACAGACTTATAGGCAGCTGGTAAAAGTTTACCATCCAGATAAGGGTGGAAATAGCCTAAAATTTATAAAGATCAGAGAAGCATACCTTATTCTCAAACTCACGTTGATCAAGAGCCATTAAACTGGCCCGACATTTGCTATGTTACTTTCGAGTAATATTTTGCAAAGCTACATATTAGTTTTTACTTATATAAGAGTTGTTTTATAAACTAACATTGACGGTGTATCAAATGACATTAAAAAATCGTTTTCTGGAAGCAGTATCAAATGGAGACTTGGGTGAAGTAGATGACTTTGGCGTGGTTGTGAGTCTAAAAGAATTCAAGTTATATTTTCAAGATGTAAAATCTGACTATGTAAATTCGTTTTTACCGGCAGCAGTAATTGAAACAGGGCAGTATAGTCCAACGCATACCAAGTATCTTTTTAGAATTAGAAAAGGTACGTACCGCGTACATCCTGATGCAATTGAAGAGCATAATGAATCGGGTTATGTTGAAGAGCTTTCGATGACTCACCTGAATAACAAGGTTGAAGAAGCTATGATGCAGTATCAGAGTTACCGCGTGAATTAAATAGAAATATAATATTCATACTAAAAAAGCCACATCAAATGATGTGGCTTTTTTTATTGGCAGCTATTATTTAATATAGTTATAACAGAATTGAAGTAGTAGTATTACAGTCAAAGAATGTCATAAATAAGGGATTAAGATTTAAATGAATTATCTGGACAAATTTGTCAAAAAAGAATCATCTGCCGGAATTTTGCATATATTTGTCACTATTTTGGCGTTGCAACTTAAGGATTTAGCACTATCAGGGATTTATATCACGATTTTTATACTACTACTATTCAGCTTTTTAAATGCAGATGTAGGTTTACGTCACTTATCAATAGACCAATTAGTGGACCCTGCAATTATAGGAATAATATCAGCTTGTCTCATTTTGCGTATGACTAAAGAAGTTAAAGAGTAAGGTTATGGATAAAATTATGATAAAAAAGAGTTTTATTACCTGTCTTTTTGTATTTATTATTTATCTGTCGTTTTCAAATGTACTCGATACAGTTGCCGAGGAGTATACAGAGGCGGGTATTGAACGATCTTTAATTACCTTCGCAATATCAAGAAGTTTAAATGGAGTGATATCCGTTGCACAAGGCACTGAGGTTGCACTTTCACCAGCTGGAGTAGGTTTAACTTTTACTCCGGGGCAGATACTTGATCCGGTAAATGATCTTATAGAAAGATTCTCCTGGGTAGTTATGGTCAGTGGCTCGTCCTTAGGTATTCAACGATTGTTTCTTGAAATTACCTCATCTATGTTTGTTAGTGGTGTTCTCTCTATTTTAGTCTTATTGTGTGTTTTGAATATATGGGATATTTTTGATAAATATAAAATTAAATTTATACCTGTATCTATCATAAATAAAAGTTTTGTATTACTTGTTTTCATTAGATTTTCGGTTCCCATTATTGCACTGCTGAATGAAGGATTATATTTAAGTTATCTTCAGCCTCAATTTGATGAGGCTCAGACTCAGCTAGAAAATGCATCAAGTCAGATTAAACAGATTAATGAATCATCACGAAATAAAGTTGATGTTAAAGATGAAAGTATATTAAACCAGGTTGGCCAGTGGATGGATCAGACTAAGCAGAGCCTTGATGTTGAGCAGCAAATGAATTCTTTAAAACAGGCAGCATCAGATATGAGTTATCAGGTGGTTAATTTGATTGTGGTTTTTGTTGTACAGACAATTATTTTTCCTTTGTTGTTTTTGTGGTTGATGATACAGGGGGCAAAAGGGGTTATTAGGAATATATCTGTTTGATTTTTTAGTTTCTGGAGGGGGGAATCTGTTATATTTTCGCATGCTCTAAGCTTTATGGGAACGTGAATTCTGTGTAGTCGCCGCGCTGGCGACTTACTTTTCTTACAACAGCGTAAGAAAAGTAAGCAAAAGAACGCCGTCCTTTATTCGCTTGTTCTCATTAAAAAGCTAATGAGAATTTCCGAAAATTGTTCTGACTATACCTGGTCTTGTTATAAGCTGATAGTTTAATGCTCTGTTACCGGGTCGTTCTGATGCGCCATCCAGGCTTAACATAACTCAAAATCACATCCCTGTGATTTTGCCCCTGGAGGGATACAATTTTCGGCAAGCTCCAGAGGAGAAGTAAATGAAAACCAGATCAACCCGAAGCTCCAAAAGAATACGCCCCTTCATACTGTCATACCCGAATGTTTCTGTCGGGTATCCAGCGACTTTGAACAAACATAGTAGGTCAAAGCCAGAGATGATCTTCATAAAAGAAAGTAACCCGCCAGCGGGCGACTACACAGAATTCACGTTCCCATAAAGATAAGAGCTTGCTAGTGATCTAGATATTACAAAAAACTAGCACAGAAAATAAAGCAACAAAAATCAAAGCCCACTATGCCTAATCTGTCTCTGACTAGACTTAATCTTCCTGACACCAGAATCACCACCCAAACCATCCAGAAACTTAGGCCTGCCTTTAATACCCGATACTTCAAAATCACTCAATAACGTACTGCTCACTAGTTCTATATCAAACTCCAGGGCTTCAATCATCCCGGTATATAAGAGTGAGTATAAACGCTCAAGTGAAATTTTATGAGTTTGATTTGATGTATTAAATATCCAGTCACTCAATTTTAGAAAATTATAGAATGAATTTTCGGATAATATTAATTTTTTAGTATTTTTAAAACGGCCGGAGTTAACTATTAAATCCCAGTATCTGGCAAATCTACTCAAGCGTTGCATGTCATTAAAACTTATTAATTTATTACTAAGGATATTAAAAGGTGGCAGAGGGTTGTAACGCATATCATACTCTTGAGTATGACGAATGATTGGTGTGCCCTTTAATCGTTTTAAGATTCCAACCTGAATCTCATGTGGGTTATAACTATATAACTGGTTTAGTCCTGTCGCGAAACTATCTATGGTTTCACCTGGTAAACCTATAATTAAGTCTGCATGAATATGTGCGTGAGAGTGCTCTCTAATCCAGCTTAAATTGTCTTTTACTTTCTGGGTATTCTGTTTTCGACTTATGATTGTTTGTACTTCTGGGTTTAGGCTTTGTATACCAATTTCAAATTGAAGACTACCTTCTGGAAACTGTGCAATTGTAGATTTTAATTTTTCAGGTAAATGATCGGGAATTAGCTCAAAGTGTAAAAATAGATTTTCACTATTTTCAGCATCCATTTTATTCAGGAAAAAATCCATGATACGTATACTGGTATCTATTTTTAAATTAAAGGTTCTATCAACAAATTTAAAATGACGTACACCTCGTTCATATAACTTTTCCATTTCATTAAGGAATACATCTAAATCAAATGGATAAACGGTTTTGTCGAGTGAGGAGAGGCAAAATTCACATTTAAACGGACAACCTCTGGATGCTTCAACATATATGACTCGATTTGCGACATCTTCGTCATTGTAATAAGCATAGGGAAGCTGAATTTCTGATAATTCTACAGGTTGAGGGTGAATTATCTTATTAACGGGCTTCTTGTTCTGTTTAAGGTTACTACATAGTTCTTTAAAAGCCAGATCTGCCTGGCCGGTTATAACATAATCAACGCAACTAACCAGTTCCTGTTGTTCAAATTCGTAACTGACCTCAGGGCCGCCTAGTACAATTGTTGTTTCAGGTGAGATGGTTTTAAGTAGTTTGACTAATTCAAGTGTTTCAGTGGCATTCCAGATATAAACACCAATTCCTATAATCCCGGGTTTATCCTTTAATAGTGATTCAGCAATATCAATAATACGGCCATTGATATTGAATTCGATGAGTTTAGTGACGGATTGTAGGTCACCCATATTTGCGTATATGTAGCGTAACCCCATTGATGCATGGATATAACGGGCATTTAAGGTTGTTAAGATAATTTGTGGCACTTAAAGTGAGTCCTGCATTGACGTGTAGCCCTATTGGAGCATATCTATTATAAACTATTCTTGTTTATTGTGTCTTCTCATGTACCATTAAGCTCTATATTCACTGAAATCTGTCTTAAAGAATTACTTGATTATGAAAGGTATTACCATTGACGGGCAATCATCCGTTGTACAGATCAAATTTGCGGTAGTTTACGCACCAAAACGTTCTCGTGGACGTTTTTCTGAAAACTGTGTTTTCATATGCGAGTCAGAGTTAGATGCTATAGAAGAAGCTAATATTGAGAAACATTTGTTTGCAGCCAAAGTTATAGGGCCCTCAAAATCGTCTGAAGGGCAACGAATCTATTATCTTGATACCTGGATTGATTCCAGTATTAACGATTAGTCTTTTATGCTTTCTAAATTACCCGTACATTAATAGATCGTTTTCCATGAATTATTATGAATAATCCTTTTACTTCATTATCCAGTTTTAAATTGCAGTTTAATCAGGGCTTATGCCAGTTATTAGACAAAAAACAGTTAGGTACATTTATTCTTTGCCTGGCTAATGCAAGTAATGACTATGAACTATTTTCTCAACTTAAAGAACAGTTAAATAACCAATATTTAGATCTACTTGAGCAGTACAAAAAATCCTTAGTAAATGGAGACCAGATAAATGCTGTAGATGAAGATATATTAGTGTTTTTAAAATTAAATGTATTAGGTTTTGAAAATATTAAACTGACCGAGCAGCGTGAAGAGTCTTCATGGTTATGTCAGTTTAATCAGCTGAGGTCTTTTCGACCTCGTCGTATGACGAATTTCGCACACAATGGCAGTATGTCTACACCTTATGTAGAGTCGCACTTTAACTTTAATAAACCATTTATGGAAAAAGAGTGTTTCTGGTCGGGAGAGTTTAATAATAAACAGATGGATTTATTTTATAATAAATATCCGTTTGCAGATTTACATGGTTTAATCGTTCCACAGCGTGACAAGTGTTTACCGCAGTTTTTATTGAAAGACATGCATGAATATATCTGTGCATTCACAAAAGACTTATCAAAAAATTTACCGGGTATTGCTGTGGGTTATAACAGTTATGGTGCATATGCTTCAGTTAATCATTTGCATTTTCAAATGTTTATAAATGAGAAAGCTTTACCGATTAGTCTCCCAACCTGGAAACACAATGGTGGTGAAACTGAATATCCGATTAATGTGTTTGTATGTGAAAATGCTGAGGATAGCTGGAAAATTATTGATGATTTACATAATCAGAAGCAAGCTTTCAATTTGTTATACATGCCAGAAAAAATATTTATTATTCCACGTAGTGTACAGGCTAGTGTTGATACTCCCGACTGGAGCAGTGGTTTTACCTGGTACGAAATGAGCGGTGCGATGTTGCAATCTAATCATCAGGATTATATGAATTTACGAGATAGTGAAATTGCGAAATACCTTAAAAGCCATAAAGTGTAGATTTTATTGATGCTCTTATTTTGTCTTTTTCTTGACTAAAATCAAAGCCTAATTCATGTCATAATCAGTATATTACCAAATACAGATATTCTGTTCCCCCAATACCCCCAGACTATAAAGATAATTATCTGCAATTTTATCTAGATAATATTAACGGGAGTATATATATGCGTTTCAAGTTAAATCCAGTTCTACTTGGTGTACTTACAGCTATTTCAGTACCTGTAACGGTCAATGCCGATTCATTAGCAGGAGCCTTCACAGAAGGTAAAGCAGATATTGATATAAGAATGCGTTATGAAGCGGTTGATGATGGTAACCCGTTAACAGAGGATGCCGATGCCGCTACTATGCGAACACGTCTTGGTTTCACTACAGGTAATTATTATGACCTTCAGGCACATGCAGATTTTGAAGTAGTGCATACCGGGGGGGATTTTAATTCTAAGACTAATGGTAATACAGGATATGCAGTTGTAGCAGACCCTAAAGTTGAAGAGTTAAATCAGGCCTGGCTTGCATACAGTGGTATTGATAATAATGTTTTTAAGTTAGGTCGTCAGCGAGTCATATTAGACAATGCGCGTTTTGTAGGTAATGTGGGTTGGCGGCAGAATGAGCAGACCTTTGATGCACTGGCTTACATTAATAGTAGTTTCGATGATGTTTCTATTTTGTTAGCTCATGTTGGCCAGGTAAATACAATTCTGGGCGGGTCTCTTAATACAAATACAAATCTATTTAACGTAGGCTTAGATAAAACACCCATTGGTAAAGTCTCAGCTTATGCTTATTCTATTGATTTAGATGATAGTTCTGCGAATGATACCTTAACTCTTGGTGCAAGATTAAAGGGTAGTGCAAGTGATTTTCTCTATACCGTTGAATATGCACAGCAATCTGATACAGCCGATAATACCAGTGATTTAAGTGCGTCTTATACATTGCTTGAAGCAGGATACAAAATTGGTGATACAAAGTTTTTCATAGCAGATGAAATACTTGGGTCAGATGATGGAGCCGCATCATTTCAAACCCTTTTGGCAACTAAACATGCATTTAATGGTTGGGCTGATAAATTTCTGACAACACCAGTAGATGGATTAAATGATCTATATGTAAAAGCGGTAACAAAAGTAGGAGGTTTTAAGCTGGTGGGTGTATATCATGACTTTACATCTGATAATGGCAGTACTGATTATGGTACCGAGCTAGACTTATTAGTTGTTAAGCCAATTGATAAAAATATAAAAGCTTTAGTTAAATACTCTGACTACAGTGCAGATACTTTCTCTACTGATACAAAAAAAATATGGGTATCACTTGAAGGTAAGTTCTCTCAGTAGCTATTTTTAAAACATCACCTGCGATGATTTTCGGGCTCCTAAATAGGGCCCGATTTTTTAAACTCGACTTTTAATTATATCGGCAACTCGAAATGAATTTGCATAAATTGTCCATGTATAAGGGACGCTACCACCGGTAGGCATAAAACTGCCATCGGTTACATACAGGTTTTCAACATCATGTACTTTGCAATCTGAATCTAAAACTGATGTTTTTATATCATTTCCAAATCGACAACCACCTGCAACCAGGTTAGCTGGAGGCGATCCACTAACACTGGAACGTATATTCTTTGCGCCCATCTGCTGCAAAACATTTTCAGCTTTTGCAGATAAGAATTCACCAACTTTAAGATCATGTTCGTGATAACCTAACCTGACTTTAGCGACAGCTGAGCCCCATTTGTCCTTGATGCTGTTATCGAGACTGACAAAACAGTTATCTGTAGGTAACCAGTCATTAAAAACTTCAAAGCGTAAATCCTGAGATTCTGTAAACACGGTTTTCAAATCGCGTTTAAGATTGTGTCCCCAGTTTAAATTATCGTCATCATTCCATTTTACTGACATCGCTTTTGAAATAGGATTTGGGTGACGTAATAAAAAATCAATGACACCACCTTTAGCATGTCCGCCAAACTCTTTATCATTAAAATAGTACCAGTCCTGTACACCTCGATTTACAAAAGGGCCACGGGTTTTCATTGAACTAGCGGTTAGTTTGTCCATCTCGTTATAATGAAATTCACCGGTACCTGAGCCACCGCCAGAAAACAGCAGATTCTTACCAAGCTGAGAATAGTTATTGCCTAAACCATTAGGATGTTTAGGCCCATTAGATGCTAATAAAAGTCGTGAGGTTTCTATAGCGTGACAGGCTACAACAAATATTTTCGCTGATACAGACTGAGGTTTATTGTTAATGTCATAATAAAGCGCTTCTACAATTTGTCCTTTAGAATTGCTTTTAAGTTTGTAAACTTTGCTGTTAGGTCTTATTTCACATTTACCTGTTAATACTGCGGCATCTAATAATGCAGCACGGGAGCTACCTTTAGCACCTGAGTGGCAGCCATAACTGCCACAGTAACCTGAGTACTCACAACTGTTTCGACCATTTGACGGTTTTGATAATATCGCTCTGGGTGTTGGTAATGAAGTTATATTTAATTCATCACAGGCTTTATCAATTTTATTTACAATTGGATGTTCACTAGTGGGTGGAAAAGGAAAGTCTTCTGTTGAACGAGGCTCCTGATGTTTATGAGGAATGATTTTTCCTGAAATACCAATCTCTGTTTCAGCTTTAGTAAAATAAGGTTCCATATCTTCATAACTGATAGGCCAGTCAACAATATTCGCACCCTTAATAGGACCAAATTCGGATAATAAACGAAAATCTTTTGGTTTGATTCTATAAAAATACCCACTCATAAAATTAGATGATCCACCAACAACATTACCATTCCAGAAATCCCAGCCAGACTCGGATGTTGGTTCACTGATCCAGTCACCATTATTGGTTGCTTCTTCAAGCACGTGTTGTTCATCTTCAAGATTAGGCGTGTAAGTGCTGCGTCTACAACATGCCATTTCATCTTTGGTGTAATCTTCTTCTGTTAACCAGGGGCCTTTTTCTAATACCAGAACTGATTTACCCTGTTTAGATAATTCAGATATAATCGGGCCGGCACCTGCACCACTACCGATTACACACACGTCATAATCTTTACTCATGATTTTGTTCTCCGACGTGTATTTATATTTGTTTTCTGACCTAGTTTGAAATAAACCTGTTCAGTAGTAGGTGTAGGAAAACCAGGAATGTGTTCCAACCATTTCCATCCCTTAGTATCTTTATTACCCCCGTAAACAGGATCACTTAATAAAGCCTCTATCAGATAACCCATCACTAAAAATAACCAGCGACTACCCGCACGACTACTCTCAATTTGCCTAAGTACTTTCTCTTTTTCATCAGAATCAAGATTAACGAATGAAACTTTATGGTTCTTAACTGATAAATCATTTAACCAGCCTACACCTTGAATAATAAAATTCTTTTCTTCTGAATCAATGTCAGGTGTTTCTAGCATATTTCGTAAAAACCGTAATGCATTAATATCTTTAGCACCGGGGGAGTGAGCATCAGCTGGAAATAAATGTTCTTGAACTTCAGCCAGGCTTAACCAGGGATCTGAAAGGTTTTTATAAACTTCATCAGACTTCTGCCCCAGTATTAGTTTGTCTGCTTTACTGAGTAACGGCCAGCTTGCGCTTGTTAAGGCAATAATTTGTATAAACTGTCTACGATTAATTAAAGGTGTATTCATATTTTTATTTTTTATTGTCTGAAAGTTTATTTACCGGAGATTTGTTTTTTATATTCCAGCGTTCAAAAAAGGCTAGAAATGACTCACGTGTATATTGTCCATCTTTTAAAAACTCTGCTGTATCCTGAGACCATAAAACACTACCATTAAACTCAGATACATACATGTGTGGATATCCCAGGGGTTTTGGAAAAGGTTTTAAAAAATCAGCATTGTCATTTTCATCACTAACATTGATTTTTAGCATAACAAAAGTTTCATGCAGTTTTTGTTTAATATCGGGATTGTTATCAAAAAACACATCCATTTTATGGCACCATGTACACCAGTCACCACCTAGCTCTATTAGAATTCGACGATTTGTACTGGTTGCGAGTTCTACCGCAGCGGCACCATCTTTAAAGGCATCCTGTTTTACATTGTACTGGGTGCTGTATGCGGGTAATGACTGAATGAGCGGGGTAGTGCTAGCAGAAGCTGCTGGCAGGTTTACAGGCAAAATTAAAATTAATAATACCAGTTTGCTTAATAAGGTTAGGCTCGTATTTTTCATAGGTTTATTGTACTATTTTTGTGTTACAGAGGTCTTTATAAGAACACAGTATTAGTAAATGGTTTCATACGGTTGTATTATTTTATAAATTAATATTTAAAGGTTGTTTAATATGGCTAAAAATCTAATGATTTTGCCGAGTAAGGATAACAAGAAAATCAGACTCGTTAAAATACCCAGAGATTACGAAGAACATGAAATTTACAGGGCTGCTACAGGGGCAATTGCACGTATAGAGGACAATCTACCAGGTTATGACTGGGAAGACCTGATGGAAGAACTGGAAGATATGGGTTTTGAGGAAGTGTCTTTTTTATTAGGCCCTGAAGTTTAGCGCTCTAATCAGACGGAAGTACACACTGGCAGATTAGTTAAATAGTTGTTATTTGCTTTGTTTAGGCGCGTCCCCCCAAGAGAGTTATGTTGCAAACAGGGCTAATTTCACCAGTAATTTGAACTGAAAAAATCCGCTTTATGCTCTTAATAAGTGCTTATTACCTCAACCTCCATACCCACTTCTAACTTACCGGTTCCCTCTGCAATCAAATTTTGTCCAAAGTATATTTTATTTTCACGCATGCGATAAGCCGCCAGTGCTTTAAGCACATCGGCTGTCTTTTCGGCTGTATCAGGGTTTATGCTGGGAATAATGCATCGACTACAGGCTTTAACCAGGTTAAATACGATATCCCCAATACGTATTTGTTTCCAGTTATCCTCTGCAAACGGCTTGCTACCTTTTACAACAATATTAGGTCGGAAACGTTTCATTTCTACAGCAGAATTCAGGCGACTGTTTAAATCATCAAGCGAAGCCTGACTTATAAGTAAATAGGGGAAACCATCACTAAAAGCGGTTATATCACCCTTTTGGGCGTAGTCCAGATCAACCTGTCTTACTTCATTGGCTGGAAAATATACCAGTCGCGCGGGTGTTTTCAAAAACGTAGTAAACCACTCTGCGGCTGTATTTCCCGCGTCATATGAAGTGCAGGTATCTTCCCAGACCGTCGCTTTTATAGTGTTATCCGAGTGAGGAGGCATAATGTGCAGTGATTGCATGCCCGTGGCAGATACCGTTAGCTGAGTGTTGTTTAAATGGCTTTCAATTAAGCACATTCGAGGGTGTTTACGCTGGGTTAACATAAATCCTTTCTCATCAATGAGCATCCATCTGCGGTCCATTTCTAAACCAAAAGGCCCCATCTGAGAGCTGCTCAGGCTTATTTGAGCAGTTGATTTAATAGGATATATGGCAAGTTCAGATAAGGTAATCATGAGTCTTTGCAATCATTCAGTAGTGACTGTAAATGCTCAACACCCAGCTCACGTGCCAGTTTAATGTTTGTATTTGGTATTTGTGTCGTGTCAGGGTGACTATCTATAGCCCGTTGCATACTCTGTTCACGAATCAGATGTAAAGTAGGGTAGGGAGAACGATTTGTATAGTTAGAAGCATCATCTAACTCAACTCCATCAAAACAGTAATCCGGATGGAAGTGAGCGATTTGATATACAGTGTCATAACCCAGATCATCAAGTAACTGATTGGCATAATCAATTAATTCAAGAAAATCATCGAAGTCTATAACAGAATGGCTGAATATGAGTAAGGTGGTTTCAGTGTCTGAGTGTTTATCCAGGTATTGAAACTCTTCAGCCAGTATATGCAGGTTAGATTCAAGATCTTTACCCTTAGAAACAGCATAACGAATGGTATTTTGTGTGAATTCCCGCTTAGCAAATGGACAGAAATTTAAGCCAATGATGGTTGATGTTAACCAGCATCGGGTTTCTTCAATTATTTGATTTTGTTGTGTCAATTTAATAGATCTTTAAGTAAGAGGCTTTAAGTCAGGGTTGGCCTTATTTATAGATTTAAATTATACACTATTCGTCAATAGGGCTTATGTTTCTAAATTCTGAGTATTCATACGTCCGAAATTAAAATAGCTATACATAACACCTGCTGGTAGAGGCGTATGTATATGTTATGAGCATCAAAGGTATTTAACTTACCTTTACCTAACTTACTTGGGCGTACTCAAAATTTTGTACGAAATTAGATTTCCAGGCCTTAAAGTCAGAACGGATATCTCTACGTTCCCTCAATACTAGAACAATATGATATTGACCCCGGGTAGAAGGTAAACGCCAGCGTACATTTCCGGTTAAATTATAACTTCTATCACTACTGTCCAGTTTTACGACAATATCCAGGACTGAGTCAATTTCTATGGGGTGGGCAACCTCAAGCCTGATACTGCGAGGTGACATTTCTATGGCTGTTGTTTGCATAGTTTTACCCAGTAAAGAAGGGTTTTCAGATGAAAATAGTATTTTTACGTTTGTGCCTACTGCTGATACAAAATGATCATCTGTGTTTTTTTTAAATAGACGCTGAGCTAGTTTTTTCATTAGGTTTCCTGCTTAATAAGTAATTGTTAGTGGTTTTTAAATTCTTATAAAGAGGTTTATCATTTTGAACCCACAAGCAAAGCTATTTGTGAGTCATCCTATTCAAGCACATGAGAATTTAATATCAAGGTAACACGCTCTTATTTCATTATTATTGTGAATCAAATCACGCAATAATAGGTCACCTAATATCACCATATAACTGTTAAATGACCATTAAACAGTTAAAATCAACAGTATGATATTTTCAAGAAGAATAAAAAGAGCTGTTTCTTATGTCGTATAGAGTAATACGGTTTGTCTTATTATCATTTGTGATGCTTTCATTAATAAGTTGCGCTACAAATCCACCCAAAAATATGAATAACAGCTGCTCCATTTTTGAAGAGAAAGGTGGCTGGTATGATGATGCGAGTGACAGTTTTAAGCGCTGGGGTGTGCCGATACATGTTCAGTTAGCTATTATTCATCAGGAATCCCGGTTTACCCATGATGCACAGACAGAAATGCAGTACTTTATGTGGATAATACCCACAGGCCGAAAATCGTCAGCTTATGGATATGCTCAGGTAAAAGATGAGACCTGGGACTGGTATGTTAAAGCTACAGGTAATAGCTGGGCTGACAGGGACGACTTTGCAGATGCGGCGGATTTTATTGGCTGGTATGGTAAACGCTCATATGACACATTAAAAATTTCAAAATGGGATGCCTATAACCAGTATCTTGCGTATCATGAAGGCCATGGTGGTTTTAAAAGAAAAACATATAATCAGAAACCCTGGTTAATTAAGGTAGCAGCCAAGGTTAAAAAGAATGCGAGCAAGTATGCAGCACAACTTAAAACCTGTGAGGCTGAATTGAAGTCAGGCTGGTGGTTCTGGTAAGTAAGAGCATTAGACGTCAGTATATTAAGTATTTAAGCTTTGGATAAAACCATTGTTTCCAAATGATAATAAATAAGAGTTTTGTTTTTATGTATAAGCAATCAATAAATTATATAGCAACTAGTGTGTTAGTTCTCTTTTCTCTTTTTTCATCCGTCGCTTATTCATATGATGAAATTTTATTTGAACAAAATATTAATGAATTAAATGAAGTTAAATCTTTATTAACAAAAAATAAATATACAAGTGAAAATCTTACAAGCTGGACCAGGCTGGCAATCAATTTAAAAAGTACAGCAGAACTATGCGTATCAGAAAAAGAAGCTATTCTATCAGCCCTGAAAGACTCGATAACTGGATTAGGAGAGGTAACAGAAGGGGAAGATGTTAATATTACATCAGTTAGAGATTTGCTCAGCAAGGATAAAAAACGAATTGAAAATGAAATAGCTGAGTGCAATGTTCATTTGTTGTCTATTGATGAAACTGAAAAGCAATTGAATATTGCCAAGAGCTCTGATCTAGAACGTGTATATTTATCTAAACAACAGAACCTGGTTGAGTTATTGGTTGATTTTGTTAATAACCCTGCAGATTTATTTAGTGATTCATCAGATTTTATTCTAGATCATTCTGGTATACAGGATATTAAGTTATTTGAATGGTTTATCGGTCTGGCAGTTATTTCAGCCGTATTGTTATTTTCCATGCGTATAAGAAAATTTTTAAACAAGCAATCTGAAACTATAAGCTGGAATAATGATTTAGATAGTTTATTGCTGCATTCGGCTATTACTGTAAGTGCGCGTTATCTGCCTTATATATTTGTTTCCTTATCAAGTTATCTGTTTTTAAATTATATAACTCTAAATATAGAGCATGCTCTTTTTATTACGCAATTTTCTCTTGCTGTTACCCTGTATTTCGTTTTTATAGCGGTAACCAATCTATTTTTATCACCTTTAAATCCGGCTGAGCCTATACTCGAAAATATGGGGAATATTCTGGTAAAGGTTTCTCAGCGATTGAAAGTATTATTTCTTATTGCCCTGCTAGGTTATCTGGCATTTTATACTGTTTTTTCAAATAGCATGACCGAAACGAATTTACACTTATTGAGATTTGTCTTTTCTCTATTTTTAGTCATTAATCTAGTGTGGACAATAAGAGTCTTAATCGACCCCAAAAAACTTCCTAAGATAAGCTGGATATCCCGTGTGGTAAACCTGGTTTTACTGCTTACTCTTATTACTGAGTGGTTAGGTTATATTAATCTGTCACTTGCCGTCAGAGGAGGGGTATTAATAACCTTTGTGTTATTAATTCTATTTTTTGCGGTTACAACAGTATTTCAACTTATTTTCAATTCTCTTGATAAAGGGTCCAATAAACTATCTTCTCGCATACGTACTAAATTAGGTGTTGAAGGTGATAATGTTATACCAGGTTTGGTCTGGATAAGGTTAACTCTTTCGGTTGTTTTATGGGGCTCTTTCTTCCTGTTGTTGGTAAATATATGGGATTACAATGGAGGCCTGTTAACACAGTTAAAAAATTATATTATCAACGGATTTACTTTAGGCGATTATAGAGTTGTTCCAAGTAAAATATTATGGGCAGTGTTGGTTTTTTCTGGCCTACTGGCAATATCAGGCTGGATAAAATGTCAGCTAGAAAAACAGTGGCTCGATATGATAAATATTGATTCCGGTGCGCGAGATGCTGTGGTTACTATTTCGGGTTATGTCATGTTTTTAATGTCAATTCTAATTGGCCTGTCAGTGGCGGGTTTTAACTTTGGCAATATTGCCATTGTTGCGGGTGCATTATCTGTGGGTATTGGTTTTGGTCTGCAAAATATTGTAAATAACTTTGTTTCAGGTTTAATTCTATTATTTGAACGTCCCATTCGTAAGGGCGACTGGGTGGAGGTCGGTACCACCGCGGGTTATGTAAAAAATATACAGATACGTTCAACTCTAATAAGAACTTTTGATAATTCGGATGTGATTGTTCCTAACTCAGAATTAATTTCAAATCAGGTTACCAACTGGATGTTATCAAGTAAGAGAGGTCGGGCGATCATACCGGTGGGTGTTGCATATGGAAGCGATATAGAGCAGGTTAAGGAAATATTATTAAAAATAGCAGAAGACAATGAGCAGTTAATTCATGGAGTGAAGCAATGGGCACCAAAAGTTCTGTTCAGGGCGTTTGGTGCAAGTTCGCTTGATTTTGAATTAAGAGTTTTCTTAAAAGAGGTAAGTGGACGTTTAGGTGTAATTAGTGATTTAAATTTTGCAATTGATAAGGCATTCAGAGAAGCTAATGTAGAAATTCCATTTCCACAAAGAGATGTGCATGTTAGGACTTTGCCAGATAAGAGCGAGTGAGTCTGTGTAAATAACGTTATTAATATGTAATTGGTTATTTGTTTTCTGTCATTATAAATAGAGGGCTAAAGCATTATTTTTATTAACAAATAGCAGCTTCAATTAACTCTATCCAGTGTTTTACCGGTTTGTCTGACATGCTAGATAAATGCATCTGACAACCAATGTTTGCAGTAGCAATAATATCAGGTCTGTCTTTCTGTAAATTAGTTATTTTATTTATAAGTAATTTTTTTGATAATACAGGCTGTAATACAGAATAGGTGCCAGCTGAGCCACAACAAAGGTGTGAATCATCAACCTGTGTCAGCTTGTAACCTACATTGGTTAATATCTTTTCAACAACACCATTAAGTTGTAAGCCATGTTGCAGTGTGCAGGGGCTATGAAAAGATACTGTTGTATTAAGTTCGGGCGTTTCTGTTATCTGTGAAATTTCGCTGGCTAATATTTCACTTACATCTTTAGCTAGTGCGCTTACTCTTTTAGCTTTAAGTGCATATTGTTCATCATTTTCGAGTATATGAGCATAGTCCTTTACCATTACACCACAACCACTAGCAGTAATAACAATTGCTTCAATACCATTATTAATATGATGCCACCAGTTATCGATATTATGCTTTATGGTTTTAATCGCTTCTTCTGAAGCAGCAAGATGTTGGCTAACAGCGCCGCAACATTTAACTTCTTTTTGTTGAACTAGCTCTATACCCAGCTTATTTAAAACATTGGCTGTTGATGCATTTGTTTGTGCGTTAGTTGTTTGTTGTACACAGCCCGCCAGTATTAACATTTTTCTTTTTTGTTTAATATTTGGCCATTCACCGGCAATTTCTATTTCAGGTATCTTGTTCTTTAATACGGCAGGTAACACCGGTTTAAAAAAGGTGCCTATGTCTAATAAAAACTTGAATCTTTCAGGGTAAGGAATTATTTTACGCAAAGCAAAACGAGAAAAACGTTCAGTTAAATTTCTCGAGGTCTGTTTTTCTACCAGTTCACGTCCTATATCAATTAGTCGCCCATACTGAACACCTGAAGGGCATGTGGTTTCACAAGATCGACAGGTTAAACAGCGATCTAAATGTGATCGAGTTTTTTCAGTGACTTTTTCGCCTTCCAGTACCTGTTTAATTAAATATATCCTACCACGTGGGCTATCTAGTTCGTCTCCAAGCAGTTGGTAGGTTGGGCAGGTTGCCGTGCAAAATCCACAATGTACACAGGTGCGCAAAATATCATTGGCCTGTTGACCCTGAGGTGTATCTAACAAGTTTTGAAGAAGATTAGTTTGCATAGTTAAATGTCTTTATACATAGCGCCGGGGTTTAGAATGTTTTCCGGGTCAAAAGCATTCTTTAGCTTTTTATGTATATTTAACAGGCCGTTACTGAGAGGGTGGAAAGCTGGAGTGCCCAATGAGTTGTTTCTGAATAACATTGCGTGACCACCAACGGCATTTAATTTTTCTCGTATATCTTCGGCTGATGAAGTTGTTTTTAACCAACGCAGAGCTGATCCCCATTCATAAAATGTATCACCTGCTATATCAAGAGGTGGGGTATTGGACGATAGAGATAATCGCCACAATGGTTTATCAGTTTTAAAAAATTGATGACTCTGTTCTTTTATTTGTTGCCAGAACAGTGGGCTATTTTCTAAACTTTCACCGCCAATTATTTTTCGTGCTGAGTTAACTGATGAGTCATTACCGCTTAAGCGAATAAATAATTGTGCACCATCATAACAAGTTGCACTAACAGGAAGTGACTGTTTAACCCATTGATGCATATTAAACATAGCCTGATTAATATCACATTGATGGCTTAGAGTGATTTCTGTTTCGGGTTTAGGCAGTACTTTTAAAGAGACATCAAGTATTACCCCGAGAGTACCCATGGCGCCACACATTAAACGTGAAGCATCATAACCAGCAACATTTTTCATTACCTGGCCACCAAATTTTAAATCTTCAGCTTTGCCATTAATTATTCTGGATCCTAAAACAAAGTCACGTGCAGCACCATTATATGCTCGAGCTGGACCTGATAAATTACAGGCTATAGTTCCACCAATAGTTGCGCTATCTGCAAAGTGAGGTGGCTCAAAAGGCAATATCTGATTGCTTTCATTCAATATCGCTTCCAGTTCGCAGAGGCGTGTTCCAGCTCTAACGGTTACTACCAGTTCAGTTGGCTCGTAACTAATAATACCCTTATGCTTAGATACATCTAATGAAGTAGCCTCAACTTTCTGGCCATAAAAATGTTTGCTGTTTCCACCGCGTACTTTCAGTGAGCTTTTGTTTTTGTAAGCTTCTAGTATTTGTGATTGTATTTGCTGGTTATTATCTTCAGACATATTTTAAAACCGTTCCAGCTCGGGGTGAGATAACTCACCATGATGTACATGCATTGCGCCGAATTCAGCGCAGCGATGTAATGTGGGAACAGCTTTACCCGGATTGAGTAAACTTTTTTCATCGAAGGCTTTTTTAATGGCATGAAACTGAGTTAGTTCAAGCGCATCAAACTGCACACACATTTGATTAATTTTTTCCAGTCCTACGCCATGTTCACCGGTGATGCTGCCACCTACTTCAACACACAGTTCAAGTATTTTTCCGCCAAATTCTTCCGTGCGTTCCAGCTCGCCGGGTTTATTGGCATCATATAAAATTAATGGGTGTAAGTTGCCATCACCTGCATGAAAGACATTCGCAACAGGTAACTCATACTCAGCTGATAGTTCAGCCATGGTTTTTAAAACCTGTGGTAAATGTTTTCGGGGAATGGTGCCATCCATACAATAGTAATCAGGCGAAATTCTTCCAACAGCTGGAAAAGCAGCTTTGCGACCTTTCCAGAAAGTGATACGTTCAGCTTCATCCCGTGCAATACGTACTTCTGTTGCACCGCTTTGTTCAAGAATATGTTGAACACGTTTAATATTTTCTTCTACTTCTGCCTGGCTACCATCCAGTTCACATAACAAAATAGCCGCCGCATCTGTGGGGTAACCCGCGTGAACAAAATCCTCTGCAGCCTGTATGGCTAATTTATCCATCATCTCAAGACCAGCTGGAATAATGCCGGCCGAAATGATATCGCCTACGGCCTTACCGGCTTTAATCAAGTCATTAAATGCGGCGAGAATAACCTGTGCAGATTCAGGTTTAGGTAATAGTTTAACAGTGACTTCAACAATGACACCCAACATGCCTTCAGAACCAGTCATTAAAGCAAGCAGATCATAGCCTGGTGCATCAAGCCCGCTACCACCGATAGTGAGTAACTCTCCCTCAATAGTAATAATTTTTATCTGCTGAATATTATGTATGGTTAAACCATATTTCAGGCAGTGCACACCCCCGGAATTTTCAGCTACATTACCGCCAATTGTGCAGGCAATTTGTGAAGAGGGGTCAGGGGCATAATATAAACCATATTTTGCAACGGCTTCTGAAATTGCCAGATTTCGTACTCCGGGCTGTACTCGCGCAACACGTTGTACCGGGTCGATATCTATAATATCTTTAAATTTTGTCAGACTGAGTAAAATACCATCTGATAAAGGCAGTGCACCACCGGATAACCCGGTTCCAGCGCCCCTGGCAACGACAGGTACATTCAGCTCATTACATACTTTTAAGATAGCCTGAACCTGATTTATTTCATTAGGTAGTACAACGGCTAATGGCAGGTTTCGATAGGCAGATAAACCGTCACATTCATAAGGGTGCAGGTCTTCAGTTTGGTGTAGAACTGAATCAGATGGCAGAATACTTTCTAGTCTGCTTATTAATTGTGATTTATCAATAGGCGATGTCATAACGGGGGAGTCATTAATAACAAGCTGCCATTACTAGAGTTAGTAAGGTGGCTTGTATATTAAGTTAAATCTAGTCCTCAAACTCAGCATTGTGATAAATGTTCTGTACATCATCACAATCGTTTAATGCATTAATAAAGTTATCAAATATTTCAACATCTTCACCTGTAATCTTACTAGCGCTTTGTGGCAGGTAGGTGATTTCGTCCATTTCAAAGTCTATATCGCTAAAGGCTTCGTTTAATGCTGTTCGTACTTTATTAAATTCAGTATGTGGAGCGAGTATTGTAATCATACCATCTTCATTTTCAATATCGGTTACATCAACATCTTTTTCCATAAGAGCATCAAGTATGGCTTCTTCGTCATCATGTTTGAATGCAAAAATAGCCTGATGGTCAAACATATGGCTAACCGTGCCCGGAGTTCCAATTTTTGCACTGTTTTTAACAAAGCACTGACGAACATCGGTAAACGTTCGATTGTTGTTATCTGTTAGGCAGTCAACGATAACCATACAGCCACCGGGGCCATAACCTTCATATTGGGCGAGTACAAAATCTTCACCTGCACCACCGTCAGCTTTTTTAAGCGCATTATCTATAACATGCGCTGGAACCTGCTCTTTTTTAGCTTTTTCTATTAAGCGGCGTAAGGCCAGGTTGCTATCGCTATCAGAACCACCGTTTTTGGCGCAGACATAAATCTCTTTACCATATCGTGAATATAACTTGGCTTTCGCACCCTGCGTTTTAGCCATAGAGGCTTTACGGTTTTCGAAACTTCTGCCCATCTGAGTATAATCTCTATTGAGTGGTAATAATTGAGGCTAATTTTAACGGTATAGAGCAATAGATGCTAGGCCGGATATAGATGAATTATTCTGTAATCAGCTTAACTGAGGATTCAGACGTGTGTTTATCTATATTAATCAGAAGATCACAATATTCATTCTGTGTATCTAAAGGGGTGGGGTCATCTGAACAACTGCATCCAGCAATAATACCACTATAAAAAATACCTGAATTTATAATAATGCTATCAGGTGTTTCTTCTGTTTTATTAACAATAGCGCTGATTTTTTCATTACTAACATAACTGCTAAGAGACAGACCTTTCTGTAAAGGCAGCTCTTTATGGTCGAACCGAGCGATTTCCTTCTTAAATATACGGGTAAATTCAGCATCAAATCCATTTGTTTGCCATGCTTTTAAGGTGTTGGGTAAAGAAATCATGAGCAAATTTTTAATCTAATCAGTTCTTCAGAAAGACCCTTACCCAGGCTGGACTGGCCTTTTTCATCAAGCTGAACACCGTCTATTTCACTCCAGCGTTTAGTAGTAGGCAGGTATTCTCGGGTGCCAGGTTTCAGCACCCATGAAATGGAGTCGGAATATACAAGTATCTTTTTCATTTTCTTTTTAATTGTAATTCATGGAAGTTGTGTTAACTAGAGTTACTATTATATAACTCCTATAATGTGATTAATAATAACCTGTTTTATCGATAATATTAAATAATGATTTTACAAAGCAATTTTAAACCTGCACCTGGTTTGAGTAATTCTCATGCTCAAACGTTATTGCCGACCTTTATACGTAACAAATTAAAGTTTACGGGGCTTGAAGAAACTCTGGAGTTAGATGATGGTGACTTCCTTGATTTGATGTGGACAGATAAACCGCAAAATAAGAAACCTGTTGTTATTGTTTTTCACGGACTTGAGGGTTCAATTGACTCCCCATATGCCAGAGGCATTATGTTAGCGATAAAAAAACGGGGTTGGACGGGTTTGTTAATGCACTTTAGAGGATGTTCAGGGCAGAGTAATCGCTTACCCCGCTCTTATCATAGTGGTGAGACAGAAGATGCCAAAATTTTAATAAAGTGGTTGCAGGAAAAATATCCTGATTCTTCATTAGCCGCGGTCGGCTTTTCATTAGGTGGGAATATGTTATTAAAATTACAGGCAGAATTAGCTGAAACATCACCCTTTAAAGCAATTGTAAGTGTATGTGCACCGCTGTTATTAAATGCCTGTGCGGATAAACTAAATAAAGGGTTCTCAAAAATTTACCAAAGGCATCTGATAGGAAATTTAAAACGAAAACTAATCGTAAAAGCAAGACAGCACAATTATGAAAAACTTATTAATTTAAGTTCAGATAAAATTAATCAGCTAAGTAGTTTCTGGCAGTTTGATGATCTGGTAACAGCGCCGTTACATGGGTTTGTTGGAGTAGAGGATTACTATGCAAGGTCCAGTGCCAGACAATATCTTAAAAAAATTGAAAAACCAAGTTTGATTATACTTGCACGTGATGATCCATTTATGACGAAAGATATAATACCCGAAGAATTTGAACTTTCATCAAGTACTCAGTTAGAGTTAAGCAAGCATGGAGGCCATGTTGGTTTTATTTCTGGAACAATTCTAAATCCTGAGTTCTGGTTAGACGAGCGCATACCAGAATACCTGTCAGAGTTTATTTAATTGCTATTAGTTATTTTCGAAAAGATCTTCAGGAAAAATCTTAACATGCGAAGCATGGCCGTAAGGCGAAGGACAGGAGTCCGAAGTAAAGTTCGAGTCAAAGTTATTGTGACATTATAAACAATTGATTCTAAAAAAACGGCTTCTGTGTGACCTTTTCAGAATAAATAATCTGTGAAAAAATGCACTGCTAAGGAACATGTCCCTCGGGGATAGACCGCCGCTTTTTGGCGCTCTGTCCCCTGGTTGATGCCTTCAAGAGTTGAACGAAGTCGTACATGGATGTACTAACGTCACGGCTAAATGGATGTATTTAAGTTCACCTCAGGAGATTTATGCCGCTTCTTCAGATGCTTTTTTCAATAAAGTTTCCTGAAAGATAGCCTTATGTACGTCACCAATACTAATTATGCCAATTAATTTTTTTTGATTATCAGTTACAGGAATACGTCGTATTTTTTTAACGCACATCATTGAGGCTGCTTTAAGAAGAGGCATTTCTGGCTGTACAGAAGCAACAGTTTGCGTCATAAAGTCACCGGCTTTCTTATCAAGCAAACCTTTGTAGTCAGCTTCTATAGATTCGAAATCTGGCATTGCACCTTCTTGCATTATTTGTTCTACATCTGGGAACATAGCTTTTAAAATGTCTTTTTCAGACAGTACACCAATTAGTTTATTATCACTATCAACTACAGGTACACCTGATATTTTGTTAAAGCACATGATTGAAGCTATGTCCTGAATCAGAGTGTCGATATGGGCTGTTTTAACCGAAGTGTTCATTATGTCGTTGACTATCATATTTATTTCTCCATCAGCTTGATGTTAATTATTATGGGCTTGGGAAACAAGCTGATTTACTTATAGCGAATAAGCGTCAGTCAGACCAACAAAGATATTTAATCATTGATATGTTTTTATTTATAGATAGATTTATGAAAACGATAAGTAATTAATTTTAGTCAATAAAAAACACCGATTTGATTTAGATCAAATCGGTGTTTTAATTTAAATAAATATAAAAAATAGATCAAACGAGTTGTAAGCGTAAAATTCCTTCCATTTTTTCAGCTGTTTCAGATTTTCCTGTGCGGCTATCACCAACCAGAGCTATGGTGATACTAACTTCATCTTCTCGGGTTTTCGAAAACTCTCGCTTCTCGAGCGCAGATGACTTAATTAATTCAATCAGATCATCAGCAAGTTTAACAGGACCTTCCTGTTCAACTTGATCTCTATCATTAAAACCGCAACGTTCAAGATCCTCGTCATTGTTACCTTCATAAACACCTGCCATCAACTGACTATGGGCTACGCCCACTTTAAGCTCACCACGATTAATAAGAATATTCATATCGCCAATAAAGCCTTTTTCATTTTCTGAAAACTTTTCAAATAAAGCGGGGTGTAATATCTCGTCATTATTATCTTTTAGCAACGGGAAGGGGTTGGCCCAATAACTGCTTTCTTTTGCACCACGATGAGTTTGGGTTGAACCCGCAGCCACACGTTCGCCCAGTCTAAAGTGCTGTAGAGCATCTTCTATATGCATATCAGCTTTTACAGTGCTTTCACCTGGTTCAATAAGTGAGAAATTATTCATATACAGAAGAATATCGAGTGGGTCCTGTCTGTATAACTCATCAACTTCAGTGACCGGCACTATTTGTCGCGCATTTGAGCCAGTTTCTTTGTTGTAACCAACTTCACGGCCTGCCATCTGCAATTTAGCCTGTTCACTAAAACCATCAAGACAGGCAAATGCACCGGTTTCAGTACCACAAAAAATAGGCCGGGTTACTTTGTCGATTTCCTGCTTTATCAGGCCAATCTTACCCATGTCATCCGCTTTAATTAACATTTCAGCAATATAAGGTTCATCCTTATCAAAACGCACAACATAACGGGTACAACCACAATGTAAGGGCAGGTCTCCGTTTAATATAGCAAGAACATTGTGCAGGGTGAGAAGCGGTTTCTTTGCGTAACCAAAGTACTTTAGTTCATCAATGTTAGGTACAAGTCCGATTAATAATTCATTATCCTGATCATAAAAATATCCCAGATCTTTTTCTTTTGCGTTAGGGTCACCGAAGAAGAATATACCATCGGGTTTACGGTTACTGGTGATATCTTCAATTTTGGCAAATGGGAACAGGTTTAAAAGCCCCGGCTCCATCTCTATACAGCCCCGGGATTTATGGATGAAGGTAATGAGTAATGATGTGCCTACCTGTAGCGGCACAGAAACCCAGTCTTCAATATTAAATTTACCTAAATTTAATGGGTTATGTTTCAATTCATAAAAAGGTTTAGCACGTTTATTTGATGGAGTTGAGTAATCAACGCCGGTTTTCATATCCGCTGCAACCGTTAAAGGTACATGCGCCAGTAATGAGTAATCAGCAGGATAATTAAAATAATGCCCGGAAATTTCACCTGCTGTGACATTAGGTGATGCATCCATACCCGGCGTACGACGCACTCCCTGGTCCATATTAACTTTATTAAGTAACTGTCGGCGTGTCTCAAGTATAAGATCGGCTAGACGTTGTGCTTTATCGGTCACTTTATCTTTAACAGTTTGAGTTGTTTCAATACCTGTTGATACCACATCATTTTGTAAGCGAACCAGACGGGTATAACCTGAACCTCGATAATGATGAAATGCACCATCCATAAAACGAATTAACTCACGGGCTTTTTCATGTTTTTCTGCGGCATCAAATTCACTGGTTTCCAGTATCTTTATAAGGTCACGTGTACTTACTTTTTTAATGAAATTAATTTTATGGTCTGCTTCAGTGCGACGTCTATCAGGGCGGTTTTCTAAATCTTTTATAAATTCCTGTTTATAAATTTTAAGAAAACGGGCAAATACCAGACTACGAAGCAATTGACCTGATGTATTACAACCATCACGAATTTCGAGAATTTGTTCCATGTAAATACCAGTTGGTTATTTAAAGTTCAGGATATATTAAACCCATAAATGAAAGGCTACCAATTAAGCCCATTGAGAGCAGGATTAAATAAACTATTGAGTCAGCTTAAACTATGTATAATTAAGCTTAAAAATTATAAGGTTTTAGGGGCTTTTAATGGCAAAACACGGTAATTCTACTCAGTCAAATAATGGGTGGAAATTTTTTAAATGTTTTATGGCATTGAAATTCGATAATGTCAGTCATGCTGAAAAGCTAGTCGCTAGTCTCGGTGGTGTCATTGGTATTGTTCTCGTCTCATTCGTGAGCTTCAGGGTGTCCGGGGCATCTGGTGCGGCATTAATTGTGCCTTCTATGGGGGCATCTGCGGTTTTATTGTTTGCCGTACCTCACGGTAAATTATCTCAACCCTGGTCATTGATTGGCGGGCATATTACTTCAGCAATTGTTGGGGTTATCTGTTACAAGCTGTTCAATGATACCTATCTGGCAGCGGGGCTGGCTGTGGGGCTGGCTATAGGCGCTATGCATATCTTTAACTGTATTCACCCTCCGGGTGGTGCAACAGCACTTGCCGCAGTTATTGGAGGGCCGGCAATCCATTCGCTGGGTTTTAATTATGTTTTATCTCCTATTTTATTAAATACTTTTATTATTTTATTCGTTGCGATTATTTTTAATGGTTTTTTTTCATGGCGACGTTATCCGGCAGCAATGATGATGCGATTTACAGACCAGCCAGAGAAAGAAGATAAGTATCATAAGAACCTGGTTGATAAAAAATCAATTGAGAAAGCATTAATGGATATGGATTTGGTGATGGATGTAACCACTGAAGATTTGCAGAGGGTTATTCAGTTAAGCCTTGATCATTCAAAAAATCAGAAGATTACTGTAGAGCAGGTTAAGTTAGGGCATTATTATACTAATGGATTGCATGGCACCGAGTGGTCAGTACGCAGTATTATTGATGAATCAATTTCAACTGATCTTAAAAATGATATGGTGATTTACAGGGTAGTAGAGGGTAATCGATTTAATAGTGCGGATAGTTGTACCCGTCAGGCATTTGCAGACTGGGCAGCAAGGGAAGTCTTTCCAAATAAAAATTAGTAAACGCAGTTTTTTAAAGACAAAAAAAGGGTGTAGTAACTCCAGCTACTACACCCAGCAGCGCATGGTGCTGCTAAACCAGTATGTATATCTAAAATATGTAACTCAGGTACACGCGGTTAGTACATCACGCATCTGTTTTAATAGTATCCGGCCTTGCCGGATACTATTAAAATTAACTCTTTTGAGTTTCTGCTTTTGTTGCGCGAGTTTCTTTTACCTTTTTAAGAAAATCCTGATGACGTGCTTCAGCTTCTTTACGACGCAGTTCCATCATTTTCATCATTTCTACACGTTGCTCTTTCATTTGTTTGATCATTGCCTGATGATTAAATGCAGCAGGTTGTTGAAATGCCTGTGGCTGAGGCTGGTATGCAGTTGGGTAAACCGGTGCTTCAGGTGTGTTTTTAAGCATTTCCTGGTAACGAGCAGCAGCCTCTTTTTGTGCTTTTTCAGCAATCGCACGTTGTTGTTCAATTTGTTCTTTAGTTAATGGTGTTGGCGCATAACCATATTGTGGTCGTGCATAAGCATTGTTACCGTTGTAACCATGGTTAGCATTATTACCATTATATGAGTTATAACCATTTCCTCTACCTTGAGCATTAGCATTGCCGCTCATACCAAAAGAGAAACTTGAGTCGAAATCACCATTAGCAGCACTGTTGCCGTAACCGTTATTATTCATATTGCCCATGTTATTTGAGCCATTGTTTCCAAACCATGCATTTGCAGATGTTGAAACAGTAATAGCTGCTATAGCAACTATAATTTTTAAAGTTTTCATTTGTCATTTCCTGTTTGTTTAGCAGTTAAGTTTCATGCGCTTGATCTCATTTGAGACTCTAATAATAGTATAAGTATTAGTTAATATTATCAAATAATAATGCACCCGTTTATCAGATATATACGAAAAATTCTATTGATAGTATTGTGATAATTAAAATGTATCTGTTATTTTAATTTGAATATAAATAAATTAAATTTAGACATGCTTTTAATATTACTTATAACTGTAATTAGAAATAATATTAAAAAATCGTGTTTAAAATCCAGGCGTAAAATAGATGTCATACCCGAAAATTTGTCGAGTATAAAAAGCACATAAGTGATTCTACATTGAATCACTCTGTTTAAAATACGCCTTTAAGTATTAACTTAAAATAATAAAATTAATTCATATATGCTGGCTGGTACAACGGTGAAGTGTTGTATACATCGCGTCGTTTTTGAGACTCAGCTTTCCAGTGAGCTGCACGTTTTAACATTTCCTGATGGCGCATATCAGCGTCTTTAAAAATAGCAGATTGCATTCTAAAAGCCTGTTGCATCATTTGCTGTTGAATCTGTATATTCTGTTCAAATGTACGACGTTGTTGTTCAATTATGTTTGCCTGATTCATATAACCCTGATTTATAAAACCCTGGTTCGTATAGCCCTGGTTCATATAACGCATATTGTCCGGGCGCATATTATTTCGTGGCAGCTTGTTATAGGTCAAAGCGGAAGTTCGTGCATTGTAAGGATAGGCTGAATAAGCATAATTTCGAGGGGCTTGAAGTATCGCTGCTTGATGTTCAGGTGGTGATGGTTGATTAATAACCGGAGTAGCAGCAACATCTTTAACGGGTGTCGCCTTAAGTGTTTCAGCTTTTTCAATTACTGTTCTAACTGCAGGTGTTTCAGTTATTGCCTGATTTTCTATTACCTTGTTTTCTATTGCGGGTGCTTCTGAAGCAGATACTTCTTCTTTCACTGTTAAATCAATAGACTCTGTGGATTCAATAAGAGGTTCAGTTACTTCTTCTATTTTTATTACTTGTGTAACCTTACCAGTGGTCTCTTCAATTTTTACTGATACTGGTGCTTTATTAATTTCGACAATAGTTGCTTCAGTTTCTATTGTTGTAACTTCATTTGTGAGTGTTTCGATTTCATTTGTCGTAACAATGATTTCTTCAGTTATTGTTTTTGTAGTAACCGCAGGTGATTCAATAGAGGGTGCTGTTTTTGTTTCAGGTAGAATAGCGGTCTCTTGAATAATAGATTTATCATCTAAAAGTTTATTCACAACAGAATTATAACTGTCAGATAATGTGTCAGTGGTTGTATTATAAAATTTAACAGTTGTGTCATACATAACTGCAAATGGGATGTCATCTTTTTTATACCAGACACCAGCGATAACCAGACAGGTAATACTTATAGAGAGGGTATAGATAGTTAATTTTTTCAGACCATAATCTTCTTCAACTGATTGTGTCTGATCATTAGGCTGTTTTGTTTCTACTTTTTGATCGCTCATGGGAGTGCTCCGTTTTTTTTCAAAAAAAAAGCTGGTCACATGTGTGCCAGCTTTTTAGAAATTACGCTTTGTTTTAAAGTGTAATTATTTTGCAGGAGCAGCAGCTGGTGCTGGGGCAGCAGGAGCGTAGCCGTATGGCGCTGGAGCATAACCATTGTAGCCATTGTAACCATTGTAACCGTTATACTGATTCTGGTACTGGTTGTAACCGTTGCCATAACCCTGACCATTGCCACGACCGTTAGCTTTCATGTTGAAGCCGAAGTTACCATCGCCCATCATGTCGCCCATACCATTACCGTTACCATAGCCGTTGTTATTCATGTTGTTATAACCGTTGTTATTGTTATAACCATTGTTGTTGAATGGACCCCACCATGCACTAGCAGTTGAAGATGCAAGAGCAAGTGTAGCTGCAACAGCGATAATATTTAAAGTTTTCATTTTTCTTTCCTCATTTAATTAACAGATTTTTATTCATGCGCTTAGGTCTATCTAGACCATGAATAAATAATATTAGTAAAACAGTATATATGCAAGTTCTCACATATACCGTCCATCAGTTTTTGCTAATAAAGGTTTTAAATTTGATTAATATCATCATTTCGGTGGGCTAATTTGCTGTATGGGCAGGTAGTTAAGTGCAGTTAACAAAATGTTCATGTAAGCTTTAAGCTTTTATATGGGTCTATAAGTTAAATAAACATTATAAATATGAATTCCGACTCGAATTTTGAAATATCTGGATTATCTCCGCCTATATTAAAAGCAGTGGCTGAAAAAGGTTATAAAACAGCCACTCCAATACAGCTAAAAGCGATACCTGTAGTGCTGCAAGGTAAAGACCTGATGGCAGCCGCTCAAACAGGAACAGGTAAAACAGCCGCATTTACTTTGCCTATATTGGATATACTCAGTAAAGGTAAACCTGCCACTTCAAATAAGGTAAGAGCATTGATATTAACACCTACGCGGGAACTGGCTGTTCAGGTAGGTGAAAGTGTTAGCACCTATGGCAAGTTTACTTCACTCCGCTCTACGGTGGTTTATGGCGGAGTGAAAATCAATCCTCAAATGATGAAGTTACGCAAAGGGGTTGATGTATTAACAGCAACACCAGGACGTTTACTTGATCTTTATAATCAAAATGCTGTTAAGTTTGATCGGCTTGAAATACTGGTATTAGATGAAGCAGATAAAATGCTGGAGTTGGGGTTCATTGATGATATCAGCAAGATTCTTGAGTTGTTACCCCGACAACGTCAGAGCCTTATGTTTTCAGCTACCTATTCTGATGAAATTCGAGGTTTCGCAAAACAGTTGTTAAACAGGGCGGTTGAAGTTTCTGTCACACCACAAAACACAACCGTAACCAGCATTAATCAATGGATGTGTCCGGTAGATAAAAAGAAAAAACCTGCGTTATTAGCTTACTTAATAAAAGAGCATAACTGGAAACAGATACTGGTATTTAGTAAAACAAAAAACGGGGCTGATAAGCTCACCCGTTATTTACAGGAGCAGGGAATTAAAAGCATAGCAATTCATGGCAATAAGAGTCAGGGCGCACGCAGCAAAGCCCTGGCAGACTTCAAGCTACAGGCAGTACAGGTTCTGGTGGCAACTGATATTGCTGCTCGTGGTTTAGATATTAACCAGTTACCCCAGGTGGTGAATTTTGATTTACCAACAGTGGCTAGAGATTATATACATCGAATAGGACGTACCGGTCGAGCAGGGGCCGTAGGTCAGGCAGTTTCTCTGGTAAGTGCTGATGAGTTTGATCAGTTAACCGATATAGAGCATCTTATAAAAAAACTTTTACCCCGACAAATAATAGATGGCTTTGAGCCAGGTCATGATGTACCTGTATCGCGTTTGTGGCGTAAAGATAAAAAACCGAAGAAACCTAAAAAGCCGAAAGTGCGAAATAATGAAGTTAAAGCAGAAATCAAAAGTGACGGGAGAAACAGCCAGGAGAAGAACAGCCAGGAAAAGAACAGCCAGGGTAAAAAAACTTCTGACCCGAAGCACATAAGTAATAGCAATAAAAATAGATTTTCAAAAAATACAAAATCAACTACTACCAATGATGGTTCAAGCCCACCAAAGAGAAAATTTAAATCCAAACCCAAATTCACTTCGAAGAAAAGTAAACCACGATAATTATTTTGGTTAAATAATTATCGCAAAGATTACTCTATGGTTTAACCTTTTCTTCAGAAGACTTTAATGCATTAATTCGTTTTGTAAATATCTGATTGTCTTTAAAACGCGTTAATACTTCCTGTTTTTCTAACATGTTTCTTACTCGTTCCCGTGTGCCGAGTTGTAATACTTCTCTGTCTGTTTCAATGCTATTAAGAATGATGTCATCTAATGCTCGAGTAATAGTGAAGTCTATTACAGGCACTTCAGTTAGATCGAGTATCATAATCTGGTGATTAGAAATACTGGCGTGGCATCTAATTAATGCTTTCGCAGCCGTAAAACTTAATGCACCACTTAAATGAATAGTAATATTTTATAATCCGTTTTTAATAATATTTCATTATCACTTAGTGGAACACCATCGGTGGCTTTGGTTATGGGTCGCATATGCTCAATTTGCATATCGGTTATTGGCTGCATAAACAAAAAGCTAGCGATGACTATCGCCGACACCTAAAGCGAGCAATAAATCAATCGTTACTGTAATAATTAATAGTGTAAACATAATGAATACACCTGCACGGGGAGCATACTTAATTCGCTTAAGATAGTTCCAGTCAATAATGTTGGTACCAACCTTTATCAAAATACCCGCGAGTACGGCTTTAGGAATGTCACTTGCCAGACTGCCTGCACCTAATACAATAATTAATAAAATGACACTGTGTAATGCACCGGATGTAGTGGTACGACCACCGGCTTTTACATTTAACACGGTTCGCATTGTTGCCCCGCACCTGGCAAACCACCAAATAAACCGGCGATGGTATTACCAATACCCTGACCAATAAGTTCACGGTCAAGTTTATGTTGGTTACGTGTTACATTGTCAGCAACAAGTGAAGTGTGCAGAGAATCAATGGCACCTAGTCTAAACAGGCCAGGAGAAAATTGAAAAAGCCCCACTAACAGTGTTAAAAACATGGCTGTTGGTATAAACAGGGCCATAAACTCTTCCTGTGTATAACCTGGAGCGAGCATTGAAATAACAACGGGGGGCAATATGCTTGCCGTCATGGTTGAAACAACCGTAACCGGGCCAGTGCCAAGCTGTCGAGATGAACCCCATAAAGCGACTACAAATACAGGAACAAAAGCAATGTATAAACCATAAACTTCAGGTAAACCGGCCAGTGTTGCATAGGCCATTGACTGGGGGATTAGTACGAGTGCTACTGTTAGACCGGCAATTAAATCTGCGCGGAATATTTGTAGATCTTTTAGCCCATGTATCCAGTTTAAAAATGGAAAAGTTTTTTAAGCATAAACCCTCTGGAAATTAGTGGTAATTGGGTTTTCAGTGTGTGAGTCATACCCTAAAATGAGTCATGTTTAAAATGCACTGATACTTAAATTCTCTTTTTCCTTATGCCAGCGCCAACATGACTGACCGCTTTGAATTTGTATAGCACCTAAATATCTAGCGGGTGGCTTTAATGATAACCAGTCCTGTTTGCCTGAGAGAACAGTACGTCCTGATTCAGTAATCATCAGTTTACGTTCACGCCAGGGTCTCTGTAAGTCTTCGTTTGAAATTTCAAAAACAGGCTGTGAAACCTGCATCATTGATTCTAGAATAAACCAGTACATAGCATCTCCCAGCCAGGGCAGAGGCTCATATTCAAGCATGAGTTTTTTAAATAACATGCCAGCTGTAACACTGTGTTGATTGAGAATTTCAAGTGTTAAGTGTTCGGTAAGGCTTAAACCATTAAAAGCAGAAGGTAACTCCTGGATATGACGTTGTAGTGCATCATGCATTTCAGGTAATTGATGAATTTTATTAGAATTGATAATATTTAATAAACTTTCTGGTGAGGAGTCGCCCAGTGCTTGCCATATTTGGCTGGCTAGCGTTAGCTGGTGTTGGTTAACAGGTGATCTCTGGCCCCATATCAAACGAATAGCTTCAGCGGGTAACTGGCCCAGGCCAATAAAACGAGCTGAACCGGGGAATTTATTAATAGAGATAAGTTCTAATTTTGCAGGTGCTCCAGACTCGGCAAAGTAGGCAAGTAATCTTGCTAGAATTAACTGGTCAAAGCTGTCGTGTTCAAACCATAAGACAATGCGTTCATATTGTTGAGCTGCCTGAGTTAACTTAAGGTGAGAAGTTTCATAGCGTTGTTTAGTCTCATTAAAACTCATATTAAGAATGTGACTAAATGAATTATGTAAAAACTCAATACGATTAGATATGAAATTATCATCATGAATAATAGGCCCCTGACTGTACGGGTCTGAGTATTCAAGAAAGTCACCGATGAAACCCGCATTTGGTAATGTTGTTTGTAAATCATTTCCACAGCGAATATGCAGCGTTGAGTAATCAGCATCGGGAGTTATTGTCTTTGACTCTATCGCTTTAACTGCATGAGTCATATCTAGAATATGCGTTTTTAGCCTTGACCAGCTGAGTAGACCAAATTCTCGAGCAATAACCAGTTGCGCATCACTCAATTTCATAGCTGCGAGTGGAGGCGTTTTATCTTTAAAGTCAGGGTGATAATTTATAAAACGTAACCGGGCAGACGCCTGGTTTGTTTGAACCGCTTTTAATAGTTCTTTAGCCCGCTTTTTTTGTTGCTCAAGATTAAGTCGAAATGGGTTATCAGACTGAGTAGTCGGTTTATTCATTATAATTACCTTTTCTAAATATCTGTGTCCGCTGATCAGATGGAAAAGGAAATCATATAAATTATGTATCACCAGAGCACTGAAAACAAATTACAGTGCTTTGTATCTTGGGCGCAGCCCTTTCTGCGGACACAGTGGCGTTGATCAAGCCAGTGGTAAGTTTGACCTGAGATGTTGAATTTGTCAAATCAGAGTATAGTGTTTGGGATGAACTGAATTTTAATAATTAAAGTTTTTAGTCTATAAAGGAAGGAATGATGAATGAACACGAAAAAATTAATTATGTAGAGTTACCCGCTGTTAATATACAGAAAACAAAAGCATTTTTTACGCAGGTGTTTGGCTGGGAGTTTGAAGATTTTGGTCCACAATATAGCGCTTTTTCTGCACAGGGTATTGACGGTGGTTTTTATGAATCAGATTTATATTCGAGTACAACTAATGGTGCTGCCCTGATCGTCTTTTATAGTGAGAATCTAGAGGGTACATTAGAAAAGATTAAAGTAGCCGATGGAACAATTGTGAAAGATATATTTGAATTTCCCGGTGGCAGGCGATTTCATTTCTCTGAACCTAGTGGTAATGAATTTGCGGTATGGTCTGACAGGGATTGAAAGTTAATGAGCAGAATAGTTATATTTGGAAATTCAGGATCGGGAAAATCTACACTCGCATCGGCTTACCAGGTAAAAAGAGGTTTTGCTCATTTAGATCTTGATGTGCTTGCCTGGCAAGATACAGTGCCACCCGTTAGAAAACGCCTGGCTGAATCTATTGAAGAAATGGATGTGTTTTTAAATAAAAATTCTAGCTGGGTTATCGAGGGCTGTTATGCCGATTTATTAACTCATGCTCTAAAGAAAGCAGATGAGCTTATTTTTTTAAATCCAGGTGTGGAAACCTGCATTTCAAACGCCAGAAAACGTCCTTGGGAAGCGCACAAATATAACTCGATTGAAACCCAGAATGAGAATCTTGACATGCTAATAACGTGGATACAGCAATATGCTGATAGAGAGGATGAGTTCTCATTAATAGCCCATAAGAGGTTATTTACTGAATTTACCAGATCTAAAAAAGAAATCATAAAAAATACTGATTTAACGATTTGGTAATTGTTGTATAAAGGAAGTTATGAATTTAGAACTGAATCATCTTTGTATTTTGTGCCTTTTATGGAGCCAAAAGCAGGTGGTGAAAAATGTAGTGATGGTAAATTTAGCTGCATTAATAAAGAGCAGGTGTATTGAAAGTTTCTGATTTAGCTGAAAGAGGTATCTATTACCCATGGATCACAACATTTAATCGAGTTAACGTTCGATAAACAGAGAAAGGGTTATACAAGAGGTTTACGGCCTTATATTCCGTTAATCATTCATCGGTAAATTAAATAAAGGGAAATACATGCAGGATTTATATAAAACACCCCAGGCAAATCTTGATGGAAATGAAGAAAATAAATCATATGATTTTCAGCTTTACAAAATATCAGGCATAGGTCTGGCAACATTTGTTGGGTCTGCATTGGCGGGTGGTTTTCTTATTTCACAAAACTATAAAAGATTAGGAAATGTGAGAATGGCGAACAAAGCTTTGACTTATAGTGTTATTGCTACCATTACTTTATTTTTAATAGCCTACTTCATACCAGAAGATATGAATATTCCTAATATTGTTTTCACCATTGTTCAGGTAGTGGCATTGGTGCAAATTGCAAAGCAACAACAGGAGAAAGAGTTAAGTGATCACGTGGCACACGGCGGGGCATTAGCATCTAACTGGAAAGCGTTTGGTATATCTTTGTTAGTGTTACTCGTGATGTTGATGGTTCTTATTCCCGTTATTATGCTAACGGTTGAGTGATCTATGATGTGAGGTTAACTATCTCTTTCATGCTGGCATTGCCAGCATATTTCAAATGATGCGCTGTTTCTCTCATGACACTGGCTGCAAAACCAGTCGTGTGTGTTATCAGTATTTTCTATTGAGGCGATTATATTGATCGCTTTTTCGTAGTCTTTGTCCTCAGTTATCCAGAGCTCTAACCAGGTGTCAAATGGAGATAGGTCGCCCGCACCACCGGCTATATATTCATTTTTTAAAGTAACTTCAATGCCTGAGTTTTGTACAATATTCTGTACGTTACTAACAAGAAACCTGTTTTCATTGGTATAGATTAGTTTCATTGGTTGTTATTTTTTGCTAGAGCCCCATATTTTAGCAACGGCTCTGTCTTCGCCTAAAATACCAATTAGTAAACTTAATAAACCTGATCCACCAAAAACGATGACAGGTATTATATAAGTGATGTCTTCTCCCTTTCCTAATACATAAACCAGAGAGGCTAAACCGGTAAAAAGTATACCCATTACAATTAAAACAACTCGATGGGATTTTTTATATAAATATTCACCTGTATCAGATTCGAAGAGACTTAATATGGGTGAAAAAACTTTTCTAAAAATTGATTTCATTTAATTATTCGCCAGTATGTTTTATATGATTTTTATGTATAACTTAATTGAATCCATGGAATTTCGCATTCTCCAAGATTAGTGGCAATATACGCGGAGTTATCAGTGATGGTGACAGAGAAGTCCATTGTTCGCTCTACCAGTTTTGCCAGGCTTAAAATATCCTGCCATTCAAATCGGTAAAATTCTGCATTCAGCTGATTGAATTTCGATGCATCCTGAGCCCACCATACATCTGATTTAGTATTAAAACTGTACACCTTAACTGCCTGTGCATGACGACAGGCTTTTTTAATTCTATCTACGGCAGGCTCACCAATATCTATCCAAAGTGATATTTGTTCATCAAGCGTTCTGGCCCAGATATCAGGTTCTTCAACTGTACTAAGACCCTTGGTAAAGGTAAGGTATTCTTGCGCATTTATAGAATAGGCTAATACGCGAGCCATCATTCGTTCGGTAGTTTCTGAGGGGTGTTGTGCAATAGTCAAATTTAATGTGTCATAATAATCCCGGCTTAAATCAGACAGAGATATTCTAAATTTAAAAATTGTTGGTTTTATGGCCACAAAAAAGAACCTTATTAATGAAGATATTTGAATTAAGGTCTATTGTACCTTAGATTTAGCTGATTTTTATGGCTTTATACCTATCTTGTTACAGATTATTACAATGCGGGTTTTAGGTAGTTATAATCAGGGGGAATTAATTTTTTGTACTATAGTTGTTAGCAATAAATAGTGTCTTTTGTTCAATATTAGAAAAAGACCAATTTCTGTCATTTATGACTATTTAATGAATGAGACGTCATGGAAGAGAATAAACAAAAAATATCAGCAGGATTATTACCAGGTAAGTCGCCAGGAAAGTCACCAGGAAAATCACCAGGCCTGGCGCAAAAAACATGGCAGAAGTTATGCTGTCTATTTGTGGTTTTATTCTATAAAAAAATTGAAATTAGTGGAGCACAATACTTAGATAATAATCGACCTGTTATATTATGTGCAAATCACTCCAATGCACTTGCAGACGCTGTTTTATTACAGTACACCAGTAAGCGCCTTATACACCCTTTGGCTAGAAGTGGTTTATTTAAAAATCCAATACTTAGAATAATACTCTCAGTCTGGCAGGCCGTTCCGGTGTACCGCAGGCAGGATTCAGCTGACGGCATAGTTGATAATGATGCTATGTTCAGTAAAGCATATGAAATGCTGGCTGATAATGAAGTATTAATGATATTTCCAGAAGGGCAGAGTCATTCTGATCTGCATCTGAGACAAATAAAAACGGGTATATCAAGAATAGCATTAGGATATAAGGAAAAATATAATGCCTCCCCATTAATCATACCCGTAGGGCTAAATTTCACAAATACAATAAAGTTTAGAAGTAATGTATATATAAATTTCGGTGAACCATTAGAAATTAATGAAAAGCTTAAAGTCTCCAATGAGCAGGATATAAAAGACCTTACTCGGGATATTATGATTGCAATGAAAAGTCTCGTACTGGAGGTGGATGAAGTAGAGGACCTAGTGTTTGTACAACAGGTTGAGCGTTTTTTTTCTCTGCGACATAAAAAATCACGTGAAAGAAACCTGAGTCAGAAATTTAAATCGCATAAGTTGTTGTTATCTGTTAATGATTATCTCGATCAAGTCGTACCCGATAAGATTAATTCTTTTAAGGTGCACTTACGACACTTTAATCGTCTTTGTTATAGATTGGGTATTAGCGATTATAATTTAAGTGTCAGATATAACTCTCAGGTGGTGAGGCGGTTTGTATTACGCAGCCTGTTTATGATAATAGTTATATTTCCAATAGGCTTGCTGGGTTTAATTAACTCCTTCATTCCTTATTTATTAACAAAATTATCTACAAAGGTACTGTCTAAAGGTAAAGACCAATACGATACAACTAAAATACTAACTGGAACTTTGTTCTTTAGTCTATTCTGGTTTGTTCAGGCCAGATTTGTTTATGAATTATTTGGGCTGAATTTGTCACTATTATATATTGTGATGTTAATTCCAACATCACTAACAGCACTGGTTATTGAAAGAGAACAGGCGCAGATTATAGATAACCTTCGTGTATTTATTATTTTATTAAGAAAAACCAGTCTACGGCGTTATCTATTAAAGAGGCGCAAAAGCATTGAAAAAGAACTGGCTGATCTGGTGAAAATAGCCAAAAACATAACTAAAAATAACAGGTAAGTTATTTGGCGTTAGCGAGATTAAGAGATTTTAATCTTTTATTTTGTTTAATAAAACTAATGGTAGAGTTATGACTAGTAGTCCTGTCCATTGCCATAAAGGGATATTTATAAAGACCAGGCCATTTTGGGTATCGATATGAGTCAATATGCTGAATACGAAAGATGTTAAACCAGATAAGCATGTTATCACTGTTATGGCTACAGCCGTCAGCGTGGTTACTTTGTTTGCGGCTAGATTTATAAGAAAAGCTAGAAAAATATAAGGCGTAATAGCCCAGACAATAAATGCAATATTCGCAGCGGTATATGAGTTGTTCGTTAGGTAAAAACAGAAGAGAAGTGTGGTTACAGCCGTAAATAGAGTGCTTTGTTTTGAATAGGTTTTTAATTTTTTATACATATTAATTCGTTTATGTAAGTTTCAAGTGCATTTTGAATTGTTCAATACGCAGCTGTTTTCATCAGAAGCGCTCTCTATCTGAATAGTTGAATGTTCCACATTAAAGTTGTCATGTAGATAACGTTGTATTTCTTCAAGCAACAGGTTATTGACTGATTTATCAATAGTTACCAGATGAACAGTTAAAGCAACCTCTGTTGTACTTAATGCCCAGACATGTAAATCATGAATAGAGGTGACATTTTTTAAAGTATTCAGGTAGTTCTGTATGCCTGTAATATCAATACCTTGAGGTACAGCATCAATTGAAAGGTTAATAGATTCCTTAAGCAAAGACCAGGTACTTATTAAAATAATCATAACGATAACCAGGCTAATTACAGGGTCTAACCACAACCAGCCTGTGAAAAATATAGCGATACCGGCTAAAACGACTCCAAAAGAGATTCCTGCATCTGCTGCCATATGTAAGTAGGCTGCTCTGATATTCAGGTCATGTTTCTGCCCTTTAATAAATAACAATGCAGTAGCAGTATTGATAATAACGCCTATCGCTGCAACCGTAATAACCGTTAAAGCATCAACGGACTGAGGTGTAAAGAGACGTTCAAGGGTTTCATATGTGATGCCACCAAGAGCAAGTATAAGTAATACAGCACTTGTTAGTGAGGCTAATATAGTTACCCTTCGAAAACCATAAGTTCTATTACTTGTAGGATGTTTAGTCGCCAGATGATTAGCGCCCCAGGCGAGTAACAGGCTCAACACATCGCTCAAATTGTGTCCGGCATCAGCTATAAGTGCCATTGAGTCTGCGTTGATTCCGTATATAACCTCAATTACCACAAAAATAACATTCAGAGTAATGCCGAGGGCGAAAGAGCGGTTATAGTCCGTTACATCATGGCTGTGGCTGTGGCTGTGGTTGTGTAGCATAGATTATTGTGAAATTATTAAATATTCATGTTTGAGTATAAAAGGGGATGAGAGTAAATGCTAACAATAAGGCAAATCTGTTATTAATCTGAATAAAGGCATATACTGCATGTGGTCTATATTTAGAGCTAAATGTCAGGCCATTCGCGTTTAGCATGTTTTATTTCTAAGAATTTAAGAGTCTGGAGTGTCAGGAATGGAGTCTTGCAATTCTGAAATATGAAAAAAGTTTTATTTGAATCTATTATTGAAATTACGAATCAGCGTGACAGTGATTCACTACCTCGAGCGTTATTGTTTTCGCTAGCTAAAATTTTTCCTTTAAAAGAAGCCTGTATTTATAAAAATATTGCAACCTCTGCAGTAGTCACTTTAAAACAGATATTAAAACTCACAAGCACGGGAAACTGGGCAGATAATAATGCTATTAAATTTATTAACGATGAAATAGATATTAAAAATGATTCTGCCATAGCAGAATGTATTGAAAAGTCTGATTTTATAATTAATGAAGATAATAAGGGAACGACTAGTTTACTAATCCCCATATATATCGAACAAAAATTAAATTCCATTTTGCATATAAAAGCTAATAGTGGAATTACTAAAATTATTGATGATATAGCTAATATTATAAAAGTTTATATTAATCATCTGACGATATTGAATGAAAGTGAACGTGATAAATTAACAGGCCTGTTTAACCGACGAACTTTTGATAATAAGCTGAATAATTTACTTTTAGAGCAGAAAAATAAGAGTCAACAACGTCAACTGAAAAATAATATGAGCGAGAAACGTGCTTATATTCCTGGTGGATCAGCCTGGCTGGCAATGATTGATATAGATTTTTTTAAGCATGTTAATGATGAATATGGACATGTTGCTGGTGACGAAGTTTTATTAAGACTTTCCCAAAAAATGCAGGAATGTTTTAGAAATTCAGATTTGTTATTCAGATTTGGTGGTGAGGAGTTTGTGGTCGTGCTAGAGCCAATTTCACAGGCAATGGTACAGGCAAAACTTGATCGTTTCCGTAATATTATTGAGAACTATCAATTTCCATATATTGGAAAAATCACAATTAGTATGGGTTATGCCATGATCACTGAGAATGATTTTCCGACAACAATTCTGGATTATGCAGATAAGGCCTTATATTATGCCAAGCAGAATGGTCGTAATCGTGTTTATAACTATGAAAATTTACTTGAAAGTGGCGAACTTGAAGGAGGTATTGAGGCGGGGTCGGTTGATCTTTTTTGAGTGAAATGCCATTTTAGATACACTGTTGTTTTTACCAATTTCATTTTTACCAATATTATTTTTCCCAGTCTTTTTTAAAGGGAATAGTCAGCATTTTTAAACGATTTGCCTTGTTTTTGTTTTTTTCAGTATAGTAGTGCCATAACTGCAACGATAATATATCAGACTTTTCAGTGTCTTTAGCTGCCGAATTTAATGAAATTCTTGTATAAGCTGTTACAAAACCTCGCTTAGTGGTGCTGACATCACCGGAATAAGACCATCTGGTATTTGGTACTACTCTAAACTGTAATTTACCTTTTGGCGTTCCGCTATAATAACCAGTCACTTCAAGTGTTAAATATGATTTTGATTCCTCGTAGATGGCGACTCTTACGAATCTTGTATCTGTTCCGTATCGACTTCCCTGGTAAAGTGTTTTTAAACTATCACTGGTTTGAATGACATTACTAGCAGAATGAGGTGTCTCATCATATATTATGGTATTAACTTCAGTCTCTTTTTCTGAACATTCAGTGTCTTTATAAAGCGTTTTACCCGATACGTCGCTGCAACGAAATATTTCAGCATTAATATTCTGAGAAATTACTAACAGTAATAGCAAAAAGGGGACGCAGGGAATAAATTTTAACCACATAATAATATTACTCATTATTGAATCGTTCAATCCCATTGAATCATGAATTTAATCAGGCGCTATATTCTCTAATTATCTCAACAACTTGTACAGTGTATGAGTTGTACCAGGTCGATTTTCCCATGTCTTGTGCAATAAGGTGATCTGAATTCTGTTTCCATTTTTTTATTTGTGCAAGATCATTCCAGTATGAAATGGCAATTTCAAGGTTACCTTCTGTTGTTGAAATAAAATCATAGCAGCCATATTTATTAATGGCTAAATCTCTCATTTGTTTAGCCATAACAGTATAGTCATAATCGAGTTTATTAATCTTTGCTTTAAAAATAACCGCGTACATTCCTGTATTGTCCTTTTACTTATCGTTCTGATCTAAAAGTGTGTTTTTGGCAGTTATCCACTGTGACATGTATTTTGTGCTCATCATCGTATGATGTTTAAGCATTGCACCTGTAAAGTTATTTAAACGATATTTATCAAGATTAATTTCAGTGTCAGTGATTTTGTCTATTAACAAAGGGCCTAACTTTTTACTGTCATATCGTGATTTTAAAATATTAAATGCATTATTATGTGATTTTAACCAGGCTTCTTCATCATTATACAAACTCACTGCAGCGTCTACAAACTCTGACAGATCATTCTTTATGATACCGGGCCAGGCTTCGTTCTGAATCATACCCTCACTCCCCGTCGTGGTAGTAACGCTAGGTGTTTGCATTATCATAGCATCAATTAATTTACCTTTAATGCCGGCACCAAATCTTATGGGTGCTAAACACACTCTAGATTCCTGCATAACACTATAAACATCTTCAGCCCAGCCTTTAATTAGGAAACCTGTATCAGGATTATTTAAAGCGCTGGCTTTAGGGGGTGGGTAAGAGCCATATATATGTAACTCAGCTTCAGGTAGTTGCTTTTTAATTAAGGGCCAAATCTTCTGTAAATATAAAACCACGTCCCAGTTAGGTGCATGGCGAAAATTACCGATTGTCATAAAATGTTGTCGTTCGGAATATGACTTTGTTTTAGGTGGTAACTTATCAATATCAATCATAAATGGGAGGTAATGTAATAAATTAGCATCTACTTTAAATGTTTTGATTAATAATTCCATTTCATAAGTAGAAATAATAATTGAAATATCACAGCGCAATATTGCCGCAATTTCACGTTTTGCTAAATCATCAAACAGATCTTTTTGAGTCATATCACGATCAGCTTTACAGGCCTGATGACGAGCATTACGTAAGCATTGTAAATCTTCGGTGTCTAATATTTTAACTGCATTGGGGCAGTGTTTATCCACTCGCCAGCCAAATTGTTCTTCCATCATGAAACGGTCAAACAAAACGATGTCTGGCTTGTAATCTATTATATAGTTATCAAAACTATCACAGTTCAGGTTGATGCTCTTACTTGATATACCTTCACTGGATAAATCTATCATGTGGTCGGTTGGTTGAGATGGAGTTGAGAACTCAACCTGCCAGTTATTTTGTTTGAATAATTGCAGAATCGACATCATATGCCTGCCAGCTGCAGATGAATTCGGCTCGGGCCATACATAACCGATTACTAAAACTTTTTTCATTCTGTTACTGCTCTAAAGTTATTCCTAATCACCACCACAGCCACCACCACAATCTGAGCCTGATGAATCAAAAATACCATCAAAAAAACCACCTGAATGATCAGATGCGCCAGAGTCACCTGCACAACCAGATGAACAGCCTATATGGCCTGCACAATAACTATCACGATATCCTGTTGAGTTCTTATCTCTGCAATTGGGTGAATAGGTAAAACCATTTTCTATATTTAACATTGAATCTATGGCAAAGATTAAAGGTAGCTTTAATGGTGTCTGCGGGTTTATATGTTCATTTGCACAAGCCAGTCTCCATGCTCGTTTTATGCCTTCCTGAGCAAAAAGCGGGCTCGACATAACTTCGGTTGGTGTGTGATGAAGAAAGCGACCTATACCTTTATTACAAAATTGGTTGTAGTTTTTGGTGAATAAAATAAATTCATGCCATGCATCATCAACAACCTGAGAAGGCATAGCAACCGCTTTTCGCTTAGCTTTATTGCACATCCAGAAATAGTCACGTAATGCCCGAAATACTAAATATGTCTGATCATTTGACAGGTGAGGGTGTTTTTTACTAATTTTACTTCTAATGCTCTTATGGAATTGATAACTATTTATATAAGCAAGTTGTCTGGACTGACGTGATTTTCTATATAACGTAACAGTTCCTATAGACACTATGATGATAATCGTTGTTGTGAACCAGTCCATTAATATATCCCTGATATTAATTATGAATTGTAATTAATCGTTGCGGTCGTTTGCCATGAAATATTTATTAGCTTTATTTGCACTCTTCACCTATTAACATCCATGATAAAGATGCAACATTCATAGCGTCATACGCTTTTCTTTCTGCTGAATCAGCATCAGTCGGTAGATCTTTTGTGAATCTTGAAATTAACGATGTATACCCTTTAAATCCCATTTTTTCAATACATTGGCTCTTATTTTTATTGTCCTTCCATTGAATCATACTAGCATCATTATAATTATTTTTTCTGGAATTGCTCTACTTTGTTTGATAGGGAGTATATTAAAACATCTTATGTTCATTATCTAATAAAGTGTCGTGCAGTTTCATGCTGTAATTACCCTGGTTATACTTGTTTAAACCGCTTGTTTATTAGTAGCCTGTAGTGTACGGCGATTGAGTGCGTTCAGGAAGATGTAACAGTCTATTTCATTTGTTTGTACGTTATGGTCTGAATTATCCACTCTTAAGTGATTATTTATAAGTCGCTATAAATATATGTCTGATTGCGGCCAGCATCCTTCGCACGATAGAGTGCATTATCTGCATGTCTGTACAGAGTTTTATCGTTTGCATTATCTTCATCAGGTTTATAGATGTCGACTCCGCCGGATATAGTGACTCTCTTGAATGGCTCGTTTCCTATATGTGGAATATTAAGTTCGTATATTTTTTTTGTGATTTTATTAACTAGATCTGTTGCATTACTAATGTCATCTACCGTATATAAAGCGACAAACTCTTCACCTCCAATTCTAAAGACGTAATCACTTGGGCGATGGAATGTTTGTAGAAAAATAGATCCAATTTGCTGTAAAAGAGAGTCTCCTACAATATGCCCGTAGTTATCGTTATAAAGTTTAAAGTTATCAAGATCAAAAATTGCATATACCAGATATTTTCCGTCTCGCTTAACTCTTGCCATTTCACGACTAATTATTTCATTATAGTAAGTTCGAGTTTTTAAACCTGTCAAAGTATCGGTGATTGATAATTTTCTAAGTATTCTATTTTGTTCTTTAATATACGAGTTGTGTTCATCGTCTTTTTGATTGACTAATTTTACCAGGATAAATATACCGATAAATAGTGAAGTAAATACTATAGATATGGCAATGAGATTTTGATAAAAGAGGTGATCAAGTTTTTTAATAAAATCATTTTTGTAATAACTTATAGATAAAAGGCCTCTTATATCACCCAGTTTATAGTCATAAGATTTGTCGTATAGTTTTTGTATAAGTTCTGGCGCATCTTCCTTCTTGCCGTGGCACTTTAAGCAAACGGGTTTTATAAAAAGTGGCTCAGCATAAATATAACCGCCATTTTCACTCAGCTTGAGAATACTGCTTTCGTCAGGGTTGTTTCTAAAAAAATTAATAATACGGGTTTCTTCAGGGTTGGCCAGGTTAGTTTGATTTCTTGGTCTGTCAGAAACTGTTCTAACAATAACCTCGCTATCTACATACTCAGAAAATTTTCGACTTACTTCACTTATGGTTTTAACAGGTAGTAGTTCTATCGTGCGTTCATTGATAGGGATTTTATTGTCTATTATGACATTCTGATAGGTTTGTCGAAAGGATTTAGTTAAATGAGCGATAGATGAAGATTCGCTGAGGGCAGCCATACTTTTTAGGTCTTCTATATCCCTATATTCCTGATATACCTTTAACAGAAATATTAAAAATAATACTAAATTGAATAGAAGGATTAATTTACCGTGCTTCATAACTATGTAATTAACCTTTACAACACTGCTTAATCATCTTGTTATTACTATAATCAGCAGAATGAATCTTGATGATTATTAAGGCGGGTAAATGTTTATCACATTATCTGGCAACTTTTAGTTTGTCGCCCAGCTGAAAGGTGGTGCTTAAGGTGTCGGTTTTTATCAGTTGTATATGTGAATTTAGTTATTTACCTCTGATGTTTAATTAATGTTAAAAGATAGGTATAAATTAACATTAGTACAGTAATTATAGGAGATATTTTTAGAAAGGGGAGTTCATGTTATTCATAAAAATAAACTAAAAGATATTGAGTATATTGATTGTCATTAATATTAGAAATGATTAATGCGAGTGATTGTCATCACTTTGGATCTAATATGTCATGTATGCGAGATTTCAGTGTTGGTAGACATTTTTTTTCGAACCAGGGGTTCTTACTGAGCCAGATATTATTACGCGGGCTTGGGTGGGGCAGTGGCATAACCGATGGCCAGTAGTCTTGCCATGCTTTTACTGTATCGGTAAGGTTTAATTGTGTTTTGCCTAAATGTGAGTCTTGAGCATATTTACCTACTAATAAAGTAAGTTCTATTTGTTGTAAATGAGATAGTAATTGTTCGCGCCAGGCGGGTTCACATTCAGCTCTGGGAGGAAGGTCTCCTGACTTACCCGTTCCCGGATAACAAAATCCCATAGGTAATATTGCTATTTTTTGAGGGTTATAAAAGTCTTCACGAGTAATGCCAAGCCAGTCACGTAATCGAGCACCACTGGCATCATCAAATGGAATGCCTGATTCATGTACTTTTCTTCCGGGTGCCTGTCCTGCAATTAGTATTTTGGCTTTAGGATTTACTTGTAAAACCGGACGAACGCCGGCATCAAGATATGCAGCACAAATTGTGCAGTTATGTACTTCGTTTAATAAGGTTTTAAAAGAAGAGATTTTCAACTCCTAATAAATATACATATGATTTTAACAGGCTTACATTTATATTCTCTGTCGGTCTTCATCTTCATTGTCCGGGCAAACCCATGAGGTCATTTTGTTTATTTCATTCTCTCTAAGTTTGGTAAGAAGAGTGCCATCAATTTCCATATACCATCTCCCGTCTTCCTGATAAGGTTCTTTGTTTATTATCAGTTCGAAGTCTAAACTTGTTATCCATATTTCCTGTTGAATGCTTAATTTTTTATTACTGAATTTGGTAATAAATGCGGAGGGTAATACAGTGCTCTTACTTCTGCTGCTACTAGATGTTGATTTATTACTAATGACTTCTGTTTTACTGTAAGAACAGTCTTTATAAATAACGCTACTATTTGAATTTATCGCAAGCAGTGTTGCGTTTAAATCGTGGCCTTTTAGTCTTGATTCATAAAAGTATTGCCATACGCCAAAATACTGCGATTTAGAATTGGGCACTTTTATGGGTTTGCTGTTTTCACATGCTGTTAAAAATATTATTGAAATATATAACAGGTATCTGATCATTTTAATCCCTAAATTTAAGACTTGTAATCATCTTTTAATTCTATCGTCCCTTTTAATTTATTTAATTAATTAAATCACGGGCCATACTGGTAAATCATTTGATTTATCGTATTCGGGAAAGAGGGTTATATTTTCAATAATATCATTGACTACCCAAAATGATATTTCTTTTTCAGGGTAAACATAGTCTTTAACGCCATTATTTAAATCTTCATCCAGAAGAATAGACGGGTACTTCTTAATAACAGTATTTATATTTAGGCCAATGAGTGTTAAACCCTCTAGTTCGGCCTTTTTTGAGATTGAGCTTATTGTAGATAATCGATAATCATCATCGGAGTCGAAATTAAGAGTCAAACCTAAATCGGAATATAACCATGACTCGGATATAGTGCCATCCGGCCACTCATCACTCTTTGTAGTATCGGGCTGGCCCAGTTGATCAAAAATACTCTCCTTTGAACTGCCAAGTATGATGTTATCAATACCAATTTGAGGCTTTATTATCATAAGTTTTGAATTATTTAGACTGACTGATGAATTTAATCTCATCAATAAATTTTATAAAGTCCCCCGGGTTATCATTGCTATGTGATGATTCATTTGAAATTAAATCATATACTGTATTTATACGATTAAAAATGACAGTTAACTGTTTTTGAATCTCTGCTTTCTGAGTATCGGAGACTGCTGGCAAAGAATCAATTGAAAATGGGTATTCTATTTGACCGCTATCCTGCATATGTTGTAAAAGGTCTATGCCATTAATGACATTAATTCCTGTACCTTTAAATATAAAGGCTTCTCTGAGTGGTTGAATTAACGTGTTTATTTTTAGTTCAGGGGAGGTGCGATATAATGCGGTTTCAATATCCAGACCAATCACAATACCAAAGTTGTGCCCCTGTTGTATTCTATTAATCATACTCGTGGCGGCCTTTACCTGAGCATTTATCATAGATACATCTGTTGAGGGCCCTTGCGGTTGTACTTCAGTGTCTTTTATAAAACTCGACGCCTTACGCAGGCTCTCTTTAAAACTTATCATTTATCACCAATTTAAAATGGGGTAGAGCTGACTTACGTCTTAGACACTGAAAGCGTGTACCAAGCGTGTATCAAGCGAAATCAATTAAGATCTTTATATTACTTTGTCAATTTATATAGTTTAACGTGGATGATATGAAAAATCATCCGATAGGATATTAATATTCTCTAATATTTGGGGTTATTGTGTACTGGTAGTAATAATTGTTGATAGATTAAAATAAATACATAATTAGCAGTATAAATAAGGCACCTAAAAGCATGCTTTTGCCTAAACCTACTCGAAAATACTTTTTCTGAGCCAGATTTCTTAAAACATCTTCATCGCTCATTTCAAAACAGTGATGGCAGCTAGTTTCTATTTTGGGGTAATAAAAACCACAGCGAGCACAGGTTTGTAGTGTTCGTCTATGTTTTATTTTGGCTTCCAGATTGTGTATTTGCCACCACATAATCTATTTAGTACCTTGAAAGTATGCTCGAATTAAAGCAGATAATACAGAGGGTAACAGGACTGATGGTTAAATTGTATTTGTTTGCCAAAATGAAGAGTTGATTGATAATAAAAGAATTGTAGCTATAAAACCTGTCTTTAAACAAGATGCCTGTTCTAAAAATAAAATGGATAGAGAGCTAAAACTATAGAATATTGATTAAGAATTTCTAACTCTCTATCCATTTACGGCTTAAGTGGTTACTCAGTTATATAAGTTATTTAACGCGTCCAGTATATTGCCCCATCCACCTTCATGATCCTGTCGGGTTCCTTCATCAATGAATTTCACATGGGTTAATTCGATATTCGTCTGATTTTCATTTAATTCAGTAAAGACTAAAGTAACCGTACTATTTTCTACAGAGCAGGGCGACTGCCATGTGAAAACGAGTTCTTTATAACGATTTATAGCCATATACTTACCAGTATGTGGAATTTTCTCATCACCAACAGCCATTATAATAGTGAAATCTCCACCTTCACGGGCATCGTTTTTAACTTCTGGTTCAGGCATGCCCGGCATAGGTAAAATGAACTTCGCTAGAGTTTCCGGGTTAAGCCATGCTTCATATGTGTTCTTTAGGGGGGCATTAATCGTTTTATTTAAGTTAACTGTTAATTCACTCATTATTTATTCTCCATTTTGTAATACATCATTAAGTTTATCTAAGCGTAATTCCCATACAGATTTAAGTTCGTTTAACCAGTCTTCAATAATTTGAACTTTATTTAAATTGGCTTCAATTAAATGTACGCGGCCTATTTTTCTTCGTTGTACCAGGCCAGACTTTTCCAGTACTTTTATATGTTTCGAAATAGCATTTAGTGACATGTCATAAAAATTGGCTAAATCAGTGACACGAGCTGGTCCTTGCTGACAAAGTTGTGTTAAGAGTGCTCTGCGAGTTGTATCGCTAACGGCTTTAAGCAAATCTGAGAGTATTATTTCTTTTTTATATTCAACCATATGGTTTAGTATAATGAGGGTCTTGATAAAGTCAACCAAATGGTTGAATAATTTGGGTGTTGATTCTGATTTACAGCTGAAAGGTGATAGTAGACTTTGTCTTTTCTAATTAGCTGTAACGAACTTTAGGTAGGTATAGTGTGACGAACACTTCCAGGAGACACCCCGAAAACACGTTTGAAGGCTCTGCAAAAAGCAGCCTCTGATTGATAACCTAAGCGCTCAGCAAGTACTGTCAGGGAATCTGATGTTGCCTGAAGTTGTTCATGCGCCAGTTGCATACGCCAGTGTGTAAGATAACGCATTACTGACTGGCCAACCAGACTGGTGAATCGAGCCGAGAATCCAGAGCGAGACATGCCAACCTCTTTGGCCAGAGAGGCCACTGTCCAGTTTTTTTCAGGTTCGCGATGTATTGTAGAAAGTGCCTGCCCTACGTGGCTATCACGTAATGCGGCTAACCAGCCCTGTTCAGCCTCAGGGGCGGAATTAATCCATGAGCGAATAGCCTGAATGATAAGAATATCCGCCAGATGCGTAATAACAGTTTCTCCTCCAGGGCGTAATGTTCTAGCCTCATGAGTTATTAGGCGCAGAGTGCTTTGCAACCAGTTTCCTTCATCATCGCTCCAGCTATTTATTTGCAATATCTTTGGTAGCAAAGAGATAAGTTGCTTACCTGCAACATGGTCAAAACGCACAACACCGCAGGTGAGTTGTGTTAATTCTCCGCCGCCTCCGAATTTCATGATTTCATAACGTTCGCTTACTTGTTCTACAGGTATATCAAACAATGGCACGGCTTTATCTTCCAGGTTTCTGCGAATGCAGTGACCATTACCGTGGGGGACAAGCGCCAGACTACCTGCTTGAAGTAAACGTGGCTCTTCAGCGTCTACCTCAAGCCAGCATTGCCCAGCAGTAACCACATGAAACATCATGCAGTTTTCAAATGCTGGTAGCTCAATTGCCCAGGGTGCGGTTAACTCAGCACGACTGTATAAGGTGCCGGTAAGTTTTAGTAAGTGCAGCACTTCACCCAGCGGGTCAGAGAAGCGGGGTATTGTTGTATTGGTACGTAACATGATTTAAATATTGACATGTTATTGTCTAAAAGTCTAAATAATTAGACGAATTGTACAATTTAGTGGATCTTTAATGATTGTTGATCTATTCATAGTCATTAATATTAATACTCACGAAGATCTTATCCTTCGCAGAAACTTAATATGATAAACATTGGAGATAAATAGTATGAAAAACACACCTATTCTAATTATCGGTAAAAATGGTAAAACAGGCGCACGTGTTAATCAGCAATTACAGGCGCAAGGTTATGTTACACGAGCGGTTTCAAGGTCAACAAGCCCGGTATTTGACTGGGAGAACCAGGATACATGGCAGTCTGCTATTAAAGGAACTCGAATAGCTTATGTTACCTATCACCCTGATCTAGCTTTACCTCATGCTGAAGACCGGATTAGAGATTTTGTGAAAGTAGGTCGCGAAAACGGCCTGGAGCACATTGTTCTACTTTCAGGGCGAGGCGAAGAGGGTGCACAGCGTGCAGAGAATGTTCTAATAGAAAGTGGTATCTCCTGGAATATTGTCAGGTGCAGCTGGTTTAACCAGAACTTCAGCGAAAGTTTCATGTTAGAAGGGATATTATCTGGTGAACTGGTGTTACCTGAAGCGGATACACTTGAGCCCTTTATCGATGCAGATGATATTGCAGATGTGGTTGTTGCGACATTAACCGAGGCGGGCCATAAAAACAGGCTTTATGAACTGACTGGTCCACGAGCATTGAATTTTGCTCAATGTGTTAATGAAATTTCTCAAGCTCTCGGTCGCCCCATAAAATATACAGCGATCCCCATTGATCACTATATTCATGCTTTAAAAGAACAAGGGCAACCGGAAGACTTACAATGGTTAATACGTTTATTGTTTACGGTTGTTTTTGACGGTAGAAACTGTGAAGTTATGCCGGGAGTTGAAGAGGTTTTAAATCGTCCACCCACTGACTTTAAAACGTATATTCAAAAGACAATTGAATCGGGTGTATGGGGTGATGTATTACAGAAGGTTTCAGCGTGATGTCTTCTGTAATCGTTACAGTGCTTTTGTGGGCCGCTGCATTAAGCAGCGGTATTATGGCTGGCGTGTACTTTGCCTTTTCGGGTTTTATTATGCAGGCATTTAATAAGCTCAGTGCTTCACAGGCAGTCGCTGTTATGAATGTTATAAATGTAACTATCGTTCGTTCAGTGTTTATGCTTTTATTTTTTGGCTCAACAATTGTTTCCCTGATTCTAATGATAGTGGCTATTTTTTACTGGAGTGAAACAGGCTCTGGAATAATGATGGTTGCAGGGGCGGTTTATTTTATAGGTATGTTTATTTGCACGGCTATTTTTAATGTGCCACTTAATAACAGACTCGCTTCACTTGATCCTGATAATGAAAATGTGCATGAAATCTGGTCACACTATTTTAGAACCTGGACAAACTGGAATCATCTGCGAGCTGTTAGCTCACTCGTAACCTGTGCGCTTTGCATCGGAATTTTATCAGCTCACTAGAGAAAAGTTGTTTTGATATTGAGTGAGTGTCAGCAGTATAAGGCCTAAAGGGGTTAACCTCTTAGGTCTTTTTTAATATGGCATAAAAAATTACTGTCCCATTATTTTTAATGCGAGATAGGGCGAGAGTATGAAAACAAAAATGAGTGTTTTGTAATTGGCCATATAATTAACATAAATTAACTGTAATTCATTTTCACTAATACCAAATATTTTGCTGTGTATTGCCAGGATAGTGCTTTTCATAACAGTAAGAATTAAAGTGGCAAACATAAGAGTGCTTATGTTTATGATTGAGGCCCAGCCTAGTAATTCAGTTATATCAGAAAGTGTAATCATGACGTATTCCTTGTAATGGTCGATTTTAATTTGTGTTAAAAGATTATCTTAATCTGGTTAACTAAACAATAACCTCACATAAGAAGAGGTACAAAAAATCGACTGGCAAACTGAACAGCTTCAGGTAATGTAAATATCTCTCTACCTTTAATATCATTAGAAAACCACTTTCTAGCGACTTCGGTGTCTTTGAGAAAAATCATTTCCATACACAGACTATCTGCACAGCATGAGTCTGAATCGGCAGCCCCCCAGACAATACCAAAATGAAGGTTATTCACTTCCTGTAGATTCGTAATATTTTCACCTGACATTTTTATATGGACAGGCTCACCCGTTACTCTGCATAGTGAATTAATCTCGGTGCTTTCTTCAAACATGGGAGCGACCGCCAAAGCATCCAGGGCGCACATAGCATGAAGCTTAAAACCGTTAACGAAAACAATATGTTCACGCTTACTCATGGTAAAGGGGTAGGCACCAGTGGGTTCTGCGTTTTCTGAAAAGGTTAACATGTCATTCTCACTCAGCACTTTAATTGCTTGCGGAACATTATTAACCAATAGAGCCATTTCATCAATGTTAAGGATACGACCTTTAGTAATAAACGATTGCAGTATCTTTTGATGTAAAACCTTTATCTGTGGAGAACACATTTCCTGGCGTTCTTTTAATGGCAGAATTTTGTTTAAACGTTTTAATGCTTCTTCAAGTTTGTTGTTCATATGTATTAGTTTCGTGATCAAATTATTTTAGTTAAAGAACATCAGCTAAACTGCTTTTATCCAGTTCACTTAGAAAAGTGTTGGTCGCTCGATGAATAACGCCTTTCAAACCACATGAGTTAACGATGCAGCATCCGTCAGATTTATTATCAAAACATTCAACAATATTTAAATGATTCTCAATTTTTCGTACAACATCACCTACAGAAATGTTTTTAGCTTCACAGGACAGCTTCATACCGCCATGTTTACCACGGGTGGTTACTACATAACCATGTTCTGTTAATCCCTGTACCACTTTAACCAGGTGATTGCGTGATATTGAATAGTAGTCTGAGATCTCAGCTACACTTATTAAACGCTCGTTATTAGACCCCAGATACATTAATACTCGTAAAGCATAATCCGTGTGACGTGTTAATTGCATAGATTTCCTTGAATGGCTTGTATGTTGCACTTAATTATTTGATAATAGCGTATCTTAATATGTATTTGAAATACATATTTAAATGTTACTCTAAAAAGGCCCTCCATGAGCACTCTATTTGAAAAAATTGGTAGCGAAGCTGCTGTAGACGCAGCCGTAGATATTTTTTACCGTAAAGTTTTAGCCGATGACAGTATTAGTCATTTCTTTGATACAACCGATATGGCAGCGCAGCATGCTAAGCAAAAATCATTTTTAACCATGGCATTTGGTGGTCCAAATGATTACACCGGTGCTGATATGCGTAAAGCGCATGCACCACTTGTTGAAAAAGGTCTGAATGAAAGTCATTTCAATGCAGTTGCGGGTCACCTGCAGGCGACACTTGAAGAGTTGAACGTGCCAGCAGAGTTAATTGGTGAAGTGATGGCCATAGCGGGCAGCACCAAAAACGACGTATTGGGCAAGTAAACCTGTATGGTAAAAATTACTTATGCTGAACAGCGTCTTCAATCTGAAGATGGTGAATCGGTTCTGGATACTTTATTAAGAAATAATATTGATGCCCCTTACTCATGTAAGGTAGGCATCTGCCAGACCTGCATTATGCAATGTACCAGTGGTAATCTACCTGAAGATTCGCAGAAAGAGTTAAAGCCAAATTTGCGTGAGCAGGGCTTTTTTTTAAGTTGTCAGTGTTATGCTGATAATGATTTGCAAATTCAATTACCGAAAAGTGAACAACTATTTGTCACGGCCCAGTTAATAGAAAAACAATGTTTATCACCAAGTGTATATCGTTTACGTTTACAAACGGCAACACCATTATTTTATCATGCGGGTCAGTTCATTAATTTAAAACGCGCTGATGGTCTGATTCGTAGTTATTCTCTCGCTAGCTTACCCAGTGAAGATAACTCACTCGAGTTACACGTTAAACGCATGGACAATGGCGATATGAGTCACTGGCTTACCGAAGGATTTAATGTCGGTGATAATATAGAAATAGACGGTCCAGTGGGTAACTGTTTTTATTCAAGTGGCAGTCATGATCAAGCACTTTTATTAGTAGGTTCGGGTACCGGCCTTGCGCCACTCATGGGCATACTTCGAGATGCTCTGCACAATAATCATAATGGGCCTGTTTATCTTTATCATGCAGCCTTCAAAGAAGATGAATTATATCTTGATAAAGAAATAAAAATGCTTATTGAGAGTGCAGATAATGTGCACTATAAACCCATTATTACTCAGCATATGACAGAAAATTATGTGGTTACTGGACGTGCCTGTGAAACAGCGTTAATAGATCACCCTGATTTAAAAAATTATCAGGTGTTTATATGTGGTGCACCTGCCATGGTCAAGTTTATGCAGCAACGCGCTTATCTTGCCGGTGCATCGATGAATAATATTTATACTGATCCATTTGAGAATAAAGAGCTTAGAAAAGAGCCTCGAGATTAGTATAAAGAGAAGTATAAAAGACTAACAGTCAAAATTTTTAAAAGTGAACAAAAGTAAGATTGTCCCTCTTTTTTCTGGAGGTATTAATTATTCATTTACTTAAAAATATCTGTTCTGTTTTTACGATTTAACCACCAGAAACCTGTAAACAAAACGAGCCAGACTACAGTCCGTAGTGACATGGCACGCAAGCTTTCAACAGCAATAGAATAACCTTTAGAGTGCAGTAAGTAGATAACTGACAGAACTACAAGGTTCAGAATTAAAATGACTGCGGCCATAATCATGCCACGTTTGATATTTCGCCAGGCTATGATGCCAGTTGCGAAATAAAATAAACCCATAAATGCATTATAAATGAGTAGTGGCTTGTAAACGATGTAACCCGGATCAGCTCCAAGAAGGACACGAGTGCCTGCAAAAATGGTTAAAAGACCAAATAATATAGCAATGAGTGTTAATACAGTTTGTAAGGTTTTCATATGAATCAGAAAGGTTTAAAAAGCTAGTGAAGCTTATATTAATTGTAAGGTATAACTATTGTCTTGCTCTATGTCATGTAGATTAGTCTTACTATTGATAATGTAAATATATGAGACATCCATTCTGGAGCTGTTCATGATGTAAATGGTAGTGTCTTTTTTCATTGGTTCTGCGCGCATGCTGAGATATTTTTAATACAAGCATGGGCTAAGAAGAGGGAGGGTGAGGAGTAGTTTGCTAGTTAATAACTATTTTTATAATTTTTTATAGTTATTAGGTATGACAGTATTGAGTATGGATAATACAGGTTTTTCTTACCTCATAGAAATAAAAGGGGAGTAAGCGAGTAAATGATGACAAAAATGGCTATAACAGCCATAACTATATAACTTGAAAAAAATAAACGTTGTGCTTTTTTTGTCCCCACTTTATAACCTTCGTGTTTAAAGCTTAAGTTCTTTACCGCTTCTCTACCTGCTGTATCTAAATATATAACACCTGCGATTAATGAAAAAACAGGCCACCATTGGTGATTGCTAATCATAAGAACACCCGCAACAGGCATCCACAATAGAGTTAAAAGATCCCAGTATGCCGTATAACGCTCAGCACGTATTAATAATATATCGGAAGTTTCCGCGTTTTCTTGAATGCCTAGGCGTTGAGCCAGCGGAAAATTAATGGATGAAACAACCTGTGCAAGATACAGAGCTCCTCCAAAAATAATTGAAATCCATCCTATAATTATTTGCATTACAGATCCTAAGATTAATTGTCTCAAATGAACTGGATTATTAAGAATATACTCCAATATTAATAGAGTTTTATCCAGGCTAGTGTTTATATTAACCTATATCAAAAACCACTCTAAGCAGGTAACCGGTAATGAAAGCAAGAGATGCAGCCACGCTACCGGTTAAAAGTGTTTTCAAGCCGGAACCAAATACGGGTTTTGCAAAAACAAAACTTTTCATTGCTCCTATTAAGAAAAACATTAAACCCGCAAGGCAGGCACTGATTAAAAATTGCGTTGGCATATCCAGTTCAGGCAGCATGAAAGGGAGAAGGGGAATTGCGCCAACAAAAAGAAATGCGCTAAAGGTAACAACGCCTGATTTAAATGGATTTAGAGTGTTTTTCTGTAATCCGTGCTCTTCTGTGAGCATGGTATCTATCCATAAATTTCTGTCATTAATTATAGTATTAACAATGGTGTCTAAAATTTCCCCCGTAAAACCCTTTTTTTCAAAAATTTGACGAATTTCCTCCTCTTCACCAGCGGGGATCTTTTCTATATGCTCCTGTTCTTCTAAACGAACGCTTTCAGTGAAGTCCTGCTGTGCTTTGATGGATTCATAGTTACTAACAGCCATGCTAAAACCATCCGCCGTAAGGTTTGCAAAACCTAGAACAAGCGCTACTGATGCTGAGAAACCTGCGCCTAATGCGCCAGATACTACGGCGAAAGTAGTTACACAGCCATCTATACCTCCAAGAACGGCATCAGATATAAGGTTAGGTTGTTTTAAGCGGCTTAAACGTTTTTTGATAACTTCAGGGTGATGATCCCGAATGAGTTCTTCCTGATAGGTTTTTTTCATGTCGTTATCTTTTGGCATTACTCAATATAAGTTAATAGATAATGAAAGATAAGAATGACTATGGTGGAATATGATCATATCATTCCTTATATTTTAATTTGAATGTATCGGCTTCTTCAGCATCGTCAAACTTAAGATTGTTACCTTCTACAAATTGTTTGCCTTTAAGGTTTTCAGAGCACCAGATAAGAACTTTTTCTAAATCAAGGTGCTTAATATCTACCTTTGTCCAGTTTTCTGCATATCTCATTTATTATGTCCTGCAATCTAAAGGGAAACTGTTACATACTTAATAGTATAACTGATCTATTTAAATTAGCGATTCCTTAAAGTTGTTGTTAGAATTCATATAATAATTCCGTTTAATATCTCATCTCTCGTTTGTTCAGGTGTTTTTCCTTCCGTGTAAATAGTCGTTGTAGATAGGCGGTGATTGCAGTCATCTTTAACCCAATGCTCTATGAAATCATATCCATCATGAATCCAGTCACGCTTACGCTGTTGTAAGCTACTTTGTCTAAGCAAGAATATGGATCGATCTAAATCAGCGCAAGGTAGTAATAAAACTATATTTTCACACTTTGATAGTGACTCCTCAACACTTGCAAGCAGTAACTCATCTTCATAATGAGAATGTCCAGCACCGAAATCAATCACACTATTACTATAATCCTTTAATACTTGTTGAGCGGCATAAGCTAATGACGGCCACCATTGTCGGTACGCTTCCAGATAACCTTTCTGTTTTCTAGCTTCCTGAAAATCAGGCGGCTTAAATCCATTAGTTTCATAATATTTATTTGCTATGTTATCTAATGAGATTGAAGCTTTATTAAGGGCTTCAGCAACCAGTTGGCCTTGTGTAGATTTACCTGCTCCAACGGGTCCAATGATTATGATGTTTTTGATATAAGCACTCATGATCGTTAAATAAATTTAATGTTCTACATCATTAATTTTTCTTTAGTGTATCCAGTGATTGTCAACAAATGTCTGCTATCTTTTTCAATTTTTCCAATGGCTAATTATCATCATCCTTAAAGCCTGTGGACCAGTGAGATCCGTCGCAAAATGGTTTGTTCTTAGATGCACCGCAACGGCAAAGCGTATAACGCTCCTGCGAGCAGCCTTCACCCATTTCCTGACCTATGAGCTCGATGTTCCCCGTAATGGCGTAGGGGCCATCTTTAGTGACGGTAATCATAGGTTTACAATCCTGCTGCTGATGAACCGTTTTATCAATCGTATAACTTAAAGCGCCAGATGGACATTTGATAATCGCTTCGATGATCTCATTAACCGTAGCAGCATCAGGATTAATCCAGGGTTCTTCATTGTATTTAAATACTGAACTGAGACTATTCGTGCAAATACCAGCATGTGCGCAAATGCCACGGTTGTCGTGAATGGTAATCATCTTCCCTGCATAGCTATCACGTTTATCAGGTGTAGCATCTGCCTGTTTCTCATCAGAGAAACCGTTTTTACCATGTGATCCATCACAGAAAGGCTTGTTACTTGAGCCGCCACAACGACATAAAGCTACCCCAGTGACAGTGGAGCAGGGTTTACCTTTAGAATCCTGGATATTTGCAATGATTTGAGGGGTGGAATCGTTGAGTAAGTAATACGGCCCGTTTGCCAGACTGGCTATTTTGGGTTTCTCGGTGCTCATAACAATAACTCCTTTAAATGTGTAGAGACTGATTAAAGAGCGATGACAACTCACGAAGATTATTAAGTGTAACTGATTACTACCTGATACCAGTTAGTTTGATTATAGCGGTAATTTGTGTATTAAAAGGGATTAGCTAACAATCTTCTGGTGACCAGTTATTGGCCCCGCCATAGGTTACAGCTTGTCCTATGAGCATATAAAGAATGCCATCACTTTTAATCTCTTTAATTTTGTAGATATATCTAAGCTTGAACTCAACTCCTGTTATAATTGAGTCTCAAAATATGAGGTATGTTTTTTGAGTTTGAAACAGGTAAGAATGGCGCTGTATGCGCTTTATTTAACAAACAAGTTTGGGTTTAAGTTAAAGAAAGCCTCAAGTTATGCAGATAAAAAGAAACTGCGCCTTGAGTACAGCGATTCGCTGCTTTCCAGGCTTAATATTGAAACAATCGTGACGGGTGAAGATAGAATTGACCCCGCTGCTCAGTATCTTCTGATATCCAATCATCGAAGTATAATTGACCCTTGTATTATAGAGCAGGCACTAAAAAATACGCCTATGCTGGGGTTATGGATTTCTAAAAAAGAACTTTATAATTCGATTTTCTTTGGTGTATTTGTGCGTAATGGTGGCTCCATTCTGCTAGATAGAGAAACTAATCAAATGGGCTCCTTCTTTAAGGCGATTAAAGAAGGCCTGAATAATGGCACATCCATTTTTGTATTTCCTGAAGGTACACGTAATACAGAGGGCACAGATCTATCCGAATTTAAAGATGGCTCTCAACTGATTGCTGTTAAAAATAGATTGCCTATTTTACCGGTCTATATAAAAAGTAATGCTAATGATATTTTACGTAGAGCTATTATTAAACGTGAGAATAATTTACGTATAGAAGTAGTGATTGGAGATGTTATCGATTATAAAGACAGGTCTATGAGCCTCGAGCAGGCATATAGAAAGATGTTTGATATTTAAAATTAAATGAAAGGGACATAAATTAAAGGGGGGAGTGATTATAATTAAATCATCTATTATTTTTAATCCCTTGTCCTTATTCGTTATTATCAAGCTTGTTAACAAATCGCCATGCAGCAGAAAGAGGCACATGAAATTGATGTCTGAGTTTTTTTATGGCCTCAATGCGCCCTCTATTTTTAATTGTTTTTAGAGTTTCTTCTGCGATTATATTAATATCCATTTTTCTTTCTACGGCAACAACTTCGATTGAACGGTCGCGATGCCAGTATTCAACTTTTTCTGTGTTAAAAAAATCTTTGATGGATTTAAGTATTTTCATTATAGATATTATTAAATTTTATATTATCCTATTTATGAGCCATACTTATGTAACACGTTAATAAACTGGCTGGCACTCATTAGTGTCCAGCTCCCGCTGTTTTTTGTGTAGGGTGCTCTTACAGGGATGATTTTACCCTTTTTTCCATGTTGAAACATAATTGTCGGAAAACCTTTTCCATTTAATTCTTTATATAATTGCTTGTCTTTATCGCTGGTTTCCGGGTTTATCTTAATCTTAACAAATTTGTTCAAACTTAGGTTTACATCTTTGTTAGTTAAAAGTTTAGATTCAAATTTTTTACAATATTGACACCAATCTGTGTGCATATAGATTAAAGCAGGTACTTTATTCTGATCACTTAACTTCATGGCTTCACTGTATTCAGTGTGACCAGAATACCATTTTTCACTTGTATATAATCCAGTGGCATATCGGTTTTCCGAAAATCCTAAAATGCTGCTAACTATATCCAGATTCGTAACAATGGCGAAAAAAATAAGTATATAAATGTATTTTTTCAATCGATGGTCCTTGTTGTAAATTAATTAATGGCTCTGTGTTTATTGTTAATGTATGTTATTCGTTATGTTTTTATTGCTCCGTCGTTCTATTATCAATTATTATCTGACTCTGATCTTTTGGAATTTAATAATACAAAAGGAATAGCCAGTGGGCCAAAAACAGCGCCCATTACACCCCAAAATACGGGCCTTTTCCCATTGCTCTTAGCTATGTAATGACAAACAATGGCACTTGTAACAAAAGTTAACGTAAGTATGGCTGTGAACATTTAATAATCCTTTTTTATTATACTGCGTAATGAGGCGTTGAGTTCTGCTCTCGACCACTCGGCGGGGCGTATATTAAAAGGCCCACCTGTTATTCTTTTAACGCGCATATCTGTATGAATGAGTCCTGTTTTGACAGATACTACTTTAATACGAAAGTCTGCTTCATTGCTACCGTTCCATAAAAAGGGTATAGAAAAAGTGAATTCTAGTCGTGGGGTTAACTCTTCAATTCTAAGAATGACTAGTGAATCTATGCCTTGTTTAGAGAAGTTCTTCAATATTGCTTCATCTGTAATAGTAGAAAAATTGTACTTTTTAATGTCATCAGGAGAGACTATGGTTCCACATGGGAAATTTATAAAAGCCTTTTTTGTTTCTTCCAGGGCCATTTGTTGACGTAGAAGAGGTTCTTTTTGATCGATTCTCCATGCGGTTTCTAATAAAACAGCTGTTTTACCAAGATCAGTATTATCTGTTTCACATATAGTTACATTTTTTCCTGTATTGTATATATATGTTTGTGTAGAGGCGCATCCAGTTATAGAAACCATGATTATTAAAACAAATATATTTCTAGTGAAATTACGCATAAATAATGAGTTCTAATTTGTTCTTTATGAAAATGGGGTCACAATTATTTTAGTAACAAGTTTTAATGGCTGATTAGATTGAAACTTTATTACTAGCAGAATAACGTTGATATCTTTTTGCGAGCGAAGCTACTAGCGTAGGTTTACTGGATTCCATTTTTTCGCAAATAAGATGTAATGTATGTTTTAGGTCCATGTTATATATTAATCAGGTTACTTTACAGGTAATTGATATGTTGTAAATTTGTTTCCCATTAATACACTTGTATACACCTTTGTGGATATATTTTGAAAAAATTTATACTCAGGTCGCGTATGAAGAAAATGAATTAATATTTCTTCATGGCCAAAGTCTTTTGCCCAATCCATTATTTCATGAAACACAGCTTTTCCAGAGCCCCAGAATTTATCGTCAATAACAATTGCAATCTCATATTTTTCGTCTTCAAGCTGTATGCCGCACCAGCCAGCTAATTGATCATTGATAATTACGGCTCTAACTATACAGCCATGAGTTGAATCAACTTCTAACTTGGATTTTATCCAGGCTATTATAGAGTCATTATCAAATAAATCGTGGTTAATTAAGTGCTCTCTGATCTTTAGCTTATTTAATAAAGGTATGAAATCATTGGCATTAACTTCGCTAAAGCTTAAGTAGTTAATGGATTTCATACAGAATCAGTAAAGACAGTATTTTCTTCTTAAAGCTCATGTTCTTTAACAATAAATGCAGAAGATTTTGAATGATCGATGAAATTCTTTTCATCCTCCAGTAACGCTGCACCCAATTTCTGGCCTTCAGGTGAACTCATACCAGCCATTAGTGCTTCTTCTGATTCAAACCATACTTCGGCTACACCATCATATTCAGGCATCATGCCGCGAGAGACTCTCAAACCCTCGTTCAACGGCGTGTCTAAAGTATGTGATTGTACATACTTTTTTGCGCCCATTGCTTCAGCATTACTCATAAAGAAAGGGCCATGTTTGTTCATCCAGTAATCTCTGAAGTCTTCACGAGTCATATCCGGGCGCCGTGTTAAACACATTATAAATTTAATCATCTATTTCTACTCCTTGCTGGTTAAATTATTTTTGAGTTTTGATCTAAAACTAGTATCAAAATTTTCCGTTGTCGTTCTTCCACTCATCGCGAGGAGGAATAACTTCAGTAGTATCCCAGTGCTCAATAATTTTTCCATTAGAAATTCTGAAAAGGTCATAGAATGCAGAGTGGGTAGCATTAAATGATCCTTCACAGACAGAAAGTACAAAATTTCCCTCAGCCAGGAAACGATGGTTCTTTTCGTACTTAATTGCAGGTTCAGCATTTTTTGACTGTTCGGTCAGGGCTATTTGTAGTGCCGACAGATTATCAGAGAAATCAGAGTTGTGTTCAGTATAGAGGTTTTTATCTATATAGTTTTCTATAAGTTCAAGCTGGTTTTTGATAAGAACCTCATTAACAAAAGAACTTACAATTTTCCGATTAATCTCAGTTTTGTCGATATCATTCACCTTAGTCGATCCATCGACCATGCTATGGCCTGAAGTATTCGGCCCTGATCTTTTTTGAATATTATCCCAATGCTCAACGGTCTGTTTACCTTCAAATCGAAACACTTCAAATCCAATATTAGAGCTGGAGAAGTCATATTCAGTGTGAGCAAAAACGTAGTCACCATCTTCAAAAATACGTACAATATTAACACGAGGTTTGCTTTTAGATAAACGCTCGAATAATTCAGCTAAACCTTCACCACCTTCGTGTGTCTGCGGATTGTGCTGAATGTATTTATCCTGATTCACCACAGATACTGACGATGCATCACCTGTTTCTATCCCTTTGAGTAATGTACAAATCTGTTCTTTTCTATTTGTCGTCATCACATTTATTGCTCTATATAACCATTTTTTGTCTATTAGCTGTTTATATGGTGAGCCATATATAATTGTTTTAAGTATAGTTGATTATTATTTATAACAACTTTCCATCATGGTTATTTTTTATCAACTTTTACCAAAACGCCCATGTGATCCGTATAAGCCGCGGCTTGATCTGTAGTAAATGAAAATTGCGAAAAATACTTCACTTCAATGTTTCTAATAGTGCTGGTGTTATAAACGGCCACGTCAAATTTTTTAGAATTTGCAGAGTTAGTACCTTTATGGGTAACACCACTTTTTGACCAGGTGTCGGCAGGATTAATAGGCGAGCCTGATGAATGTGCATCCCGATAGGTTTGATCCATTCCGCTGCTGATGACCTCAGGACTAAAGCTGTCTCTTGGTTGGTTGGTGTCGCCAATAAACACATCTACAATGCCTCCACCGTTGGTGGTTAGCAGGGTGTTTTTTATATCCTTGTAAAACTTGGTTGCTCCAGCTTTTACTCCGGCAATATTATTTGGTACATGAACAAAAACCGCGAGAATACCACTGCACCTGGCGGCGCACCAGCCTTCACCTTCACAGACAGGTTTTGTTGTGCTTGTAGGCCCATGAATACTGAAATTGTGACAGGCTTTTTGATGTTTCGAAACATGAATTTTATCCCCGGCAGCTTTGGCAATAGTTGCCCAATCTGCATGGCTAGAATCCAGCTCGCCAAAGACAATTAAGTCGCACTGTTTTGCCATGGCACGGTGAGCCATTTGATGAATTTGCCGAGCTTTACCCTCAACCATACTGAGCATTTCTGTTTGCGCAGCTTCAAGTTTTAATTTTTCACCATCGTCTGAGTTAGATCTTTTTCGCTTAGTTTCATTCTTGCCATCTAAATAATTCTTATCGGCAACAGATACCAGCTCTGCTGGGCCTTGAAGTGCAAGTTCAGAATCAATTTGTGGGTTAGTGGGGTATTTAAGAGCACCGCTGCCTTGTGGATATAATTCAGCTAATTTTTTATGCGCTGCGCGTTGAAATTTTTGTGCGGTACTGGCGGCTAAATCATGTTCAGAGCTAGTATTAGAATTTAACGACTGATAAGCGATGACAACTTGCATAGAAAATCCTCTTCTATTTCCCTGTTTATAAATTGGGAGCCGTAGACAGTGATAATTATTTACAAAAGTAAATAATATTCTTTTGTACAACTCCGTTTAATTCCGGTTTTAATTAGTATAATTTTTATATCACTTAATTAATACTTATTAAAGTTCATTAATAAATGACTGAATTCAGGGGAGGTCATATAGGAAAAATTCCTATATGACTTACCCGAAAAATACCTGTAAAAACCTTATAAAAATCCTTGGCCATCTAAACAAACTGTGTGCTAGAGTTTGTTTATCTTTTAACACAGGAGGTTTTTATCGGCTAACTTTAACCCTGAACCCTTAAATTTTATTCGCTGACCTAAGGTGCGACAACACCAGAAGCCAGCTAACCACAAAACCTGACAACGAGGTAAATATGGCTGATACTGATCATACGCTAGGATACCGCTTTGCTGAAAGTAAATTCTATGCAAAAACTTACACGTCTCACATATCTGATCAATTCATGATCAATAATGAGTCTCAATCTACGCCTGGAAGTGAATCCGGCATTAATTTTGGCTCGACACCCCAAATAAACTACCACCTTATAGACACCACACTCGCCGAACTACTGGAAACCTTACGCCTGCATGTTCATAACATGTTGCGATTACCTCTCTCGGTTCAGACGCGAAGCCGGTTGGTGCGTGTTTATTGTGATATTGAATCACGAAGCAGGGAGATGCGATTATTATTAAATCCGGTGGATATTGCGGCAGCATTAGCATTATTAGATGCCATGCAAAATCCACCAGTCAAAATAGACTCGCCGTAACAGGTTAAAAGCGTAAATCAGTTTTAGCCTGTGGTTAACTATCCGGTGCTCTGTCGAGTACCGGGTTTCCGTTGCGTGCTTGTTATATATTTATATCGTTAACAATCATATAAATTCAACCGGTGGGTTACAGACGATTTACATCACTTATAGAGAGATTTATAAAATCGCTGAATGGAGATGTGAGAATGTATACAAAGCATGTTAAAACAAATATAAATAATACAAAAACGAATACTTTAAACAATGAACCAGCCGAGCACAGTGAATTACCCTTAAAAGACAGATTTTTGTTCGCTGTAGTTAATGGTGAGATAGGCAGACTGGAAAATAGTGGTGTTATTGTTTCACTAAAAGAATTTAAAGCACACTTTAACGACATTACATCAGATTATATAAATTCGTTTTTACCCGCTGCGACCATAGAGCCAGGGCAGAGAAGTGTAACTAAAACTAAATATGTGTTTCGGGTTAAGAAAGGGCTTTATCTGGTGCATCCTGAGGTATTGGAAGGGTATAGGGTATAGTAGGTTGTGTGATTGCCTTGCATTAAATAAATGTGAAGCAGTAGTTGTGACTCTACTACAGGTAATAGCAGGATTTATTTATATATAATAAATTAAAATTGTCAGACAAAATCCTTAATTAGAGCAATATAAAAAAATAACAACCGGCATAACCGGCTGTTATTTTTTAGGATTTATGCTATTTATGCAGCAATTTCAGCTGCAGCTTCTTTCATGGTTGAAGCAACTAGAGTGTATACATCAATCCAGGCTGCTTTAGTATCATCGGTAAAATCATCTTTTAAGCCGGCACCCAGTGTCCAGATAAGAGCTTCGCCTACTGTGTCATAGTGTTCATCTTTAACACCATAGTCAACATGGCGTCTACCCATCTCTTGAACTGCAGGTACAATTGTATCAAGTTTATCCAGCGCATTTACGGCGGTGTTTAAAATAGCCATTAATTTGCGGCCCTGTTCTTTCATATCACCTTTAAACATTGATTTTAAAGAAGGGTCTAGTTCAAATAGTTTGCCGTAAAATAATTCGGCTGCGGTTTCAGAAATAGGTAATACTTTAACCCATGAGTCTTTAACCAGTTTTATTTCTTCGGGAGTCATGTTATTTCCTCTATATTAAGTTACAAAAAAATTTAATTACTTTGTTCGTTTAAATAATGTTTTGCTAACATCAGCATATAATCGACAGCAAATTTCACCTGTTTATCTGTTAAATTTTCGTTTCCTCCACGTTCTGGCATCATCGTGTCATCCGGGCCGAAGAAACCATTAATTGCATGGTCGTACAATACCGCTCTGTCTTTTATTACGCGATGCTTCCATTCATCGCTTACCATGGGTACGGGTGCACCTGCTGTGCCATAAGCATGACAACCTTTGCAATTATCTAACCATAACTTTCGACCCTCTATTAAATTCGCTGTTTCGAATTTAATAAACTCGCTATCGTTTGTTGCATTAGCTGTTGTCATAACACTGCTGGTTAGTAACAGCAGATGCATGATTAATGTAATACCACGATGGGGCATATTTATTTATCCGTCGATAGGTATACGAATTACTACCCCACCCATAACATCACCAATTTTGAAATCATTCTTTGGTGTGTCTTTATGTTTGTTGTGACATGAAACACATACCGGCGCTACACCCGTATCAGCATAAACAGCGGTGAAATATTTTTGTCCACCCAGTGTTTCTTCTGTGTAGTAATTTTTACCTTTGTTATCAGCAACGAACTTAAGTCCGTCTTTTTCAGCTTTAGTCTTTGGTGCGTTCTGCTTGTTTATGGGCCATAAAGATTGCAGTGAATAACTAAAATTCACATCGGGTAGTTTTTTTGCCCGTTTTTGTACCAGTTCAGAACCAAAACGGAACATTTGTGCGGGTAGTACTAAAGCCTTGTCATCATCAAAATGTTCACTGGCTTTAATAACTTTTTCTTTTTTTACTAATCGATTAACAATTTTTCTGGTATAGATAGTACGGTCAGAGTCCATTACCAGATGTAATGCATCGGCCATAGCTTTAACGGGTACAGTGTCTCCAGCTGCATATACGTTACCTGATGCTGCGGTAATAGATACTGCTGCGCTTATACTTATAACAAGGGATGAATGTTTCATTTAATGGTCTCCTGGCTTATTGAAAGTGTGTTTAAAAATGTTAATAGAAGAGAAATAGTTACTCATTGTTAATATCCTTTAAATGGCGCTCATTATCTTTTCTCGCCATATCGATGCTTTCTATGTGGTGTTTTGGGGTTCCTTTAAAGTTGTTTATAATTAATGATTCATCGGCAAGGGAGTCGATAGAGAAACTCAGACCATGACAGTTCATACAGGTAGAACGTATCATTTTTTCATTTGGTACCAGGTTGGCGTTCTGGTTGTGTTGTACCACTGTTCTTCGTAACCAGTCGTTAATATCAACGGCTACACGTGGCATATGACAGGTTGCACAAGATACGCCACTGCCTTTTGGTAATTCACCAGATTGTTCTTTTTTCCATAACGTATAATGAGATGATTCTTTATATGCCAAACTATGTTTGTCGTTATGGCATGACAGGCAGCTATCTACTGAGGCTGTATTCAGATCATACTCATGTGCCTGATGACAACTGTTACAACCAATTTCTTGATGTTTAACATTTTCCTTCATCGGCAAACGTGCGTTAGCAGGTGTCATTGCAGTAAGGTTCTGCTTTAATCGCATACCATGTTTGCCCTGCATAAAATGACTAACTTCGGTGTCATGGCATTTGATACAGGCTTTATGGTCAGGTTTGTTTTCCCATACAGAATTCTTGTCATCTTCACTCTCTGTTATGTGACATGAACTGCAGTTGGCACCAATTTTTGCATGTGCTGTGTTTAACCAGTCGTGTTTGATGTCTTCAGAGGTTTTGACTACCACTTTTGCCGGAGCATCCATATATTTAAGTGTCAATGGCACTACCGGATAACGATCGTGAGGGTATGTGGCAATTTCTTCTAAAACACTGGCCAGTTCTTTCTCGGGTACGAGGGCTGTTTTCAGAATATCCTCTTCATCCATATGTTTTACGAGAAAGTCTGTGTAAAGTGACCGATTATTATGATAATTATGACAACCAGCACTGGCACAGCTATCGAACTCCATATCTTTATGGCTAGGGCGGTCTTCAGCAATATCCTGATGACAGTGCACACAGAAATCTTTAGCTTGAGTTAAGCCGGTTTTATCTGCCAGCTCAGGCTGATGCTCCACATGACAGGTAACGCAATATAAAGCATTAATGTTTTCCAGGCGATCGGCATTACGGGGGTCGGTAAATTTTTCACGGGGATGGGAGTCAAATGGTTTTTTACGTTGATCACCGTGACACTCTATGCATGAATCTTGTACTGCATCTTTATCACTGAAAGATTCATCATGACAGGCCATACAGGAAACACCAATCTGATGGTGACCACTGGTGAGTTCGCCAGGCATAAAAAAACTTTTATCTTCACTCGCTGTCAGTGTATAACCTAAGTAAGCCATAAATATAATCATTAATCCGATCCAGACAAACCAGATATTTTTATTTTTTATATTACTCATAATTAAAAATAGTAAGTCTTAATAATGTGAAAGCTAAGCAGGGCAGGCAGTGGCCATAACAATAAAATATGCGACCATATGGCATATGAGCGAACTTGTTTTGCAAGTCTTCTCGGTAATTTATGTTCATAACCAATTACCACACCGGCTACAGAGCCTACAAATAAAAGAGCACTAAAGGTCAGCATTAAATAAAAATTGAGATTATCACCAAGACGAAACCCTGTATGTGTAAGTAATACCGCAAGTGTTAGCAATCCGATTACGACATGGGCCAGTCGCCAGTAAGCAAAATCCCACAGGTTTATAATGTTGGTAAAACGTTTACGTATGGATACCAGCGAGATTAAAATTGATAAAAACAACAGACTAAACCCACTGATCTGTTTAAACAGTTCATTGCGCCATAGTTGATCTATATTGAACTCCGTCTGTACACTATCGCTGTAAGGCATAGCGGGCATAATGAAAATAAATATTGCGGCAATAACAGTGAGTATTGATGTTATTGTTAAAGTTTTGTAAGCCTTTGTTGGCTCAGGTGTCGCATTTCCTCCTACAAAATCACACAGCAGATCTTTGCAAGAGCCACACACACTTGATGCACCAGTTTCAAGAGCGAGTTGTTCGGCTGAAGTGGAACCGCGTTTCATTGCTGAATCTAACTGGCCCCGTGTTACACCAGTACAATTACAGACAATAGCCGAAGCAGGCCAGTCAATTACACTTTCTGATGCTACGTCGTTCCATAACAAACCTTCATTTATGAAACGATTAATTTGCCACGGCCATATACGACGTTTATGTTCAACCGCTTCCTGGAAACGATTAACACCAGGCCATTCACCAATTCCTACTGCACCACGAATTCGCCCATTAATGACAATTATTTTTCGATATACCTCTCTTTTGTGATCTTGATAAATAAAGGAATTTCGTGCTGGTTCATTTGCACCTGTGTTACCGACACTAAATACCGGGTAGTCCAGCACTTTTAAATTGGTTGCTGATATAGATCCTGAGTATTTAACATTTTCTCCAAAAAGATAATGCGCAACCACAGCAGCCTGTTCTAGTCCGGGAGCAACCAGTCCATATACTTTGTTATTATGTTCAGCGCATTCACCGATTGCGAAAATATTCTTGTCTCGTGTCTGAAGATGGTCATCAACTCGTATACCTTTGCCTACGTGTAATCCAGCATCAGAAGCAAGTAGACTATTAGTTTTAATACCAGCTGCAATTACCACCGTATCGCATTCCAGAATCTCGCCATGGCTTAAGGTAATGCTGGTGACCTGGTTATTATCATTGCCATTTATTTTTAAAACACGATTGCTTAAATGTACATGAACACCTAATGCCTCAACATATTGTTTTAAGTAACTACCCGCACGGTTATCCAGCTGGTTGAACATTAGCCACATACTGTGTTCAATAACATGAACTTCGGTATTGTAGCGTTGCATGGCACGAGCTGTTTCCAGACCTAGTAATCCACCACCGATGATCACTGTTACACGTGTTCGTACGCTTCGCACCATTAGATTCTGTGCGTCATTTAAATCCCTGAAGGTAAATACATTCTTTAAATTTGTGCCATCAATTTCCGGTAGGTATGCACGTGATCCAGTTGCAAGTATTAATCGTTTATAGGTATATCGTTTGTCATAATCATCTATAACAGATTTTTGATAACGATCAATTTTAGAAATTTTGTTGTTATAAAAACAGGTGACATTTTTGTTATTAGTAAGGTCGTAAGCTGAATACAAATCATCCTCTTTAATTTCACCAGAAATGAGAGAAGACAGTTTTACTCTATTATATGGCTGCCAGGGTTCGTCACCAAAAATAGCAATAGAAACATCAGAATTTAATTTAATAAGCTCCTGTACAGCACGTATGCCAACAGGTCCCGTTCCAATTACGATTACATCGTAAGATTGACGTGAAAAATGCTTATTAATATTGACTGCCTCTACAACCATAGTATTAAAAAACCCAAATAAAAGGTGCCTCAATGATGTACACAGACTATGTAAGTCGTATGTACATAATTAAGGCGCCATTGCCAGTTACTAAAATATGAAAAACTAAAATACAAATAAACAGTACTTGAATAGGTATTTGCACAGACCGTGCCAGAACTATACATTCGGTATATTAAGGAGTTTGATCTTTTTTAGGGCTGTATTTACGTGTTATTGCACTAAAATTGAGCAAGTGAATATTGATTTATTCTTTTTTGCACTATTTTGATCTATTGAATCAGTGATGGTTATACGGTTTAAATAACTCTGAGTGAAGGGGGAGTTTAGATATGTGTTATGTGTTATGTGTTTAGTTCACGAATTATTGCAAATATTATCATTCCAGAGAGAATCGTGCCTGATGATAATGCGATAGTTAATGTAAGGCTTATCAATCTTGAGAGTTGTTTGCTTTTATAAATAAATACTGAGGAGATAAATAAAGCAGTTGAAAAAATTAAATATATTTCAGATGAAGCAACCCAGTATTTAGTGATCATGAGATTATTACATTTGTTATGTATACATAATTCATAGTTGATACTGTAATAGATCAATGCGGTTGTAATACTGCATAATAATAAAAATGCTGTATCAATTAATCGTATGATATTTGATTGAGGTTGTAATAGAGAGTTTAATAATATATCTATTCGGTTATTCATTTTTTTTGAGCAAAAATCCGGGCCGTTTTTTCAGTTCCAGTCTATGAGATTTATTTGCAAAGTGGTTTGTGTGATTTGTTATGTTTTTCCAGGGCTAAATATTCCCTAGTTGATCCAGCCTTTGCGTTGAACATTATTTGTGTACCATATTAAAAATGCGGAGATAACAAACGACATCAAACTACCAATCCATATGTCTATGGCACTACTTACCAGAAATGTGTGAATGTTTGTAATTATCACGCCAAGAAACGAGGCTATGAACAGATAATATGCAGTCGCTTTTTTTAGTAAAAGGAGAATTTCAGCTAGAACACCACCAAACACAGCAATAGCAAAAGTTATTGTTGCCCACAGAGGTCGACTTGAAATGAGTAATTGAGCTTCTTCAGGAAAATTAGCCAGCATCTCAGGTTTCATTTGCATTACAAAGTTAATGCTTCCCATAATGTTCCAGATCAATGCAAGAACGCAAATTATCCAGAAGCTCCAATGTGGTTTTACGAGCGTCTCGTTCATTATTTAATACACATTTTTATTAATGCTAATAACATGCTAACTGTCAGGCAACGCTTCAAATTCTTTACGTTTTGATTCAAACCACATTTCCATAGCCCCAGGTTTTTTCATAAGGTCCTGTATTTTGTTCATTGCGTCTAGATGATTCTTGTCTTGCTTTTGAAACATTTCCATCCCATGTGCTTTGCTAAGTTCAGCCATTTCTTCGAAAGTATTAGCGTGAAACTCTTTATCACATGCTCCGCCGAGTTGTTTACAGTTCATGGTTTTCATTTGACTCTCCTTTGTATTGGGGGACTTTTAACCTGTCGCTAATTAGGCGCCAGTATTTGCTAACACCACACAAGCTACTTAAATTGGCTCGTGCTCCAGTACTTAAATTACATAGATAGATTCACATTACGAAACTTAACGCGATTGTATTTACGGCTATCATTGTTATAAAAGCTGAGTTCCATCAGGGCAATGGACTGAGTGCTCTCATTTACATTTTCGAAATGCAAAGAACCTTTTGCCACAACACCAGAGACATACTTATTTAGTATATGCCGTAGATGACTTTTATTGCCCATGGATATTTTGTTAGGGTGGTATTCGTTTCCAGTTCGATCAAATAATTTTGATGAATGACTTCCATTAGTAGCATAAAGCGTTAAGTTACCGTCATTTTCACTGCTTAATATACTTAATCCGCATTTGATATTGCGGTGAGCGAGCTTGCAGTCTTTTAACTTAAATACATATCCATCTACTTCTACGGTAACTGAGTTGTCTGCAACAGGAGCCTCTGGTGTAACAGGTTCAGGTTGAGTTTGTGGCGCAGGCTCGGGAATTTGAACAGGAACGGGCACAAGCACTTCTTTAATTACAACCTTTTCTACAACTCGGGTTTCTATGCGAACTTCTGGCTCTGCTTTTTTGCTCTCAAACTCAGAATCCAGTTCTTTTTGTCCTTGCTGGGCACGAAACTGTTGCCACATTTCTTTTTCGCCGGCAAATGATGGGTTTGCTAAAATGAGAGGTGAAACTAGTAATATTGAGGTGAAATAGTTGATTTTTAACATTTTATATCCTTATTTGTAGTTTTGAAGTGAAATCCTGTCTCAACAAATCATAAACAGCTTGTAATTAAAAGTCTACCTTATTAACAGGTAACGATTAACGTCATATATCGAGCTTTAATATCACATGTAACGGGTCTTAGAGTTATAAAAATCAGGTATTTATAATAGATTCTTAAAATTATGTGGTGATTACGTTAAATGCGATTACTAGTCTGCTTCTATATAAAGCGTTTATTTGATGTCTGGTTTCACTTAGATAAGAGATTTTCAACCTGTTCTTTATATCCATATTCAACCTTGTAAATAATAAAACTGATATTTTCAGTTTGGTTTCAGTTTCAGTTGATATTGTTAAATCATTGGAAAACAGGAGGTTAATATAATGACCCAAATGTCACAAATAAAAGTATGGGATTCACTGGTGCGCTTCTTTCACTGGTCTCTGGTGAGTGCTTTCATCATTGCGTTTATAACTGAAGATGATTTTATAACGATTCATAGCTGGGCTGGTTATCTTATTTTAGGGTTACTAGTTACTCGGTTTGTATGGGGATTTGTTGGTACTCGTTATGCAAGATTTTCTGATTTTGTGTATTCGTTTGAAAATATTAAACAGTTTTTAAAAGATACCCTGGCACTTAAAGCGAAACGTTATATTGGCCATAACCCGGCCGGCGGAGCGATGATTGTTTTGTTAATGCTCAGTCTATTTATGACTACAACAACAGGTGTTTTAGTACTGGGTGCTGAAGAGCAAGCTGGGCCCGTTGCTCACTGGTTTAGTGGCACAACTGGTTTCTGGGGCGGTGCGCTTGAAGAGTTACATGAATTCTTTGCTAATTTCACACTTCTTCTTGTGTTTATCCATGTAGTCGGAGTTTTTGTAGAAAGCCTGATTCATAAAGAGAATCTGATATCAGCAATGTTAACGGGATTTAAAAACAAAAAAATAGAGTCGGAGGAATAAAGATGAGGTATCGAACTAAATTATCAGTATTACTTATTGGTCTGGTAGTAAGCCTCTCTCTACCTGGCTTAATTCAGGCAGAGAATAAAACGGTAAATAAATTGTTAGATATTTACAAAAATCAGGGTGCAACTGTAGCTGATTTGAAAAACGGCGAGATGTTATGGAAAAAAACATATATCAGTAAAGGCGAGTTTCCAAAACGCAGTTGCACTACCTGTCATACAGAAGATTTAACAAAAACAGGTAAACACATTAAAACAGGTAAGGAAATTAAACCAATGGCGCCAGCCGCTAATCCTGATCGATTAACGAGTATTAAGAAAATTAACAAATGGTTTAAACGTAATTGTAAGTGGACTATGGGGCGTGAGTGTACAGCTCAGGAAAAGGCAAACATGCTGGTTTACATAGAAAATCAGACAAATTTTTAGGAGTAATATTATGAAAGGTTTATTGGCTATCAGCTCGATTGTTTTTACTATTGGTGTTTTATCTATTCCAGTTGTCTGGAGTGATGATGATTTTAACTGGAAAGAAACTGGAAAATACAGGGATAAATCGTCAGGTGTTGCAGCGATTACAAATCCTCTTTATAAGGAAGAATGCGGTAGTTGTCATATGAGTTATCCGCCAGGGTTGTTACCTGAAAGATCATGGGTTCGAATGATGTCCGGACTTGAAGATCATTTTGGAGATAATGCAGAGCTTGACTCTGAAACTGCCAGATCTATAGAACAGTTTCTACTGAAAAATAGTGCAGATAAGTCTGAATACAAAAGATCGCGGAAGTTTAATCAGTCTATTAAATCGGATGTTACACCGTTACGAATATCAGAATTGAGCTACTTTAAACATGAGCATGATGAGATTCCCAAGCGAATGGTAACAGGAAATGCAGAGGTAAAAAGCTTTAGCCAATGTAATGCCTGTCATACAAAAGCAGAGCAGGGGAAATTTAATGAGCATGATATAAATATTCCCGGTTTTGGCAAATGGGACGACTAGGCCGAGATTTAGGCCGGGATTGAGGTATACTTGAAATATGAACAGACAATTGCTTACTTTAGGTAGTTTACTCCTGATTTTAATTACTCTGACTCCGCCTGAGGTAGTACAGGCGGATGATGATTATATTGAAGCCAGGCGATTACAGGACACGGGAGAAATTTTATCACTGGAAAGTATACTAAAGAATATCAGGCCGACATTTCCAGGGAGAATTCTGGAGATAGAGCTTGAAAATGAAGAGGGTGAAATTGTCTATGAGTTCGAAATACTCGGTGATGACGGCATAGTAAGAGAAATCTATGTCAATGCAAAAACGGGAAAATTGTTATCGGTTAAGGAAGAAGATTAAGAATGAGATTATTATTAGCTGAAGATGATTTTAATTTAGTAGAAACACTGAAAAAAGATCTACAGTCTGCCGGTTATGCGGTAGATGTAGCTAATAATGGTATTGATGCGGAATATCTAGGTAATGAAATGATCTATGATATAGCCGTGCTAGATTTGGGGTTGCCTCAACGTAATGGCATTGATGTTTTAAAAAACTGGCGTGCCAGTAATAATCATTTACCAGTCATTATACTGACTGCAAGAAATGCATGGCATGAACGCGTTGATGGGTTCAAGGCAGGTGCAGATGATTATCTGGGAAAACCTTTTCATATTGAAGAACTGCTGGCCAGGATAGTAGCTCTACTGCATCGCTCTAGCCAGCAACCAGGTGGAGCTCTAAATGTTGCCGGTTTATCCCTGGACGAAGAAAAACAAACAGTAACTACTGCCAATAATGAAATACATAAACTAACCGGTATAGAGTATCGTTTATTACGTTATTTTTTATTGAATCCGCAACGTGTTTTATCAAAATCGAAAATTACCGAGCATATCTACGATTTAGATTCTGAAAAAGACAGTAACGTGATAGAGGTTTATGTAAGGCATCTACGGCAGATTTTAGGTAAAGAGAGTATTGAAACTCGCCGTGGACAAGGATATGTCTTCCGGGGAAATGAATAATGCAGTCTCTACAATCTAAACTCAGTGTTGGGTTGTTTCTTAGTCTTGTTGTTACATTTTCTGCATTATGGTTATTAGTGAGTTTTAATGTTCAGTATCTGGCTGAAGAATATATCGCATCACGTCTTAAACATGATGCAGATACTCTACTTAGTCGTATTAGTTTTAACAAAAATAGTCAGTTAGTAATTGATTCATCACGAGTGGATCTTATTTATTCACAACCATTTTCTGGTCATTATTACGTAATCAATACACCCGAACAGTCTGTGACTTCTCGATCATTATGGGATCAGAAAATAAAACAGCAAACAGTGATTACCGGTCAACAATTAAAATCAGTACAGCAAGGGCCTGAACAACAGTCGTTATTGTTAATATCGGCTGGTTACATGAAGCAGGGCCATCAGCTGACAATAACAGTTGCTGAAGATCTCAATCCTGTTAATAAAAATATAACTAAATTTAAAACAGGTTTTTCTGTAATGGCTATTGGTTTGTTGTTGATTCTACTTATATTTCAAATAATTATATTACGGTTAAGCTTAAGACCATTGAATAAAATTAAAAATGAATTAAAAGAACTTCAGCAGGGAAAAATAGAGAAATTAAGTTTAGATACGCCTCATGAGTTGCAGCCATTAATATATGAAGTGAATCATTTACTGGGAATTATGCAAAAGAATTTACTTCGATCACGTAATGCATTAGGTGATTTGGCGCATTCAATTAAGAAACCCCTTACTGTTATAAAACAGATAACCAGTAAAATCGAAACATCTGATGTAAACAGAGCCACACTAGACACACAAAGTGATGATATTTATCAGATAACCGATAGAATTCTAAAACGCGCAAGGTTAGCAGGCCATAGCCATAGCGGAACTCTGTTTTCATTTTCAGAAGATTTTCCGGTGTTACTTAAAACATTGAATATGATGCATGTTAATAAAACCATACAGTTGAATTTACAGATTCAGGAAAATATTATCTGTCCGGTTGATCGAGAAGATATGCTGGAATTGCTGGGTAATATACTGGATAACGCTTATAAATGGGCGACCTATAAGATTACTGTTAAAGTGAAAATTAATTCTGAATTACATATTGTTATTGAAGATGATGGTCCGGGTGCCGATAATGAAAAGATAAATGAGCTTTCAAAACGAGGCGTTCGGCTTGATGAAAAAGTTCAGGGCCACGGCTTTGGGCTGGCAATTTCAGCAGATATTATTACTGACTATAATGGTGAAATTATTTTTAAACAATCTGCTGAACTTGGGGGGTTCAGAGTTGATATAACATTACCATTACATTAGCAGTAAATATATTATAATCACTGTAACTACATAACTTGATAATAAATTTGTCATAATTTGAAATTATTATTCCATCTTTCTCTAAAACCACGGGTGGATAATATAATGAAAAAATATAGTGTATTAGTGTTTGCATTGCTGGGTGCATCTTTCCTGAATACAGGATCGTCAGTTGCATCATCTATTGAAAATTATAAAAGTTATACTCATCAATATGGTTCAAAATCTAAAAAACTAAATGTACAACTGGGTCCACGTCCTTATTATCTGCTTGAGGATATGGATGAAGGTAAACTGAAAGATGAACTAATGGCTTGCGCAAGCAAAAAACGCTTTAAATCAAGTGATTTTTCTATCGGTCATCGTGGTGCAGCTATGCAGTTTCCAGAACACACCAAAGAGTCTTATATGGCGGCGGCTCGCATGGGTGCGGGTATTGTGGAATGTGACGTTACTTTTACCAAAGATAAAGAGCTTGTCTGTCGTCACTCACAATGTGATTTACATACAACAACCAATATCCTTGAAACACCTTTAGCCGCAAAATGCTCAAAGCCATTTGAAGCAGCGACATTTGATGAAAATGGTAATGTTATTACACCTGCATCTGCACAATGTTGTACGAGTGATATAACGCTGGATGAGTTCAAAACATTGAAGGGTAAAATGGACGCAGGTAATTCAAAAGCGACTTCAATTGCTGAATATATGGATGCAACAGCTGCATGGCGTACTGATTTATATACACAAAATGCAACGTTATTAACGCATGCTGAAAGTATTGATTTATTTAAGTCTCTAGGTGTAAAAATGACGCCTGAATTGAAATCGCCCAGTGTTGAAATGCCTTATGAAGGAACATACACACAGGAAGATTATGCTCAACAAATGATTAATGAATACAAAGATGCGGGTGTGAAACCCCATAATGTATTTGCTCAGTCATTTAACCTGGATGATATTAAATACTGGATTCAGAACGAACCGCGTTTTGGTAAACAGGCAGTTTATCTGGATGGCCGTTATGATGATCCTGATTTTAACTTTCGTGACCCATCAAGCTGGTCGCCTAATATGGAAGAAATTTCAGGTTTAGGTGTGAACTATATAGCCCCTCCAATGTGGATGCTGGTTGATACGGACGGCAGTGATAACATTGTGCCTTCTGTTTATGCAATGAGTGCCAAAGCTGCAGATATGGATATTATTACCTGGACGCTGGAACGTTCTGGGCCATTGGCAAATAGTGGTGGCTGGTATTATCAATCTGTTAAATCGGCGATTAACAATGATGGTGATATGTTTAACATGCTGGATGTATTGGCACAGGATGTGGGGATTAAAGGTATTTTCAGTGACTGGCCAGCAACAGTGACTTACTATGCGAACTGTAAAGGTTTGAAATAAAGTTAATATGTAAAGTTGCTTGATAAAGCAGATGACTGTGTGTCATCTGCTTTTTTATTTTCGGCTAATTAAAAGTGAGGTGCTGAAATGATGTAATAGGTAGATTAAGTGTAATTGAAAGTTATCTTTAATTATCTCTTAATGACTTTTCCGTCTGGAAAAACCTAACAGACCCACTAAACCACTGCAAAATAACCATACAGCTGCGGGTACTGGAACAGCACTCACATTCATGCTCCATGTATAGTCTAGTGTATTGAGCTCGTTCATAGTTTCAACCCCTACGAATCCACCTACACCGTTTAATTGATATTGCCCTTCAGTTAGAGGGGTAGAATTAAAAAATGATAAAATATCAGTTTGGTCAGCAATATAATTATTGTGAATTAAAATAATGGGTACACCTGGGGCATGTTCATCTAAATTCATGCCTAAGTAAAATCCTAGAATAGTCTCAAATTGAACCATACCGAATTCATCGGGCCCTATAACTTTTTGCAAACGTACCTCTGAAGCATAAATACCCGTGAAATCGTAGTTGATGAATAAAGAATCAATCTGTTGGCCTGCTGATATTGTAAAAGAGCTAGAATCACTGTCATATGCTAAAGGAATGGATGGATTCGATGATATTCTACCGGAAATAGTATTTACACCAACATCTACACTTCCTATGTATGCCCCTAGCCCACGTATGTCTCTTGATAAATCCACATCTATGGCTTCATCATATTGAATAACTGCAGAATTTACGTATGCGGAGAAAAGAAGAGCACCAGTAGTAAGTAATAATTTATCGCTACTGGGTATGGTAGTGCAAAAGTGTATCGTTTACCTGTAGAGCAGTGCATACCAGTAAATAATTTGATATAGATGTTTTTTAAGTATTAGGTGCTATAGATGAAATAGATGGATCTTTTACCCAAATATCCCCGGGTGTAGTGTGCTGAGTATCTAAATATCGCGATACAGGTGTCGAGACCTGGACGGGTGAAGTAAGTGCGAGCATTTCAGACGAGGGGGATATAACAGCTTATAAAGCACTTACCAGCCTAGCTCTCAAATAAAGCCGCTCTCCCTGTATTTGTACTTTTACTGAGTTACAAATAAATATTATAGATTTGATGTATATTAATTTATAACCGCAATTATACGTATTATTGCGTAGTTACAGGATATTTCTTATTGGTTAGTATTATTACGTAAATTGTGAGTGTCAAATATATGATTATTGCTAATTTTAAGGATGTAAAAATGAAAAACCTGCTTAAAGATAGAAATGAATCGAATATAAAAGAAACATCACATGAGCGAGCTTTAAGTCCTTTTGATGAGATTGAACGCATGTTTGAAAACTTTTCAACTAAAGGGTGGTTAAGGCCGTTTCACTGGGATATGCCTGTTTTAGGTGATGTTGCTATACCTTTAGAGAGAAAAGTTCCTAATGTTGATGTTATTGATCGTGATGAAGAGGTTGTAGTTAAAGCAGAAATGCCTGGTATTGAGAAAAAAGATCTTAATATTTCAATTTCTAATAATCACCTGACAATAAAAGGCAGTAGCCGTCACGAGGAAAAAGAAGAACGTGATGATTACTATCATTGTGAAATATCAAAAGGGGCATATATGCGTACAGTTGCCTTACCTGCAGAAGTTGATGAAGAAAAAATAAAGGCGACTTTTAAAGACGGTATGTTAGAGATAAACATGCCAAAAATTGTGAAAACTAAGAAGCAAAAAATAAAAATAGAATAGTAAGATGGTGTTTGAAATGTATATTTAGTTTAAAGGTGTTTGTTCGGTATTGTAGCCCCACTACTGTACCGGGCAATCTTAAGTGGCCAATGTCGATTGGCCACTTTTTTATTTTTTACGCATATTGTCATATATATTGATATTTAGTATTAAGATATTTTTTATAATCTAATATCGAGTCGTAGAATGCATTGTTAGGTGATTGGTTATGAGTGCTAATAAATCACGTTTATTAATAACTGATTCTGATAACAGAAACCTGTTGATATTAAAGAAAATTCTTGAAAAATATAATTACGAAGTAATAGCAGAAAGTAATGCGACTAAAATATATAATTTGTTAGAAAACGAAAGTTATGACCTTGTTTTACTGGATGTTACAATAGCTGATATAAATCCTTTAAATATTACAGAACTTATATTGGGTGAATATAATGAAACCTCTATTATTTGCGTTTGTGATACTGCTAATTATGATATTGGAATAGAGGCAGTAAAAAATGGTGCCTTTGAAGTTCTTATTAAACCTTACGATATGCAATCTCTTCCTGTTTTAATTAAGCGTGCGATTTATGAAACGGTTGAAGAATCAAATCGCTTAGAAGAGTCAGGCTCCACTGAAGTCACATCCGATATATACAAATTTATGGTTGATAATTCGCAGGATATTCAATACTTGCTTGATAAAGATGGTCGTTTTTTATTCATTAATAAACGTGTTGAAACACTTTTGGGATATCCCCAATCAGAATTAATAGGCCAGCATTATTCTAAACTCATACGTCATGATGATTTAATGGGCTGGAATTATCGTTTTCATGATAAGAGACGTAAAATAAATTCATTAAGAAGCACAGAATTACAGTTTAATTCCAGGCATAATAAATCTCGTTATTTTGATGTTAAATCTATACCTGTTTGTAATTCGAACTTAGTTTCGAATTCATCGTTATCTGCTGAGGAAAATAATATTTTAGAATCAGTTGCAATTTTTGGCATTGCTCATGATGTTACAGTTAGAAAAAAAGTTGAAAGAACCTTATATCGTAAAGCCAATTATGATTATCTGACTGGGCTGCCTAATAAGCTGTTATTTAATGATCGTCTAAATTTGGCTATTAAGCAGGCAAATCGTAATAATAAATATTTTGCGGTTATGTTTTTAGACCTTGATGGCTTTAAATATATAAATGATAGTTATGGGCATGTGGTTGGTGACAGGATATTAGTAGAAACGGCCACCAGGTTATGTGCTTGTCTAAGATCGGGTGATACGGTCGCAAGAGTAGGAGGGGATGAGTTTGCGTTATTATTACCCCAAGTTAATTCTAAAATGGAGGCTGCTATTATTTCAAATAAGTTTACTGATAAAATGAGCAGAGCCTTTATTTTAGATGGCGTGACACATGCTTTAAGTGTAAGTATAGGGGTATCATTGTACCCCGAAGACGGTATGTCTAGTGATATGCTAATCAGAAGTGCTGATCAGGCAATGTATCAGATTAAGCATAGTGATAAAAATGGTAATAAATTTTTGTCAAGCTTATGAATTATATACACCTTTAATAGTTATTATTTAGCATTATAATCATTTATAAACATGAGAGTTATTCTTAGTTGTTAATTAATTAGTATAGTATTAATCAGCTGTTATCGTGTCGATGATTAGCTAGAAGTGAAATCGACATATTAGAATTTATTCAGATAGTAAAAATGATAATTTAAATCTACAGGTATTTACTTATATTGTTGATATTCTCATTTACCTCATATATCAATTATATATACTGAAGGTGTATACTTCATATTAACAATAGATGCCATTGCCACATTGTCCTATCTATTTGTTTAGTTAAAGGGAAGCATCATTAACACAAAAAAAACTGATAAAAAGAAAAAAAACAAAGCTTCTGAGCATACTAAAACTGTTTCTCTGTCAGCAGTTAACTTTCCTATTGTAGGTATTGGTGCCTCTGCAGGCGGTCTTGAGGCTGCAACTCATTTATTGAAGAATCTGCCCTTAAATACCGGTATGGCTTACATACTGGTTCAACATCTGTCACCAACGCACTCGAGTATGTTAGCAGAGCTATTGGGTCGTGAGACCGAGCTTCCGGTTATTGAAATCGTTGATGGTATGAGCGTTAAAGCCGATCATGTTTATGTTATACCGCCGAATACTAACCTTGGCATTCTGCATGGTGTTTTACACCTGATGCCACGAGGTGAACAGGAAGGCCAGCATTTACCTATTGACTTTTTTTTACGCTCTTTAGCACTAGAAATGACTAATAGAGCAATTGGTGTCATTTTATCTGGTAGTGCGTCAGATGGTGTATTGGGTTTAATTGAGATAAAAGCAGCAGGTGGCATCACTTTTGCTCAAGATGAAGATACTGCGGCGTATGCGAGTATGCCACATAGCGCTATAGCTGCCGGATGTGTCGATTTTGTACTACCTCCCGATAAAATTGCGAATGAGCTTATACGAATTGCCCAGCATCCATATTTAACCCATGTAAGCGTTAAGTCGATCAAGCCTTTACCCTCTGAAGAGGACCATCTACGTAAGATTTTTCTATTATTACGTCAGCATTCAGGTAATGATTTTACATATTATAAACAAAGCACTATCTTACGACGTATAAAACGTCGTATTTTGTTACATAAATTAGAGCGACTTGAGGATTATTTACGTTATTTGCAATCAACGCCATTAGAGGTTGAAAACCTTCTCCGTGATTTACTTATTAATGTAACAAGTTTTTTTCGTGATCCAGAAATATTTGAAGAACTAAAAAATAATATTTATCCATTCCTTCTTAAAAACAGGTCGAATGATTCACCGATTAGAATATGGGTGCCTGGATGTTCTACAGGTGAAGAAGTTTACTCCATGGCTATATGCTTATTTGAGTTACTTGGTGATATGGCACCAAATACAGAGATGAAGTTTTTTGCGACCGACCTCGATGAAGAGGCAATTGAAAAGTCGCGAAAGGGTATTTATGCACATACTATCTCTGAGGTTGTTTCAAGCAATCGTTTACAGCGCTTCTTTACTAGGGTTGAAGAGGGTTATCAAATATCAAAACATATAAGGGATGTTTGTATATTTGCACAACAAAATGTTATAAAAGACCCGCCGTTTTCAGGTCTGGATATGATAAGTTGTCGCAATTTATTAATTTATTTAAGTCCTGTATTGCAAAAAAAACTCATACCAGTATTTCATTATGCGTTAAAAAATAAAGGCATACTATTATTAGGCACGTCTGAATCAATTGGTAGTCATGCGGATTTGTTCAGGTTAATAGATAAAAAAAATAAGTTCTATGAAAAAAAATCAATAAGTAGTTCTATGTATATGAAGTTCTCTGAAAACAATTCATTTAATATGAAAGATATGGATTATAAAAGAAGCATTCTACTACATGATGAAAGCTGGACTGGTCTGGATATTCAACGGCTTGCAGATCGTATTGTGCTTAAAAAATATTCGCCTTGTGGCGTTGTTATTAATCACGAAATGGAGGTCATTCAATTTCGGGGACGAACGGGGGATTTTCTTGAGCCGGCTGTTGGTGAAGCAAGTCTTAATTTGTTGAAAATGGCTCGTGACGGTTTGCATCTTGAGTTACGTAACGCAATAAATGAAGTAATCAAGACGAAAGTCAATGTTGAAAAAAATGGGTTAAGTATTAAGGCTAATGGCGATATAAGGCATGTTACGATTGAGGTAGATCCGCTATTAGATAAAGATAATAATTGTAATTATTTATTGATTAGTTTTCAAGAAGACAATGAAAACAGTAAATCAGATCAAATAGATAAGATTAAAGCACCGCTTACTAAACAAAATGATGAGATTAAAAAATTACAGCAAGAACTTTCTTCTACCCGTGAATACCTGCATTCAGTTATTGAGCAACAAGAGGTAACGAATGAAGAGTTGACCTCGGCCAATGAAGAAATACAGGCAAGTAATGAAGAGTTGCAAAGCACGAATGAAGAACTTGAAACTGCGAAGGAGGAGCTTCAGTCTTCTAACGAAGAGTTATCTACTGTAAATGATGAAATGAATAACCGAAATGAGGAACTTGAAATTTTAAATAATGACTTGTTTAATCTTATTGAAGGTTTGTCTATACCTATAATAATGGTTGATGAAGCATTATGTGTGCGACGTTTTAGTCATAAAGCTGAAGAGTTATTGAATCTAATTAATTCTGATCGAGGTAGATCTATTGCTCACATTAAATCTGCGATTGATGTGCCAGATTTAGAGAAAAATATATTAAAGGTAATTGACTCGGTTCAGAGTCAGGAATTTGAAGTACAAAATAATGAAGGTGTCTGGTATAAAATTAGCATACATCCATATAAAACCTTAGATAATAAAATTAGCGGTGCTGTCATTGCCTTTTTTAATGTTCATGACATGAAAAACAGTTTAATAATTGCTGAAAATGCACAACACTATGCCGAAGCGATTATAGCTACTATACGTTATCCTATGCTGGTATTAGATAATAATTTACGTGTAGTGTCGGCCAGTGAAAATTTTTATTCAGTTTTCCAGGTGAATGAAAAAGATACGATTGGAAATCTGTTGTATCACCTTGGAAATGGTCAATGGGGTATTCCTAAGTTACGTCAAAAACTAGAGGAAACGGTCACTAAAAATATCAATTTTCATGATTATGAAATAGATCATGATTTTGAAAGTATTGGTCACAAGAAAATGCTTATAAGTGGTAGGCCAGTAGTCTATGGTTTAGATAACGAGGTAATGATCTTAATGCAAATAGAGAATCTTAGTGACAGATAAAGACCCTAAACCTGGTGGCGGCGGTGAATTTTCTGCCGAAGATTATCAGCAGCGTGATTTAATGCGCTTAAGTAAGAAACAATTGATTGATCGTATCTTGGTATTGCAAAACTCAGAAATCACTAATTATCTTGAGCATGAGTTGCAGGTTCATCAAATTGAACTTGAAATGCAAAATCGTGAATTACGTGAAGCTCAAAGTGATCTGGAAATAACGAGAGACCGTTACGCCGATTTGTATGATTTTGCACCGGTTAGTTATATGACCCTGAATGAAAAAGGGGTTATTGAAAATATAAATATTACTGGCTCATCAATGTTAGCTGGCCAGAGAATGAATATTATTGGTAAGCCATTTTCTCTATGGTTAGAAAAAAATTATGTCGCTGAATATTTTAATCATCTAAATAAAGTAGTTAAAAATAATGTTAAAATTGTTAATGAATTTAAGCTAAAGATAAATAGTGATGACTTTATATATATTCGAATGGAAAGTGTAAGGGGGCAAACAGAGAATAAAAAAAATTATTTATGTCAGAGTGTAATTATTGACATTTCAGAAAACAAGCGTAGAGAGGATGAAGTTAATTTACGGGCACGCCAGTTAAAGCTCGTAACGGATTCCTTGCCTCTACAAGTAGCATATTTAAATACAGATGAAATTCATTTGTTTGTTAATAAGGCATATATTGAATGGTTTGGTGTTACCTATGCCGATGTGATTGATAAGATGGCAAGTGAAATCTGGGGTGCAAAATATTATTCAAGAGTTAAGAAGCATTTAAATATTGCTTTTATGGGGCGGCAAGTCACTTTTGATATGAGATTGAAAAAAAATAATTCCATGATGAAGTATATCAGTGTAACAATGATTCCAGATTTTGATATGAATAATCTGGTTTGTGGCGTGATTATTATTTTTGGTGATATTACGGATAGATTGGCGGTAGAAGTGGTAGATAGGCAGCGACTGTTAGATGCCGCACATTTCTCAAGATTGAATACAATGGGTGAAATGGCAAGTGAAATTGCACATGAACTTAATCAACCATTAGCGGCAATTTCCATTTACAGTGATGCCTGCAAACGAATCATTCAGTCGAACCAGTTAGATCAGGAATTAATAATAAACACGCTTGATGATATTAGTGAGCAAGCTGAACGTGCAGGTCAAATTATTCGCCATATAAGATCATTAGTAAGTAAAAAAGAATTAATGCTAACGCATACTAACGTCAGTGAGCTTATCAAGTCGGCAATGGAGTTATTAAAAGTAGAATTGCGATCACATAATGTAAAATTAAGTTTAAATTTTGTTGATGACATTTCATCAGCATATCTAGATAAAATATTAATTGAGCAAGTAATAATTAATTTATCACGCAATGCAATTGATGCAATGGACGCAATGGCTTCAGGCAGTCGATTTTTAGAAATAGAAGTTACAGAAACAAATACTAAAGAGTTACAGGTCTGTATCAAGGATACAGGTATTGGTTTTACAAAAGAGCAGGTGAGTACCATGTTCCAACCGTTTAATACGACTAAATCTGATGGTATGGGTCTAGGTTTAGTTATTTGTAAGTCAATTATTGACGCACACCATGGTCGTTTATGGGTTGATTCAAAGTATGATAACGGCACAATGTTCTGTTTTAGGGTTCCGTTAATAGCAGAGGGGTTACAGAATGACGCATGAAAATATGATTCATATTGTTGATGATGATGATGCGATTCGTCAATCGCTATCTTTGCTTATGAAGTCTGAAGGTATATCTGTGATTGTATATGAATCTGCAGAGGATTTTATTAATAATTATAAACCAGTGAAGAGTGAATGCTTGTTGCTTGATATACGAATGCCTGGAATGAGTGGCTTAGAGCTGCTTGAAGAACTTAAAGAGCGTAATATATCAATCCCAGTTATATTTATAACAGGCCATGGAGATGTTTCTATGGCTGTTCAGGCAATGAAAGCGGGTGCGACTGATTTTATTGAAAAACCGTTTGATAGCGATTATTTAATACAAAGAGTTAATGATTGTCTCTATGAATGCATTCGTCTTTCTAATTCCGTTGAGCTTAAACAACAGTTGAGTGAACGTCTTGACAGGCTGACTAAAAGAGAAAAACAGGTTATGGATCTTTTAGTGGATGGTAAACAAAATAAGACCATTGCATATGAGTTAAATATTAGCGTTAGAACTGTAGAGTTGCATCGAGCTAAAGTAATGGAAAAGCTAAATGCTCATTCATTATCTGAAGTGGTTCGTATGGCAATTTTATCTTGATAAATATCAATAGATCATTAGGTATAATTGTGTATATATTTAATGTCTTATCTTAGAAGTAGCCATATCCCTGTATTAATTCTGAATACAGGCATCACATATCCTGTCATATTTATTACATAAGTTTTATATCAGTTATAGAGTTTTTTAACCATAGATGGTTTATCCTACTAATATTTAGTTTGTCTCTTAATCATTTATTTACTTGAATAAGTAGAATTACGTATTTTAAAATTAGTTAAAATTGTTACTCTAGATACAGACTAAATAAAATACATACTTGAAGTGAAGTTATGATAAATAAACACATTAGAAATGTTAATTTTGCTATATTTGATGAAGGCAACTTAATCGAAATAGTAGAGCCCGATCATATTGGTTTAATTGGTATTCATACAAAAACTATCAATAATAATTATCCAAAAAATAAGGTGCTGGAAATAGGTGTGATCGGGCCAGACAAGGTTTGTAAGGATGAGCATAGAGTGCCTGTAATAGTGTCATTAAGCAATTCTGATGGTTTAGGTCTCAGGCTGAAAGATTTTGATGGCGAGAAAGTTAAACGATGGTCTAAAATTCTCGATGAGTTGTCTCTATCTTGAATGTATTCATTTAAATGTAATTAATAATTAAAAATCAGTGTTACTTGTTTTATGCAGATTAAAGAAGAAAGTTAAATGGATATTAAATACATAATGACTACAGATTTTCAGTGTTGCCAGGCAACCACTGTACTTAGTGACGTTTTATTGATGTTAAACAATTCTACTCATGATGTTGTTGTCGTAGTGAATCATAAAAACTTACCAATTGGTGTTATTTCTTCTCAAGATATTGAGGAAATATATTCATGCTCTGGCTGTGAATATTCCGAAATTGTTGCATCTGATGTTATTAAAAATAAACAGATATATAACTGCTGGGAGGGTGATGATATTCAAATAGCGGTCTCTATGATCAATGATAGAGGGGTTAGTTATTTACCAGTGGTTAATAATAAATTTTGTCTTGTTGGTGTTATGTCTGCTTGTAATGCATTATCTTATTTCAAAGACTCGACGTTATCTAATTCGGAAATTGTAGCGTATTAATAATGATTTATTTAACCAGGTTTATCTTTAGTTGAAATATTATTTAAGATAGATTTTTTCACGTCAGCTTATTTAGTATTAGCCTCCATCCTTTTTTTCCTCAATGCGCATAAATATTTATACTTAATTGATGAGGGCGTATCGTGATTATTTGCAGCATTAATGTGCAATGAAATATTGTTTGAGTTAGTTTCTTTAACGTCAACTGATTTTTTACTGTCTTCGATTCCTGTGCCTTTCAATGCGCATAGGTATTTATGCTTCATTGATGAGGGTGTATCGTGTATATTCACACTATTATTAAGTGATGATTTAATCTTATCATTACATGAGTTGATTATGTTGATGTCCATGAATTATTCCTTTTTTAAGTATATAATTTAAAAATGGTATAACGCTTACATGCACGCTCTACATGTTAATAATGAATGAATATCAAATTTTATAATATAGGTAATATTACCTGTTTAGATAAAAATTGAGGTAATTAATGCGGTATAAACTATTTATTTAGAGATATATACACTAAAGATGAATATGTAGCTGTTTTTTCAGTATTAACAAATCATAGATTCTGTAGATGTTCGTGATCTGTCAGTTACTTTCTCTCTCTCCCACATACGTGATTATGTGTATACTTTTGTTTCTTATTTTATAAATATAACTAGCACTTTACTAGTCAATCCCTTCTATCTTCAGTATTTATCCTTCTGTCAATATTGAATCTTCGAACGGGTCCTGTGTAATTTGGGATGCTATTTTTGCGGCGTTCATTGTATTTAATTCTGCGTTCCAGATTCATTGTGTGGATTTCATTTTTGTCTTTCAAATTATCTTTAGTGCGTCTATGTTCGTTATCATCTGATTCGGAATCGTTGTCTGTGCTCGTTATTGATTGTTTGTTTTTAGTCATGCTTGTAATTAGTTTTAGTGCCTAATAATAAAAATTTAAATAAAATATTTAATACAGCCGAAATACTTGACCGATGATAATTCATTATTAATTAAACAAATATACGTAGTATTACGAGGTTAATTTGAAGATTGGTTTTCTTTTTAATGACCTTTAAGGAACAATAGTCATTGCGAGATTCCGATGTAATCTGACTAGTTAACAGGTCAACAGTTAATGCCATAATCCACTGATATGCCGTTTGGGTTTTCTGTGTGACAATGTGTTGTCTAAGAGGTGATTTAGTTCGAGACTGGTAAAAGGCTGGTGTTTGGCTTCTGTAATTAAAGTTAAGCGCTGTATTCGCTCTTCTGTAACAGGGTGTGTACGTAGTAATGATGGTCCTGGCGTTTTTATATTGGGTGAAAACATTTGTTTAATCAGGCTTTTCTCATATTGATCAATTTTAAGAAGCGCTGAAATCAGGCCATCTGGATCACCAGTTAATTTAACGGCCTGTACATCTGCATTGAATTCACGAGTGCGTGATAGTGCTAATTGCATTAATGAGCTTGCAATTGGAGCCAGCAATAACAATATGATCAATACATAAGGAATTTTCAGGCCCTCGAAAATATATACTGGTATATAGAATATGATCATCATATAAGCTACAAGAGCCATCAGGCTTGTAAGACGGCTGATAATATCTGCAATGCTCATTACCCATAAATCTTTACTTTTTATATGGCTTATTTCATGTGCCAGTACAGCCGTTATTTCACGAATGTTAAGCTGGCGTAATAACCCATCACTAATGGCAATAGCAGTGTCATTATTCCGGCCAACGGTAAATGCCAGCATTATTGAGCTTGGAATATAATATAATTTTGGTTTTTGTGGTAAATGACTATTAGTTGTTAGCCATGTAATGATCTCTGAAAGTTTTTCAGATAACTGATTAGGTAATAAACGCGCACCATATAAATAGAGTATCAAGTGTGGAGTCAGTCTTGGTGCGGTTATAGTAAGTAACATCCCCATTAATAGAGACCACACAACACCAACTGTTCCAGCTATTAACCAGCCAATTGCAGCTAGTAATAACAACATTCCTGACAATAGTAGCAAGGTGTGCAGAAAGTTCTGTAGACGATAGTGTGAGCTATGTACTTTATTCATTTTGTTAATATAGCTTTGCGGTTTTATCTGTAGCAAAGTATATCATTAATTATATGATAGCATTTTTAATATTAAAACTGTTTATATCATGATTATAACAATATATGTGATCTAATATGATGATTATAATAGTCGCTATGATCATGAAATTAAATTTTCATAAAACAAACTCCTAACAATATCTGCATGTTGTCAATTAATGAGAATAACCCTGGATAAACTGTTCAGCTAACACTATTTGTTATTTTATGACCGCTGATTAGAATAACCTCATTTTTATTTATGCCATCGTCTATGAAAATTAGTCTTCCGACATTTTGGGCAGGGGGGGATGTGACCTGATTCATGAAAGTGGATAAGTTCATGGCAATGGTCACATTCTAATGTTCCTATGCTAGTAATTTCACCTGTATGCCATATTAGGCTACGTTTCATGTTTTTCGAAGTATGTTTTATTTCTGATTGCATTTGATCAACAATATATTCGAAATTTTTTAGTATGTTTTTTTTGATCAGTAGTAGGTCAAGTCTTAACCAGTCGGCGAGTTCTCTTTCTTCAGTTATTATATAGTTTGCGGCGTCGTGTATGTCTCGACGTAAAAATTCAGCTATTTCTTCAGCTTCATCAATGGTTAGTTCGCTCATGTCGACTGCTTTTCTCTTTGCTTTATCCATTGCGTTGTGTAGTGCTACAGAGGGGGTTTCTGAGGTTATATCTTCTAGCGATTTTTTGGTTCTATCTAGAAGAGTATTGTAACCTTCGGTTAATCTGCTTATATTTTCTTTTAAAGTGTTTTTTTTAGTTTCCATGATGATTTCTTGTTTAGTTTATGATTAGGTATCAATTATAGTTCAGTCGCATAATTAATAGTTTCATTGATACTATATGCTTAGAGGTATATAAAATATTAGCTATCAATAGTTTTGAACTTAATATATTTTAATTAAACAGGTCAATACGTATTAATACATATGTATTAATTTAGTTGTTTTATAAATAATAGCCTGAAAAGTGGTGTATGGTTAACTATCTTAATAGTGATTAATGTGAGTGAAATTATGGCGACACGAATAGTCATCAATAGTAAAGAAGTCACTAACCCTATTCTAAAATCAATTTTAATATTAGGTGCTATAGTTATTACAGCACTGGTTTCTTCCATTGTGATATTTATATTGTTGCCTATTATCGGTGTTGCTGTCACTTTATCAGTAGGATTCATTATTATTTTCGTTGTAGCTGCTGTGGTTAGTGTTATAGCACTATCTGTGACAGCAATGTTAATGGCATGGCTTTTTGGTATTGCGGAATTCAGGTTCGAAAATATTCATAAGAAGCAACTGTAATTACCACATCAGTTTTAAAGCTCTAACCAGTTGTATTTATTAAGTATTTATTAGCCATTATTAATAATTATTGTTGATATGTAGCTTTATTGATCAGTGTCATGGTATTTGCGGCTGAATCTGTCATAAATGAACTATACGTAATCTAGAGGTGTACTTTATGAAAACTACTATGATTGTTGTTGCTGACAGCACGAGAGCGCGTATCTTTACATGGGATTCAGAAGATCAAAGTGTATTGATAGAACTAGAGGATATGTCACATCCTGAAGGTCGATTACATGAACGCGATATGACGAGTGATCTTCCGGGTAAAGAATCGGGAGCTAACGGGGCAGGTGGTCATGCCTATGATAATAAAGATAACCCTAAGAAACATCAGCAGGTAGATTTTGCTAAACGCATATCAAATCATCTCGATGATGAACGTAAAGCCAATAAATTATCTCGATTATTACTCATTGTAGCGCCGGGTTTTCTGGGTGAATTACGTGGCCAGTTCTCAAACGAACTGAGTAAACTGATTGCATTTGAATTACCGAAAAATTTAGCTGCTCATGGTGTGGCAGATATCGAAAAGCACATTCCTAAACCAACAGAATATAGAAAAGTAATGTAGGCATAATTACGAGTATTATTTTAGATATTGTTGATAGTTTAGTTTTGTGTGTTTTAAATTAACGTACCACAGCTTGCCGTAGAGGATGACGTCGCTAATGCCCGAAACTCAAACAGTAACAATTGATGGTAATCAGGCCGCAGCAACGATTGCTTATCAAACCAACGAAGTCATTGCAATTTACCCGATAACACCTGCTTCACCTATGGGTGAATGGGCAGATGAATGGGCGTCTCGTCAAAAAACTAATATCTGGGGAACGGTTCCTAATATTATCGAAATGCAAAGTGAAGGTGGTGCGGCAGGTACCATTCATGGTGCGCTCCAGGCAGGATCATTAACGACTACCTTTACAGCATCGCAGGGATTATTATTAATGATCCCGAATATGTTTAAAATTGCCGGTGAGCTTTCACCAGCAGTCTTTCATGTTGCAGCACGTTCAGTGGCTGCACAGGCATTATCAATTTTTGGTGATCACAGTGATGTGATGACTGCACGTACCAGCGGTTTTGCTTTTCTGTGTTCTAATTCACCGCAGGAAGTGATGGATATGGCGCTTATTGCACAGGCTGCAACATTACAATCACGCATTCCGATCGTACATTTTTTTGATGGCTTTAGAACGTCACATGAAATCGCAAAAGTGGCATCAATTGATAACAGTGTAATTAAACAGTTGATCAAACCAGATAAGGTAGCACAACACCGTCAACGTTCTTTAACACCGGAGCATCCGGTATTACGCGGCAGTTCTCAAAATCCAGATGTGTTTTTTCAGACCAGGGAATCTGTTAATACCTATTACCAGGTTATGCCTTCGATGGTACAACAGGTGATGGATGAGTTTGCACAGCTTACAGGACGTCAGTACCACTTATTTGATTACCTTGGTTCTGCTGAAGCAGAACGCATTATTATTTTAATGGGATCCGGTGCAGAGACCGTACATGAAACCGTAGAGCACCTTTGTGCTAAGGGTGAAAAGGTGGGTCTGATTAAAGTGCGTTTATTTAGACCACTGGATAGTGAAGCTTTAATTAAAGTTATACCCGACAGCGTACGTAATATTGCAGTACTCGATAGAACCAAAGAACCCGGATCAGATGGCGAACCATTGTATAAAGATGTCGTCACCGCACTTGCACAACATGTTGGTAGTGAGGGATCCAGGTTTACACAGATGCCAAAGGTCATTGGCGGTCGATTTGGTTTGTCATCTAAAGAATTTACACCGGGTATGGTTAAAGCTGTTTTTGATGAACTTAATTCAGCAGTACCTAAAAATAGTTTTACTATAGGTATTCATGATGATGTTACCCATAGCAGTTTGAACTGGGATAAAACCTTCCGAACAGATGCGCACAAAAATACCTTTCAGGCCGTTTTTTATGGCTTAGGTAGTGACGGCACGGTGAGTGCCAATAAAAATAGTATAAAAATTATCGGTGAATCTACAGATAAGTTTGTACAGGGTTATTTTGTTTATGATTCGAAAAAGTCCGGTGCAGTGACGGTTTCACATTTACGTTTTGATAATAAACCCATTCATTCAACGTATTTAATTGGTGACGAAGATGCAAACTTTGTTGCCTGCCATCAACCGGTTTTTATTGAACGATATCCAATGTTGAATATGGCTGCGGATAATGCGGTTTTTTTATTAAACACATCAGTAACACCTGAAAAAGTCTGGCAAAGTTTACCATCGCTTATGCAACAGCAGATGATTGATAAACAGATTCAGTTTTATGTGATTGATGCGTATAAAGTGGCAGATTTAGCGGGTATGGATAAACGTATTAATACCATTATGCAAACCTGTTTCTTTTCAATATCCGGCATCTTACCAAAAGAGCAGGCGATCGAGTCGATAAAACAGGCGGTTGAAAAAACCTATGGAAAAAAAGGTCAGCGTTTAATTGAGTTTAATTTTAATGCCATAGATAGAGCGTTGGAAAACCTGATTAAAGTTGACGTGCCAGAAAAGGTTAACATACAGGCAGAAGTAAATAATCAGTTGTCAGAGTTTACGCCTGATTTTGTTAAAAAAGTAACCAATGAACTTATTGCCGGTAGAGGAGATCAGGTTCCGGTGAGTCTGTTTCCTGTAGATGGTAGTTATCCGCTGGGTACCGCCGCATATGAAAAACGTAATATTGCCTTAGAAATACCCGTGTTAGATGAAAATCTGTGTACTCAATGTGGTAAGTGTCCACTGGTGTGTCCACATGGCGTTATTCGTAGCAAGGTATATGACGAGTCCTTCATTGATGTTGCGCCAGAGCTGTTTAAGTCAATGACTGTTAAAGGTAAAGACTTCCCGCAAGATCACTTGATGAGTTACCAGATATCACCAGAGGACTGTACGGGGTGTGGTTTGTGTGTGGATATATGCCCAATACACGATAAGGCAAATGTTAGCCATAAAGCATTAAACATGGTTTCTTATACCGACGAATTACGTCAACAGGAAAAAGTAAACTGGGAATTCTTTATAGGCTTGCCTGATTATGATCGGGCCTTACTTAAAACTAATACGATAAAAGGTGCCATGTTATTACAGCCTTTATTTGAGTTTTCGGGTGCATGTGAAGGCTGTGGTGAAACACCGTATATAAAACTGGCCAGTCAGTTGTTTGGAGATCGAATGTTAGTGGCAAACGCCACGGGCTGCTCATCAATCTATGGCGGAAATTTACCCACCACACCGTGGACTATAAATGCACATGGCAGAGGCCCGGCATGGTCGAACTCATTATTTGAAGATAATGCAGAGTTTGGTCTGGGTATGCGTTTATCTGTTGATAAACAAAAACAGTATGCAACAGAATTAATAGTGCAATTAAAAGACGAGTTAGGGGAATCACTAGTTGATGAAATTTTATCAGCTGATGAATCAACGGAAGCGGGTATTGAACAACAGCGTGATCGATTACATAAAGTGCGTGAAATACTATTATCGATAAATTCATTCATCGCAAATGAACTGCAAACAGTTCTAGACACCTTGTCACGTAAAAGCGTCTGGATAATTGGTGGTGATGGATGGGCTTATGATATTGGTTATGGTGGTTTAGATCATGTGCTGGCTTCGGGGCGTGATGTTAATATACTGGTATTAGATACCGAGGTGTATTCCAATACCGGCGGACAAACTTCAAAAGCCACACCACGTGGAGCAGTTGCGAAATTTTCTGCTGGTGGGAAACCATCACCTAAAAAAGATCTGGCTCTGTTAGCAATGGATTATGAAAATGTATATGTGGCACACGTAGCTTATGGTGCAAAAGATATTCAAACCATCCATGCGTTTAATGAAGCGGAGGCTTATGCCGGGCCATCACTTATTATTGCTTACTCTCCCTGTATTGCACATGGCATTGATTTAAAAAATAATCATCAACAACAACAACTGGCGGTTGATAGTGGTCATTGGCCTTTATTCCGTTACAACCCGGAAAATGCCAGAAAAGGTATTAATCCTTTACATCTTGATAGTAAAGCACCATCCATTCCATATCGAGAATTTATCGAAACAGAAGTACGATTTAATATGCTGTGGCGAACGCACCCTGATGATGCTGAAAAAATGTTAGAACAATCACAGCAAGATGTTGTACATCGTTATCACTTTTATGAGCAACTCGCAGGTTTGCCCTGGGATGAAGAAAATTCAACTCAACCACCCCATAGAAAACTGGCATCGGTTGTTAAAGAGCAGAAAAGTGAAAAGGTAAATAACACAAAGCATAACGGGGAGGGTAAGTAGATGATAGATTTAAGCACGCAATATCTTGGTTTGACACTTAATAGTCCTCTGGTTGCTTCTTCTTCACCACTCACTGCAAATTTAGATGATGTTAAACGTCTACAGGAGGCCGGGGCTTCTGCTATTGTTTTACCTTCATTATTTGAAGAAAGTATTCAACATGAACAAAAACAGCTTGAGTCATTCGTACACTCACAGAATTTAGGCCACTTTGAAGCAGACTCTTATCATCCTGTGCCAGAAGAATATAAAGGTGAACTTGATAATTATCTCGAACATTTACACAAGCTTAAATCTGCATTAGACATTCCAGTGATTGCCAGCCTAAATGGTATTACCAATAACGGTTGGGTCGATTATGGAAAAGATCTGATGCAGGCAGGTGCAGATGCGCTGGAATTAAATGTTTATTATGTAGCTGCCGATCCCGCTCAAAGTGGTAATGAGGTTGAGCAACGTTATATAGATTTATTAAAAGCCCTGAACCAGCACATTAATATACCGGTAAGCATGAAGCTGTCTTCACAGTTTTCATCGGTATCTAATATGGTGTCGAAACTACAAGCAGAAGGGGCCAATGGTGTTGTGCTGTTTAATCGTTTTTATCAACCGGATATTGATCTTGAAACATTAAAAATAAAACCACAACTTGAATTGTCTAATCCTACAGAGGCTTTGCTTCGCATTCGCTGGATAGCGCTCATTCGAAGCCGCGTTAATTTATCTCTAGCGGCAACCGGTGGGTTTCATACGGTTGAAGGTATTATTAAAGCGTTATTGGCGGGTGCAGACGCTGTATATTTATGCAGTGTGTTACTGAATAAAGGTCCCGAGTATATTGCTGAGTTGTTACTGCAACTTAATCAGTGGTTAACCGAGCGTGAATATGAATCTATAAAACAGATGCAGGGTAGCGTAAGCCAGTTTTGTGCGATTGATCCTGCCAGTTATGAACACAGTAATTATAGAGATGTAATTAAAAGTTATCGTTCTGATAAGGATTAAATTCAATTATGACATTCATTTCTGATATTGTTTCACAATATGTGCATGAAGCACAGATATCAGCCATTAAAGAAATGGCAATGCGTTGTGCAAACGTTCCGGATGCTGTTTCACTTACCTGGGGTTTACCGTCGTTTCAAACACCTGAATATATTCGAGAGGGAGTGAAGACGTATCTTGATACCGATGAAGATGCGGGTAAATATACCTTGCCTGATGGTTTGTTAACATTACGTGAATTGACTGCTGAGACACATTATAATAAAACCGGCAGAAAAGTTGATGCGAATAAAAACGTGATGATCAGCTCCGGTAATATGCAGGGCTTGAATACCCTGTTTCACACTATGTTGGATCCTGGTGATGAAATTATTTTAACGGATCCCTGTTTTGCATCACATATTCAACAGATTGTTTTGTTTAATGGTACACCGGTTTACTGGAAACTGGATGAAGCCAATGGTTGGCAACTTGATATAGAAAAATTGCCATCACTCATTACAGATAAAACCCAGGCCATTGTTCTAGTCTCACCCTCGAATCCAACGGGTAAAATATTTAGAAAAGAAGATTTATTGCAAGTAGGGCGCATCGCCAAACAACATAATATTTTAATTATTATTGATGATCCCTATAGTGATTTTTTATATGAAAATAGCGTACATTATTTTAATTTAGCATCCGTTGAAGAATTAAAAGATCATATAGTGTACCTATATTCTTTTTCCAAATCTTATGCAATGAGTGGCTGGCGACTAAGTTATATGGTGATGCCTGAAGAGTTAAAAATTGAAGCATTAAAAGTTCATGATGCAACGATGATTTGTGCCTCTCGTGTTTCTCAGCTGGCGGGTATAGTCGCCTTGTCAGAAGAATCTAATCATAAAGAAATATTTCAGAGTGTATTATCATCGAGAAGAGATCTTATTGAACAACGTTTAAATAATGTGCCACATGTTTTTGAATATCAGAAACCCGAGGGTGCCTATTATGTTTTTCCAAAAATTGTGCTTGAACATACAACATCCTGGCAATTTTCAATTGATTTATTAAATAATGTAAAAGTCGCGGTCACACCGGGAAGCGCATTTGGGCCTTCAGGTGAAGGCCATGTTCGTATGGCCTATTGTGTTGATGAAGACGCTATTAATCTGGCATTTGATCGTATCGAGCAATATTACGGAAAATCTTGACGGCTATATTTTATCGTAATAAATCTACACGCCTGTCTTTTTTGTTTATATATTTTGTCACTGCTGTCCCGTTAACCTTTATGGGTATTATCTGTAGGGTTGATGCAGCAGATTATGTAGGTGTGCTCTATTAAGTGAGACATGAAAATAGTAAACTTCAACATCGTCATCTCTGAAAAGATATTCTGGAAAGATCTTTTAACATGCGAAGTATGGCCGTAAGGCGAAGGACAGGAGTCCGTAGTAATGTTTGTGTCGGAGATCCAGTGACCTTAGAACCTGCAAAGTCGCTGGATTCCCGATACAGGCATTCGGGAATGACGAGGACTTTAACTTAACGGGACAGCAGTGATATTTTGTATATATTTCTTTTTCGGTTCTGATTAATACGACTTCTGAATCTCTAACTTGAATAAAAATTACAACACTTCACGCACAAGTTTTCTTATTAACATTCTAGGCTGATTACCTTCGTGATTGGTATCCACCTCCATACTGAATCTGCATCGCTCGCCTGTTGGTGTCAAAACGGTGAGATCGTTATTATCAGAGGCGGATTCCATTCTGTGTCGTGCATAAGCCGGGCCATACTTACGTGGTGGTAATTGAGTATTGATTAAGGCTTCAATCTTGGAAGCACCCTGAATGTCACCGAAAGGTGAAGCCGTTGACCATAACGCATCCGCATGAAACAGTCTGGCCGCTCCACTGGCATCTCGCCTGTCTACACAATCGAGAAAGCGCATTAAAAGCAATCGTCTGGAGTTACGCGGTGCATAACTTGTGTGAAGTAATTCGTGTGCGTGAACGGAATTGGGTTCTTTCAATTCTGTTTCATACAACTTTTGAATATCTTTATTTTCATACGATCGCCGTCGCGGTGCGTTTTTGTCTATATCATAAATTGCCTGCATGCGCTTCTCCAGCACAAGTGGATCCATAGATTTGGGTTCGCCACCACCACCCAGACATCCACCCACACATGCCATAACCTCAATTGCAACGAACTCATCGCGCCATGTTTCCGTTTCCAGCATCTGTTGCGCTGCTGCAATGCCATTACATATGGCGACCTTGCCTATGCCGGGAATATCAGCTGTTTTCACTCCTTTGTTTACGCCACGCAGCTGATGCCATTCCAGTGGAAGAGAGTTCTCCTTGTCAATGAAATGAGAAGCTGTTCGCACAACCGCTTCCATAACACCACCGGATGCGCCGAAGATCTGCCCGGCGCCTGTACTTTCACCAAGGGGATTATCGAAGTCACCATCTTCAGGCAACGCGTTAAACGAAATATTGCGGGCTCTTATCATTCTGGCCAGTTCACGTGTAGTAAGTACATGGTCTATATCACCAGCAACACCCGGTCGTTCGGCTTCATCTTTTTTAGCTGTGCAGGGCATAACACTGACAACGTAGGGTTCTGACTTGCCCTCTGCGAATTCAGGGCCAAGTGTACGCGCGAAGTTGCCTCTTTTTGTTAGAGCACCGTGCATTTGTTGCGGTGATTTTGTTGTACTCAGGTGTGGTAGAAGATCAGCTCGGTTAATCTCAACCCAGTTCACCCACCCTGGACAACAGGAGGTAAAAAGCGGAAGTTTATTCTGTTCCTGCTTCAGGTTTTTTAGACGCGCTAAAAACTCGGTTGCTTCTTCCATGATTGTTAAATCAGCACCAAAATTGGTATCAAACACGTAATCAAAACCCAGTCGCTTCAGGGCGTTAATCATTCTGCCGGTGCTCACGGTGCCGGGTTTCATTCCGAACTCTTCACTGATAGCAATACGGGTTGCAGGGGCAACCTGTACGGCAGATACACGCCTATGTGCATCAAGGGTGTGAAGAACAGTGTGCCAGTGTGGTGTCTCAATCAAGGCGCCAACCGGGCAGACAAGTGTACATTGACCACAGGAGATACAATTGGTGTCTGCCAGAGATAAATCAAAAACGGTAACGGGTAAGCGGTCTGACCCACGCTCAGCAAATCCAATTACGTGTTGTTGTTGCCCCGCATCACCACAGGCCTCTACACACAAACCGCATTCAATGCACTTTGACAATTCACGCCAGATACTGGGTGATGTATGGTCAGTCAGATTATGTTCCGGATGTTCTGCTGATCCCATAGGGATCTTTTCCCAGTTGTCTTCCCATTGATTCTCGCTAACCAGTTTTTGAAACTGGCAAGAGCCGTTAACTTCACATCGCATACAGTCATTTGGGTGACGTGACAGTAACCATTGTGCATCAGTTTTACGAAATGCCTGCAGGTCCTTAGAGTCTGTCTCTACAATATCACCGTCTTTAGCTTTTGTGACACAGGCCGGTTGTGGTCGAGTTTCACCATCAACATTCACCAGACACATACGGCAAACGGCATGGGAGGGCAAACGAGGGTAGTGACAGAGCGTGGGTATATAAACCCCAGCTTCTCTGGCGGCATCGAGCAATGTCGAACCATCATTTAACTCTACAGATCTCCCGTTAACAGTCAGCTTGATCATTCTAAGCTGCCAACGAAGAAACTTGTGTTGAGATGTGGGCTAAAGTTAACATTCATTCAAACCTGTAGGTATTGGTTATTATTTATTCTATCAATCCGTCGCAAGGGAAGACAAAATTAATTGAAATCAGAGTACGCATATTCTCACATAAAAATAATTATACTCTGAATAAATGAGGTGGGACTGATCTTGCTCAATTGTTTATTATTTTTCTGTTTTCCAAAAGTTACAATTTTCAGGTTAATTTAAAGGATTCGATGAAAATTGAGAGTTGTTTATACGTGTAACTGATTGCCGTTTTTTATCAATTCCATTAATTGATCACTTCATACTTACTCTGCATAAATCCATTTTTATAAGAATGAGTTTCTATATGTTTTAGACTTTTATCTTTATTTAATACACTAAACAGGGGAATGCCTTTACCAATAAGTACCGGGACTCGTGTAATTATAATTTCATCAATAAGACCAGAATTTAAAAATCCCTGTATAGTTTTTCCTCCGTCAATATATAAATGCTTCGCACCCGATTTTTTTAACTCAATGTATAATTCATCCGGCAAAGCAGATTTGAGTTCTACAGTTTCGGGTAAATCATCTGCAAGCTTTTTCAATGTGCTGCTTAAAACAATAACTCGCGTATCTCCATAAGGCCACTGACCAGATGAGATAACGAATTCATAAGTATTTCTGCCCATAACTAAAACATCTACAGAGTTCATGAATACATTAAATCCAAAATTTTCATTATCGGAGTCCACACTCACTACTCCATCACTTCCGGGCAGCCAGTCAAGGTCACCATTTTCTCTGGCGATAAAACCATCAAGTGTGGTTGCGATGTATACAGATGTTTTCATTATTATCCTTTAATGTTTGTGGTGCTTGAGTTGCTCAAGGACGGAGCATATACATTGGTATACTATCAACTATTGTGCTCTGCCCTCAATTATTTGACATTTATATACGATATTTTGATTACTTAAAGGCACTAAGCCATTGGTACTAGGATCAATGGCGGATATTCGACTGTCGATTAATCTGTAACACTTCATTCAACTAGATCCTTAAATAAATTTTATTTTTTAAAGATTTAGTTAATTCATAAATGATCTTTTAAATTTTAAGGGAGTTATTACATGAGCACAATAAGAATAAAAGCAAAATCTTATATTTCAGTTATCGTATTATTATCATCAGCAATCGTTGCACCTTCGTCCTGGGCACACGATAACTGTACGCCCTACACAGCGGTTTTTCATCTGGAAGGATCAAACCCGTTTGGACCACTTAATGGAGGGGGTATTTACAATATTGGAGATCAAGCCCCTCAGCAAGCACAGGTATCCGCTGTATTGAAAGGATCAGCATCTTTTAATCCAGCGGCTTCAGTAATGGAAGTTAAATATTCTGATATGGTGTTGTTTCCACCGGGCCCGGATGGAAGTTTAAATATACTAACAGCTATTGATAAATCGATTGCTTCGGCCACGGGGCCAGGTACGTTTGAAGCAACGACTAAGTCTCGAATTACAGGTGGTACGGGTTTATACGAGGATGTTACAGGTAGAGCCTTTTCAACAAATGTAACCAGTATAGATCTCACGACAGGTTATACTGTCTCTGATGTTCAGGTAAAAGGGATTATTTGTGGTATTGGAGAAGCCAACAATAATTAAAAGTTGATAGGTGAAAAAAATAACTTATGAGTGGTATTATGCCTGAAGGTTTGTAATTAAAATACTTAATGACATTCTAGAGGGCAAATTACCACTCTTGGTTTATTTCTATAATTTAATTCTTTCGGAGATAATCTGATTACTAATTTATTGCCTCCTTATATAATCTAATAGCAGGTTATATATTAATCTCAATCAAGCTTTCTATTTTTTCTAACATGAGACTTAAAACTAGCCAGGTTGAATGACAAAAATAATATGCAATCCAATAAAACTAAAGTTTTAAAATCAGATGACCGTGATTTATTTAGTCAAAAAATAACTGAAGAACAAATACAGGAAATCTTCAGGCAAATACCTTTTACAGTTGTGGTAGGCCCTATGTTTGGTGCGTTTATTACTGCTTTGTTGTTAGTTGACTATGTGGATTCTGTAAGAATTTTAATCTGGTTAGCGCTGGTGCTCGTTTCTTATTCATCTTTTCTGGTTCTCTGGGTGTGGTATAAAAAAACAGAAACTAACAGTAATAACCTGGTGAAATGGGGCAGGAGGTATTTGTTTCTTAGTTGGGTAGCAGCTGCAAGCTGGGGCTCGGCGAGTTTGTTTTTATTTTCGGTTAATAGCTTCATTGCGCAAATAATTCTTTTTATGGCAGTAATGATTGGTGCAGCTGCAATAACCATTTCTACTATGATTTACCGCCCTATTTTTTACACAGTTGTTCTTCTTCTGGTGCCTCTGTTTATTCAGTTTCTCCGCTTTGGCGGTGAAAATCATTATGTTATGGCCCTGGGAAGTGTTGGTTTTACATTCATGCTTGTTTTTATGAACTGGAATGTGAATAAAGTTTTACAGGAATCTATTCGCTTACGGTTTTCTAATCATCAACTTGCTACTGATCTGCGATTGCAAAAAGAAGTAGCAGAGAAAGCAAGTCAGGCTAAATCCAGTTTTCTAGCGGTAGCATCCCATGATCTACGTCAGCCTTTGCAAGCACATGGTTTGTTTCTGGGTGAACTGCAGGAGCGATTACCAGAAGATGAAGTTATAAACGACATTACGGAAAAGCTTGATTCATCTTTATTCGTTATTTCGGAATTATTTGATTCACTGCTAGACATATCAAGATTAGAGGCAGGTGTAGTTGAAAAAAATATACAAAGTTTTTATTTTGATGAATTTATGAAGACGATTGTTGAGCCATATCGAGTCAGAGCAGAAACATTGGGTTTGACTCTACGTGTTTTAATACCGCATTACGTTATAAAAACAGATAAGGTACTGTTAGGTCGAATTATATGTAATCTGATTGAGAATGCGGTACGTAATACACAACAGGGAAAAATACTAATCGGTTGTAGACGACGTAGTGGTTCGTTATTAATACAGGTATGGGATACAGGCTGTGGTATTAATGAAAATGAACTGGATAATATTTTTACCAATTATTATCAGATTAATCATCAATATGCTAAAAAGGCGAATGGCCTGGGCCTGGGTCTGGCCGTGGTTAATCAGCTTTGTCTCTTGCTCGATCACAACATTAGCGTGAGTTCTGTGCCTGGTAAAGGCTCAATGTTTTCTATTGAAGTTCCGATATCAGAAAAAGAACATGTCTTGAATTATAGTGTGAACTCGGGCGCTGATCATATTCATGGACTGGATGGTATGAAGGTGCTCATTATGGATGATGATGAATCTATTCTACAGAGCATGTCGGGTTTACTAAGTGCCTGGAAGTGTGATGTGGTAACGGGAGAAAGTGCAGATGCAATAATAGATAAAATACCACCAGATTACATTCCAAATGTTATTATTACGGACTATCAGTTAAATAATGATAAAACCGGACTTCAGGAAATTGAGCGCCTGAAAGACAGGTTTAAAAGGCATATTGATGCGTTTGTTATAACCGGTACTGATTTCTCATTATATGACGATGCACTAAAAACGTGTAATTATACAGTTTTACAAAAACCTGTAAGCCCTGCAAAATTGTGTGCATTGTTACGTTTTATAGATAATAAAAATTAAATACGATGTTATTTTTCTGTAGCAATTAATCCGCTTTGCAAAGCGTGATGTACGGCCTGTGTTCTATTGTCAGCATCTAATAATCTATAAATGGTTGCAGTATGCGATTTTACTGTTTTGTCTGATATATCCAGAAGACGGGCAATTTCCTTATTGGTTCTTCCCTCAGCAAGTAGATTAAGTACTTCTGTTTGACGTGTTGTTAATATTGCTTTTTTAAAGTCTTGCTTTGCAGAATGCATATCAAGATCTGAATTAGTAACAACACTGAGCATTTCGGGTGGTATATAAAGCCCACCATCTAATACCAGATTAATTGCATTAGTCAGAATATTATTTTTAGATGATTTTGGAATATAACCATTGGCACCAAATTTCAGTGAGTCTCGCATATGTTCAATACTTTCGGACATCGATAATACTATTATTGGAACTGCAGGAGAAGTGTTTCGGAGTATAGATACACCCTCAGGCCCACTCATGCCAGGCATAAATAAATCCATAATAATTAAATCCAGATCCTTATTTTCTTCTACTATCTTATGTGTATCATCGAAAGTAGCTGTTTCAAAAATATCAATAGTATCTAGTAACCGATTGAGTATCAGTTTAATTCCCTCTCTTATGAGGTTGTGGTCGTCTGCAATCAGGGCTTTCATCGCTTAACTATAACTCATCGAGTCTAATTATCCAAAATACAGGGAATTCATGCTTATAAAATATAAAGCAAATAATTGAATTCATATCACAGTTGAATATATATTTTATTTATCATTAGAATGAGTGATTTAGCTACGTTGATAACTTATAACTATTATATAATTCTAAATGATTGCCACTTTCTAGTGATTCTTTTAACTATTCAGAAATGATTCAAATAGCTTTAGCATATATAAATAAGTCGGTAGTTGGTTCACTATTGTCTGTGGGGAACTGTTTACGCTGTACATTGACTATTTTAAAGTTATTTAATTCCAGATTTTCTTTAAAGTATTCAAATTGATGGTAATTGATATACACCTGGTCACCATCACTTGAGGTTTGAAAGCCAGATCTGTTATCCTCATCTTCCATTGTGCTGATATATAACGCTCCACCAATGTTTAACATTGCTCGCATGTCTTTTATTAGTTTCTTTACATCGGCTTTTGATAGGTAAGGCGTGCAAAATCCACAAATTATGCCGTCAAATTCTTTGTTTACGGATGCTATATTGCGACTATCCATAATCTCAAATGTAGCGCCTGGATTGTTTTCTTTTGCTAGCGATACCATATTTGGAGATAAATCAATACCATGAATTTTATAATCAGGGTGCTTTGATAGAATATACCTGGTGATATTGCCCGGGCCGCATGCAATTTCAAATATTTTAGCATTGTGTTTGCTTATCAAATCACAAAAGCTATCATAGGTTTCAAAATAAAAATCAAAGTCCATATATTTAGCCTGATATTTTTTGGCTAATCTGTCAAACGTATCAACAGTGATTTCGTATTTATCCATAAACGATTGTCCGTGTGGTTAAATTATTAGAATAAATGAGGTAGATGATAACAGGGAATCGTTAACCAATGTAATTGATTATTGTTTATCACAACACCTTTAGCCCTTATTTGAAATCATGTCTTCTGGAATGCGGCTATTAAAGTATTCAAAAAATGACTTATCAAAATATGCTCCATGTTCATCCCATACCGATCTGAAATTATCCCGCGCTAACCATTCGATTATTTCAAGTTCCCAGCCTTTCCATTGGCCTTGTTTGGCTTGAGATGTAGTTCGTTGGTACATTAAAAAAGATCGTTCGAATATTGAAATTCTTATTAGAAGAATAGCTTCTTCCTGTTTTTGTTGTTGCTCTGAAAGTTCAGCTGGATTATCGAAAGGGGAGTCAAATACATCTAATTCCGGATGCTCTAAACATAATTGCTGAATTTCTATGTATTTTCCATCAAGAGCGTCGAATGTTCCATACTCTCTCTCTGCTCGTTGATTGTTTTGTTCCTTTAAATATACAAATATCGCAGCAGGTACACCCAGGATAGTAATTACGAATGTGGCAATTTCCAGGTATTGTGAAATAACGCTCATTAAAAAGTATTCTCTATTTTGTTTGGTTATAAAAGTTTGTATCATCGTACACAATTAACTATATTAGCAACAATTGTGCTCTGGCACGAATTAATTGGCACGAATTAATTGATATTTTTTAATTAAACTTCAGCACCAAGCATACGTCGTAATGTACCGTCTTTATCAATAACATGATGTTTTAGTGCGCCAACAACATGAAGAATAACACCGCCAATAATCGCCATACCTGCATATTCATGAATAGTATGCCCGATGCCCGCAAGTGTTCCATTAAGTGCTATAACTTCTTTAGGGTCTGTGGGGTCAGGGTAACGTGAAAAAAGTTCTAAACCAAATAAATCAACGCCATGGCCACCCAATGCGGACATTATAAAACCAGAGATTGGCATAAGCACGGTGCCGATAATCAAAAGATAATGCACTATTTTTGATAACATTTTTTCTAAACTTGAGTAATCACTGACATGTGAAGGCCAACCGTTTTTAACTCGCCATATAACACGTAATATTACGAATGTAACGATCAAAACACCAAATGATTTATGCCAGGGATAGAGTGCAAAAACTTCATTTTCTTCCATGTAAATTCCGCTGGCCAATAGACCTATCATTATAATACCAACTACCCAATGTAAGAAAATCGTGCTCGTGCTGAGTTTTGAGTGTGAATCTAATTTCATGTTATTCCTTTTGATTTTAAGCAGTATATGAATGCTTAATTAATAATGTCGTTAATGGCGTGTATTTTTAACTAACCTGCAGCAACTCTGCTGCATGACTTTCGAACAAACTGTTTATTGCTATTAGCAGTTGTTTATTTATATCATCATTATTAATACGCCCCTGTTCACTATCAAAGTTATCATAGAAACTGGGAATTGAAAGACTGGCTTTTACATCAGAGAAGTATTTACAAGTGTAATTGATTGTTATTTGTTACCGACCCAATTAAGTGCATCACTTTCATTTTTAAATACACGTATTTCTTTGTTAGCGTTTTTTGAAAACGATCTATACGTTTCATACATTCTAGCAAGACCAAACGCCAGATTAGAGCTTACAATTAAGGCAAGTTTTTTATTGATTTTATCTGTATCAGTGCTTGATGCAATCGTACCTATGGTTTTAATTCCCTGGGTAGTGAGTTTTAATTTTGTGATTTTTCTACAATCAACTATTTCATTGTAATTAATGTAATCCGGGTCGTTTTGAATATTATCCTGATATTTCTTTATGGCCTCTATAAACTCTGTATCAGATGCTTCGCCTTCCCATGTGGTCAGGATAAGTTGATTGTCATTGTCTATATGATGATTAGCAGGCATGTTTTTAGTATTAAATGGGATGATAGTCAATGGGGGCAGGATCAACTGAGAACCGATTATAATTGTGCTTGATTGTCATTTTTAACCGACTCCTTTAAATTGTCAGGTGTTATCTTCTGTTTTTATTCATTATAGTTGATTTGATCAACTTCCCAAAAGCTTTGTCTTTTTTTCTTTTCTCCGAATAAGACATTTCATTAAACGTTGATTCATTTTTCATTTTTATATAGTTCTTATATCGCTGTTCAGTCAAAACACCGTCGTTTATCGCTGCTAATATTGCGCAACCTTTTTCGTTTGTATGTGAGCAGTTAGAGAATTTACAGTTCTGCGACAGTTTCGAAATTTCAGAAAATGTCTCGTCAATACCGGAATCTACGGAAATATTTCCAAGCTCTCTCATGCCTGGTGTATCTAATAACATGGCTCCATTGTTTATCTGTATTAATTCGCGACTAGTAGTGGTGTGCCTTCCCTTATTTTCTTTTTTGCTCACAGATTGAGTTTCAAAACGTTCGCTACCTAAGATAGTGTTTAATAAGCTGGTCTTTCCAACACCGGATGATCCGAGTAGGCAGTAGGTGTGCCCCGGCAAAAGAAAGTTATTAATAACATCTATATTTTCTCCATTTAAATTACTAAATGCCAATAGTGTTACTTTAGGTGCGATACTATAAATACTTTCCTTTATTTCACTAATCTCATGTTGGGATCTAAGGTCGCATTTGCTCAGCAGAATTACCGGGGTTATTCCGCTTTCATTAACCATAACCAAATATCGCTCAAGCCTTCTTAGATTAAAATTATAATCTGCAGATTGCACAATAAAGGCAACGTCAATATTTGCGGCTATTAACTGAAACTCAACTTGTTTGCCTGGGGTTTTTCTTTTTAAAAGTGTTTTTCTGGAAAATACATCATGAATTATTGCGTGAGTATCATCGTCGTAAAAATCAACGTATACCCAATCACCCGTAGTTGGGAGATCAATAGCTGAATCTGCTGTATAGGAGAGATTGCCGGATAACTCAGCAAAAACCTCTCCTGAACCTTTGCTAACTATGTAACTGTCCTTGTGCACTGAAACGACTCGCGCAATTTCATGAGCGGCGATCTTTTCAGTATCAACTCGATTTTGAAACCAGTGGTTGAATCCAATACTTTCCAGCTTATCCATAATTTTTTCTATATCGTATAGCACCTAACGTTTAATTTAATAATTGCTGCCAGAGCTCAATTATTATTCTTGCCTGTTTATTATTTGACCTCACCTGTCTCCATCGGGTTACTGGGGTCAGCAGTCCATTCCTCAAGTGAAGCCATATAAACGGCCACATTGTTAAATCCCAATCTGGTTAAAACAAACGCATCGGTCGAGGCTACTATGCCACCGCCACAATAAGTGATTATGCGTGTATTGTGATCAAAAGGATGCATAGCAGCCAGTTCAACTTGCTTAAGTAAGCGTCCTGTTTTATCAAGTAGGCTCAGGCCATTAATATTAACAGCACCAGGTATATGGCCGGGTCGAGGATAGATGCTCATTTCACCTCGATAAAATTCTTCGGGTAATGTGTCAATAAGAATAACATCTTCATTATCAATACTAGTAAGCACATCATCGTGTATCGCAATCAATTCTGGGCGCGGTTTCAGAGTTAACTGTTGTGCAGATCGGCTAACTGGCTCAAGAGAAAGTTCATTTCCTGACGATGTCCATGCAGTGAGACCACCATCCAGAATTGCGGCATTATCAAAACCAATCCAACGCAGCATCCACCAAACCCGTGCAGCCCAGCCGGTGTAATTAGCATCGTAAAGCACAACATGGGAATCATCACCCACACCTAATTCGCTCATGGCGGCACAAAATTGTTCAGGGCTTAATAAGTCGAATTCAACCGGGCCATTAGGTTTGCTAAGCTCGGCTTTAAGATCAGCAAAGCCAGCATTGGGGATATGACCAAGCTCATAATCAGGACGGCCACTGACATTATGTAAGCCCCGTGCATCATTTGCATCGGGCATGGTAACAACCGTACAATCAAGTATGACTAGATTCGGGTCATTAATATGCTGTTTGAGCCATTGCGCAGTTACTAGAGTATCCAAGTCAACACCTCCAGGTGTGAAGTCAAAGTTTAAATGAGTAACGTACTGTCAACATTGTTAGATATGGTGATAATGTAATTTATTGATTCGTCTTTTTATAAGATGGGTGTCCTATTTGTTATTCTATTTGTTATTGTTACTTTAATTTTTATTTAAAACAATAAAAACCTTGTTGATGTTGGGTTGTATGAAAAACATTCAACCCAACTTACGCGCACTGATAATTATCTTCCAATCATATTCAGCGATTATTTTAACCAGCGAGGATAATAAACAAAATTCACCTGTAATGAATTTATTTCCCGCCGTGTTATATATTCACCTCTGATACCCATTTTCTTAGAAGCCTGGTATTCAACACCCACACCCAGTAATGCACCGTCGTCGTTACCAAAATCATAACCAATGCGCCCGAGCAATTCGAATGATTCATTTACAGGAAAGCCAAAATTCGCACTTAGCCATGCGCCTGTTGCATTGTCAGATGGTGGCGAAAAAGTAAAGCCTGGCGTAGTCAGGTCTAAATCAAAATCACCACTGTCCATATAACCTGCTTCTACAGAGGTTGTGACGGGTCCCAGCATGTATTCGAAGTTATAACCTGCGAATAGTTGATAACCGGTCGCGTTATCAAAACCATCTAATCGGTTTGAACTGATTCCGCCTCCAATATACAACGGCTCAAAATTAAAACCTTCAGCATGCGACAGGCTACAGAAACACAACGGCGCGAGTATCAAGCCAAATTTTTTCATTGCTGTACACCATCACGTGATTGCCTTTTGAAGCGGAATAAAAAAGCCCCGGCTAATGCCAGCAAACTAACAGGTGTCAGTGATCCGCCGTTTCCAAATAGCGGCGATCCTTCTACAGCATTTACAGCGCTTTCGATTGCATTGAGTTGATTGTCGATATCATCAAGTTTAGCTGACAGCGCTTCGATATCGGCTACCGTTGCAATATCAGTTGCGGCCAGGGCTTTTGCAACATGTATCAGTTTGCGTTCAAGTCCAGCTTTACCGATAGAAACGGCACCGCTAACAGTTTGGCTACCCGCACCAATGCTAACCGTGTTATCAGCCGCGGTACCCAGGTAGATCCCTGAGCTTACAGTGAACCAGGGGACAGTAATTGTGCTGGTCAGGTTTGCTTGATCCTGAATAAGTACAGGGTCTCCGACTGGAGTAAGGCCGACTGTAACGCAATCAGTTAATGGAAACGCAACATAACCACTACAATCGAGTTGAGGATAGGTGCCATCACTGAAAAGAACAGTATCTTTTGTTAGTGACTGCGCCTCGAACTTAAAATAGTTATGACCTCCATTCATACTATCATTAGCAATCATCAACCAGCTTTTTCCCAGAGCATCAGCGGCGCTGTTATCAAAAAAATTAATGCGGGTGTTGTTTTCCCGTAATCGGAGTACCTCGGTGCCAAATACCATGGTATTTGCGCAGTCATTACCTACGCAGGTATTACCAATGACAATTAGGTCATCGCTAATTACCTGGTCCGCAAAAGCAACGGGGCTAGCGATAACGGTTAACAACGCAGTTGTAGTCAATAATTTGTTATACATATGATTACTCCTCTCAGGTTGCGTTATAGTTTGCTGATTCTATCGAGAAGAGCATCAATGCGTACGTTAATGGCATCGATGCGAGTATTAAGCGGGGCAGCCAGGGCGTCAAACTGTGACATGTTCATCGCATCGGTTGCATCAACACCATCGGCAACATGTTTTATTTGTCGCTCATTTCCTACGGCGCCAACAGAAACGGCATTGGGCTCAACGCTTGAACCTGCGCCAAGCGCAATACCACCAGCTGTACCAGCTTGAAGCACCATTACATTCAAAGCCGCATTTACATCCTTGATGAAAAAATCAGCGGGACCAACCTGTGCACTATCGGTTACACCAATCAGCCAGTCATTGGAGGGAAAGCTGGCCGTGTTGCTAGTGTCGTTAAAAAAAATCTGTGGATCATTGGTTTTGAGTTTTATGGTAACGAAATCAAACTCTTCAGCATCTGCGCAATCGGTGCCGACACACAAACTGCCGTTGCCATTAACAATAAGATCATCAGTGATTACATGATCAGCATTTGTAGTAATGGAGTAAACAATAGATGTGCCGGTAATCAGCAGCACCGGAATAAACTTATACGCTTTCATAATATTGTCTCTTAGTGATGGGTGTAAAACGATTAAACAATCGTAACAGAATTAACGAAAAGAAGAGGTGTTAATAAGGCACCCACTCTATGTAACTCTATGTATCCCAGGCTTAAGAAATGCGCAGAGTTGACATCTTTTGATGTGCGATTAACGGGTTTTTATTTTTCTGTTGGGAAGTAAAAGCAAAAGACAAGACCTGACCTGACCCTTAATTTTAGAGTGTTAAATACGGACAGGTTTTTACCGAACTGACAGAGAACCGATAAGCAGCATCAGTAGAGCAGCTTTGAATTATGATTATAACAGCGGCTTTAAACCTGCCCAGATATTTTCCATCACCTGCGGTTGTGCTGCTGCTTTTGGATGCATACCGTCAGCCTGCATTAACGACCTGTTTTCGGCAACCTTGTCGAGCATCTTTGTCACCAGGGGAACTTGAAATCTGTCTGCTAATCGCAGATAGAGATCAGCAAACTTCTGATTGTAGGCGGCACCATAATTGGGAGGCAATCGAACACCGACAAGCAGAACCTTTGCATCATTCGCTTTACAACGCTGGATAATGTCTGCCAGACTGTTTTCGATCTCACTGAAAGGTAAGCCCCGAAGACCATCGTTTCCACCAAGTGTGATAATGACGATCGAGGGTGAATGCACCTGCAGTGCTGACTGGATACGGCCCAGGCCGGTCCGCGTGGTATCACCGCTGACACTTGCATTGATTACACGGTAATCATGATTTCGATGGGTAATTTTTTGTTGCAACAGCGCTACCCAGCCTTCGGCTGTATCCAGGCCGTAGGCGCCACTGAGACTATCACCTAATACGAGGATGTTTTCCGGTGTTTTGCCTGCAGCGTATAGAGTAGTGTTTGCTGCAAGTAGGGAACCGAACACGAAACTAACAGTCAATAGCATGCTTTGCAGCACAGGCAAAATAGTAAAGAGCAGATAATCGGAGTAGATTTTTATCATGATGAACGAAGTTTCAAAAACATTTGTAGAGGCCCGTCAGTTAGGTAAGCAGGTATCAACCCGAAACGGGGTTTTGACACTGTTAGATGATATCAACTTTACGGTTGAAGCGGGTACTTCTCTTGCGATATTGGGCGCATCAGGTTCGGGCAAGACCACTCTGCTAGGTCTGCTCGCCGGACTTGATACACCGACGCAGGGAGCAGTGATACTCGATGGTAACAATCTTAATGATTTTGATGAGGATGGCCGCGCGGCGTTACGAGCAGAAAGTGTCGGTTTTGTGTTTCAAAATTTTCAGCTGCTGTTTGGCCTGACCGCACTGGAAAACGTTATGCTGCCACTCGAACTGGCGCAGGCACCACATCCTCGTAAGACAGCTGAAGATCTGCTGGCACGGGTCGGCCTGCAGGAACGTTTACAACATTATCCAAACCAGCTCTCTGGTGGTGAACAGCAGCGTTGCGCCATTGCACGCGCATTTTCGACCAAACCACGTTGCCTGTTCGCCGATGAACCAACCGGTAACCTCGACAGCGAAACCGGGCGGCGCATCATCGAATTACTGTTTGAGCTAAATTCAGAGTCGGGAACAACACTGATTATGGCGACACATGATGTAAAACTGTCAGAGTTATGTAGCGAACGGCTTAATCTGCAAGCTGGACGCCTGATGACTATCAGGGAAGATTAGGGCGATGAGTGTAAACAGCGGTAACCAGCAGCAAGAACAGGCGATTAGTCAATCCCAGCCAAAACGAAATCCAGATATCAGTTTCTTCTGGAAAAATTCCTGGCGTATGTTGTGGCGTGACTGGCGCGGTGGCGAGTTAACAATTCTGGCGATAGCACTGATTATCGCAGTTACCAGTATTACGGCGGTGGGCTTTTTTACTGATCGTATAGAGCGTGGCCTGAAGATGCAGTCAGCCGAATTGATTGCAGGTGATCTTGTTATCAGCTCACGCCGAGCAGAGGTTAACGATCACATCACCGAGGCGCGATCCAATAATTTCAGGGTAACGACCACTCAACAGTTTCGTAGTGTGGTGTTTGCCGGTGAGTCTTTTCAGCTGGCAGAAGTCAAAGTGGTCAGTGAGGGTTATCCACTTCGTGGCGTATTACGTGTCAGTGATACCGCTTTTGGTCCAGACGAAGCCACTACCAGTATCCCTGCGCCTGGTGAGCTTTGGGTCGAGGCCCGTCTGCTGCAATTACTTGATCTCAACTTCGGTGACAGTATAAAACTTGGCGAAGTGTCGTTCACGATACGCAAAATTATCCGTTATGAACCTGATCGTGCCGGTGACCTGTTTAGTGTTGCACCGCGGGTGATGATGAACAGCGCAGACCTCGATGCAACCGGATTGATCAGCGTTGGCGCACTGGTCAGTTACCGGGTCTTAATCGCCGGAGACAGTGATCGTATTAATGATTATCATGATGTAATTAAAGACCGACTTAAGGCCGGTGAACAAATCATCGGTGTTGAAGAGGGGCGCCCAGAACTCAATACCGCATTAAAGAGCGCCCGACAGTTTCTTGGTCTGGCTGCACTCATTAGCGTATTGCTTGCCGGCGTCGCTGTAGCGACCATAGCTAATCGGTTCAGCAAACGACACCTCAACACCAGTGCTATGATGCGTTGTCTCGGCACCTCGCAGAAAACTATCATAAAACTTTTTACTCTGGAGATGTTATGGCTGTCCTTACTGGCCAGTACAATCGGCTGCGTGCTAGGTGCGCTAACCCAGCTCGTGATCACCGAACTGCTGGATAAACTGGTACTGACGCAATTACCACCTCCCTCATGGAAGGCGCTGATACTGGGTTATGCCACCGGTATCATTATGCTGATCGGCTTTGCGTTACCACCATTGCTGTCACTGCACAGGGTGCCGCCGCTGCATGTTTTGCGTAAAGATATTCCCAAACAGCCGGTTAGTGTATGGACGATTTATATCGCCGTTATCATCTGTATGTCACTGCTGCTGTACTGGCAGATTGGCGACCTGCAACTGGTCGTTTTCGTTATTGGTGGTATTTTGCTGACGCTGATTACTCTCGCTGCGAGTGCTTACCTGCTTATCCTGTTACTCAACCGCCTGCGTGCACGCGTGGGAATTGCCTGGCGATTTGGTCTGGCAAACATAGCACGTCGCCCGGGCAGCAGTGTGATACAGATAGTCGCGTTTGGACTCGGTATCATGGTGCTGCTGTTATTATCGACGATAAGATCTGACCTTCTCGATGGCTGGCAACAAAGCTTGCCAGCTGATGCACCGAATTATTTTGTCATCAACGTGCAAACAGACCAGGTCGACGAGATAAGTGACTTTTTTACCTCGCTGGGGGTAAACAACACGCGGTTATATCCTATGGTTCGTGCGCGCCTCGTTGAGGTTAATGGCCTGAAAGTAGACAGCTCTAATTACCAGAGCGAACGTGCAAAACGCTTCGTTACCCGTGAGTTCAACCTTTCATGGGCAGAACAAATGCAACAGGATAACGAAGTAGTTTCAGGTCAGTGGTGGAACCAGCAAGATCATGGTCGGCCATTGTTATCACTGGAGAGCGGACTGGCCCAAACATTAGAACTAAAGGTAAACGATGTTGTTAGCTTCGATATCAATGGATCGAAAATTGATCTGACAATAAGCAACCTTCGCAGTGTCAACTGGGATACGTTTAATGTTAACTTCTTTAGCGTGTTACCCCCCGGCGTGTTAGAAGACAGGCAGGCTAGCTGGGTAACCAGTGTCTATCTTAACACCGAGCAGCGACAACAGTTAGGTAAGCTGGTACGAAAATTTAGCAACGTTACGCTGATTGATATCGAGACCATTATGCAACGTGTGCGGGGTATTATCGATCGTGTCTCTCTCGCAGTAGAGTTTGTTTTCATGTTCACCCTGCTGGCAGGACTGGCTGTGTTGTATGCGGCTATCCAGTCAAATCAGGATGAGAGACGTTTTGAAAGCGCAGTGCTGCGCACACTCGGTGCGAGCAGAAAAACATTGATGCTCGGGCTGCTGGCAGAGTTTAGTCTGCTCGGTGCAATCTCCGGATTACTCGCCGGCCTGGCCGCAACATCACTCGCATGGCTGCTCGCTGTTTATATATTCAAGTTTGATTATGCGTTAGATATCACTGTCGCTATTAGCGGACTGCTCAGTGGTATCGTTATCGTCGTGAGTGCCGGGATACTCGGCACCCGAAGCGTACTGACAACACCACCGATAGAGACATTACGGCAGGGCAGTGCTTAGTGCAGATTCAATTTTAAAATACATAATTGATAACAGCGAAGCCTTTGATCAAAGCTGGTAAATGGGATAAAAAATGGGCCTGGTGTGATCTTACCCTAAGATAATTTAAGCGTTTTCTATCGTGTTAGATAGCCAGCGATTAAACATTGTTAATGTTTTATATCTTGGTACGGTTATTGAACCGACACGCCTTCGCTTTCTGTATTTTTATCAATCAATACAGTTAATTCTTCTATTGAACCACCTGACTGAGAAAACACCGGCGATATAAAGTTACTTAAAAATAACAGGCTAATTAGTTGAGTTCTATATTTATAAGTTATAGCAACCATAGTATAACGATGAATTGCTGATTTTATTACTCTATTTTTTATTTGCAGTAACTCTAATCAGAACTCTCATGATAAAACATAGGTATCAGGGGGCAGAGCACAATTAAAGTCGAATTTAATAAAAGCACTATAAAAACGTGGTCTGAACTTCCCCCAATTAATGTTCACAAATTGATATTCTTTTAATTATGTTTTAAATAAAATATTAATCAGGAAGATTGTATTCAATCACCAACCGTGGGCGATTATTTACAGTATCATTATCGGCAGAGTAATAACCTCTTGAATCACGAATATCATTATTGTTATCATCTGATTCATAGGCAAACCGAAGTTGAATTATATTTGAGGTAGAAATTAGTGTAAGACCAGTGGAATTAATATTAGCAGTGCTCACACCAGCAGAACCATCAATCAGCTGAGTCATATTAGGAATAGTGGCTGTCGCTTCAAAGTCAGTATTTTCTAATATTACATTACCACCAAAGCCGCCGGAGGAAAGGTCAACGTTTATATTTCCCAAATTTGAAGGATTATTTCTGATACTGCCCTGACTCAATTCTAATCGAGCCATCGTGACAATTGATCCTGTAAGTATTTCTGATGTATTAAATGAAACGATTGATTTTAATTGCTTTCTCTTCGAGGTGTCACCAATTCGAAGAGATTGTCCGCCAGTTTTAGTTGATTTTGTGGAGCCACCGACATCTGTGTTTTCGCCTGACTCAACTAAAAAACCGTCATCACTATTAATACTTATTAAAGTCAGTGTCTCGGTATCACAGACATTTCCAAAGTTATCTCCATCGGTATCTGTTTGATTGCGGTTAATATCAATAGGGCAGTTATCGAATATATTACTATAGCCATCACCATCAATATCGTCATCACATATATCACCCAGACCATCGTTATCAATATCAGATTGTTGAGGATTTATATTATATGGGCAGTTATCTGTTTGGTCGGTAATACCATCATTATCAGAGTCATTGCCTACGGTTGCAAATTGCGTATTTCCATAAGCGCCCATGTTAATTCGGTCACCATTATTTTCAGGCTCGGTGCTGTAATCATCGGCGGGATTACCAGCATCTATCGCTCTTGATTCAGGTAATAATAATAGGTCATGTTCAGCGGTAGCTGTAAATAATGGGTCAGAAAATGCAGAGTTTTGGTCACGATTCTGTGTTTGAGTCCGAATATCTGATTGATAGTCTTCAAAGGTATGCCAGGTCGTATAATTATCATACGAGTCGTCACCAGCACCTGGATCGCCGCTACCTTTTCTATACATAATTAGTGGTTTACCAAATTGCGAAGGGTCACGATAATAATGATTATAATCAATCTGTAATGTATCGTAGCCTGCTTCAAAAACATACAAGACATAAGGGTAATCGCCCGTGCAACCATGTATAACATTATTCTTAATAACAATATCACTCATCGTTCCAGCACTATTACGATTGTCCAGAGCAATAGCTCCATAGAATGTATTATTGTTTGTGCAACCACTTATACTATTATTGATTGCCTGGACATCTGAAATGCTTTCTGTTCCTGGTACGATTGCAATTCCTGCCCCCATATTTGAGGCTTCACCAGTAGCTTTAAGTGGGTAAGGTGAAAGACCGACATCTTTGATTGTATTATTAGCTATTCTACTGCCATCAGATAAATTTCCAATCACAATTCCGCTCTTACCGATATTATATATACGATTACGCAGTACCATTGTTTTAGGGCTATGGAAAGTTACAATGCCAGTACTTCTATCCGCATTTATACCAGAGTTATAAACCGTACAATTCTGAATGAGGTTACCAGACTCTTCAACTGTACGAGGGAAGTTGCCTTTATCGCCACCAATACTGATAGGTTCTTTGTCAAAACGGTCATTATCACTGGGTAGCATATTCAAATCGTGAACGGTACAATTTTGTATCGTGTTATTGACAGAGTCTGAACGCAAAGCAATACCCTGGCTGATACTATTCGAAACCACAAAATCCGTGAACAAATTATCGGTATTAAACTCATTCGTGACAATGTTTTTACCTTGTACACGAATACCATGATTATTATTAATAGTTAGCACATTACTAATTGTATTATTGGATGAACCACCCGAAAGTAAGATGGCGGCACCTTCAAATTCAGCATTAGTAGTAATCGCTTCACAGCCGCTTACTATTAAATTATTAATGTGAACAAAATCCTTATCTCTTAATAATATACCCACCTGACCAGCTGAAATTTCAACCATCTTCTCTGGTGTTTCTGTCTCAGGGATATAACGTAATAATTTATTAGAGGAACCTACTATATGCCATCTATCAGTTGTGCTCCAGTTATCGCCGCGACTAAGTCGAACACCATCACCACCTAAGACATTTAAGTTTCGACCTTCAGCTAATATCCTTATATTGTGTAATCCATTCTTATAGGTCTTAGCGCTCCAATAATTAGTTTGAGTGTCGACAATTTCAATATTATCAAACCAGACACTGCCAGTACCTGACACTATCATGCGTAATTGAACACGTGCCGAATCTATACCGGGCAATAATTCATTAAATGATACGCCTGTAATAGATTGAATAGTTTTAAACGGTAAGTACCCATTGGATACAGCATGCCAAATATTATCATCACCAAAATATTCAGTAGTAGTTAGTGACTCAAGTCGTAATTCAACACTAGCAGTGCCACTAGTTCTTATTTCACCTTTTATTTGATACTGTGTACCTGACTGCAAACCTAATTCAGTACTTTTAACCTGTTGTGTTTCAGCTGTATTATCAACTTGTAAGACATGATTATCAGTTAATTCATTATATATCGCAGCACAGTTGCTCATCCCGTACCACCCTCGATCTTTCCATTCATTTGTATCGCAACTACTTCCAGCAGGGGTATCTTCAAAGTTACCGTTTGGTAAAACACCTTTTGTTAGATGTTTTGTAATATCAGCGGAGCAACTTATTTCTGGCCGCCTTAACCCGGTATCTCCGTAAGCTGTATAAATAATAGGTTTATCTATTTCGCCACTAGAACCCACAATCAATGGTTCACGCCAAACACCCTCGCGTTTAAACCACACTTGATCACCAGCTACGAGAGGGCCAATAACTCCACCCTGCTTGGTAGCTTCGTTTAGTTCAGCGATCGTCTTAAATTCGTGATCACATTCATATTGCGTATCAACCACATAATCAGAATTTGGATCGAGACAAACTATATTCGCCGATGCATTGTTGACAGAAAAACAAAAGGTTATTAAAAACAAAGAAAATGATATAAATATTTTATATTTCATAGTAACGTCCTTATTTAGTTATTTTTAAATTTATAAACATTAAATAGTATTTATGTGTTTAACTTTTTTCTAAATGATGCTGCGTAATAGGGGGTAGTCCATGATTAAAATCGACATTGATAACATCAATATAAGGACGTGGCCTGTCATCTAATATTAATATGGCAGTTGTTTTTGTTTTGTGTGGATACACAGTGTCTTAATGTTATCTATAACCCACTTAAGAATTATTGAATAATTTTTAGATAATAAAAACAAGAAAAGGTGCCGAGGTATGCGGTGTGTGTTATTTCGCGCTCGAAATAAACATAATGATGTATGCTGCACTTAGGAATCCTTTTAATTATTTCTATGATATAAGCTCCTTTAGTACAGGCTGGAGCTCAAGATATCTTCCTTGTTCTCGTCGGGGGGCTTTTCAACTTTTTGTATAGACTAACATGGTTTTTATTGTTGTATATAGTTTTATTAATAATAATTAGGCCGACTGTAATCATTATGGGTAAGTTCGCTAAATATAATGATTTTATTTAATTGTATAATATTGTATTTCAGAAAGTCAGGTTCTGAATTTTTCTGGATTTATTACAGAGAAATTTATATTAATTGGTTCCAGATTAATTGTTTCAAGGTACTGTATTCTCTAATGTTATAAATAATTGTGCTCTGATGTAATTAATTGTTATTTTTAATTTTTATTCGTTTTTTATCGGAAACATTCGATCAATATTGCCACTGCCAATTAATTTTTTAGTGTCTGGCTGCAGTTGGTCTAACCATTGGCGTGCGAACTCTGTATTCTCGGGTAATGTGGCCCAACGACGTGGTATGTAAGTATCCATGCCCAGAATAAACCGTTTTGAGTATTCCTCCAGTAATGTTTTCCACTGAGGCACTAACTTGTCCTGTTCATCAAACATATTATATCGAAAAGATAATTCACAAAATAAATTGGGGTATTGTGCAAGCATACGAGTCACATCTTCAACAGGATGATCCATTCCACAATGTGCCCAGATTAAGTTGATCTCAGGTTGCATTTCAATTAATGCTTCGATAGTTTCTCCATCCGCATGTGCGCTGAGCATGATTTTATGATTAGCAATAATTTGCATCAATTGACGAATCACAGGTGTATCTTTATGCTCTTTAAACAAATGAAATTCGCCGAAGCCTTTATATATTCCAGTCGATAACTGCTGTTTTACATAATCAACCATTGTCTGATCTGAATGCCAGGTAAATCGATCACGGAAAACACGATAAGGCATTAAAAAAGGAATAACTCGTTGTGGTGAAAGTTTATAAAGTTTTTCAGTTCCGGCAGTTGGTGTGCTAAAGACAATTGCTCGTTTTATTCCGTTTTCAGTTAAATGGCTGAACACTTCTTTCGGCGACAAATCATTCCAGACATCCTTGTTATAATGTATATGACCATCATTTAAATTATTCGCCCATGATGGCGTTATAGTTATAAATAATAATAAAGTAAATATACGTGCAGATGCTATCGAAAATTTAAAGATACAGGTGACAAAAAAATTAATTATTAATGATTCTATATAGACACGCATTTTTTAAGCTCTCTGGTCTCATGTTTCGATTAAAATTGGAACAGTGTAATAGGGGGGCAGACAACGATTGATATAAGTATTAATAATATTACTATAATATGTAGTCTATCCTTTAATACTTCTTTATATTTCCAAATTTTAATATTCCTTAAATCATTCATATTCGTTCAGCTTTCGTTCAGTAAGGTTGCGTTATCTTAAAACCATCGGGAATGACCTGATTTTTCTTACTCACTCAGGAGAATTAAGATGAACATTATTTCAAACCTAAAAAAACTACCTCTAATCGGCGCGCTGGCCGCTGCACTGGTTCTTGCACCCTCGCTTTCTGTTGCCAGGGGGTTTAGTGAGGGTAATAACGAGGGTGCTAATCAGGGCCGCCATAACAGTCATGCCTATCAGCAGGGCGACAATAAGCATAATCGTGCACAAAACCGCGCACAACATCGATCACATCACAAAGGCAACAAACGAGAACAGGGTAATCGCCATTATCGAAATCATGGGCATCGGGATAATCATCATAATGGACAGAGACATAGAGGCAGGCATCAGGTAGTACACAACTATAATCGCCACACTTACAATAGGCACGATCATGGTTATTCAAATCACTCACACTCAAATCGTCATCATCGTCGCTTTCTCAGCCTGCGAAATCTGGGAGTTGTTTTTGGCTTACATACCGACAATCTAGATATTTATATTCGTGATTAGTAGTTACGCAAATTGTTATCTGTATGCCTTCTGGGCGTACAGATAACTGCGCCGTGTATTGTGGTAGCCAATGGCACGTCATGGCACGGCAGTGTAAACTGTACCTTGATTAAACATTGCGACCTGGCTTATGAAAGCACTTTTATCATTTTTTCTATTATTAATGCTCACAATAACATCCCCTGTATACGCAGATAAGCAGGGTATTAGCAAACAGCAGGCCGTAAACATTGCGCAGCAACGACATCCGGGGCGCGTACTCTCAGTCAAGCATAACGGAAATACCTATCGCGTTAAAATACTCAATGCGAGCGGGGAAGTGTAATAGGGGACAGACTACGATTAAAATCGAGATTAATATTATTACTCTAAAAACGTGCTTTGTCCCCCTTTAATATTCCCTATAATATTTAGATTAAAACTGTGTTGTGATCATGTTTTTATATATGTATTGATTGTATACTGATTTAAATGACAGGAGAAATGTATGAAATTGTTTCGTGTTCTTACAGCTTTAACTCTATGTTTACTTTTATCGCCATCTTTTGCTAACCCTTATCAGCGTTATTCGACACCACCTCAACCTGTTCAACAATCACCTGTAGATGTATTAAAGCAGGGTATAGAGCAGCTGACACAATATCTTGGTAGTAGAGGTGGAAAAAAATCGGTTTCACTTGAGGCTTTTGTAGAAAAAAACATTGCACCTTTTTTTGACTTTGCTTATATGACAAGGTGGACTGCTGGTCATCAGGCACAATTTATGAACCCGCAACAGGCGACAGCTATGCAGCAAAAGCTGCGCCGACTTTTTTTGGCAGCCATGGTTGAAAAATTGTCAGAGTATCGACATGGCCGTGTGAAATATTTAAGGCCAACCGGTAATTCACGAACGGGTGAACTTACCCTTAGATTACTAGCTTATCAGCAGGGTAGTCCTTACCCGCAACGTCTTAATTTCAGAATGTATCGGAGTAATCAGGGCTGGAAGGTATTTGATGTATCTTCTAACGGTCAGAGTGCCCTGGCTTTTTATCGAACTCAATTTTCAATCGAGGCGAGGAATCAGAGAAGGCACAATTTTACACAATATCGAAACTAAATTGCTTTCTAGTGCGTGGGTAAAAAATGGGAGGTAATTGGTGCCATAGCATAATTGTTTCTGGCACCAATTAATTTAGGCACCTATTAATTTTATGTCACCGACCTCTTTAATTATTAAGATAGGTGGCCTTATATTTTTTCTTAAAAAGCTTATTTATTCTTAAGCCTGGCTGTATGCAGGAATTTACTGACTGCTTGCCAGTAATCTTCACTATCGTTGTATTTATTCCATAAAGCTCTGGAGCCATGTCGGCCAGCTGTTGCAGGAATAAAACCTGTTTTGTTTTTAGATGGAATAGCCTCATAAATAACATTCCAGCTGTCAGCTTCATCTTTTGATGAGGTTATGAATGTTGGTACTTTAATGTTTTTTGCTGAATCGCGTATCCATGTTTTGCTTTTACCTATGTGAGAAAAATATTCCCCAGGTGAAAAAGCAAGCACACCATCAATCAGCTGCGGGTAGTCACCCGCGACTTTGAGTACCAGCGAGGCTGAATAAGAACTGCCCCAGGCAATTACTTTACTGTGGTTATATTGCTTGCGTGTGTACTGTAGTGCAGCAATGAGATCAGGCAAGGCATCAGCGTAGTTTGTACTTAATCCTGCATTGCTGGCATGTATCGCAGTCTCATTGTCCTTGCCCCGCGAATATTCTCCAGAGCGTAAATCAACGGCAATACAGTTAAAACCAAGCTGGTTTAGCCGTGGCGCAATTTCGTTATATTCACCGCGGCTCGATCCCGCTTGATGGAATAATACAATGATAGGCGTGGTGTTTGTCGGGTGTGAAAAATATGAATCTGCTGTTATGAGTAAGTTATCTGCTGACTTAAAGTTTATGGTAGTGCTTTCTGATGTATGAGATACACTGGAATACATAATTAAGAGGTAGCTAATCAGTAGCTTACGTAACAGCATGTTTGTTGTCCTCAGTTGATAATGCAGGTGTAAGTGAGAAAACCCGGGGTAGATCCCAGTATTTACTAATCTAATATACACTGATTACAAAATCATGTAACTTGCCTACGTTTTTTCTATAGGTAATTGATACCTGAGCACAATGCTCTATTACCACTAGAATATTGTGCCTGCCCATAATGTTTTTAGGGTTTATCAGGATGGGTGACCTTATATTTATTGGCAGTGATATTAGGGTAATGGGTACCAGGTTAAATGGGTGCCAAGTTATATGATTAATGAAAAATTTTTGAATGCTTCAGAAGCTTACGTACGACATCATACTCGTGTGGCTGAATAGGGACATAAGCCTTAGTGTGCATTCTCTTTAAAATGGCTCTACCCTCGGTTGTGTTTTTCCATGAAATAAAACTATCACGAATCGCGTATCTAACGATTGAATTAACTCTTGAATGTATAATAAGTGATGCGCTTGGTATACCTGAAGATGAATTAACTGATCGCAACCTGGTATTCATTTCTTTCTCAAAATGTGCAGGAGCATAAGGAGGAGAAATACAAGCACTAGCTTCTTTTTTAAATACCTTTTGCAGGCATTCCTCTGCTGTTTCATTATCTTTAAAAATAAAATCGCGTCCAGGAACCATTCCCTGTTTTAAGAGTGATTTAATAGATAAATTCACAACGGGGGATGATACTGGTGGTGTTGCAATTACCTTTCCTTTCAAGTCATTAACAGAATATATCCCGCTGCTTTCAAGAACCATAATCTTTGAAATAAATGGCTCCTGCATTCTAACTACTGGTAGGTAGTTCCGTTTATCTACTGCAACTGGATACCAGAAGGGAGGAATTAGGGCGATGTCATAATGTTCATTATTCAGTTTTTTCAAAAACTGCCTATGAGTTGATTCAGTCAATAATGATACTTTTTTTGTTAGTACACGAGACAATTTCTGGCTAACAGGTAAGTAAATATCATTAATTGCATTCGGTGATAAATAGGGATATACGCCAAATTTATATGTTTCTATTTCCTGTTTCTGAGTCGCTAATCCTGATCCTGATATCAGAATCAGTGAAGCAAGAATAATTTGTCTTACAAAAATAATCATAATAACCCGGTTTGAATCGCAGATTTTAATTTAGCGCACAAACATACATTATAGGGCGCTACGGTATTAATGCTTTGATATAAAGATAGCTGGACATGCAAATAATAATTATGTGACCTAGATCAATTAGTGTATTTTAATTTACTTCTAGACAGTGGGTATATTATTAAGTTGGGTGTCCTAATATTTCTTATGTTTTATTTTACTCATTAATTACACAAAAGCCATTACCAAAAGGATCTGCACAATATGCAATTGATCCCCAGTCACCACTATCTCCTCCCTCATGCAAGCCGCCTGATTTTAGTATTTTTGATACAACTTCATCGACATTATCACAGAGAAAATCCAGGTGAACAGGTGTCCAATGACGCTTGTAATCACGTACAACATCACCTGATGTGAGAGGGTTTGTTCCCGCTTCTTTTTCCTGCAGATATATATCAGAATTTTCTACAGAAAGAACAACCATATCAGAACCCTGGTCACGCACTTTTTTGCAGCCAAGTGCCTGAATATAAAATTCCTCTGCTTTTTTCAAATTTGATACATCTATACTTACTGAAATTTTTATCATATTGTTTATAGTCCTTTATATTTGTTTTGTTGTTCTATTTGTAAGGTTCAAAAAAATATTTTAATATAATTATTTTTGCACATTGTAGCTATTTGTTAAGTGTTCTCTTTTTTATTCGACTCAATCCAACAGGTGTTATTCCCAAATAGCGAGCTAAATCATTCTGAGTCACTTTCTCTATAATCGTCGGAGATGTTTCTACAATATTACAAAATCGCTTTTCGGCATTCAGACACAGAAATTCAAATTCACGCTTCTCTTTTTTCATTGCCAAGTGAATTAATAATTCAACCATGTTATTAGCAATCTCTAGATCTTTTTTTCTGTATTCGTTAAGTAATTCAAAAGGTATTTTCCTTAGAGTAGTCGACTCTAAACAAATAAGACTGAAAGAACAATCTCTCTCTGAATAGGCTGAAGTTAAACTTCCAATTATATCATTAGGTAAGAGAAACGATTTTACAGATTCCTTGCCATCATCAGATGTGTAGTACGCCTTTAATAAACCTGACTGGACGAAGTAGAGTGACTTGTCTGAGTCGCCCTGCATGAAAACATGTTCACCCTTGTCTTTATATACCGTTATTCCTTCCAACTGTAGAAGCTCATGAAATTTCATAGGTTTTAACCTCGGTTAATGACAGCCTTTATCCCATGGACCTAGTATATCGGGTAGAGGCATGAATATAGTAACCTAACATAATGTGAGATAACACCAGTGATAATCAAGAACAAACGAATTGTAATTACCGGCGGCACTTCCGGCATTGGTTATGAGTTAACGAAATACCTTCATTCAGATAATGAGGTAATCGTCATCTCCAGAAGCGTTGACAAGCTCAAAAAGCTTACTCAAAACTTTGAAGGGGTAATAACCCATCAAGCCGATTTATCCAGACTTCAGGATATAGAAGCCGTAGCGAATACCATCGTTAATAACTTTGACTCAGTAGACGTACTCATTAACAATGCGGCTGTTCAATACACGCCCACATTTCTAGATGATGAATTTAGATATGAGTCCATTTCTCATGAAATAACATTGAATTTCACCAGTGTATGTAGCTTGTCCTATCTATTATTGCCCGTTCTCTTACATGATTCAAGGGCAGTAATTTTAAATATTAATTCAGGGTTGGCACTAGCCCCAAAAACATCATCCGCTATATATTGTGGAACAAAAGCAGCAATGAATATTTTCTCACAATCACTTCGTTATCAACTTGAAAAAACAAATATCAGTGTACAGCAGGCATTTTTGGAACTTGTTGATACACCTATGACTAGAGGCAGAGGATCAAACAAAATTTCTGCAGAGAAAGCTGCGATGAAAATAATTCACGGATTAGAACGCGATATTCCAGATCATTATATTGGCAAGGTCAATCTGCTAAGAATTTTACTACGACTGGCACCATCGATTGCACGAAAAATATTGAAAAAAAATTAAACAGGAGAATGTTGTGAAAATATTATTTATTATCTCATGGGTGGGGATTATGATGTTAAATTCAACTACTTCACGGGCAGCTGAAGTGAGTATCAATGTCACTAATATCGATGTGAAGCGAGGCGGAAGTATTATTGTAATGATTTTTGGTGAAAATGGATTTCCGATACAACACGAAAAGGCATTTTTTATTCTGACAGATAATTCACTACAGGAGAGTATGAAGTTTACATTCAATTTAAATATGGAAGAAATGGCGGTGAAAGTATTACACGATGAAAACGAAGATGGAAAGGTAACAAAAAACTGGATGGGCATATATCCGAGAGAAGGTCTAGGGTTTTCTAACGATCAAGCAATAAGTGTCACAGGAGCGCCAGGTTATAAGAAATCAAAGTTATCAAGAGATCAGTTTAAAGATGGATTGAATATTTCTATCAAGTATCCATAAAGGAGATGCGGTAATGAGATCTTTGTTAAAAGTTTTTCTAATTGTTGCTTCTTGTTTTGCGACTACTTTCTTGCTGATCAAGTTCACAGGCTTGTTAACATTTGAACAAATTGAAGGGTGGTTAATACAGGCGAAAGGATTATCACCTATCTATGTGGGTGTTATAGTCGCTTTACTATTATTTGCAGATTTATTTATTGCAATACCAACGTTAACAGTCATGATTTTATCAGGTTACTTTCTGGGCCATACTTACGGTGCATTCGCAGCGTTTACGGGAATTATGTTAGCCGGCGTTTGTGGTTATGCAATAAGTCGTTACTATGGTGATTCCATCCTTGGTTTTTTAGTAAAAGATGAACGTGGTCGTAACGATGCTATTTGTACATTTCAGAAACATGGTTTTGTAATGATACTTTTATCGAGAGCGATGCCTATAATGCCTGAGACGACAGCTTGCCTCTCTGGAATGACACGCATGCCTTTCAATAAATTTTTGCTTGCCTGGTTGATTAGTTCAGTGCCATATTTATTAATAGCCACTTATGCCGGCTCTATTAGCACTATTGATAATCCCCGGCCTGCTATTTTCACAGCCATTGGCATCTCGATGTTTCTATGGATTTCGTGGTTTTTTTACCATCGCAGGAATAATAATATCAGTTCATAGTCTTATATATTAAAAAGTGAACTTAATTGAGGGCACTGTATTTATATTTGTTTTCTGCATCAGTCTCTGGTTTCTTCATTTTTTCAGACTTTTGTTAAGTAGTTCAATATTTTACCTTTTGGGTTTCAAATTCATTGACGAGGGAGTTGCTTCCGCTGATAATCTAGGTCTGTGGGAATATATCCCACGATTTGTTTACTCTATAGGATAACTACATGACAAAATTATTTAAACTAGGTGCTTTAGCGTTACTTCTTGCCAGCACGAATTTATATGCTCATCACCCAGCTGCAGATATTGTAGATGATGACATTTATGAGATGATAGACTCTATGGTCGCTGATACACCTCATGCTGCGTTAACTTTTGATGAAATGGGCGGTGGCATGACTGAAACTACTATAACAACGGACTCATTAACTGAATTTCAAACACTGATCACAGACGATGGTTTACTTGAATACGTTGAGGAGTTAGATGGCGTGGTAGATGTAGATATCAGTTTTAATGATGACAACAGCGTTACAATGACAGTAAACCAGACTAGATAATCACGTTTTATGTGATATAAACTGGTTTCGAGTGACTGGGGTCAGGTCTTGAATTTTGTTTTTAGTATTCGAGTGACTGGGGTCAGGTCTTGAATTTTGTTTTTAGTATTGAAAAGAAAAGACAAAACCTGGCCCCATTAGCTTGTTATAGCCTGGGTGTTTTATTAATTCTCTTTGAAAAGCTGATTAAACCAATCAGGCCAGAACAGAATAACCAGACAGCTGGTGGTACTGGTACAGCGCTAATATTATTTACCAAACCAGATGCATTATAATATAGAGAGTTAGATTCAGCAGACCCGCCATTTGACGCAGTTAATAGCACCCCTTCAAAGGTTGTATTTGATAGATGATTTACGAAGTCTTTGTTACTTGCTTCTGTAGAAAAAACATCTTCTACGCCAAAAGCGACGCCCCAACCAGGTGACCAGTTATTTATTGTGGGGCTGCCAGGTTCTGCTGAAAAAAACCAGCCAAAATTCGGTGAAGGATATCCCTATCTTCCAAATGATCTAAATGTCTGTGACAGGTTTATTTGCATTTTCTCTCCTGGTGCTTCTTCTACATCACTATTTGTCCAGATCATGCTACCTGAAAAGTCTGTAAACTCGACATCAAATGGGGGATTAAAATTTGAGCCTTCCGCAATGTCAAAAGAAAGTGATATTGATATATCTGAAGAATAAGGACCAAAGAAAGACTGTATGTGATCAGGCGCCTGGGTTGGAGCAGCTACAGTTCCTGATATTTCAAAAATTGCTGCATTTAGGTAAACAGGACAAACTAAAAGCAGAGTAGTTATTGTTTTTTTCATTAATTAGTGTGTAAATATTTTACTAAAACTGATGCCAGAGTACAAACGTACTGATTTTACTAGGATTTTTGTAGTACCCCCATGACTAAAAAACTAATAAAAAATGAGGATTAGGTTGAGTTAACTGCTTAGTTTTACAATTATTTAAAGCACCTACTGTAGATTCTTAAGATGGTGTCCTTATAGTTTTATCATTTTTATTCTGAATCAAATTGTATTTTTTTATCGACTCTGGTTTTAAGCTCTCCGGTTGTATCCCATAGCAGGAAGATAGCGAGTGTATAAAAAGGGCCATCAACTTTATTATCAGCATTTGCATGCTCATTGAAAAGTAGAGCCTGATCTCGACTATTGAACAGGCAATATTCATTCATGTTTTGGCCCCATTTGTTTTCAAGTGTACCTTTATCTTTTAGAACAAAACCAGAAATGGCACTTTGAAATCCACTATTAACTACATCGAAGCCTAGCAATGGCCAGTCAATTGCTGTTTTAGGTGGTACCACGCCAGAGTCTGAATAAATCGCATCAAACCAGCTGTCACTTATAAGGTCATTTGCGTAAAAATCGGGTTTAACAAGCCCAAAGGCTACTCCACAGTCGCCTGTCATTGATTCTTTATAAGCTTGTAACATGGGGCTAAGATCTTCCCAAAGATCAAAAGCCTGAAAGTAATCATCACTTAATGTTTCAGATATAATAATGTCATCATTAAATTTGTGTTCTACGTACTGGTACGGGTCTTGATTATAAAAAACAGAGGGCCATATAGACCGGTCTGCAGATAGAACAGTAGGGCAATTGGGTTGTAATAAACAAGCTGACCGTCTTTCAGGTGGCATGACTATGCTTTCAATAAATTTTGGTGAGCGACGGACATCGAACCCAATAAATGAAACGGATTTTAATAAATCAATGAGAGTTTTATTTGTCATAAGATATTTCTCTAAATGGGTACCATACCCTGCTCAGGTGTAAACGTAGCGCCTCCTGAAAGACACTGTACTGGGCGAAAGTTACGCTTCCAGAAACACTTGCATCCCTTTGATTTAGGGCTCTGATGTCGTTGAAAAAAATGAACATGATCACCAGTACAAGGGTAGTGTGGAGTACCTGGAGGGCAACGATGGACTTCATAGGCAACTGTTCCAACAGGAGGGTCACATGGGTCACATTCATCTGATTTTTTTGATGTAACAGCAACTACCGCAACTAAAGGTGGTTGCACCTCAGGAAAAGGAGGTGTGTTTGGCGAAGAACCTTTGTTCTGCAGCATCATATCACCTAGTCTGGGTACATTTTTACCATCCACTTTTACATCAAACGAGTAGTTTACATACTCCGCTTTACCCTTAGTTGTGCTTGAGACTATTCCACCACCTGCGCTTCCAGCTTCATCTCCCGTACTAGTAGAGAAATTAGAGCCTTTAAGCATAATAGGGTTGCCATCCATCTTTACTGATGTGCTGCCATTTGCTGTATCAGCAGAGCGCGCAACATTAGGGTAAGGGATGGGTATAGGGCCGCCAGGCGAGGGTGTTTTACATACATCAGGGAAAGCAGTAGAAATACCATTGCTAGATTTATGAACAACAGTTCGTTTATTCACGTTTATTGTTGAGCTCATTAATTTACTCCCATCCTTGAGTATGTGCACCAATAATCATCTCACTTTATAAGAATAAATAAAAGCATTATTAAAATCATATAAAGTTAGTGCGTTCAGAAGCAGGGTAAATAAGCATTGTTTAGACACCCATTGTATTTGTTAACTTAATAAATGTTGAGAGTAATGCATCTTTTGATGTGGGATGAACTGGTTTTTAATTTGTCTGAGTTTTGGATTTAATTGAGATGGGTGTCTTTATATTTCTCACCAGAAAACTGAAGGTTTTAAATTACGCAAAAGAAATAGGGAGTAATTCCTGTTGATATAACAAGATCTTACTAATATTCTCCTGTTATAGAAGTTATTATAATTCGTCAGGGGTTCACATGCTAAATAGATCGTCAATACGAGTAATTATGTCAATTGTGGTTTTACTCATACCACAAACTGTACTTAGCGCTTATACCTTTACTGCTCCACCCAGAGAATCCACGGCAAAAGGAAATCAAGTTTACAAACCTATTGCGGAGTTTTTAACTAAAGCGACTGGTCAACAGTTTGTATACAAACAACAAAATTCCTGGCCTGAATATGTAAAAGGTATGCGTAGTGAGAAGTATGATCTGGTGTTTGACGGACCACATTTTGTTGACTGGCGAATACATAATATTAATCATCACACCGTATTAAAAATACCGCATCTTTTACAGTGGCGAATAATTACGCGTAAAGATAATAACTCAATTACTAAAATAGAAGATCTAGTCGGTAAGAAAACCTGTGCGCCAGGATCCCCGAATTTTGGCATGTTAAATCTTTTTAATCATTTTAAAGACAATGAAAAACAACCTGTTCATGTGAAAGTAAAAGGCTGGAATAATGTTTTTGATTCTGTAAAAAATGGTGATTGTGTAGCTGGAGTTTTGCCGAAAAAAAATCATCTAATTTATGATAAAAAAGGCATACATACAAAATCAATTCATACACATTTACCCTATCCAAACCAGGCAATTACCGTAGGTGAAAAAATACCAGAATATATGAGAGAAAAAATTCGTACTGCATTATTATCTGAAGCAGGGCAAGAGGCGATGAAAAATCTACGCAAACGATATACAGGGGGAACAAAACTGGTCTCTGCAGTTAATGAAGAGTATGACAGTATTGAATCCCTGCTTATCAAAGCTGAGAGTTTCAATCAAAACTAGCAAGACACCCACTATATTTAACAATCAAAATAATCAAGCGTGATTAAGGAAACAGGTGCCAGAGCACAATACTCTCTGGCACCTGTTAATTTTTTATCCAGTCCTGAATTATCTTAATTAATTTGGGTTCTATTGGTTGTTTCATCAGTTTTTCGTAGTTAAAAACTGTAGGTTCTTCTTTTTCCATTCTTAATATATGAGACATATCTTGAATTATGTGAGATTCAACAGTTCCTTGCATGATTTTTTGAATAGACGTGACATCATCGGGGTTACATTGTATATCTTTTGAACCACCTATAATGAGCGAAGGGCAGGTTGTTTTTCTAAAAATATCTGCTGGATCAATTGATAGTAACTCTCTTACCCATTTTGCGGGTATTTTCTGAAACATGGAATAAACGACAGTCTTTTTTGTTTTTTTAATCTTGTTGATTAACCTATGCTGTGATTTCACCGGATCAATGAAGGAGAATAACAGCTTAATGCCAATTCCTTTTATTCCCGAGAGTTTTTCAGCTGCTTCCTTAATGCCTTTAGCTTGTTTAAGCATAATCGTTTCTAAGTTATCTATGAACGGTGCTAATAAGATGATTCCGGCGACTTGAGTGTGTTTATGGGATAATTGAGGCACAATAATCGAACCTTCGCTATGGCCCAATAAATATATTTGCTTGTTATCACAATATTCGTTTTGAAATAAGTATTCTAAGCATGCCATTGCATCATTAACAAGATCGTAATGCCCGGCGCAATAGAAATCGCCATTGCTTCTGCCTATACCTCTTTTGTCATACCTCAAACTTGCTATACCATCTTTAATGAGACCGTGAGCAAGTGAATTGAAAGTGTTTAACTTCTGGTTTTTAGAATTTTCATTTCTATCAATTTCACCACTTCCATGAACCATCAATACGACAGGAAAGGAACCACTTTCTGTAGGAAGACAAAGTGTTCCAGATAGTTCAATATTTCCATTTTTAATAACCACTTCAGTTTCAAACATTTTATTGCTCTATGAAATTGTTTACAGTTAACGTCTGGGTAATGTTATCAAGACATTCATTGTAGATTATTAAGATGGGTGCCCCTATATATTTCTTACTATGTTAAAAGTTATGGTAAAAGACAGGTGTATGTGGAGTTATTAATTATTGGCGTTGACGCTACAGTCGCTTGTTATGCTTTTTTCACCATTTCTTCTATTTTTTTAATGGTGTTAAGATTTCTGCCGCTGACAGGGACTCCTAAGCATAACTCTATATTAGCCACAAGCTTAGAGCGACCAATGCCATTTGGGGCAAGTAAATAAAACACTCTATCTATTAGTTTATATTCCTCTGTTTCAGCCAGATATTCCCTCAGTTTTTCTGAGTTTACTTTTGGTTTTGTACTGCAAAAATAAAAATGTGCAGATTTTCCCTCTATGGGATGGAAAGGGTTCAACTTAATAGTTGAAAGAAACTCCGATGCGTTAAGTATAAGTACTTTAGGGTTAAATCCAAATTTATTTGAAACTAATTTAACGATATCGTCCGCAGAAAAATCTTTGCCTTTAAAAATAACGTTACCACTTTGAATATAAGTTTTTACATTTTGATAGCCATTTTCTTCGAGTGTAGAAATTAACTCTTTCATAGAAAGTATATTTTTTCCTCCAACATTAACTCCCTTAAACAATGCTACGTATGTTTCCATAATTTTATCTTTAAAACCTGTTGAACCTGCAGTATTAGGTGCATATTAATTATAAACCTTTTTTTATTCGTAATTAATATGGCGTCCTAATAAACTTATTTTCCTCGCCCAAACGAGGTTAATGTATATTCAATTTCTAAAGTATTGTCATCGTTCTTATTAAAAACACTTTCTAATGCTCGGCTATACGCATTTACCGGGTTTTCTGCTGCGGTTAATATTAATAACTCTTCAAAGGATTCCAGGGTTGTGAATACGGCACCTTTCTTTATAGTATTAGTTACGTACATTTTCACAATATTAAAGGGTACTTCATTTGAAAGTTCCATTATAAAATTATTTTCAGACTTGGCTATTCCACCTATATCGCTAAAAAGTTCAAAGGAGGATATTTTATTAATATCAATATTGCCAACAGGCGTTGTCGCCACGATAAGCGTTGGAACAGGTTTTCTTTCATAGTTTAAACGACTATTTGATCCGCCTGTTGTAGAGACTGGTTGTTCTTTAATATCTTTATCATTATATTTGAAACGTGCACTAGTGACTTTTCCGTCTCTTGTTACCGTCATTAAATAATGGGATTTCTTTGAAAAATTAGCCGATTTGAATTCCCAGATAAAACTTACATGTATCCGTTCACCTTCTACATTATCAACTCGCCATGTGTTTTTAAATCCATTGGCACGGTCTTCTAATACTGCAAAATCTCCAGCTCTTGGGTTCTCATGAATTTCAATAGCATTAATCGCAGGTATTTCGTGTTCTTGCATAAAAATGGCACAGGAAGAAAGAAATAATACAAATATAATACTAAGTAGTTTCATGCTTAAAACTCCGATATAAATCATTAATTAAGGTCAGGGACCACAGATCCAGAGTCAGATATCAATTGCTTCTAATATTAGAGAAAACTGAGATTTGATCCTGAATTTTTATAATTTTTTGCTACGAAAATTTAGTACCATGCGAGACATAATCAAAATGACTAGAGCAGTTGTACTAACAATTCCAAATACGAGTGGAATTTGGGCAACTTCTCTAGACATTTCTAAAAGCTCTGACTTAATTGCTGGGTCAGCATTTGCTATAGCCGAATACGCTTCTATCATTCCATTCTCGTAAGCAATATAACCGCAAAGCAATGGTGAAATTGCTGCAGCCAGGCTTATGATCTGAAGTTTGAGTGTATTCACAGTTACAGAAATTATAGCTAGAACTAACAAAGCGATATCCAGCGACAAGATGATATACATAAATTGCCCGCCTTCCATAAAAAAGTGCACTATAACAATCTCCTGGTTTCAATCTCTAACTGTATATTAAGATGGATGTCCTGTTTAGTTGTATCCTGTTTAGTTGTATCCTGTTTAGTTCTATCATTGTGTATCACGATGTGTGCGCAGAGCCTTCCTGTGTGGTATTGCTCCCAATACGGGTGAAGACTATGAGTACCGTCGAAAACTTATCGAAGATAAAATTCTTGAATTAAGCGATATCTTTGCAATAGATATTTGTGCTTACTCTGTGATGTCTAATCACTATCACCTCGTATTACATATTAATAAAGAAAAAGCCTTGAGCTGGTCGTTTAATGAGGTCATTACACAATGGCATAAATTATATAAAGGCACTTTTATATCTCAAGCTTACCTAAAACTTAATAAACTTAATAAACTTAATTGGACACCCAGTCCAGGAAACTTAATTGGACACCCAGTCCAAGTTTGACAAGTATAACCCACAGGCGTAGCTTTCTCACGTACATGGAGTAAAAACAGAGAAAGGATTATCTATGCCAAAACCCCGTTATGCACAAGTGTCTCTAGA